>Ga0126307_10001856_pt1 | contig 14100 bp, 14 predicted proteins | sample Plot28_FD_89955 | JGI IMG/M metagenome (GOLD analysis project Ga0126307, IMG submission 89955) | Serpentine soil microbial communities from UC McLaughlin Reserve, CA, USA - Plot28 | ecosystem: Environmental > Terrestrial > Soil > Grasslands | place: USA: UC McLaughlin Reserve, Lake County...
ACGACCGACCTGGCCCGCGGCGGCACCGGCAACGACTCGGTCGTGGCCGACAACGGGCAGACCGACACCCTCGACGGCTTCGAGACCGTCGACCGCACGCCCAACGTCACGCCTCCGCCCGTCGACACCAAGACGCGCCCGCTGACCATCAGGGGCCGCACGGTGAAGGCGAAGAGGGGCACCGCGTCGATCAAGGTGAGCTGCCCGGCGGGCTCGCCCGGCAACTGCACGGGCTTGCTGGCGCTGCGCACCGCCAAGCGCGTCAAGCTTGCCGGACTGAAGGCCGTCCTGCGGCTCGGCAGCACGCGCTACGACGTCGCCCCCGGCGCCTCCGCGACGCTCAAGGTGAAGCTGCCTGAGGGCAGCCGGCGGCTGGCCGGCGGCAGGGGCCGCCTGAAGGTTCTGGCGGTCGCCTCGACGGGCCCCTCGGGCAGCATCGCGCAGAGCACGCGGCGCCTGACGCTCGTCTTGCGCGCAGCCACGAAGAGAGGCTAGGCAGCCTCGGGCCGAGTCGGCGGCTCCGCCGCGCCGACCCGGCCCGCTTTGCCGCTCCGTCGTGGGGCTCGCCCGCAGGCCGGACCGACCGACATTCGCGACAACAAGCAGAACGAAAGCGACCAGACATGCCATCTCGCAGCAGCATGAACATCAACCGACGGCCCGCATGGCCATTCCGGCTCCTTGCAACCATGGCCGTCCTCGCGGTCGCGGGCCTCGTGGCTCCGGCCGTTTCGGGCGCGAGCAACCAGAAGGTCGACGGCGTGCGGGCCAGGATCAAGCACGGCACGCTCGAGGTCAGGGGCAGCCGCGACAAGGACGCCATCGCGCTTCGCCTCACGGCCGGCGACCCGAACCGGGTGCAGGTCGACGTGGGCGACGACGACTCGGCCGACTTCTCCTTCCAGCGGCAACAGGTCAGACGGCTCGCCGTGGATACCCGCGCCGGTGACGACCGCGTGCGGATCGACGAGGCCAACGGTGTCTTCACCGACACGATCCCCACGGCCCTGGACGGTGAAGGCGGAAACGACGACCTGGCCGGAGGGTCGGGAGCCGAGCGGCTGCTCGGCGGTTACGGGAATGACTCAGCCGACGGCAACGGGGGCGACGACCTAGCGCTCCTAGGCGCCGGCGACGACACCTTCGTCTGGGATCCGGGCGACGGCAGCGACACCGTCGAGGGCCAGGACGGCGCCGACACGATGCTGTTCAACGGAGCCGACGGCGGCGAGCAGGTCGACCTCTCGGGCAACGGACAGCGCCTCAGGTTCTTCCGCACCCAGGGCAACATCACGATGGATACCGCCGGCGTCGAGATAGTCGACTTCAACGCGCTCGGCGGCACCGACATGGTGACGGTCAACGACCTGAGCGGCACCGATGTGAAGATCGTCAACTCCGACCTGGCGGCCACCCTCGGCGGCAACACCGGCGACAACCAGATCGACAGCGTCGTCGTCAACGGGACGAACGGCAACGACGCCGTCGAGGCTGCCGACGGCGGTACCTCGGTCGCCGTGAGGGGCCTGGCGGCAGCGGTGAACATCCAGCACACCGACGTTGCGAGCGATGCGCTCACGATCAACGGGCGCGACGGCGACGACCTCCTGGACGCGGCACAGCTCGCAGCCGACTCGATGGTGCTCACGCTGGACGGCGGCGCGGGCGACGACGTCCTCGTCGGCGGCGACGGGAACGACACCCTGTTCGGCCGCGAAGGTGACGACATCCTGGTCGGCGGGCCAGGCCTGGACGTCCTCGACGGCGGCCCTGGCCTCAACGTCATCGAGCAGGACTGACAACACGCGTCCGGTCTGAACTCGCGGGCCCCGGCTCACAGCCGGGGCCCGCCCTCCTCCGGGCGCCCCACAGCCTCAGAGACTCCCCACACCAAAGGAACGAGCATGACTCGCAGCAGACCCATCACCTTCCTCGTCACCGGAGCGGTGATTCCCCTCACCGCCCTGGTGCTCGCGAGCTGTGGCGGCGGCGGCGACAACGCGACCACTTCGAAGGCCCCGCCGAAGACCACGAACGCGCGCGGGGCGACCGTCGGCGTTGCGAACAGCGGCCTTGCCGAGATCCTCGTCGACTCGGACCGTCGCACGCTGTACCTGTTCAAGAAGGACGCGGGAACCCAGAGCACCTGCTTTGGCGCCTGCGCCGACGCCTGGCCGCCGCTGCTGGCGAACGGCAAGCCAACGGTCGGCGCCGGGGCAGACGCCTCGCTGCTGGGAACGACCGCGCGGGTCGACGGAGCGCCACAGGTCACGTACAACGGCCATCCGCTCTACCTCTACGCGGGGGACGAGAAGCCCGACGACACGAACGGCCAGGGCCTGAGCACGTTCGGGGCGCCGTGGTGGGTGCTATCCCCGGCGGGAAACGAGGTCACCCGCCAGGCATCGAGCTCCGGTGGCGGCGGATCGAGCTACGGCGGCGGCTACTAGCAGATAGCCGCTGCGCGCCGGTCGCGGCGGAGCGAGTCGGCGAGTCGCGGTCGTGGAGGCGGAGCGGCACGATGGCCGCTCCGCACCCGCCACGGAAGACGACCGTCGCGCCATAGACCGTCTAGGCGTAGCGCCGGCGGCTTCGTCCCGTCGGCGAGAGAAGTACAGCGGGGCGGCTGGTCTGGAAGTCCTTTTCGCGCCGCCCCGCGAGGAACCGGGACCCGACGCGGGCGGCAGGGTTTCGGTCATCGGTCGCGGAGCGTCGAAGATCGTTTGAACGTTGACGTCGGCGAGCGTCGTCGCGGCGTCCAGTGCGATTGCTCGGCGGCCTACGAGCGCTCCAGCGAAACGACTGGCCAAACTCGCGCCAGTCGGTAGGCTCGGTGAGCAGGATCGCATCCGGGGTTCCCTTCTTCTTCCTCCGCCCTGTTGCGTCCGGTGTTCTGAGGGAGACGGAAGGCGGTTCGCATGGCGAACCCCGAACAGCACCATGGCGATCGCGACTCGGCGCGTCCCGAGCATCTCCGGTTCATGAAACAGATTCGCGCCGAGGCCGACCTCTTGCGTGCTGTGGCCCAGGAAGCGGACATACAGGTAGCGGCGATCGTCGCGACAGCACGGAGGAAGCGAGAGCGGCTACGCAGCGCGGGGTACGGCTCGCGCTCGACTGAGCGCGCCCACGAACCCGGCGAGCATCGCTAGCCCGGCGTGCTGCCGCTCGGGATCGGTCGGTTCACGGCGTCGACGCCCACCGCGATTGCCTGATCGAAGGTCAGCGAGGTGCCCGCCGTCCACGCACGTGCCCAGGCGGCTTCAGCGGCCGGCGCTCGAGCCGGGTCGATGACCTGCTGTCGGAGGCGGAGCTCGGGGACGCCGACGGCCTCAAAGACGCGCTGAGCGTCCGCTGCGCCGGACAGGCGGGCGGCGACGTCCATTTCGCCTCGGCGAGCTGCGATCGCTGCGAGCCCGGTGAGCGCCTCAGCGACCGGCAGCGACTCTCCGGACTCCCGACACAGTTGGAGGGTACGGGCGAAGTCGCGAGCGGCCGGGGTGTCTGCGCCTTGGAGAACGTGAAGCTGCCCGCGGTTGACGATATGGAAGGGGAGAAGTCTGCCGTCTTCGAGCTCTTCGGCGAGCGCGACGGCCTCGCCGAGATCTGGCGCGGCAGCCGCGTAGTCGCCGGCTGCCATCGCGGCGTAGCCGAAGTTGCCGAGCGCGATGGACAGCTGGATGCGGTCACCGCAGCGGCGCACCATGTCGAGACCCTGCTCCCCGTAGCGCCTGGTCTCTTGGAAGCTCTCGGGCGATCCCAGCACCTGTGCTCCCAATGCTGAGGCGATGAGCCACTCGTCGTCTGTTGTGCGCGCGAGTTTCAGCGCTTGTCTGGCGAGGTCTGCGGCCTGGTCGGGCTCCCCTGCCTGGTCGCTATCGATGCTCAGGGGGATCAGCGCCTCCGCGGCACCATGTGCATCGGACTGGTCCCGGAACAGCCGCAATCCGTGGCGCAGCTGTTGCGTGGCGGCTGGACCCCCACCGATGATCAGTCCGAGAGCGAGACGGGCCTTGGCGTGCAAGTGCGGCTCGAGATCGGCCGCGGCGTTCAACGTGGCTTCGAGCCAGCCACGTGTCTCGGTCTGCAGACGGCGAGCCTTTGCGAGTGCGGACGCCAGTCGCAGGCCGAGCTCCGGCCGCCTGGCGTGCAGCGACCACAGGACGGCCGCCCGGAGGTTCGCATGGTCGGCGTCCAGGCGACTCATCCAGATCATCTGCTGCGGTCCCCGAAGCGCGGGCTCAGCGCGTTCGGCGAGGTTCACGTAGTACTCGCAGTGGCGACGGCGGAGATCCTCGGCGTCCGGTCGTTCCCCGAGTCGCTCGACCGCGTATGCGCGTACCGGCTCGAGCATTCGCACGCGGGGCTCGTCGGCGTCATGGGCTGTGGTGACGAGCAGGCTCTTGGCCAACAGGGCCTCCACGGCGCTGAGGTTGATGCCCGTGACGCTCTCCACCGCCTCGAGCGTGCACCCGCCCGAGAAGACAGCCAACCCGGCGAAGGTCGCCCGCTCGTCGGTGTCGAGCAGGCCATGGCTCCAATCGAGCGTGGCGCGAAGCGTCTGTTGGCGTGGCGGCGCATCGCGCCGCCCGCCGACGAGGACAGACAGGGCATCGTCCAAGCGCCTCACCAGGTCCCGGGGAGCGAGCAGCGGGACGTGCCCGGCGGCGAGTTCGATGGCCAATGGCATCCCGTCGACACGCCTGCAGATCTCGGCGATCGAGCTGGCATTGGCTTCGGTGAGCGCGAAGCCGGGGTCGCGCGCGCGACAGCGGTCGGCGAAGAGGCCGACCGCTGGCGACTGCTGAATGCTCTCGAGGGCAAGCCGATTCCGTGGTGACGGGAGTGCGAGCGGGCACACCACGAACAGCTGCTCGCACGACAGCCGCAGCGGTTCGCGACTGGTGACCAGGATCTGGAGTCCGTCACATGCCTCCACGAGTTCGCTCACGACCTGCGCCGCAGGCAGGACGTGCTCGAAGTTGTCGAGGACCACGAGCATCTGCTTGTCGCCGATCAGGCGCACCAGCCCGGTGAGCGCGGGCTCGTCCGGGAGTGGAGCGAAGCCCATGGAGACCGCCACGGTGTGGGCGACAAGGTCCGGCGAGTCCGTGGTCGCCAACGAAACGAAATGTGCGCCGTCCGCGTAGTCGCCATGAACCGCCCGGGCGAGCTCGATCGCGAGCCGCGTCTTTCCTATCCCCCCAGCTCCCACGAGCGTGAGCAGGCGCGCCTCGCGGAGGAGGCCGGGGAGACGCGCGAGGTCCTCCGCGCGCCCCACGGTGCGGGTGCGAAGGACTGGCACTCCCAGCGGCGCTCGCCGTTGACCGGGATCGGGAGGAGAAGCGCGCGTCGGTGGGTCAAGCGAGGCATCCTGGCGCAAGATCGAAGCCTGAAGCCGCTGCAACGTGGGGTCAGGCTCGATTCCCAGCGCGTCGACGAGACTCTCACGGGCGTGACGGAATGCATCGAGCGCCTCGGCTTGGCGGCCAGAGCGGTACAGCGCCAGCATCAGCTGTCCGCGCACGCGCTCCCTCAGTGGATGCTCGCTGACCAGCGCGTCCAGCTCGCCGGCCAGCTCGGCATGACGACCAGTGGCAAGCTCGGCGTCGATCCGCTGCTCGAGCGCCGCAAGGCGTAGCTCCTCAAGACGGGCGATCGCCGCCTGCGCACTCGGCTCATAGGCGAGGTCGGACAGCGGCGGCCCGCGCCACAGGGCAAGGGCCTCGCGCAGCTTCTGCGCCGCCGTCGCGGGATCGGCGCTGCCGGCCTCGGCGACGAGCCGCTCAAAGCAGGCGACATCGAGCTCGGACTCGGCGACCCGCAACACGTAGCCGGGCGTGCGGGTGAGGAGCCTGTCGGCGCCGAGCTGTTTGCGCAGCCTGGAAACGTAGACTTGGACACTCTTGGCGACCGTCGCCGGGGGCGACTCCCCCCACAGCTCGTCGATCAGCCGCTCCGTCGAGACGACATCGTTGGCGTGCAGCAACAAGACGGCGAGCAGCGACCGCTGCTTGCGGCCGCCGAGCACAAGCGGACGATCGCGCTCGACCACCTCTAGCGGGCCGAGAAGCCGAAATTCCAATCCGCGTTTGATTCCCGACGGTAGCACCCGCCGGTCGCCGGCAACAACCCCCGTCGGGCCTGCTGCCGCGCCGCGGATCGTCGAGCGTCTACCGGTCCGCACCCCGTTCGTTTACCGGCACGGCGCAATGTGGCGAGCAAGAGACCGCACCCGGCGGTCCGACCAGGAGGAGTCAGCATGCGCCACCATCGACTCACCCGCTCGACGGCAACCGGCCTCGCGGTCGTCGCGCTCGCTGTGCCGACGGCCGCCGCACAGTCCCAGGACCTGCGCAGCCCCGACGCCCGCGACGCCGCCGGCGCCGCGCAAGTGCAGCAGGACCTGCGCAGCCCCGACAGCCGCGACGCCGCCGAAGGCCGCGGCACCTTCAGCGCGCCCGACGTCACCGTCGTCAAGCTCCAGCAGCCCTCGCCCGCCGCGGCCGGCGGCGTCGACTGGGGCGACGCGGGCATCGGAGCCGGGGCCCTGCTCGCGCTGATCCTGCTCGGGCTCGGGAGCACCCTTGCGGTCCTGCATCGCCGGCACGGCGCACCGGCTCGCCGCGAGACGGCGACGACCGGCTGACGCCGGCTACGGATCACGGCCCAGGCGCGAACGGACAGCCTCACCCTCACGGCGAGGCTGTCCTCCTCGCGTCGTCGTAGACACGCTTTTGCCCTGCGAATGCGAACATCCGGGCTCACGGCCGGTAGATGCTCGCTCCGGACGAGGAGCGGGCGTCTCGCGTGGGGCGGCTGCGGCGGTCGCCCTCCGGCGTCGGCTAATCCGTCGCCGCGCGGGCGAGGCCGCTGAGGGCCTCCGCCTTGACGGCGGGCCTGTCCTCGTGGTGGCCGTAGAGCGCCAGGGTCGCGCAGAGTGAGAACGCGAGGGTGCGGGCGCGGAGCAGCTGCTCGTCGGAGACCGGGTAGACGGCGAGGAACTCCCGGCGGCCCGCCGGCGTCAGGCTCCAGAGGACGGAGAGATCGACGGCGGGGTCGCCGCGACAGATGTCGCCCCAGTCGATCACGCCGGTGAGCCGATCGTGGTCGTCGACCAGGAGGTGGCGGAAGTAGAGATCGCCGTGGACGATCGCCGTCGGTTTCGGGCGCGGCAGATCGACCGCGGCGTCGAACAGACGGTCGACGGACGCGGGTCGGCGCCACAGGCCTTCGCCTTCGAGCTCGGCGACCTGCTCATCCGCCTTCGGCACGCGAATGGCCATGTCGGCGCGGCCCATCGGGTCGTCGGGCAGCTCGTCGTCCACGGACACGCTGTGCAGGGCCTGCAGGAACTCGGCGAGTGGGCGTCCGAGGCCCGTGCGAGCCGAGTGGTCGAGGCCGAGGGGCTCCCGCCCGGCGATGTACGGCGCACCGAAGAACGGCCAGGGGAACTCCTCGTCGGCGTGCCCGATGAACACCGGCTCTGGGATCGGCAGCGGCACCAGCGGCGCGATGCGCCGCAGCGTGGCGATCTCGCGCTCGACGCCCGGAACGGCGACCGCCCGGCGCGGAAACCGGAACACGCACCGCTCGCCCACGAGCCACACGGTGTTGTCCCAGCCTTCGCCGAGCAGCCGCAGCGCGCCCATCTCCACGTCCGGGAACTGCCGCGCGATCAACCGGCGCGCCAACCCTTCGTCAACTGTGATCTCCGCCGTCCACTGCCGCATTCACACCAGGCGCCTCTGTGATCGCGACCGCGGCGCCGGAACGGTCCTCGATGGGGACACGCGCCGCGTTCAGATCGTGGTCTGGAGCGTTCGAGCGGTCTGCTCGTCCGCCGGTAGGAAGGCCTCGACCGAGAGCTCGGAGAGAGTCACGTCCGTGGGGGTGCCGAACGTCGTCACGGTCGACAGCAGAACCAGCTCTGCGTCGCCGGCGTGGATGCGCAGGGGAACGGCGAGGGCGGGTGGCGGCGCCGGCTCGGGCGAGCTCGGACCCGGCAGGGCCACGAGCTCTTCGTGCAGTGCCGCGAGGGCGGGGTCACCGCTGGCCGCCACCTCGCGCGCGAGGCGCCCGAGCAGGTGGGCGCGCCACTCGCCGAGGTTCGCGATGCGCGGCGCCAGTCCGCCGGGGTGCAGGCTGAGCCGCAGGACGTTGACCGGCGGCGCCAGCAAAGCCGGGTCGGCGCCGGCGACAAGCGGCGCTACCGCGCGGTTGGCCGCCACCATCCCCCAGTGGCGGTCGACGGCGAGCGCCGGGAAGGGCTCGTGCGCGGCCAGGATGGCGTCGATCGCCTCGCGGACCGGTTCGAGCTCGGGTGCGTCGAGGTCATGCTGGCTGAACACCGGCGCGTGGCCCGCCGAGAGCAGCAGGGAATTGCGCTCGCGCAACGGTACGTCGAGGCGCTCGGCGAGGTGGAGGATCATGTGCGCACTCGGTCGCGCCCGACCCGTCTCGATGAAGCTCAAGTGCCGCGTCGACACGCCGGCGTCCAGCGCGAGGTCGAGCTGGCTGAGGCGCCGCCGATGGCGCCACTCGCGCAGCAGGGGGCCGACGCGCGGAGGGCTCGCCACCGCGGACATGGCCCGATTCTAAGGCCTCGATCCATTACCTCCGAGGTCATGGACGCCTTACCCGAACCCAGGCAAGCTGCCCGCCATGACAGAAACAAGCACCCTTGTGGACACCTACCTCGCCGCGTTCAACGAGCCCGACGATGACCGCCGCCGTGCGCTCGTCGAGGAGGTCTTCGCCGAGGACGCGAGCTACGTCGACCCCGTCATGGCCGCCGCCGGGACCGCCGAGCTCACGGCGATGATCGGCGGCGCGCAGACGCAGTTCCCCGGCCACCGTTTCGTTGCCGGCGATGAGCCCGACGCCCACCACGACGTGGTGCGCTTCGGCTGGCACCTCGTCGGGCCCCACGGCGAGCGCGTGGCGACGGGTCTTGACGTCGCCTCGCTCGCGCCCGACGGCCGGATGCGCACGGTCATCGGATTCCTCCAGCTCGCAGTGACCTGACGAGCCACCGATCGTGAATACGGTCACTACACCTGACGGTGTGCGGCTCGCGTTCGACGCGATCGGCGACGGACCGCCCGTCGTCCTCACCCACGGCTGGACCATCGGCGGCGAGATGTGGGAGCCCGTCGCAATGACTCTCGCCCGCGCCGGCCTGCGAGCGATCGCAATCGACCGCCGCGGTTGTGGGCGCTCGGACCGCCCCGCGACCGGCTTCGACTTCGACACGCTCGCTGACGACCTCGCAGCGATCCTCCACGCGCTCGACCTCCCGACGTCACGCTTGTCGCGCACTCACTGGGCGGCGCGGAGGCGGTGCGGATGCTCGCCCGCCACGGCGCCGATCGCGTCGACCGGGTGGTCCTCGTTGCCTCCACGACGCCAGGCCCACCGGCCGCCCAGCAGCCCGACGCAGCGGCCCTCGACGCTCAACTCGCCGGCTTGCGCGCGGACAAGCCGGCGTACTTGCGCGCGGGCGTGCCCGGGTTCTTCGGAACGCCGCCCGCCGCGTCGGCCGAGACGGTCGACTGGGCGGTCGCACTGGCGGCACGGGCGAGCCTGGCGGCAAGCGTCGGGCTCATGGAGACCCTCGCGACGTCGGATGTCGCCGCCGACGTCGCGGCCTGCCGCGTCCCGTCACTCGTGGTACACGGCGACGCGGACACGAGCGCGTCGCTCGAGCTCACCGGCCGGCCGACCGCCGCGCTGTTGCCCGACGGCCGGCTCGAGCGCTATGCCGGCGCGCCGCACGGCCTGCCGCTCACGCACGGGGACCGGCTCGCGGAGGATGTCCTCGCCTTCGTCCGGGCGACGGCGCCGGTGTGAGCGCCTGACCTGCGGCGGTGGCGGGCGGTCCGTCGGGCTATCGCGCCGCGGCGGCGGCGATCCGATGCAGGAGCTCGGCAAGGCTATCGGGCGACGACAACATCGCCCAATGACCGGTGGCTAGCTCGTGCAGGTCCCAGTCGGGTGCGCTGAGGGCGGCCGCGCGAGGGTCTCCCTGTTCGATCAGCGCGCGCAGCATCGCGGCGGTCATGCCTCCGCTCGTGCCGATGATCATCGCGCGACGATAGGTCGGGGCCTCGCCGGTGCGTGCCAGGTGCAGCCGTGAGGTGAATGTGGCATACGGCTGAGCGGTGCCGCGGTCCTCGATGATCGCCAGTTGCGCGTCGTTGAGGCCGGCGGCGCTGCCGAACATGCCGGAGGCGAGCGTCTCCCGTTCGACTACCGGCCACCGCCAGCCGTCGCCGTGCTCGCGGACGTCGCGCTCCTCCCGCTCACGCTGTTCCGCGGACAGTGCGTCAATGATCGCGAAGCCGTCGGGCACGGGAGACGTGTCGAGGTAGACGAGGGCGCCCAGCCGCTCGGGCCGGCGATCGGCGACCCCCGTGATCACGATGCCCGCATAGCTGTGTCCGACCAGGGTCGCGTCCGCGAGCCCCTCGTAGTCGAGGAGGTTCACGATGTCGGCGATGTGGGCTTCGAGGTCGACCTGGGGGTGAGCAAGGTGCACGCGTTCACCAAGTCCCGTCAGGGTCGCCGGGAAAACGTCATGCCCGGCCGCGCGTAGGCGCCGGGCGACGTCGCGCCACGCCCAACCGCCGAGCCATGCCCCTGGCACGAGGACGATCGGTGGGTGACCCCCGCGGGTCACTCGGAGAGCCCGCTGGATTCGCAGGTTCTTGGCGCCGCAGCGGTAGGCGACCGCACCTGCCGCTGGCGCCCTCGGAGCGCGGTCATCCCCGAAAGGGTTACACGTCGACCGACGCGCTTTCGGTTCGGACGAGAGCGGGCGTCTCGCGCGGGCCGCCACAGGCCTCGCCGCCCGTGACGGCGCTCGCGCATGGCCAGAACGCCAGACGCCGCAGCGTCGAACAGCCGCGTGCCGGTGCCGAGCACGAGCGGGTGAATCGACAGCTTCAGGACGTCTAGGTGAAGCGGCCGAACAGCATGGCGCCGTCCCGCGCGAGGCCCTCGCCGGCGACGCGCGCGCTCACGTCGTCGTTGTACGGGACCGCCCAGCCGCCGTGCGCGAAGCCGCCGCGCAGGTCCTCGTCGGGTCGGCCGGGCGCCTGCATGACGCCGTCCAGCGACACGTTCTCGACCGCTGTGATCGTGCTCATGTCGTTCCTCCTGGGGACTCGGTTTCATTCCCAGGACGAATGGCGGCGGCCGAAATCGACAGCGCCGTCCCACGACCCGAGGGCACGACGGCTCCAGGGCGGAACGCGCGGGTGTAATGCGCAAGACACGACTCGTCACGCTGACCGGCCCGGGGGCGCTTGAGGTTGGGTTCCGTGCCGGCTTCGTGGCCTCGGCGGCGGTAGAGGAGCCCGAAGTCGTCGCGCCAGGCCTTGCCGTTCTCGCTGCTCTCCCACCGCCCCCGGATCTGCTTGCCGTCGCGGCTGAACTCGCCGGTGAAGCGCTGGTGGAAGTCCAGAGGAGACAGGTCGGGCTCGGTTCTGGACAGTCGCCACGTGTCGCCGTCGAGGTCCATCGAGTAGATCCGCGCGACGCCGCGCGAATCGAACTGGTACTGGAGGAAGCCCCGCTCCTGTGGGGCGACACCGATCACCGCGACCCCGTTCGGGACGTCGGGGATCGGCACTTCCCAGCGCTCGAGGAGAAAGCCGCCGTCGGGTAGCCACTCGAACGTAACGCTGCCGCGAAGCTCGGGCGGCGCCTCGCCGTCTGGCAACAGCGGCTCGATGCTCCATGACCCCACGAACCGCTGGAGGGTCCGCAGCCGCTCGCTCACTCCGGCCTCCATGTGCTGCACTCTCCTTCGCCTGAGCCCGCCCCGGTCGACGGCCGCTGGTTCGCCCGAAGGCGTGCCGCGGTCGGCATTGTGGCTGGGCGTTTCCATGACCACAGTCGCAACCAGGCCAGACTGGTGCGCGATGTCCTTATGCCGGTCGGACCAAGGCGCGGGAGTACCGAAGCAAGCACCGGCGATCTCGCTCCTCGTCCGGGTGAACCGAGCGCGATCACGGCGTCGTCGTGCGCGCGACGACGGTGCCGGCCGCGTTGCGGGCGACGGCCGAGAGCATGGGCGGCGGGGCGCCGGGCTCGAGGCTTCCCAGCGTCGAGTCGGGGAGCTGCACGATGAACCAGCCGTCGTGACCGACCGACGCCTCCGTGGCATCCGGAATCCCGGCCGCGCTGATCTCGATGGTGTTTGCGTCAGGAGCGCCGACTTGGCCACTGGCGAAGTTCATCTCCCGTTCTGTCGCGCCGCCGATGCTGTCGAACCTGATCTCGCCCGATCCGGGTCGCCTCGAGTCCCTCGAGCAGCCTGCGACCTGGGTCACGCCGCGGTAGGCAAGCGTGCACGAAGTCCCCGACGACGACACGGTGCCGTAAAGCGATAGCTCGCCGTCGCGCGCCCACAGCCTGAGCTTGCTGCCCTCGGGCACGTACGGCGCGTGGGCGGGTCGAGCGTGCGCAGTTCGTCGAAGCTCTGCTGGACGCGCGGCGGCGCCGGCTGGTTCAGAACCGGTACGACGGCGAAGGCGACGCCGGCGGCCGTGAGTGCCAGTCCCGGCACGAGGGCCAGTTGCATGACGCGCCGGCGGCGGCGTGCGCGACGGCGCAGGTCGGCTGCGATCGCCAGCCGTAGCCGCTCGCGCAGCCGGTCGAGATCCAGCTCGAGCCTAGTCATGAGCAGGCGGCAGCGCTGCGAGGGCGGTTTCTAGCCGGAGCTGGGCGTCGAGCGCGTCCGCCGGGTCATTCGGGGGCGGATCGAAGGTGAGGTCCAGCCGTCGCCGCGCGGCGTCGTCGACCCGACCGCGGCGGTGATAGTGAGCGGCGATGTGGCGGCTGATCGCGTACAGCCACGCCCCAGCGTTGCCGTCGCCCGGGTCGCGGAAGCGCCGACGCGAGCGCCACGCCTGCGCGAACAGCTCGGCCACGACGTCGAGCACGTCCCGCTCGGGGATCCCCCTCGGGTCGCCCACCGTGCCGCCGCGCGCGCGTAGCGCTCGTAGAGCGCGACGAACGCATCGGGGTCGCGGCGAGCTGCGTCGAGCAGCTCGGCGTCGGTTCGGCTGGCGTACGGCTCCATGTCCATTGAATGCCACCCGCGCTGCAAATTGTGACTTCGGCCGCGATCCGAGGCATGCCGTCAGCTTCGGCGGCCGATCCGGGAAACCACGATGACCCTGCCGGGTTCGATGGGTGCGGCGCGCCGCGCGGGCTTCGTTCTTGGTTGGCGCGGCCACGCGCTCTGACCTCCTCGATGACGCCGAGCGCGTGGTGCGTCCCGCAGCTGGGTCGGGCATGGCGCACGCGTAGATCGCCGAGGCGACAACCTCCGCTGATCCGGTCGCGTCCGCTTCAGCCGCCGCGGGCCGGCGCTCGGGTCGCTCGCGCCGGTCACCGGCCCTCGGGCCGGCGGCTCTCGGCTAGGCGCCGGGCGGGATGTTGTGGGTGAGCCGGAACACGTTGTCGGGGTCGTAGGTGGCCTTCACCGCGGCCAGCCGCTCCCACGTCGCGCCGGGGTACGCCGCGCGGACGCGCTCTTCGCCCTCGTCGGCGAGGAAGCCCGCGTAGGCGCCGGAGTCGCCGTCGTCGAGTTCGGCCGAGAGCCCGCGGACCCACGCGGCGTGCGCTGAGCGCTCGGACGTGGACGGGTCGTAGATCGCCGCCACGTTGATCAGCATCCGGCTCTGGCGGTGCGCGAAGGCCGTGACGTCCGCAGGCACGCGGGCCATCGCGCCGCCGAGCACGCGAATCTGGCAGACAGCCATCATCGCCGACGACTCGCCGATCCGCTCGAGGATCGTTTCCGCTTGCCGCGAGCCGACGCTGCCGGCGAACATCGTGCGCGCCACCGCGACCGGGCGGTAGCCCTCCTCGTCGGGGTACATCTCCGGGTACTTCATCGGCCGCAGGAGGTCGGCGACCGGCTCGGCAAGCGCGCGGAAGGGCGCGACGGCGCGCTCGCCCGCCTCCACGTCGCCCGCGTGGACCATCATCGCCATCACCACGAGACTGCCGTGCAGCTCCTCGGGCACGAAGGGCATCGGCGGCGCGGGCATCACGTTGGCGATAGTGCTCAGCTCGTCCGGGGCC
>Ga0126307_10001857_pt1 | contig 14097 bp, 10 predicted proteins | sample Plot28_FD_89955 | JGI IMG/M metagenome (GOLD analysis project Ga0126307, IMG submission 89955) | Serpentine soil microbial communities from UC McLaughlin Reserve, CA, USA - Plot28 | ecosystem: Environmental > Terrestrial > Soil > Grasslands | place: USA: UC McLaughlin Reserve, Lake County...
AGGCAAGCGGCGCGAGGTAGTGCAGCACCGCCCAGAAATGGCAGGCGCTTCCAGCCACCACGAAGAGGTGCCACAGCTCGTGGAACCCGAACACCCCGGGCATCAGGTTCGGGCGTTTCAGAGCGTAGATAAGCGCTCCTGCAGTGTAGAGCAGGCCCCCGCCCAAGATCCAGATCATCCCGCCGGTCGGCACCGCTAGGAAGAGGGCGGGGGCCGCGATCACGGCCACCCAACCCATCCCCAGGTAGAGTGCTACAGACAGCCAGCGCGGGGCATCCATCCAGAAGAGCTTGAGTAGGATGCCGCAAAGGGCAAGGCCCCAGATTACGCCGAGCAACCCAACCCGCCAGGCGCCGTCCAGCGCGAGCAAGCAGAAGGGGGTGTACGTACCCGCTATGAGCACGAAGATCATCATGTGATCCAGCCTTCGTAGCCTCGCTATGCCGGCCGGAGAGAGCGCCAAGAGGTGGTAGAGCGTGCTCGCGGAGTACAAGGCAACTAAGCTCAAGCCGAAGATGCCGAAGGCGACGATCTGGTCGGTCCTCCCTGCACTCGTCGCTCGCACCAGCAGCACGAACAGTCCCACACAGGCGAGCAGCCCTCCTGCCAAGTGAGTGAGCCCGTTTACGGGTTCGCGCAGTCTCTTCTTCGTTCTTCCTCCATGCAATCCGTGTCGCTAGTCTACCGGTTCGGTCGTTGCCGGCGAGGGTATCCTGCCCGGCGAGCACAGGAGAACGCCGTTGGGGCGAAGTTCGCAGAATAATGCAATGACTGGCTTTAGAATGGGCTACTAGCGGGTAACAACCAAAAACGCCGGACGGGGTTCATGGAGGGGGGTACCGTCCCGTCCGACGTCGTCTATCTAAAATTTCTTTTCCCCTCATGGGAGGCGGCTAAACACGGCGCCTACACTTCCGAGAACACCTTACCGAACTTCGGAGAATTTGCCTCCCACGCACTCCGCGGTGAATAAGCCTAGAGAAGGCGTCCTAGCTGCCTCCATCACCCCCGTATCTCTGCGAACACCCGCTCGAAGGGCTCAAGCTTGTCTATAATCCCGTCCGCCCCGGCCTCGATCGCGTCCTCAGGATGGCGCATCTCCGCAGTCGCGCTCATCACCAATACCCTGGTGTCTGGGTTCGCTTCCCGCAAAGGCCGCATGAGCTTTAGGCCATCCCCGTCGGGCAGCCCCCGGTCAAGGAGCGCCACGTCTACGCCTTCGAGCATCGTGCGCGCTTCGGTCAGCGAACCGGCTTGACCGACCACCTCCAAGTCCGGCTGCCCCTCTAACAAGCTGGCGAAGGCTTGTCGGAAGTCGGCTCGGTCGTCCACCACGAGAACGCTTAGCATCCTGTCCTCCTCTCGCCCTAACCCCGGGGCAAACTGCTGCACGGCTCCGGGCGGAGTCGGTCTCTCGCTCCCATCTTCTCACGCTACCGCCCCACTGCCATGGGCCGAAATGTGTAAGAGTAGTGACCGGCTCGGAGAACATTATCCCAGATGCCTTTGGAGCCGAACCTCCTAGAGCGTGACTTGGGCGAACTTCCTAGAACGCCGTAAAGAAACTGTCCGAAAAGGGGTTTGGAGGAGATAGCTCGGTAATCTACCAAGCATGAGAAGAGCATACCAAACCGACCTCTCCGATGCCGAATGGTCCTACATAGAGCCCCACCTCCCTACCCCTAAAGCTCCCGGACGCCCGAGAGTGCACATCCTGCGTGAGATCACAGACGCCATCTTCTACATCGTCGTGCGTAGCGGGTGCGCCTGGCGCCTACTGCCCCACGACTTTCTTACAGCAGGAAGAGCGTACACCATTACTTCAGGAGATGGCGCATGCATGGCACCTGGGAGAGGATGCACTCAGCCCTGCTAAAGCGAGTGCGGGTGCGCCTGAAGAGAAACTCTCAGCCCAGTGCAGCGATAGTCGACAGCCAGTCGATCAAGACCACAGGCGTGGGCGGCAAGGAGCGCGGTTACGACGGGGCCAAGAAGATCAAAGGAAGAAAGCGCCATCTGTTGGTAGACACGCAGGGTCTGGTGCTCGAAGCTCGGGTTCATGGTGCGGAAATCCAGGACCTTAAGAGGGCATCAAGCTCTTGCCGGATCTCTCCGCGCGTGAGCGTCTGCCCGAGCGCCTCTCCCACCTGTGGCTGGACGCCTCTCTACACCGGCCAAGACAAGGGTGCTGGTTGGGTGGAAAGGATATTGGGATGGACGGCCTAGAAGATCGTGCGACACCCTAAGAAGCCGGCTCCGGAGGAGGTGATGAGGGCGTGGGTGAGGGAGTTCGACAAAGAGGGAATCCCAATCGATCTGGATGAGCTGTTGGCAGGGAAAGGCCCGAGACCCTTCCTACCGAAGAGGTGGATCGTGGAGCGGACCTTCTCTTGGCTCTCTCAGAACAGGAGGCTGAGCTTAGGGACTACGAGAGGCTGCCGGAGAGCTCAGAAGCCTTCATCTACGTGGCAATGAGCCGCCTTATGGTAAGGCGTTTGGCTCGCTCATGAGGCTTTTCGGACAGTTTCTCCATCCAAGCACTCAGATGAATAAGCGCAAAGGCTAGCCAGATTACTTCTTTACTCCGAGCACAAGATGCAGAACCGCCGCGAACACTAGAGTGCATCCGATCCCAAGCCGTACTGCTACCGGGCCAGTACGGGAGCGCACGCTATGGACGCCAGGGTATATGAGCACCTCAACAAATGCCGCAAGAGGCCAGACGAAACGGACGTAATAGTACAGATTAGGACGCCGCGCACGAAACGGGCAAGGTGCCCTTTTTGGGATCGGCGATCACGTCGATCTCGACGATCTTCCCGCCGCTTATCGTGAAGCCGAGTACCATAAGGAGCCGTCCACGCGGAGCCACCATCAAAGAAGGAGCGACCCACCATGGCTAACGACCACGGAGCCCCGGCACAAGGTGCGGGCAACTACGTTTCAGTGAACGGCCTCGAGTTGTATTACGAGATCCACGGTACGGGACAGCCGCTGGTCGTACTGCACGGTGCCTACATGACGATCGAGACCATGGGAGAGATCGTGCCGTCCCTAGCCGAGACCCGGCAGGTCATCGCCGCAGAGCTGCAGGGACACGGGCACACCGCGGATATAGATCGCCCGCTCTCCTACGAGCACATGGCCGACGATGTCTACGCTCTGCTGGCAGAGGTCGGTATCGATAAGGCCGACGTCTTCGGCTTCAGCTTGGGTGGCGGCGTTGCCCTTCAGCTCGCCATCCGGCACCCGGAGGTGGTGCGCAAGCTGGTGGTCGCCTCTGTCTCCTACACCAGCGACGGCCTCTACCCCGAAGTCCGGGACACAATCGAGACCATCACCCCCGAACTCTTCGCCGGCTCTCCGATCGAAGAAGCCTACCTCCGCAGCGCGCCAAACCCGGACGATTTCCCCACGCTGGTCGCCAGGCTGAAGCAACTCGACATGGAGCCCTTTGCTTGGTCGCCGGAGGACATCCAGGGGATCTCTGCGCCGACTCTGATCATCATCGGGGATTCCGATGGCACCCGCCTTGAGCACGCAGTTGAGATGTTCCGGCTGCTCGGCGGCGGTGTCTTCGGTGACATCCTCGGTCTTCCCAAGTCCCAGCTCGCCGTGCTCCCCGGCACCGCGCACTTCGTGCCTCCGGGCAGCGGGCTCTTGGACCGCACCGATTGGCTGGTTGCGATGATTGGCGAGTTTCTCGACGCATCCATGCCGGAGGCCGAGTGAGCCGCGGAGGATGCGCGCGGCTCGGCGGGTCGAGAGCGTCCCGGCTACCCCGCCGGGGATGAGGTCCCGCAGGAGACCATGCAAGCTGCCTTGAGCACCCGGGTTTGCTCGGTCACCAGGTCCTCGCGCCTCTCGGAAAGCAGGCGCACCACCTCAGATGCGGCCTCGGCATCGACCGCCGCCAGCCGCTCGTTGCCAGAGGCGGCAAGCGCGGTGGCGAGGGCATCGAGCCCGTCGTTCTTGCGGGCGTTGCCCGTCGAGAGTTTGGGCGGCAGTAAGTATTTCTCCGAAGTTTGCGACACTTAGTAACGTCCAAGTAACCGCAAAGATAGTACCTTGGGGAGGATGCGTGCTCCTTGCGCTCCGTCATAATGAATGTTTTGTCATGCTTCGCACAGGAGGGGCGCTGTGGTGAGAAGGATAACTATCACTATTAGGCCGTACTCGATTGCGCTGGTGCTGATGGCCATGGTCGCAATGATCGCGGTAGCAACAATGGGGGTCTTCGCCTCCCCAGCCAGCGCGCAGTCCGAATCGGATTGTCCCGCGGGCACGGTCCAGGTCGCAGAGAGCGACGCTGATTCTTGACACACACGGCGACCTTTGAAGCGAACGGAGAGACCGTCACGCGCAACTTGCGGCCCGGCCTCATGAAGACCAGGGACCTGGCCGCTTACAACTCCATCGAACGCGCCCCGACCGTCAGCTCCTACAGGGGCCTGCAGGTCTACGGGATGGGGCCGCCTTCTTCTGGCGGTTCGACCGTCGGCGAGGCGCTCAACATCCTCGAGGGATACCCGATGGCCGACCCTAACCTCCCCCGCGACGACGCCCTCCATTACTATCTGGAGGCCTCCCGCTTCTCTTTCGCCGACAGGGACGCCTACCTCGGGGATCCCGGCTACGTCTACGTTCCACTAAAAGGGCTGCTCTCCGACGGCTTCGCCCAAGAGCGCCGGTCGCTCATTACGGACCAGGCCGCGACTAGCCCGGTTGCCGCCGGAGATCCCTATCCTTACGACGGCGGGTCCGGGTCCGTCAACCTGGAGGCGTCCATGGCCGTCGAGGGACCATCGACGACGCATCTCACCGTCTCGGACAAGTGGGGCAACATAGTCTCCTACACCTTCACCATCGAGCAGACGGGAGGGAGCGGGATCACGGTCCCTGGCCACGGCTTCATCCTCAACAACGAGCTGACGGACTTCGAGCCGGTGCCGGGACTCGCCAACTCCCCGGCCGGCGGGAAGCGCCCGAGGAGCAGCATCAGCCTGACGATAGTCATGGACGACGGCGCCCCGATACTAGCCCTCGGCTCTCCTGGAGGGTCGACGATCATCACGACCGTGCTGCAGGTGCTCGTCAACGACCTGGACTTCGGCATGACCCTGCCTGAGGCCATAGCCGCGCCGAGGGCCTCGCAGCGCAACACGACGCAGACCTCGGCCGAGCCGGCTTTCCTGAGCTCGCCCGAGGCGGCGCTTCTCACGTCCGAGCACGGCCAGAGCTTCACCTCGACACCGGAGATCGGGGCCGCCACGGGAATCGCCTTCCTCCCCGGAGGGACCGTGCAGGCCGCGGCCGAGCCGGTCCGCCGCGGTGGGGGGAGTGCGCTCGTGGAGAACTCGATGCCCTGAGGCAGCAAGAAAACTACGGTCATCTGAAAGCGGTGTGCGTGTAGGGGCGGTTCGCGAACCGCCCTCACACCACGTCATCAGGCACCAGGATTTGTCCGCAAGCGGATGTGGGGACCAGAGGCGATGTGTAGTACCTTGATGGTCCATAGGTCCTAGACTTGCTGTGAGAGGAGAGGAAGAGTGTTCGCGGCCTGGGGACGCTTGGTGTATCGCTTCAGATGGCTGGTCCTCGTCGCGTCTATCCTCTCGATAGCGGCCCTGCTATTCTCGATGGGGTACGGGGGCCGGTTGGGCACGGGCGAGTTCACCGCCCCCGAGGGCACCGAGTCCGGGCGGGTCGAAGATCTGTTGGACGAAGAGGTCGCGAAGACCCCGCCCAGCTTCATGCTCATCTTCGGAAGCGAGGACGCGAAGGCCACAGCCCCGGCGTTCCGCGACCAGGTGGAGCGGGCGCTCGATCCGCTCGAAGACGACGAGAGGGTTAAGGGCGTTCGCACCGCCTACGAAGATGGCGCCATCGATGGGGCCATGATCTCCCGCGACGAGCATCACAGCCTCGCGGTTGTCGAGCTCGAAGAGGGCGGCTACGCCGAGCTGCAAGACGCCTACGTGGACCTCAGGCAAGAGGTGCGGCAGGGCGATCTGGATGTCGTCGCGGCGGGTGAGATGCCGCTCAACGAAGACTTCGAGAGGGTTACGGAGGCGGACTTGAAGCGGGCAGAGACGGTCTCGCTTCCGCTGGCGCTCTTGATGTTGCTCTTCGTCTTCGGCTCCGTCGTCGCTGCCGGATTGCCCATCGGGGTTGGCGTGCTCGCCGTCACCGGCGGCTTCGTCGGAACCCTGCTTCTGGCCAGGGCGATGGACGTCTCGATCTACGCGACCAACATAGTCACCATGATCGGCCTCGGCGTCGCCATAGATTATTCGCTCTTCGTCGTTAGCCGCTTTCGCGAGGAGGTGCGCCGCCATCCCGTGCCCGACGCCGTGGCCCGCGCGATGGCGACGTCCGGACGCGCGATCCTTTTCTCCGGGCTCACGGTCGCCATAGGCTTCATGGGCTTCCTGTTCTTCGACGTGGCCGACCTGAACTCCATAGGCTTTGCGGGCTCTATCGTGGTCGCCTTCTCGGTGCTCTACGGGTTGACCTTCCTCCCCGCGCTGCTCGCGATCCTTGGGCCCCGCGTGGACTTCTTGCGGGTGCCCTTCGTACACCCGGAGAGCACCGACACGGGCGTCGGCTTCTGGCACGGGTTGGCGACCACCGTCATGGGCCACCCGTGGCGCACGCTCTTGCCCGTGGTCGCGCTCCTCCTGGTGCTCGGCTCGCCTTTCCTGGGTATCCGGCTCGGACTCTCCGGGGCTGACACGCTCTCCAGGGACGCGGAGTCGCGCCGGGGGGAGGATCTGCTAGACCGCCAGTTCCCCGATAGCAGTGCCTACCCGATGGTGGTGTTGCTCGACTATCCGCAAGGATCACCGCTCACCAGGGAGCGGATAGGCGAGACGTACGATCTCTCCCGCTGGCTCGAGGACAGGCCTGGCGTCAAAGGGGTGGAGAGCATGGTAAACCTCGACCCTAAGCTCTCCCGAGATCAGTACCAGCAGCTCCTGTCTGAGCCGAAGAAGGATCTGCCGCCAGAGATCACGGACGCACTGAAGAGGACCACAGGAGATCATCTCGCGGTTCTGACCGCTTACACCTCGGTGGGCTACAACACCAAAGCGGCCTACGACCTGGTGCGCGAGGTCCGCGGGCAACATCCCGAGGTAGGGGGGAAGGTGCTCGTCGGCGGTTGGGCTGCCTTCGACAACGATCTTACTGATTCGATCTACGATGCCGCGCCACCGGCGATAGCTTTCGTAGTCCTGGCCACGTACGTTGTGCTCTTCTTGCTCCTGGGGTCGGTGCTCCTGCCCCTAAAGGCGGTCGTGGTGAACTTCCTGTCGATCAGCGCCTCCTACGGTGCCCTGGTCTTCGTCTTCCAGGAGGGCCACCTCTCCGGGCTGCTTAGCTTCACCCCAGGCCCGATAAACACCACAACCCCGATCATCATGTTCTGCATCCTGTTCGGCCTCTCCATGGACTACGAGGTGATGCTCCTCAGCCGCATCAAAGAGGAGTACGAGAAGACGGCTGACAACCGCTCGTCCGTGGCCCTCGGCATCGAGCGTACCGGGCGACTGATCACCGGCGCGGCCCTCATCATGGCCACGGTGTTCTTCTCCTTCGGCCTCGCCGAGGCGGTCGTCATCAAGGCTATAGGCCTTGGGATGGGGCTCGCCGTGCTGGTGGACGCGACGATCGTTCGCGCCCTGCTGGTCCCGGCGACGATGCGGCTCATGGGAGGCTGGAACTGGTGGGCCCCGAAGCCCCTGGCCAGGCTGCACCGGCGGCTCGGCCTCTTCGACGAGACTATCGAAGCGCCGGATCCCGCGTCGACTCCCTCCCTTGGGCCACATCGCCGGCGCGGCGACGATGAGCGCAGAGTGAACCCTTCGAAGGGCCTCCGGTCGATGCGCCGGAACCCTCAGGGTGGCATCATGGGTATGGTGTCGACCCGTTGGAGGAACGTAGGTTGGCAAGGAGGAACCACTATGTCAGCAGAGAAGAACAAAGCCCTGGTCCGCCGCTTCCTGGAAGCGCATGCTAAGGGCGATCTAGACACCCTGGAGGAGATGCTTGCTCCAGACTTCGTCGATCACAACCTGATACCCGGCCAACGGCCTGGCCGCGAGGGCTACTTGCGGTCATTCACCGAGTATCATGCTGCCTACTCCCACACCCGCTATGTCATCGAGAAGCAGCTGGCCGAAGGTGAGGAGGTGGTGACTACCTTCGCCGTAAGCGCCATCCATGACCGAAGCGAGTGGATGGGCTTGGTGCCCACCGGCAAAGAGTTCAAAGCGCTGCTTGTACTTATCCACCGCGTAGTTGGAGGCAAGATCGCTGAGGAGTGGAGCCAGGGGAGCGGTCTCGCAGAGCTTGCGCAGCAGCGTCTGGAGCAAGAGATGCGCGAGCGCGAGCGCATAGAGCAAGAGCTTCTAGTGGCCAGGCGCATTCAGCAAGCCTCGCTCCCCAAGGAGGTCCCCACGCTAGAGGGATGGCAGATCTCTCCCTTCTACAGACCAGCCAGAGAAGTAGGAGGAGACTTCTACGACTTCTTCGAGCTCGAGGACGGGCGGGTGGGCGTAGCCGTGGGGGACGCCACGGGTAAGGGCATGCCAGCTGCTCTAGCGGTGACCGCGAGCTGCTCGATGCTCAGGGCGGTAGCCCAAGACTCGGGCTACTCACCCGGTGAGGTACTGACGCGGGTCAACGAGACGCTGGTGGTCCGCATCCCGCCCAACATGTTCGTAACATGCTTTTACGCCATTCTTGAGCCAGATAGCGGACGTTTGATCTACGCCAACGCCGGACACAACCTACCGTGCTGTAGGCGCCCCGACGAGCAGGCCGCGACAACCGACCTTCGTGCCAGGGGAATGCCCTTGGGGCTGATGCCGCAGATGTCCTACGAAGAGCAAGAGACCTTTCTGGTGCCGGGAGAGGGCGTGTTGTTCTATAGTGACGGGCTAATAGAGGCGCACAACCCTAACGGCGAGATGCTCGGAACCCCCCGCCTGCGGAACCTCCTAAGCGAACGCCCCGAGGGCGGAACGGACCTCACCGCCACCTTGATGGAGGAGCTAGAGCGCTTCACTGGAGAGGGCTGGGAGCAGGAGGACGATATCACCCTCCTCACCCTGGAGCACTCCGCAGCCTGAAATCTTCTGAGAACGCTCCTTCTAAAACCGTCTACAAAGTCTCGATAGGCTCTAGCCTAAGTCCTTACGAGACCACGAAACGGAGGAACATAGGCTTGATGGCGACGAAAGGGGATGAGCCTGATGCCTATCGATAGCGTGCTGGTGGGCGCGCTGCACGTCGAGTATCTCAGGGAGCGGGACCTGGGAGGGGACGAGCGCCTCCACCACACCTTGTTCCAGACTTCGACCGTCGATACTCTGTTGGAGGGAAAATACGATGGCGACGTCAGCTTCGCCGAACTCGGGGCCCGTGGAGATTTCGGCCTGGGCACGCTCGACGCCCTCGACGGCGAGATGATCTGCCTCGATGGCACCTTCTACCAGGTAAAGTCGGACGGGCGGGCCTACCCCGTCGACGGAAGGGCCAGGACCCCTTTCGCCGTGGTGACCGTCTTCGAGCCAGACGTGTCAGAGACACTTTCGACACCGATGGACTTCGAGGCTCTTCGTGACTACCTGGACGGGGTCATCGGTGGGGGTGCCGTGTGTTGCGCTATCCGGGTGGACGGAAGCTTCGAGCACGTAAAGACGCGTAGCGTGCCCCGCCAACAGAAGCCCTACCCACCTCTCGTGGAAGTCGTCGAGAACCAGCCCACCTTCGAGCTTCACGACGTCTCGGGTAGTCTCATCGGCTTCCGGTTCCCCGACTACACACAGGGCCTGAACGTCTCCGGCTACCACTTCCACTTCATCACTGATGACAGGAGGACCGGTGGACACGTGCTCGGATGTACACTGATTCGTGGCGAGCTTCGCATTGACCGCGAAGGCGACCTGCGCCTCGAGCTGCCACCGAACGTGGGCTTGCCCGCACCAGACCGGTCGGCGGCAATAGGGGAGACGCTAGACCACATCGAAAGAGAGTAACGCAAAGCCCGCTCGTACCGAAATCGTCTCCCTGCGGAAAGAACAAGCTGAAGTGCTGACAAGCTGAAATGCTGACTAGCTGACTCACTGAAGTGGTACTCTTTTCTGATGCGATCGACGAGTGCCAATGGTGTTTCGCAGACCCTCGAGGATTGGGAAGCCGTACCCATCGCGGCCCCGCTCGGAGGCGCCGGTGAAGCAGCAAAGATAAAGCGTGCCTGGACTCCCATACGCGTTCCCTGGCATTGGCAGCTCGATGATGCATTCGCGGCTTATGAGGGTTTCGTACTGTACCGGTGCCGGTTTGCGCACCGGAGCCCCCCTGAGGGTGCGATGGTGACCCTCCTGTTCGAGGGCGTTTACTACGCGGCGCGGGTCTGGCTCAACGGTGTCTACCTGGGCGACCACGAAGGATACTTTTCAGCGTTCGAGTTCGACGTCACCGACGTAGTGGCCACCGAAGGCGAGAACGAGCTGCTCGTGGAGGTATTCAGTCCCGAAGAATCGGAGGAGAACGACCGTAAGACCATCGGCGGTGTGTGGGCCATGTGGGACGGCATGGCCCACCACATAAACCCAGGTGGCATCTTCAAAGAGGTTAGGGTCGTGCTCGATGGAGAGATACGCATCCGGTCCCTCGAGACAGCGGCGGATCACACCGGGCGTGGCGTGGCGCATGTGGATCTCTACTCCAGGCGGAACACGCGCGCAAGACTGGTTGGACGGGTACGTCCGCTCGGCTCTGAGGTCTCGGATGTGGAGTTCGAGAGGGAGGTCCAGATCGAGGAGGGAGAGAACCGCTTCGACGTGGGCTTCCGGGTGCCCGACGTACGGGTCTGGTCGACGTGGGACAGGGGCGAGCAGTCGCTCTACGAGCTGGTCTTGCGGTGTGCCGGGGCAGAAGAACGGGCGCGTTTTGGGGCGCGTACCGTGGAGTTGCGGGACTGGAAGGTCTACCTCAACGGCGAGCGTATATTCTTGCGCGGGATCAACTACCTTCCCTCGGACGCCTATCCTGCAAGGGCGACGGAGGGATGCCTTCGCGCGGACGCCTCCCTGGTGCGTGAGGCGGGCATGAACGCCGTCAGGGTTCACGCTCACGTGGCGGACGGAGGATTCTACGAGGTCTGTGACGAGCTCGGGCTCCTCATACTCCAGGATTTTCCACTGCAGTGGACCCACAGGCGGAACGTCCTCGGGCCCGCCGTCGCCCAGGCCGCTGAGATGGCGCGAATCCTGCGCGGCTATCCTTCAGTGGGCATCTATCTGGCGCACGACGAACCTTTCTTTGTCGCGCCCCCCGAGAAATGGAACGCCATCGGGCTATTGCGCACCGCCGCCGAAGTGCTCTCACCGCGATGGATGCTCTGGCAGCGTCGGGTCCTCGACCCCGCGGTAATGCGTGCGATCTCACAGGAGGACGACGGCAGGCCAGTAATAGATGCAGCGGGCCATCCCCTGACGACGAACCATCTCTACTTCGGCTGGTACTACGGGAACTTCAGGGACCTCGAGCGGCTCGTGAAGGTCTTCCCCGGGCTCTCGCGGCTGCCGACGGAGTACGGGGCACAGGCGCTGCCGGATCCCGAGTCGCTCGAGGAGATCTGGCCTTCCGGGACGCGGCCCGACTGGAGCGCCCTCTCGCTGAACTACCGCCTCCAGATCCAGCGCATGACCCGCTACATCCCCTGGAGGGGCGACCGGTCGGCCTTCGCACGCGAGAGCCAGGTTTATCAGGCCGAGGTCTTGAAACACGCCACGGAGTTATTCCGGCGACGCAAATACCGGCCGACGGGCGGAACCTTCGCCTTCATGCTCAACGATCCCGCACCCGCGGTGTCCTGGTCCGTCGTCGACTGGCGACGCAGGCCGAAGAAGGCCTACGAAACGCTCCTTGTGGCGATGAGCCCGGTTCTGATCTGCGCCGAGTACCCGAAGGAGTCCTACACGGTCGGCGAAAAGATCTCCCTGCCACTCTTCGTTATCAACGACCTATTACGGGAAATAGGTCAGGTAGATTGGGAGTGGGAACTGCTCGTCGGAGGGTCCAGCGTGGCCAGTGGCGAAGGAGAGACGAGCATACCGAAGGACTGTGTAGTGGGGATCGGTGAAGCCGTGGCCACACCCCCCGCTCCTGGGCCAGCCATACTCAAGCTAAGACTTTTCGGAGATGAACCACTCTCCAACGAGTACAGATTCTCTGTCAGCGCCTCAGCAAACAAGAAGCTGACAAGCTGAAGTGCTGAAATGCTGACCAGCGCGGGATGAGGTAGGGCCCAGGCCCTACCTCATCCCGCACCATCGAGATCCATCATCTCGGGGAGGGTGAGAAAGCCGTACCCGTTCGCCTTGAGGATGTGGATGATGTCGGAGACGGCAGCTATGGTGTGGGAACGGTCGGCCTTGGGGAAGGCGTCTGTGTCCTGGCCGTCATGTAGCAAGGTGACACCGCCTGGGCCGACGCCGTGCAATATCCGGCTTTGGATGACATCCGATGGAGGGCGGTCCCAATCCCAGGCCGTTACCGACCAGCCCACGCACCTCATCCCTAGATCTCCGGCCGCGGAGATCACCTGTGGACCATACCACCCGTGGGGCACGCGGAAAAGATGCGGCAGGGTGCCCGTGGCTTCGTGGATGGCCTCCTGGCCTCTGAGCAACTCCTCCCTGACCTTACCTGGCCGGCTCCACGTGAGGTGGGGATGGGTAAAAGTGTGGTTGCCGACCTCGTGCCGGGAGGCGACCTCGGCGGATAGGTTCGGCTCGCGTATGACGTTGTTGCCTACCTGGAAGAATGTGGCCCTGATGCCCTCGCGGTCCAAAATCTCGAGCAGCTGCCCTGTGTAGGGGTGGCAGGGGCCGTCGTCGAAGGTCAGGGCTACCACCCGCTCGCTCGTACGGGCATGCCAGAAGACAGGGCCGTAGAGCCAGGAGCGGGGAGTGAGCCATTCGTAGGCCAAAAGTCCACCTGCCGCCATCCCGGTTCCGGCCGCGGCCAGGGTCGGCGCCGAGCGTACCGCGCGGCCCGTTGCGGTTCGAACACCCGCCAGGGCCGCGCCGCCGACGGCTGTGGCGACTGCGGCTTTCCAGACGTGGGTGCGGGGGTGTTTCACGGTAGGCCCGCCAGTATGAGGGAGGCGGCCGCACGCGCCGAGTGGGGCCTATGGGCGGCGTCCGCCGCCTCAACCATCTTGCGTCTCTGATTCTCGCTGGTCAGGATCTTGAGCGTCTGGCCCAGGATCTGCGGCGTCTCACGGACCGTGATCCCGGCACCGTAGCGGACGATCGCCGCCGCGTTGTCCTCTTCCTGACCGGGGATGGGATGATAGAGAACCTGGGGAAGCCTCGAAGCAAGGGCCTCTGTGCAGCTCATACCGCCCGGTTTGGTGACGAGCACCGCCCCCGCTGCCATGAGATCCCTGACCCGATCCGTGAACGCGAGGAAGGCGCCCTCGTGCCCACGTCTCTGTGCGAGACGCTCCAGCCGTAGGCGGGAACGCTCGTTCGAGCCGCAGAGCACGGCGAGGTGCATGGCCTCGCTGGCCTCCAGCAACAACGACACGGCCTCCTCCAGTTCGCCCCCGCCAAGGCCCCCGCCCATCACGAGCACCACGGGGAGATCATCATCGTCCACCTTCAGGATCTCCCCGCGGGCCAGGTCCGCGTCGGCCGGCTCCTCGAAGGAAGGATCTATGGGGATGCCCGTCGGATGAATCCGCTCCTCGGGCACACCCAGCTTCGCCACGACCTCGGCCGCCGCATCGTCGGCGACGATGTAGAGATCCAGGTTCAAAGGCACCCCGATCGGATGCGGCACGTAGTCTGTCAGCACCACGGCGCTGAACATCCCTGGGTTCTGCTCTTTGTAGACCCCGAGGACCCCGGCGCCGTAGAAGTGCGGCGCGACGAGAGCCTCGGCACCGGCGCTCGACACCAGGCGCTCCAGGGTTTTGATTCCAGCATTCTGAATGTAGTGCACGTAAGTGCCCGACTGGCCCGTACCCGAAGACTGATAGAGCCTCCCGTACGCCGTCGGCCACAGCTTGAGTGACTC
>Ga0126307_10001858_pt1 | contig 14095 bp, 16 predicted proteins | sample Plot28_FD_89955 | JGI IMG/M metagenome (GOLD analysis project Ga0126307, IMG submission 89955) | Serpentine soil microbial communities from UC McLaughlin Reserve, CA, USA - Plot28 | ecosystem: Environmental > Terrestrial > Soil > Grasslands | place: USA: UC McLaughlin Reserve, Lake County...
ACAGCACGGTTCGCTAACCGCTCAACGCTCCACGGGCGGCACCCATCTTCTATCCTTGTCCCCCACGTACTCGGAGCGCGGCCTGATGAGCCTGTCGAGCGCTCTCTGCTCGAAGCAGTGCCCAGTCCACCCGGCCACCCTCCCCACCGCGAACGTCGGGGTGAAAAGCTCCGTCGGCAAGCCCAGCCCATGCAGCAAGAGCGCCGTGTAGAACTCTACGTTGGTCTGCAAGTTCCTCCCCGGTCTGTGCCCAGCGAGCAGCCGCAGCGCCGTCCGCTCGACATCCAGAGCCAGCCGGTAGAGCTCTTTGTCCCCGTCCGTGGTGTACAGGCGTTCGGCGGCAGAAGCGAGAACGTCCGCTCGCGGGTCGCGCACGCGGTAGATCCTGTGCCCGAACCCCATCAGCCGCTCTCCGCGCCCGAGTTTCTCTCGCAGATACTCCTCGGCTCTGCTCGATTCCCCGATCTCGAACACCACATCCAACGCAGGCCCGGGCGCCCCACCGTGCAGCGGCCCTTTGAGCGCCCCAATGGCCCCGACTACCGCCGAGACGAAGTCCGAGCGGGTGGAGACGATGACCCTCGCCGCGAACGTGGAGGCGTTCATGCCGTGATCTGAAACCGCACACAGATACGTGTCGAGGCCCCGCACGAACTCCTCACTAGGCCGCTCCCCCGTGAGCATGTACAGATAGTTGGCCGCATGCCCCAGATCGGGATCGGGAGCCACCGGCTCCTCTCCCCCGAACAACCGCCAGTACGCCGCAACTATGGTCGGCAGACAGGACACCAGCGCAAGCGCTTCCTCGTCGTCGGCTCCCGTCCTCACGGTGCCAACCGCCATGCGCAGCGCGTCCATGACAGGCACCTTCTCCGCCGCCACGGCCCGCAGCAGATCCAAGGTAGCCCGCGACAGCCCACGTCGTCCGGCCAGCTCCCCACGAAAGTCCTCGAGCCGCCCGGCCCCGGGCAACTCGTCGTTCCACAACAGGTAGACGACCTCCTCATAGGACGCTCGCCCCGCCAACTCCTCAACCGGGAACCCAGCGATGGTCAACTCCCCAACCTCACCGTCCACGCCGCTCAGCCGGGTCTCGGCAGCTACAACATCCTCGAGCCCGGCAACAAAGCCAGTGCCAGAATTCTCGCCCATCTTCGTCCTTTCGATCCGACCTGTGGTTGTTGATAGTAACCCTCGAAAATATATGTATCAATATTGATTTACAAATCAAGTTTTAGTACGGTTGACGGCGGAGACGTTGAAGGAGGCGGACCAATGGATGAGAGGTATCTCAGTGCGGGGCGGGCTGCGGAGGAGTTGGGGGTAAGCGTGGCGACGTTATATGCGTACGTGAGTCGGGGGATGATCCGGTCCGAGGCCGTAGAGGGGAAGAAGCGCAACAGGCGTTACCGTGGTGAGGACGTGCGGAGGCTCAAGGAAAGGAAGGAGCGAAGGCGGGATCCCGAGGGGGTTGTCGAGGGAGCGTTGCGCTGGGGGACGCCCGTGATGGAGTCGGGGATCACCCTGATCGAGGACGGCGAGTTGTATTACCGGGGGCGTGAGGTGGGGGATCTCGCCAGGAGCAAGAGCCTCGAAGAGGTTGCGGCCCTGATCTGGACCAGCGGCGAGGCCACGGATCTCTTTAGGCCTGGAGGGCCCGAGATATCCGGGCGCATACAGACCGTTGTCGAGAGCCTGGCCTGGATGTCACCTCTAGAAACCTTCCAGACCTTGCTTCCCATCGCGGCGGCAGAGGACCCCGCGGCCTACGACTTGCGTCCCCCGGCCGTCGCGCGCACCGGGGCCAGGATACTGCGCCTGATGGCCCACGCGGCCTCGGGGGAAGAGGCTCAGGGGTTGGCCCGGATGCTGGGGCAAGGATGGGGTACGCCCGGAGCCGCGACCGTTCTCGACGCCGCGCTCGTATATTGCGCGGACCACGAGTTGCCCGTCTCCACCTTTGCTGCGAGGTGCGTGGCCTCGTCGGGGGCCACGCCGTACGCCGTGGTTCTCGCCGGGCTCGCGGCGCTCGGCGGCGTCAAGCATGGAGGGGAGATCGAACTCGTCGAGGCCTTCTTGCGGGAGGTCGAGGTCACGGGATCCGCCCGGGAGGCAATCTCCGTCCGTCTCAGGCGGGGGGAGCGCATCCCCGGCTTCGGCCACTCGCTCTACCCGGAAGGTGATCCCCGCGGCGCCGGGTTGCTTGAGCTGGTGTCTGACACGTACCCCGAGAGCCCCGCCGTCGATCTCTCCGATGCCGTTGCCGCAGAGGTCTTGCGTCTCATGGGCGGGCGTCCCACGGTGGACTTCGCGTTGGCGACGGTCGCGAGGGCGCTGGAGTTGCCGGCGGGTGCGGCGGTGGCGCTCTTCGGCCTCGGCAGGACGGTCGGTTGGATCGGCCACGCCATAGAACAGTACGAGACCAACTCGCTAATACGCCCCAGGGCCCGATACATCGGAGAACAACCATCAAAGGACCACTCGCCCCCGTAGAGGCGGGTTTCAGACCCGTCCGAACGACGAACCGACCTATATCGGCACGTCCAGGACCCCCAGCCCGTCCAGGATGATGATCGAAGTGGCCAGGGAGTTGAAGGTCGCGTGGGCCACGATGGGAGGCAGGAGGCTCTCCGTGCGGCGGAAGAGATCGCACAGGATCACCGCGAGGATCAGAAGCACGGGCGCGAGCAAGGGTTCCAGGTGCAGCAAGGCGAACAGCACCGAAGAGGCCAGCGCGGAGAACGCGAAGACCGCCTTTCCGGGGACCAGCCCCTCTTTACCGGTGTAACTCGTAGAGATCCTGGTCCCCAGCCTGTAGAGGCCGTTGAAGACGACACCCCTGAAGACCAGCTCCTCCACGGCGGGACCGAAGAAGACCACGACCAGGACTATGGCGGGCACGGCGACGGAAGGATCATCGCGCACCCAGACCGAGAGCCCCTCCATAAACGGACGTTGCACCCTCGACTCGATCGAGTAGCCGAGACGTTCGAGGACGAGCTTGCTGAGCGGGTTCACCACCACGCCGAGCAGGATGGCGAAGACGCCGACGGCCACCCCCGCGCCGATCCCAGCCAGGATACCGCCCTTCGGCCGCGAGAACCCGAGGGGGGCCAGGGAGTACCTTGCCTTGCTGCCGAAAAACCTCATCAGGGTGACCGAGGCCCAGAACACCGCAAGTACGAGGACCGCGATCGCGGCGTCGAGCGCGACCACCGAGAGCAGATCACCCCGCGCGTCAGCCACCGGTGCTCCCGAGGTAGACCTCGTCCGGAGCCCATCCGCCATCCGCGTCGGCCAGGAGCCGCTCCTTTACGGAGGGCGGCAGGAGTGCTATGTTCCGCAGCTCATCGACGCTCACCCAACGGACCTCCCTCAGCGTAGGCTCCGCGCCGGGCTCGACCTCGGGATCGCTCCCCAGGACAGCCTCATCGTCGCCTTCCAGGACCATGCGCGCGACCACGTCGACCGTGTGCCGTCCCTCGCGCAAGAACTCGCTCACGTAGAGTACCCCGGAGAAGCCGGCCGCAAGGCCCGTCTCCTCGGAGAGCTCGCGGCACGCGCACTCCGGTATCGTCTCGCCCGCCTCGAGCCTTCCCCCCGGCAACACCCAGTAAGGCTCAGCATCCGGTTTCTGGTGGCGCACCAGGAGCAAATCCCCCCCACGTTCGACCACCGCCGCGACCCTCACCCCGAAGTCCATGCCGTACGCTGTGCGGTCCTTGCCCACACCGCGAGTATACCCGCGCCACAAAACCCCGCTACGAAAAACCAAACCCTATGTAGGGCGGGTCGCGAACCGCCCTACGGCAGCCCTTCCTCGATGGGAACGATGATCCCCTCCGTAAGCACGAACTCGGGCGGTGAGGCCGCGAACCAGGCGATGAACTCGGCGACCCGCTCAGGCGCGAGGACCTGCATCGGGGGGGCTTCGTTCGGCCCGCCGTCCCTGCGCTCCTCGGGGGAGAAGGCGCCCCAGTTGGTGGCCATCGCACCGGGGTAGAGCACGATCGCCCTGATGCCGTGCGCTTTGCCCTCGTCGGCCAGGGCCTCGGTAAGGCCCGTGAGGCCGAACTTGGAGGCGCAGTAGGCGGCGGCGTTAGCCCAACCCTTCTTCCCTGCTACCGAGGAGATGTTGACGATAGTGCCCCCGCCAGCCCGGCGCATGCGCGGAAAGGCGGCTTTGGACAGCAAGAAAGGCGCCCTGAGGTTCACGGAGAGCGTCCTGTCCCAGCCCTCCACGTCCAGCTCCTCGACCCCGCCGGGCGCGTCGGTGGCGGCGGCGTTGACCAGCACGTCTATGCCCCCGAATGCCTCCACGGTCCGCCCGACCGCCCGCATGGCGTCGTCCTCCCTGGCCAGATCCGTGGGCAACACCAACGCCCTGCCGCCATCCGAGATCTCCTGCCCTGCGCTCTCCAGCTCCTCCGCGCTCCTCGCTACCAGCGCGACGTTAGCACCAGCTTCGGCGAGAGCGATAGCTGTCGCCCTCCCCAGCCCGCTGCTCGCCCCTGTGACCAACGCCGCCTTGCCCGAAAGCGCCCCGTTTCCCGCCCCGCTCATGCTCTGCCGTCCTCCCTCGGATGTCATGGGAACGGAAGCATGCCACGTGCGCCGGTTCGCGGCTAGCTCGGAAGCCTTGGCGGCGTGCCCGGCGACTTTTCCTCCCGAGACCGGCCGAGGCGCGAGGTTTGATCCTCCAGCTCGTCGCAGGCTTCGAGCACCAGGCGCAAGCCGTCCTCTTCCGAGAGATACCCGTCGTAATCTTCGAGGATCTCGGCCTCGGTGGTCGGGTAGACGCCCGTGGCCAGCCGGTGCCGGCGGAGGCCGGCGAGGCGTTCGTCTTCGGTCCCGGCGAACTCCAGGACCGAGTCGAGGTAGGAGGCTATGGTCGCGTCTTCTACACTTCCTGTGACCGCCGAGCGGAGCAGTTCTCCGCTCAGATGGCCGAAGCCGGGCACCCTGAGCTCCCCTTGCGTCACCTCGAAAGTCCGTGCCATATCGTCAGGTACCACTGCGAGGCCGTCGCGCCTTACGCGGTGTGCGGCACCGAGGATCATGGCTGCCGCGGTCAGAATTACCTCGGGGTAGTTGCTGTCCATGCCGCGCAACTCCAGCGTCCCCTTGCGGTTCAGGCGCACGGGGTTCCAGGCCGGCCTCAGCAGGTCCCCGCCGGCCTCGGCGAAGAAGCGTCGCTGCACGCCGGCCCGGTCCATGGCGGCGAGCCAGGCCTTGTAGCGGTCGAACTGCTGTTCTATAAGGTGTTCCGCGCTGCCGGCGTAGGGGAGGAGGGCGCCGACCTGGGGCAGGTCCGTGTAGACCCCCTCCCACCCGAAGGCGGCGTCACCCCTGTAGTGGACCGTCCGGACGGCCAGCCCCGTCGCCCTTCCCCCGAAGAAAGGACACGAGCGGGTAAGAGCGATCAGGGCCGGGTCCAGGGCCGTCGCGAGGTTGTAGATGTTGAGGACCTCAGCCCGCGCGGCCTCGGACGCGGTGGCTGAGATGCCCACCCCCTCGTCTACCGTTCCGGCCTGCAACTCCAGGTGCAGGTGCGTGCCCGCGCACCTCCCGGCGTCCACGAACCTTTCAGGTCCTACCGTGCCCACCTGAACCCTGTAGTCCAAACCATCGCGGGCTGTGGGCTTCAGCGGCAGGGGATAGGTGCCCAAAGGGTAAAGCCTGAGACCGAGAGATCTCGCCGTGCGTATGGCCAGGTCCAGGTTCCGCGCGTACTCGCGCTCCAGGTCGGCGAGGTCGTAGACCGGGGGCGTGTTTACCTCCACCAGGCCAAGCACGAACTCTGGGGCGAAGCACGCCGCTGAGCCGGGTCTCTGCCCGGTCGCGGCCATGCAGGCCTCCAGGAACTCGTCAGCCCGTTTCGACGGGCGTCCGGAGTCCTCGACCAGGAAGAATTCTTGCTCGAGCCCCACCCGTCGATCCAGCAACCTGCTCCCTCCGCTCACCCTGTTCCCGAAAGACACCACGTATTTTCTATCTTTTTCGCGCGGAACTCTACCCCAGGAGCGGGGCGGGAAAGCGCTGGAGGAGTTACCACCCTACCGCGCCAGCGTGTAATCTTCGGTGGAAGGCCTCGACAAGGGGGACAGAGAACCTGGACGCGGAGAAGGAGGATAAGTCGGGGCGGGACGCCACCCAGGCCAGGGAGCATCTCGCGAACGAGCGGACGCTGCTGTCGTGGGTGAGGACGGGGGTCAGCCTGATCTCGCTCGGCCTCGTCGTGGAGAGGGCGGGGGCGCTGGCGCAGACCGCCGATTTCCAGATCGGTACCAAGAACAGCTCGGATTTCTTCGGGCTCGCGCTGGCGTTGCTCGGCGCACTAACGCTGATCCTGGGTACATCGCAGTTCCTGCGCAACAGGCGCAGCATCTCGTCCGGAGAGTTCGAGTCGTCGGTAGTCGGCTACCTTATCGTCGTCGCTGGCAGCCTGGCATTCGCCGGCGTTTTCGTCGTCTACGTGCTGTTCGCGTGACGCCCGCGTGGCGACCGGCCGTTCGCCGAGCAATCCTGAAATCCATACCTCAAGCCTTTTCGGAGGCGGCGCCTCTGGTGCCGACCTGGCTGCCTACCCACACATAGCCGTCTGACCAGACCTCGCGCTTCCAGATGGGCACGACCTCCTTTATGCGCTCGATGGCGTAGCGGCTCGCCTCGAAAGCCGGCCCGCGCCGCGGCGCACCGGCGACTATGGCGACGCTCGCCTCACCGGGCTCGACCCTGCCTAGACGGTGCGCTATGGAGACGTGCCGTACGTCCCAGCGCCCTTCTATCTCGGCCCCTATCTCTTCGAGCTTCCTGTCGGCCATGGGGCGGTACGCCTCGTACTCCAGGTACTCGACCGAAGCACCTTCAGACTCGTCTATCCTCGTCGTGCCCACGAAGGTGACGATGGCGCCACAGTCGGGCCTCTGGGCCAGGGAGATCAGGGCTCCAACATCGATCGGCTCGCCTACTATGACGAACATCTAACCGCCCGAGACGGGCGGAAGTACCGCTACCTCGTCGCCCTGCGAGAGTATTGTTTCCCCGCGCGCGTATTCGCCGTTGACGGCGAAGGCCAGCGCCTCGCCCATCGGGGCGAGATCGGGATGCCGCTCGACGAGCAAGGGCCATATCTCCGCAAGCGTCACGCCGTCTTCGACTAGCAACTCCGTCTCCCGGACGCCTGCCCGGTCCGCCGCCGCGCCGAAGAACAGAACCCGGATCACGCCCCTATCCCTCCGGCTCGGGGACGTACTCGGGCCCGACCAGGACCTTAATAGCCCGGGGAACCACCGAAAACCGCGCGGGCTCGTCGCCGATGACCTCGCCGTCGGCGGTGAACTCCAGCCCGGGGGGCTGGGTGTCGACGACCACCTCTTTGGCCCGCGCGAAGAAGATGCCCTCTTTGTCGAGGTAGTCGGACTCGGCCAGGGCCGACGGGGCGAGCTTGAAGAGCTCTCCGGCCCCGAGGGTCTCTATAACGACCACGTCGAGGAGACCGTCCTCGGGGTTGGCCTTGGGCGTGGCCGGCCAGCCGCCCCCCGTGTAGCGGCAGTTGCCAACGGCGATGTTGACGGCCTTCACCTTGCGTTCTTCGCCGTCGAGTTGCAGCGAGATCCGGCGCACGTCGAAGTCCCTCGCCACCTCCAGCGAGGCCCTCAAGTAAGAGAGCTTGCCCCACCGCTTCTTGAGCTCCTCGTCGTTGACGCTGGAGATCTCCGCCCCGAGCCCCCCTGTAGCCACGTTGATGAAGAACCGCTCGCCTACCCCCTCGGACCGCACCCGCGCCACGTCGAGCCACCTTCCCCTGTTCTGCAGGATGACTTCCTCGGCAAGGTCGGGCTCCTCGGGGATGCGCAGCGTGGCGGCGAGGTCGTTGCCCGTGCCCGCAGGAAGAATCCCGAGCGTTACGTCCTCTGGGAACCCGGCCCTGCCGAGGCCGTTGACCACGTCGTTGACGGTGCCGTCGCCCCCGGCGACGATGAGCAGGCCCTCGGCCCACTCCTCGGCAGCCCCTATGGCGTCCTCGGGCCCCTCGGTCTGCACCCACTCGACCTCGAGGCCGTCGAGCTCGGCACGGATCTCCTCGGGATCGTAAGCCCCGCCACCGGAGGTGGGATTGCAGATCACCCGTGCTTTGGATTTCTCCACGGCGCGCCCTCTATCAACGTACACGACCCAGTTAGTCTACCGGAAAGCACCATGAAAGCATGTCAGCATTTCAGCTTCTGGTGCTTGCTGACCGCTGACGTGCGCGGTTTGCCGGTAGGGACGGGTTTCGAAACCCGTCCCTACGACGCGCGCCTGACCTCCGCGCCGGGGCGCGATACCCTCTCGGCCGGCAGCCAGACCTCGTAGTCGTTGTCCAGCCTGATGGCGGCGTTGGCGCCGTCGCCGGAGACGTAGCGGACCTCCCCGAAACCGAGCGGCGTCTGTACCCGCTCTCCCACGGAGAGCTCCACCAGAAACGCCTTCCTGAGCGCCGCCACGTAGGCGAGCGCGAGCGAGGTGTCGATGTGAGCCCCCTCGTCCCGCCTGTCCGCGACCAGAATGCCGGCGATCCTGTACAGGTTCGCCCTGGAGACCTGGGAGATCAAACACGCCCTGACGGTCTGCCGTACCAGCTGCAACTCGAACTCGGAGTACTCCTCGCCGCTCCTCCGGAGAATGTCTATGACCCTCGGTAACGCCCGCCGTAACGCCTCCTCGACCGTCAACCCGTTCACCCCACGCTTGTACACGTGCGGATCCAGCCGCTCCTCCTCCCGCCGCCGCGGAATACTGAGCCAATCCTGCCTGATGTTACTCGTCTCTGTCATGGTGCTATTATACCTCACTGAAACTAGTGAGACAAGACCGAAACGCCTGCAAAGTAGGCGTTTCGGCACGCTGCGCCCGGCTTGCGCCGGGCTTCGCTGCTGACGAGCGAAGGGCACCAGCCCGAGCGTGCTGAGGAGGCGCAAAGCCCGAAGGGCGAGGCGCCGTGCTTGAGATAAACTAGAGACGATTCGTTGGAAGGAGAGACAGGTGAACCCGCAAGAGTTTCTCAACCGGCTAAAACGCGAGGTCATTGGGCATGCTGCGCTGAGGCATCCATTTCTGGAGCGATTTGCGGAGGGGGATGCTGATGGGGAGGGGATCAGGACCTTCGCGGTCCAGTATTACAGGCACGTGAGGGTGAGTCGGTTGTATCTGGCGGCTTTGATCTCCAACTGCCGCGACGACGAGGGGCTGCAGCTCGCCCTCGCGGAGGTTCTCTTCGACGAGTACGGCCATCTGAACCCGGAAGAGACGCATCCCGCGCTGTACCGGCGTTTTCTGGGGGCCCTCGGCATCGGGGAGGCGGAGTGGGAGGAGCCGCCGACGCTGCCCGAGATAGAGATGTACATCACCACGCATTACGCACTCTCGGGCCATCCGGACTTCAGGATCGGCCTCGGTGCCCTGGGGCCCGCCAGCGAGTGGCCCGTGCCCCCTATCTACGCCCGCCTATCCGATGGCCTCAGGAAGGCCGCGGGCCTCCCCGATGAGGCGCTGGAGATCTTCACCAGCCACGTCACCATGGACGTGACCCACGCCCGCATCATGATGGAAGCCATCGCCCCTTACGCAGGGGACGAAGAAGGCCAGCGCAAGGTCAGCGAGGGCGCCATGCGCTCCCTCGACGCCCGCTCCGTCATGCTCGACGGCCTCTACCGCGCCGTCTACAGGGAGCCCGTGCCGGTATCCGAAGCCCCTTCCGTCAGGCTCGCAGGGGGCTGAGGCGTGCCCCGGTACTACGGGGAGGACGTTGCGTACATCCACGACGTGGGGCACGCCGACTTCGCCCTCGATGCGGCGCCGGGGATACTGGAGATTCTGGACCGCAGCGGGATACATGATGGCCTCGTCGTCGATCTGGGGTGCGGTAGCGGCCTGTGGGCGCGGGAGCTCCTGGACGCCGGCTATCGCGTTTTGGGCATAGACATCTCGGAGGCCATGATCGAGATAGCGCGCAGCAGGGCGCCCGAGGCGGAGTTCACGGTGGGGTCGCTCTTCGAGGTCGAGATCCCGCGGTGCGTCGCGGTCACGGCCGTGAGCGAGGTCCTCAACTACCTCTTCGATCCCGAGAACGAGGAACTCGGTCTGGGCCACCTCTTCCGAAGAGTCTACGAGGCGCTCTCCTTTGGCGGTGTCTTCGTCTTCGACATGCTGGGTTCCGGCCAGGTGCCATCGGGCACGAAGAGCGAGGGTTTCCGTGTGGGAGAGGACTGGGCGGTGCTCACCGAGCGGGAGGAGGACGCGGAGCGCGGCACGATGGAGCGCCGCATCGTGAGCTTTCGCGAGGTGGGAGATCTCTACAGGCGGACCGACGAGGTCCATCGCGTGCGCCTGTACGAGCCGTCCGAACTGGCTGCCGGGCTCGAACAGGCCGGCTTCCAGGTCCGGATGATGCAAGCGTACGGCGGTCTTCCCCTCTCCGAGAATCACACCGCCTTCGTCGCGAGGAAACCGGCGCAAGAACGAGGGACCGCCGAGCGGGTATAACTACGCGCATGCCCGAGTTGCCAGAGGTCGAGACCATAAAAGAAGACCTGCGCGAGCTCGTCTCCGGCTCCGAGATCAGGCGGGCTGAGGTCCTCGACTCCTCGCTCGTGGAACAACCCTCCACGGAAGAGTTCATAAGGCGGCTCGAAGGTGTTGGCATCGAAGGAGCGCGCAGGCGGGCCAAGCACCTTATCGTGGAGCTCGACAGTGGGGACTCGCTGGTCTTTCAGCTCAAGATCGGGGGCCAGCTCCTGCTCGTCCCGCCGGTCGATGAGCCGGAGACGGCCCTGATGCTGGTGTTGCACCTCGATGAGGACAGGAGGCTCTTTCTGCGGGACGAGACGGGCTTTACGCGGGCCCGGCTGCTCGACGACGAAGAACTCGACGAGCGGCTCGCCTCGCTGGGGCCCGAGCCGCTGGAGAATGGGTTCGACGCGGGCTATCTGCCTCGCACTATTGGTTCTCGGAGGGCCCAGATCAAACCGCTGCTACTGGATCAGAAGGTCCTCTCGGGCATCGGCAACATCTACGTTGACGAGATCCTGTACGACTCGAGACTTCATCCCAGGCGGAAAGCGAATACCCTCTCGGACGAGGAATGGAAGGCGCTCTACGACGCTATACGGTCCAACCTCGCGGCCGGCGTGGAGCATCGGGGGACGACGGTGAGGTTGTACAGGGACGTGTTGGACAGGCCTGGCGAGCACCAGAACTACCTCAGGGTCTTCGAGAAGCACGGGCAACAGTGTCCTGGGTGTGAAGGAGTGGTAGTTCGGGAACAGGTAAGCGGGAGACCGTCGCACTTCTGTCCGGCGTGCCAGCGGGAGGATGGCCCGGGAGAAGGGGGAAGGTTAGAATCGTTGTGGTAACAGATCCGAAAGGAGCCAAGGGTGGCTGAAGAGTTCGACTTAGTGATCATCGGCGGCGGAAACGGCGGGTACATACCGGCGATCCGGGCCAGCCAGCTGGGGATGAACGTGGCCGTGATCGAGAAGCGGGAGGGCGGGCACCTCGGGGGCACGTGCCTGAACTTGGGGTGCATCCCGACCAAGGCGTTGCTCCAGGCGGCCCATCTTTTGCACGACGCCAAAAACGGTGAGGAATACGGGGTCAAGGTCGGGGAGGTCGAGTTCGACTACCCGCAGGCCGCCAAACGCCGCGAGCAGATCGTCAACCAGCTAAGGCGCGGCACGCAGGGCCTGATGAAGAAGAACAAGGTAACCGTCTACAACGGGGTAGGCAGCTTCGTCGAGCCCAAGAAGATCAAAGTAGAGACCGAGGACGGCGAGGAGGAGCTGGAGGCCCAGAACGTCCTCATCTCCACGGGCTCCGCCGTAAACTCCCTGCCCGGCCTGGAGTTCGACGGGGAGAAGGTCATCTCCTCGGACGACATCGTCACCAACGACGAGAGCTATCCCAAGTCCGTAGTCATCCTCGGCTCGGGCGCGGTCGGCGTCGAGTTCGCGAGCATGTACAACGACTTCGGCACCGAGGTGACCATCGTCGAGATCCTGGACCGCCTCGTGCCGCTGGAGGACCCGGAGATCTCCCAGGCCCTCGAGAAGGAGTTCGAGAACCGCGGTATCAGGGTGCTCACCAGCACGAAGGCCGATCCCGAGAGCCTGCAGAAGACCGACGACGGTATCAAGATCGAGATCGCCGGCGCCGAATCCGGTGAACAGGAGGAGACCGAGGGCGAGGGGGGCGGCTACGGCGGCGAAGACCCGCCCACCGGCGAGGCCAGCGAAGCTGGCGGAGAGACGCTGGAGGCGGAGGCGCTCCTCGTCGCGGTCGGACGCAAGACCGTCACCGAGGACCTCAACCTGGAGGTTACCGACGTCGAGGTGGGCAACCGCGGCATCATCCAGGTCGACGAGTACGGGCGCACGGCCGAGGAAGGCGTGTACGCCGCAGGCGACGTGGTCGGCGGCTTCTGGCTCGCCCACGAGGCCGGACACGAGGGCATCATCGCCGTCGAGCACATGGCAGGCGAGGACCCCATGCCCAAGGACAGGAACCTGGTCCCGCGCGTCACCTTCTGCCGCCCCGAGGTAGCCTCCTTCGGGCTTACCAAGGCGCAGGCCGAAGAGGAGGGCTACGAGGTCACCGAGGCCAAGTTCCCGTTCAGGGCTATCGGTAAAGCTTTGATCGAGGGTGAGCCCAACGGTTTCTTCAAGATCGTGACCGACGCCGAGACCGACCTTATTCTGGGCATGCACGCCATAGGCCCCAAAGTAACCGACCTCATCACCGAGGGCGTCTTCGCCAAGCTCGTCGAGGGCACGCCGGAGGAGATCGGGATGACCATGCACCCCCACCCGAGTTTGTCTGAGGTCGTGGGAGAAGCCGCGATGGCCGTGGAAGGGCATCCGATTCATTTCTAGCTTCAGGCCATCAGCTGTCAGCCTTCAGCAGGGGTCGCTACTGGCGGCCCCTGTGGTTTGAGGTAGCGGTGCGGGTCTTCGATCCGGCGCGCGACGGGTTCGGTTTCCATAATCCCGTGGGGGAGGTGGCGGTCGGGAGCACCAGGGGGCCGCTCTTGCGGCGGCTCGGCGCGATCTTGTACGGCAACGGTCTGTGCTTCGGGATGGTGGCCATGTCGTTGAGGAGCTTTCTGGAACGGTCGGCCGTTCCGCTCGCCGGGTTACCGCCTTCGCCTCAGGTGCTGGGAGAGATCCGCCGTTACCACGTGCGGCAGTACATGCCGCAGCCCGTGGTCGCCGCGGTGATCGAATGGCTGCGCGCAGAAGGCGGGAGGCCCGGCGGTGTTCCGGGCCGGCTACGCATCGTCGGTTCGGGCTCGAACCCGCATCTGCTCTGCTTCGGTCCCACCCTCAACCGAAAGTTCTTCTGGTGCCTGCGGCGAGCCCACGCCGTCGCTCCGTACCGGGTGCAAAACGTCGCCGGCGAGACGCGCGTTTACGTCTACGATCCCAACCATCCTGGGGACAGGGAAAGGTACGTCGTCTTTCGCCGCGATGAGTCCGGAAGGGTCGGGGAGTTCGGGTACGAGGGCTTCGAGACGAGCAGTGGCTGGGGCATCTCGCTCTTCCCCCTCTCTGCGATAGGAGACACGGTGCAGTTTCGCCAACGTGCGCTACCATAACGAGACGTAAAAGGTGGCAGCGTGGTGCCGAAGGTTCGGTCTTCCGCACAACGAACCGTCAGCAGAAAAAAGCTGAAGTGCTGACTAGCTGAAATGCTGACCAGCTAAAAGGAGTGGCGTGGCGCGCAGACAGATCAACATCAAAGTACTGGACGACGGCACGAAGACGTTCGAGGTCCGCCACCGCTGGGAAGACAGGCCGGTACCGCCGCCGCCGGACGGAACCGCGACGGAGTACCTGCCCTTCCGGCAGCAGGCGAGGGGCGTGCCGGGCGCCCACGGCCGCCCGGAGTGGCTCAAGGCGCGCATCCCCGACGGCGAGGTGTACAGGGACATCAAGGAGACCATGCGCGGGCTGAATTTGCACACGGTGTGTGAGGAGGCCCGCTGCCCGAACATCGGCGAGTGCTGGAACAACCGCACGGCGACGTTCATGATCCTTGGCAACGTCTGTACCCGTTC
>Ga0126307_10001859_pt1 | contig 14093 bp, 11 predicted proteins | sample Plot28_FD_89955 | JGI IMG/M metagenome (GOLD analysis project Ga0126307, IMG submission 89955) | Serpentine soil microbial communities from UC McLaughlin Reserve, CA, USA - Plot28 | ecosystem: Environmental > Terrestrial > Soil > Grasslands | place: USA: UC McLaughlin Reserve, Lake County...
AAACGCCTGCGACGACGAAGGCCAGCTCGGTGCCGCCGGTCGCGCACAGCCAGCCGACGATCACGCCGCCGACGGGCGCGAGGCCGTTCCAGGCGTAGTAATAGAGAGAGAGGACGCGTCCGCGCAGGTGGTCCGGCGCCTCGAGCTGGATCCGCGCGTTCGAGTTCGACGTGTACGAGGTGAAGAAGATGCCGCAGACGAAGAGCAGCACGGCGGCGAGGGGGACGGACTGCACGGGCGCGAGGGCGAGCTCGCAGAGGGCGAAGCCCGTAGCGCCGATGAACATGATGCGCGACGACGCCCGCGCGACCGCCGCCGTCGCAAGTGCGCCGACGAGGGCGCCTGCGCCGAACGCCGCCGAGATCACGCCGAACGTCTCGGGGCCGGACTCGAGCGTCTGCTTCGCGAGGATGGGCAGCAGGATGTTGAAGTTGAAGCAGATGCTCGCGAACACGACCATCATCCCGATCATCACGAACATGGGCCGCGACCGGCGAACGTAGCCGAGGCCCTCGCGCGTGCCGCGAATGAGCGTCGGGCGGCCGCGACGCACGAGCGGGAACAGCTCGCCGGTGCGCATCAGGAGCAGGGACGTCAGGACCGCGAGGAACGAGAAAGCGTTTGCGACGAAGCACCACGATACGCCGACCGCGGCGATCGTGACGCCGGCGATCGCCGGGCCCGCGATTCGCGCGACGTTGAAGAGCGTCGAGTTGAGCGCGACCGCGTTCGGCAGCTCGTCGCGGCCGACCATCTGGAACGTCAGCCCCTGACGGGCCGGTGCGTCGAGTACGAGCGCGGTGCCGATCGCCGCGGCGATCGCGTACACGCGCCATTCGGTCGCATGCCCCGTGACTGCGAGCGCCGCGAGCGCCGTGCTGAATGCCATCTGCACCGCTTGCGTCACGATCACCGTCTTTCGGTTGTCGAAGCGGTCCGCGATCACGCCCGAGAGCAGGCCGAAGACCGTGAACGGGCCGAAGCGGCAGACCGAGAGGATTCCGACCGAGATCGGGTCGTGCGTGAGCGTAAGGACGTACCAGTACATCGCGATGTTCTGCATCCACGTCCCGCTGAGCGAGATGACCTGGCCGGCGAAGAAGAGGCGGTAATTGCGGTGCTTGCGCAGGCTCTTGAACGTCCTGCGTCCGCCGCGCAGGAGAAGGGCTGTCACGGCCGCACCTCGAGGAGGCGTGCCAGAGGCTCGACCGCGCGCTCGATCGCGGCACGCTCGTCGTCGTCGAGCTCGCGGAGCCGCGCTGCGAGCCACGCCGTCCGTCGCTTCTTGACGCTCCGCAGCACGCGCTCCGCCTGCTCCGTCAGCCGGAGGCCGACCCGGCGCTTGTCCGCGAGAGCGGTGCGCTCGACGAGACCCGCAGCCTCGAGCCGCCCGACGTACTTCGACATTCCGGCGGGCGACATCCGCTCGCGCGCCGCGAGCTCGCGCACGCCGAGCCCGGGAAGGCGCTGGATCTGAACGAGGAGCGAGACCTGGCCGCCGGTGACGCCGAGCGAGTGAATCTCGCGGCGGAGCTCCCGCGTCATTTGCAGGAGGACCGGGCGCAGCCTGTTGGCGACGACCACAGGGTCGGTGGGAGCGGTGGTCCGAGACATCGTTAACCAGGTTAACGACGTTTGGTTAACGAAACGTGATGCCCCGAGCGGCCGGAGCCCGCTGCGATCTCTCGTCTTGCCTAGATCGCCCAGGACCCGTCGCGAATCAGCGGGACGCGGCGCCCGCGGGCGCCGATGCCGGTCGCCTCGAGGTCGTCGGTGCCGATCATCACGTCGAGGTGCGCGCGCGACTGGTTGACGCCCCGCCGCGCGCGACCGCCGCCGTTCTGGCGTCGAGTGAAGGCGAAGCCGGTGCCGAATGCGATGTGCGCCGCGGCGTTCTCGTCGAGCAGCGTGTTGAAGAAGATCTTCCGCGACTGGCCGATCCGCGAAGATGCGTCGACGAGCGCGACCTCGCCGAGGCGGTCGGCGCCCTCGACGGAGCCGAGGTAATCGGCGAGCCAGTCCCGGTCGCGCGCCCGCTTCGCCTCGAGCCGGACCAGCCGGCCGCCGCGAAACTCGCCGGAGAGGCCGTCGATCAGCCGCCCCTGGAACATCAGCGGCCGGGAGCAGCGAAAGGTGCCCTCGGTCGCCGACGCCTCCGGAGACGTGAAGTTCTCCTCGGTCGGGAGGTTCGGCGCCTGCGCGATGCCGAACCCGTTCTTGCCGCCGCCGCCGGCCCAGACGGTCTCCGGATGGAGCGCGAGGGACAGCTCGGTTCCCGGGCCGCGCAACTCGAGCTTCTGGAGGCGAAGTCGCGTGAGCCGGCGCGCCCGTCCGCGGAGGGCGTTGAGGTGCGCGCGGAGGCCTCCGATGCCGGGCGGGTCGTCGGGACCGAGGCGGCAGAAGCTCATCAGGTCGCGCGCGAGCTTCCGCTGCGCGGTCGCCTCCGTGACGTTCGGGTAGACCTTCGTCGACCACGCCGGCACCGGCCAGCCGATGATCAGCCAGCGGCGGCGCCCGGCGCGCATCTCGCGCCGGATCGCCGGCAACCTCCGCATCGCAGCGGTCATCTCGATCGTGAGCTTCTCGGGCGGGATGCCGTCGAGCGCGCCCGGCGCGCTCTCGCCCGCGATCAGCACCGAGCAGGTGGTCTCCTTCACGAGGCTACGTGCCCGCGCCGCCTGCCACTGCATCAGCTCGCCGAGCTGCGCCGTCGACGCCGCGCGCAGCCGCGCCGCACGCACCAGCGGGTCGGCCATCATCACGTCGGCGGTGTGCGCTCCTGCGCGGTACGCGGCTTCGACGAGCGCCGCCGCGAACTCGCGGTGTGCGGGCTGGCAGCCGACTATGAGGTCGTCGCCCTTGCGGAAGGAGAGGCCGACGTGCAGCGCGGCCTCGGCGTAGCGCGCGATCTCGTCCGGTGGCAGGAGCGGCTTCACGCCGCGTGGCACGCTAGCCGTTGCGCGCGCGCTCGCGTTGCATGCGGGCGGAGCGCCGCTCAGCTCTGCACGCGTCCATGGCCGCCTCGGCCAGGTGACGCGCCGGCGTGCAGGGAAAAGTCCGAACGTGACACGGCGGCGCGGGTCAGGTCCCGGGGTCAGACCCCCGGCCTTGGCCGTTTGAGACACTGCCGCGGTTTCGCGGCGCCGGGCGGGTCCGGGCGATAGGTACGGTCAGGATGTGGGTCGCAACCCTTTGGAGGACGCTGCGGAGAGGCTGCGCGCCCTCGGCGAGCGCGTTCGGCAGACGGTCGGCGACGATCTTGTCGACCAGATCGCCCCGCGGCGCACGCCGCCCGAGCCGGCGCGGTCGCTCGACGAGCTGAAGGCCGAGCTCGAGTCGCTGACCGGGCTCGAGACGGTGAAGGAGCAGGTCCGCGCGCTCCTCGCCTTCCTTCAGGTGCAGGCGCGCCGGCAGGAGCTCGGGCTCGCCGAGGTCGCGACCTCGCAGCACCTCGTCTTTCTCGGCAACCCGGGCACGGGCAAGACGACGGTCGCGCGGCTGCTCGCCGAGATGTACCGAGCGATGGGCCTGCTCAAGCGCGGGCACCTCGTGGAGGTCGATCGCGCGGGGCTCGTCGGCGAGTACGTCGGCACGACTGCGGTCAAGACCGACCGCGCGATCAGGCGAGCGCTCGACGGCGTGCTCTTCATCGACGAGGCGTACGCACTCGCCCGCGGCGAGTCGCGCGACTTCGGGCCCGAGGCGGTGGAGACGCTGCTGAAGCGGATGGAGGACCACCGCCACCGGCTCGTCGTGATCGTCGCCGGCTACCCCGCGCTGATGCGCCGTTTCCTGGAGTCGAATCCCGGTTTGCAGTCGCGCTTCTCCCGCGAGATCGTGTTTCCCGATTACACGACAGAGGAGCTCGTGTCGATCGGCGGGCACTTCGCCGGCGATGCCGAATACCGCTTCGACGAGGGAGCGCTCATCGGCCTCCGTTCGATCCTCGAGCACGCGAAGCGCGGCGAGCGCTTCGGCAACGCGCGCTTCGTCCGGACGCTCTTCGAGCAGGCGCTGAACGCGCAGGCCCTTCGTCTCGAAGGCCGCGTCGGCGAGGTCGGCGCGGATGAGCTGTCGACGCTGACCGCGGAAGATGTCGCGGCGGCCGCGCGCATGCTCGGCGAAGAGCAGCCGCGTCGCACCTTCTGGCGGCGCTGACCCGGGGTCGAAAGACGAGCAGCGGCGGTAGGCTTCGCGCGTGAGCGACCGAGTCGACCCGCCGCCTCCCGGTTCGCCGCCACCCGACCGGCCGCCCCCACCCGACGGACCGCCGCCGGTCGACGGGCCGGGCGGACCGCTTCCTCCCGACGAGCCGGTCGGGCCACCGCCACCGCCGCACGGAGCGTGGCGCCGGCAGTGGTGGATCCTCCTCGCGTTGCTCCTGCTCGCGGCCGCAGGCGTGGTCGCGTTCCTCGTGCTCCGCGACGACGACGGTGGCGGCGACACCGTGGCGATGCCGAACGTGGTCGGCATGCAGGAGCGGCAAGCGGAGGAGGAAGTCCGCGAGGCGGGGCTCGAGCCGAACGTGGAGGGCGAGCCGTCGGACCGCCCGGAGGGAACCGTGATCTCCCAGGATCCGGGTGCGGGGACGCAGCTCGACGAGGGCGAGGAGGTCGTGCTCGGCGTGTCGCGCGGCGGCGGCACGACGACGGTGACGGAGACCGAGACCCAGACCGAGACCGAGACGCAAACCGAAACCGCGACGGAGACCGAGACAGAAACGGAAACAGACGCGGCGCCCTCGTCGATGCCGGACGTTCGGGGCCAGCCGTACCAGGGCGCCGTCGCGGCTCTGGTCGACATCGGCGTCCTCGTCAACAGCTACCCGGTCGAGTCCGGGGAGCCGCAGGGGACGGTCGTCTCGCAACGACCCGCGCCAGCGGGACAGGTCGCCGAGGGCGACGTGGTCCGGATCAACGTCTCGATCGGTCCCGGCGCGCGCGGCACGACGAAGGTCCCGGACGTGACCGGACCCGAGGCCGGCGATGCGCTGCAGCAGTGCGTGCAGGCGAATGTCACGTGCCTGATCGACTTCACCTCTGCGCCTGAGCCCGACAACGTGGGCGAGGTCGTCGACCAGGATCCCGCACCGGGCGCGACGGTGCCGAGGCTCGACCAGGTCACGCTCTTCGTCGGCGAGTAAGCCCGCCGCTAATCGCGCGCGAGCGCCTCCCGCAGCAGCGTCTGAAAGTGCGCGACCAGCTGCTCCGCGTCGGTGAGAAGGAGGCCGCGAGTGACCGCGCCCGACGCGACACCGCGCTGCACCCGCTCGACGAGCAGTGTGTCCTCCCGCCCGACCTCGTCGTCGAACGCAAGCAGCTCCTTGATCCACTCCTCGTCCGTGTCCGGCGCGAAGAAGTAGTCGAGCACGCGTCGCGTCCGGTCGGCACCGTCCGGATCGAACGTGCCGATCGACAGGTTCGGCCGGCCGGGGAAGACGTTCACCGCGGTGCTCGGAAAGAGGAAGTGGAACTGCGACCGCCGGACGTCGCCCGTGGCGTCGTATGCGGCGCGGCCGTTGTCGCGCAGCGGTCCGTACTGGCTCGAGACGAGCCCGCGCGACTCGAGCCTGTAGGCCTCCGGCGAGACGTCGACGAGTGCGCTGAACGTCTTGTGCGCGACCGGGCAGTGGTAGCACTCGAGGAAGTTCTCGCACGCGATCTTCCAGTTCGATCCGACCGTCCACTCGGCGCGGTGGTGGAAGCGCAGCGCGTGGATCTCGATGCCGCAGTCCGCGATCTCGTCGGGGACGGTGCCGAGCGCCTCGGCGAGCGGTGCGGCGTCGACGTCCGCGTTCGCGAAGAGGAACGGCCCCCAGCGCTCGAGCCGCACCGGCAGCAGGGCGACTTCGCTGACGTCGAAGTCGGCGCGCGGCGCCGCACGGAGCGTCCCGTCGAGCGCGTACGTCCATGCGTGGTAGGGGCATTGAAGCGTGGAGCGGTTGCCGGAGCCCTCGGCGACGATGCAGCCGCGGTGGCGGCAGACGTTCACGAGCGCCCGCAACTCGTCGTCCTCGGCGCGCGTGACCACGATCGGCGTCCGCCCGAGCGTCCTCGTGAAGTGGTCGCCCGACCGGCCCAGCTCGCCCGTGTGCCCGACGTAGTGCCACGACCGAGTGAAGATCCGCTCCTCCTCCGCGCGGAGGACCTCCGCATCCACGTACCACGACCACGGGTAGGTCATCGCCGCAGGATCGAGTCCGCGCTCGCGCTGATCCGGCCGGCGCGGTTGTCGCGAACGCGCGCGTCGGAGTTGGCGTTGACGCGGATGCTCGCAGCCGCGTTCCCTTCGATCTCGCACAGCGACCAGTCACCGCAGTAGATCGAATCGGCGGCATTGTCCTCGATCGAGCCCATCGACATCTCCGTCAGGGAGATGCCGCTTCCGACGACGACGTTGTCGCGGATCGACGCCATCGTGTAGTGCACCTCGATGCCCGAGACGCCGCCGGCGACGCGGCAGCCGGCGATCTCGCTGTGCTCGTGCATCGCGAACGACACGTCGACGCCCTGCGTCCCAGGACCCGCGAGCACATTGCAGTTCTCGATCACGACGCCGCTGCGGCGCGCATGGATCCCGTCCTCGCGCGCGCGTACGACCGTCACGCGATCGAGGCGGACGTCGTGCGACTCGCGCACCTCGATCCCGTAGTCGCCGCCGATCGTCGTCGTGCCGCGTACGGTGACCCCGTCCGCGGTGATGACGATGCCGCCGCGGACGACGCCGCCGACCAGCGTCTGCTCGTGGTCGAGTACGAGCGGCCCCTGGACGACGCCGTGCAGGTGGACCACCGGCGGCTGCGTCGCCCAGGCGACGCCGCCGACGAGGACGAAAGCCGACGCGACTCCCGCGGCAGCGAGGGTGCCGGCGCGCGCGAGCTCGCCGCCGTCCTCGGCGTACTCGGCCCGGAGGAGCGGCAGCGCCGCGTGCCCGAGGATCTGTGCCCACAACCACGACGCGGCGAAGAACGCGACCGCGGCGTCGAGCGGCGCTGCGACATCGAACGCGAACGCGAGCGCGGTCACGAGCACGAGCTCGAGCCCGCCGAGCGGAAGCGCGAACCAGCCGGGCTGGTAGCGGAGCAGCGGGTGGTAGACGGCGGCGTCGAGTGTGATCCCGACCGCGATCATCAGCGCGGCAAGCTGAACCGGCCACCACGCCGGCAGCGCTGCCGCGAGCGCAATGGCAACGCCGAACGGCAGCAGGACCGCCGCGAGGCGCGACTCGAGCCGGCCCCTCAGCGTGTACGACATCGCCTCGCGAACCGGTGCGCGACGTACCGCATTCCGGCGAGCGTGTCGGCGGCGGGGAACGCCCACTGCGCATGAACGCCGGAGACAGCGAGCGTCCGCGCCGCGTCGGTGAGCGCGGGCACCGTCGCGTCGTCGTCCAGCACGAGCCAGCCGTTCGCGCGCTCGAGCGCGTGCTCTCGAGCGAGCGCCGACAGAAGCGGATCGTGCTCGAACCCCCGTCGGAACCCGGTCGCGCAGATCACCTGATCCGCCGCATCGGGGATCGCGGCGGCGATCCGCACGGGAATATCCCACTGCGGCCCCGGCGGATACGACGGCGTCGACAGCGACCGCAGGAGCGCGACGCGTGACTCGACGTCGAGTCGGTGGTACGTGGCGAGGCCGCGCTTCGTGAACAGGTGGCGCGGCAGGTTCAGCGGCCTGCGGAGCGGCTCGCGCCGTCGCACCGAGATCACCTCGCCGCCGGCCGCGTTCGCGTTCCGCCATTCGGTTGCGGCCGCCATTCCCGCGCCGACGACGGCCACTCGATCCGCGTACGCGTGAGGCTCGTACGCATGCACGACGCGCGCGTCGTCCGCCAGCTCCGGCGGCACGTGCAGGCCCGGGTGGCCCGGCGCGAGGAGCACGTGGCGGAACGTCCCGCGCTCGTCGACCTCGAAGCCGCCCTCGACCGGATGCAGTCGCCGCACGCGCGCCTGGACGAACGACTCGTCCCAGCCGCACTCGCGCCGCACCTCGTCCGCGTGCTCGAGGAAGAGCTCGACCGTGGGGTGGTAGCGGTCGGTCACCGACTCGACGAGTTGCCGGAGGTCGCGCCGCCGCATCGCATCGCGCACCGCGAGGCCCGGGAACGTGCGCGTGCCGCAGTGACCGTCGCTCTCCGAGCGCATGTGCGTCTGGCGGATCGCCTGCGCGCGACGGCGCCAGGTCGCTGCTGGATCGGGCGAATCGCCGAAGACGACGGCGTGGACGTCCGCGTCGGCCAAAGCGGCCTTGGCCGTGAGCGCCGCGAGCCCGGAGCCGACGATCGCGACGGCCACTAGGTCTCCAGCCTCGCCGCGAGGAAGAGCTCCGTCGCATGCGACCAGAGCAAGGGCGACGGAGGCGGGCCCCACTTCCGCACCCAGCCATCGTAGGCGTCGGGGTGCAGAAGGTGGTCCTGCGATTGCTCCGGAAGCCCCTCGGGGCGCGCGTGCGCCCGCACCCACGCCAGCTTCTCGCGTGCGTCGTCGAGGCGTCCCTGCTCGACGTATGCGAGGCCGAGCATCGCGGTCAGGAGCAGCCACTCGCCGCCGCCGAAGTAGACGTCCTCGCTGTGCCGGTGGACACCTCCGCTCGGAGAGACGAGCCCCTCCTCGACCCGCGCGACGATCTCCTCAGTTCCGATCACGAGGAGGCTCGCGTCGAGTCGGTCGTCGACCCGCCGCAGCGCCTCCGCGCGCACGTCGTCCGAGTCGAGGCCCTCGCCGAGGCACCACAGCGTCGATGCGTGCACGCCTTCGCGCTCCTCCCACCAGTCGAAGCACGCGTCGCCCCAGTGCGCGTCGAGGTACCGCCGCACGCATGCCCCGGCGTCGTTCCAGCGCGTGCCGCCCATCCGCCGCACCTGGAGCAGATAGAGCCCGAGCCCGTCGAGCTGCCGTTTCGGCCACTCGCTGACGTCGCGCGTGCCGTCGAGGTTGTAGCGGCAGTCCCACGGCCCGTCCGGCGTCGCCAGGATCACGCGGGCGCCCCAGTCGAGGAACCGCTCCGCACTCTCGCGCTGTCCCGCGACGCGCATCGCCTCGGCGATGAAGCACCCGTCCCGAAACCACGAGAATCGGTACGGCGGAAAGTTCGGGCACGCCACGTACGCCCCCGAAGGGTCCTGGCCCGCAACGATGACGTCGACGCTACTTGACAGAGCCGGCAAGCAGGCCCTGCACGAAGTACCGCTGGAAGAGCGCGAAGACGGTCAGCGGGATCACGGCCGAGAAGAACGACGCGGGAGCGATCACGTCCAGGTTCGATCCGAACTGCCGCAGCTGCCCCGCGAGCGTCGGAGCGATCGGCGTGTTGTCCTGCGCGAGCACGAACCCGATGAGGAAGTCGTTCCACACGAACAGGACCTGGAAGATCGCGAGCGCCGCGATCGCGGGCAGGCCGAGCGGCAGCACGACCTTGAAGAACAGCCTCCATTCGGACGCGCCGTCGATGCGTGCCGCCTCCATCAGGTCCTTGGGGATCCCGATGAAGAAGTTCCGGAGCAGGAAGATCCCCAGCGGCAGGGCGAACGCCGTGTGGAACAGGATCAGGCCGGGCACCGTGTCGTAGAGGTTGGCCTTGTTGTAGAGCGTGAACATCGGGATCAGAGCCATCTGGATCGGCACGACCATCAGCCCCACGATCGCCACGAACACGAGGTCGGCGCCGGGGAAGTCGATCCAGGCGAGTGCGTAGCCGGCGAGTGCAGCGAAGAGCACAGGCAGGACCGTTGCGCCGATCGTCACCTGCGCCGTCACGAACAGGGCGTGCGTGATCTGGTCGTTGTCGAACAACTGCGAGTAGTTGTCGAACGTCAGCTCGCTCGGGTTGCTGAAGACGTTCCACCACCCCTCGGCGTTCGAGACTTCCGGGGGCAACAGCGACGTGACGAACAGACCGGCCGCGGGAACCAGCCAGGCGATGCCGATGAGCAGGAGGAAGAAGTTGACCGGCGCGTTTGCGATGCGGTTTCGAAACGTCGCGTCGCTGCGCATCGCCGGCTGGCTGACCTCCGCGGCTGCCATCAGAGGTTCCTCCGCTGCGAGCGCACCTGGTAGATGAGGAACGGCAGGAACAGCAGCATCAGGAAGGCGGCGATCGCGGCGCCGAGGCCGAAGTTGTTCTGACCCGAGAACGACCGCTTCCACATCTCGAAGGCAAGCGTCGTCGCGTGGTTCTGCACGGACCCCGGCGCGATCGCGTAGATCAGGTCGAAGATCTTCAGCACACCGATCATCTGCGTCACGAACACGACGGTCAGGACGGGCATCAACAGCGGAATCGTCACGCGCCGGAAGATCTGGAGCTCGCTCCCACCGTCGGTGCGGGCGGCCTCGAGCACGTCCCGCGGAATCGCGGACAGGCCCGCGCCGATGATGACCATCGCGAAACCGACCGAGGTCCAGAGGAACGCGATGATGATCGACGGGGTAATCAGGCTCGCGCCGAGCCAGCTGACGCCTCCGTACGGCTGCGCAAACGTCTTCGGCGCGACCTGCACCCGATAGCCGGAGCCGGAGATGTCCGCGAACTCGAACGAGCCGTCGTTTTCCGACGTTGCCGTCTCGATCGTGTTCGAGCCGCGTAAGAGGTTGATGGTGACGCCGGGGATCCCCAACTCGCCATTTTCGACGGTGCCGGGCGTGCCGCCGCCCGGGCTGAAGTCGCGCCAGACGACGCCGGTGATCGCGCCCGAGGTGGACTGCGGCTCGACCGCCTGCGTGGAACCCTCCGGAACCTCGCGCGGACTGATCGCGGTCAGCCCGAGCAACGCCGTGTCACCGGCCGAGAGTTGCTTCGTGAAAACGAACCGGTCGGACACCGCGTCCGACGACGGGCGCGCGTCGGGCAGCACGCCTTCGTCCTTGAAGACGTCGTGAACGACTTTCAGGCTGGCGTTGATCGCGCCCTGCTCCGTGTCCTCGCGATACATGATCCGCCAGATCACCCCGACGGCGAAGAGGGAGATTGCGAGCGGCATGAAGAGCACGATCTTCAGCGCGCTTGCCCAGACGATCCGCTCGGTCAGGACGGCGAGGAGGAGGCCGAACGCGGTGACGGCGATCGGCGCGACCAGGATCCAGATCACGTTGTTCTTGATCGCCGTATGGATGATCGGGTCGGAGAACATCCGGTCGAAGTTCTCGAACCACACGAACTTGTCGCCGCGGTCGTCGAAGAACGCGCGCACGACGGTTGCGACCATGGGGTAGATCAGCCAGATCCCGAGCAGGATCGCGGCAGGCGCGAGGAACGACGCCGGCAAGCCGAGCGCCCGGATGCGCGCGCGCTGTCGAGGAGCGGGCGGAGTCCCGACCGGGTTCGGGAACTCCGCCCTGACGCTCGTCGAGGTCATTTGCTCGGCCTAGGCCGCGGTCGCCGTCGTTACTTGTAGGCCGCCGCCGCGTCCTTCTCGAGCTTCTTCGCCGTGGCATCGACGTCGGAGGTCTTGAAGAAGTCCTGCAGGTCGGTGAACATCGCGTCGCCTCCGAACTCGGACGGCTGGAGGTCGGAGAGGTCGAAGCGGAACGTCTCGGCCTGGGCGAGCGCGCTCGCCGTCGTGCGGGTGATCTCGTCCGGATAGACGGAGGTGTCGAGGCTTTTATTCGGCGACGAGAACCCACCCTGCCGCGCCCAGATCTCGGCCGCCTCCGGCGACGCGAGGTACTTCACGAGCGCGCGCGCGGCCGGGTTGTCCTTGAACATGACGACGATGTCGCCGCCGCCGACGACGTCGTCGGCTCCCTTGCCGTCGACCGATGGGAACTTGAAGACGTTGTAGTCCGTCTGCGGCTTTGCCTGCGTCTGGCCCGCGACCACTCCGGGGACGAAGTCGCCCTCGATCACCATCGCGGCCTTGGGATCGGACGGCTGGAACACCTGCGAGACCGAGTCGGGGAACTGCATCTGGAGCGCGCCGCTGGTGCCGCCGGCGATATTTCCGCTGTCCTTGAAGATCTTCGTCATCTCGGTCAGCGTCTCCTTGACCGAGGGGTCGGTCCACGGGATCTTGTGCTCGGCGAGCTGGTCGTACTTCTCGGCGCCCGCAATCCGCAGGTAGAGGTTCTCGAACAGGTCCGTGAGCGTCCATCCCTCGCCCGCGCCGAACGCGTATGCGGGCACGCCGGAGTTCTTCAGCGTGTTCCCGGCGGCGATGAGGTCCTCCCAGGTCGCCGGCGGCTCGATGCCGGCGTCCTCGAAGGCGTGCGTGTTGTACCAGACCGTCGACTTGTTGGCGCCCTTGAAGAAGACGCCGTACAGCTTCCCGTTCACGGTGCCGTTCTTCACCCAGTCGGGCGTGTAGTTCGCCTGGATGTCGGACTTCGCGAAGTCGATCGGCTTCAGCGCGCCCTGGTCGACGAAGTCGAACATGAGGCCCGGCGAGTTGAGCGCGGCGACGTCCGGCGGGTTGCCGCCCTGCACCGCTGTCGAGATCACCTGGCCGGGATCCTTCGCGCCCTTGTACTTGACGGTGACGTTCGGGTACTTCTCCTGGAAGCCGTCGACCACCTTCTGGAACGCTTTCGCTTCCGCGCCCGTCCAGACGGCAACGGTGCTGATCGTCCCCGAAACGTCCTCGGCCGCCGCTGCCGTTGTGCCGCCGCCGCCCTCGCCCTCTTCGTCGTCTCCGCCTCCGCAACCGGCCGCGATCACCGACAGCGCGAGCGCGAGCGCGAAGAGCAGGGCCCAACGCCTTGACTTCATGCTGCTCCTTTCTCGTTTCCGTCGTAGATCCCGAGGCCAGTCTCGGGGTCGAAGAAGTGGAGTGCCCGCGTGTCGACTGCGACCTTCACCTCGTCGCCCTCGCGCACACGCGAACGCGCGCCGAAGCGGCCGACGAGAACGGTGCGGCCCTCGGGCGTGGTGAGGTCGGCGCCGGTCTCGGGCGCGCCGGTGTCACGTGCCAACTCTTGCGTCTCCTCGGTCTCGGCGGCCTGCGCCTCGATCGAGAAGTGCGCCATGATCTCCGCGCCGAGTGCCTCGCGCAGTTCCACGTTGCCGGTCAGGCAGCGGTTGGCCGGCGAGTCCGGCTCGAGCGCGGCGTCGTCGAGATCCTCCGGCCGGATGCCGAGGATCACGCGCTTGCCTTCGAAGGTCTTCAAGCCCGGGCGCGCCGAGAGCGTCTCGTTGCCCAGTTCGATCTCCTGCGTGCCCGCCTTCGCGACGAGGCCGCCGTTCGAGGCCTCGATCGTGGCGTCCAGCATGTTCATCGCCGGGCTGCCGATGAAGCCGCCCACGAAGAGGTTGTCCGGCCGGTCGTAGAGCACCTGCGGGTCGTCGACCTGCTGCAGCTCGCCCTTCCGCATCACCGCGACGCGGTCGCCCATCGTCATCGCCTCGACCTGGTCGTGCGTGACGTAGATCGTCGTCGTGCCGAGGTCGGACTGGAGCTTCGCGATCTCGGCGCGCATCTGGACTCGGAGCTTCGCGTCGAGGTTCGACAGCGGCTCGTCCATCAGGAACGCCTGCGGCTGACGGACGATCGCCCGCCCCATCGCGACACGCTGCCGCTGCCCGCCCGAGAGCGCGCGTGGCTTGCGCTTCAGCAGCTCGTGCAGGCCGAGCACGCGCGCCGCGTCCTGAACGCGCTCGTCGATCTGGTCCTTCGGCATCTTCTTCAGCTTCAGGCCGAAGGCGATGTTGTCGTAGACGGATAGGTGCGGATAGAGCGCGTAACTCTGGAAGACCATGGCGATGTCGCGGTCCCGCGACGGCACGAAGTTCACGACCTTCTCGCCGATCTTCAGCGTCCCTTCGGAGATCTCCTCGAGCCCGGCGACCATCCGCAGCGCCGTCGTCTTCCCGCAGCCGGACGGGCCGACGAGCACCATGAACTCGCCGTCGCGGATCTCGAGGTTGATGTCGTTGACGGCTCGCGTCCCGTCCGGGTAGATCTTGCTGACCCGATCGAACGTGACTTCAGCCATCGGCGCTGCATTATCCGATATTCGGAGAATCATGCGGCGGTAGTGCAATCGCGTCGCGGTCCCGCCGGGTCGTGGTCGCTTCCGGCCTTCGCCGGGGGAGCCGTGTCCGGGGGACTGTCCCTGGGACATCTCGACTTCGGGCAGGTCCGTCGTGGCCGTGTCCAGGGGA
>Ga0126307_10001860_pt1 | contig 14087 bp, 10 predicted proteins | sample Plot28_FD_89955 | JGI IMG/M metagenome (GOLD analysis project Ga0126307, IMG submission 89955) | Serpentine soil microbial communities from UC McLaughlin Reserve, CA, USA - Plot28 | ecosystem: Environmental > Terrestrial > Soil > Grasslands | place: USA: UC McLaughlin Reserve, Lake County...
CATGTCGACCGGCTGGTGCAGTCCTGTCTCATGGAGATCGATCGCAAGGGCCATGTCGTGCGCTACGAAATGCACGACGGCGTGATCCACAGCGACGCCCGCATGACCTACACCGAGGTGAACGCCATTCTCACCGAGCACGACCCCGAGATCATCGCCCGTTACCGCGAGCTCGTGCCACTGTTCGAGACGATGGAGGAGCTCTTCGCGATCCTCAACAAGCGGCGCCGCGGGCGCGGATCGATCGATTTCGATCTGAAGGAGCCCGAAATCGTGCTCGACGACGAAGGAATGGTCGCCGCGATCATCGCGCTCGAACGGAACGTGGCCCACCGGATCATCGAGGAGTTCATGCTCGTCGCCAACGAAACGGTGGCCGGGCACCTCGACGAAAACGACGTGCCGACACTCTACCGGGTGCATGAAGATCCCGATCCATTGAAGGTGGAGGAGTTCGAGGAGTTCATCTCGACACTCGGCTACGGATTGGGGGCCGACGCCGAGCACGTTCAGCCGAAGCATTTCCAGAAGCTCGTTCAGCGGATGCATGGGACGCCGGAAGAAAAGCCGATCGCCTTTCTCATGCTGCGCACGATGCAGAAGGCGCGCTACAGCGAGGAGAACCTTGGTCACTTCGGGCTGGCGGCCAAGAGCTACACGCATTTCACGTCGCCGATCCGCCGCTATCCCGACCTGGTCGTGCACCGCACGCTCCGGGAGTTCCGTCACGGCCGCGTGACCGAACCGGTCGCGCTGCAACGCGCCGATGACATGCCCGAGATCGCCCGCCACACCTCGGAGCGGGAGCGCCGGGCCGCCGACGCCGAGCGCGAGCTGGTGCAGTGGAAGAAGGTCCGCTTCATGGCCAACAAGGTCGGGGAGGAGTTCGACGGCTTCGTGACCGGCGTCAGCGCCTTCGGGTTGTATGTCGAGCTGGTGGAACACTTCGTCGAGGGGATGGTCCATGTATCGACCATGGCCGACGATTACTATCGGTTCATCGAAAAGGCGCACCTGCTGAAGGGAGAGAACTCGCACCAGGTGTATCGGCTCGGCGACAAGGTGCGCGTGCAGGTGATCAAGGTCGACATGGAGCGGCGGCAGGTCGACCTTGGGCTGACCGACATTCTCGATCGCGTCCGGGACTCGGAAAGCAATCGCGGTCCCCGCCGTTCGAAGGCCGAACCGAAGCGGGAGCAGCATCTGCGGGCGGCCGGAACACACAAGGGTAAGGGCAAACACAAGGCCAAAGGACGCCCGGGGAAGCGCGAGCGCGCAGTGAAGCGCGGGCGTTAGCCGCTCAATGCGCTCGATCGTCATCGGAACTGCGGGCCACATCGATCACGGCAAGAGCTCGCTCGTGCTGGCGTTGACCGGTATTGATCCCGACCGGCTGAAGGAAGAAAAGGCGCGCGGGATCACGATCGATCTCGGCTTCGCTCACCTGGAACACGGGGGGCAGCAGTTCGCCTTCGTTGACGTTCCCGGCCACGAGCGTTTCGTTCGGCACATGCTCGCCGGCGCAGGCGGCATCGACGCGGTGATGCTGGTCATCGCCGCCGATGAATCGGTGATGCCGCAGACGCGTGAACACTTTCACATCTGCACCCTGCTGCACGTCGCGACCGGGCTAATCGTGTTCACGAAGGCGGACCTCGTCGACGAAGACACGCTGGAAATCTGTCGCCTCGAGGCGCGCGAGCTGGTTGCCGGATCCTTTCTGCAGAATGCTCCGTCCGTCGCGGTCTCTTCGCGGACCGGTGCCGGGCTGGACGAACTTCGCGCGGAGTTGGTCCGAGTGGCCAGAGCGGCGCCGCAGCGCCGCGGCGACGGGCCGGTCAGACTGCCCGTCGATCGCGCATTCTCGATGAAGGGCTTCGGCACCGTCGTTACCGGCACACTCGTGTCAGGCACCATCGGCGATGGTGAGCCGCTCGATCTGCTGCCGGCCGGCCGCCCGGTCAAGGTCCGCGGGCTGCAGGTGCACGGCCAGGTCTCGGCGCGTGCGGTCGCAGGCCAGAGAACCGCCGTGAACGTGGGAGGCGTCGATCTAGCGGAGATCTCGCGCGGAAACGTCTTGTGCACGCCGGGAACGTTCGAGCCCACTCGCCGTGCCGACATCACCATCGAGATGCTGCCGGATGCAAAGCCGATTCGTCATGGCGCGCGAGTGCGCTTTCATCATGGGACGGCGGAGTTGCTTGGACGCGTCGCCTTGTCCGGCGACACCGGTGATGCGCGGATCCGCTTCGAAGGGCCGGCTGTGCTCACCCGGGGTGACCGGTTCATCCTGCGCGCCTACTCACCACCGACGACGATCGGCGGCGGGATGGTCCTCGATCCCCATCCGGCGCGCGGCGCGATCCGGACACCCGCGGGCCGTGCCCGATTCCGGCGGCTCGCGGCAGCTGGCAACCCGCGCGAGGCCGTCACCGCATTCGTCGAAGAGAAAGCCGGGACGGGGCTGCAGCGCAACGCGCTCGTTGCCCGCGCCGGTCTTGCGCCGGACCAGGCGGAGGCGATTGCCGGTGACCTGCAGAACACCGGTGTGGTGACACCGGTCGGGCAGCTGCTCGTCAGTTCGGCGTTCCTCGACGACCGCAGCAAGGCAGTCCTGAAACTGGTGACCGACCATCATGCGGGGCAGCCGCTGTCGCCGGGTGTTCCGCGCGAGGAAGCGCGGGAAAAGTTGTTCAGCCGCTGCGCGCCGGAGGTGTTCGATCATGTCGTCTCGACACTCGAACGAGCGGGGAGGCTGGTCGCGCGTGACACGCTCTCGCTCGCCGGTCATCAACTGTCGCTCACCGCCGACGAACAGCGGGCGCGGGACCAGCTGGACGCGCTCTTCCGGGACGCACGACTTGCGCCGCCCGACACCCGAACGCTCGCGCCGGCCACGAAGATCGAGGCGCCTGTCGCCGATCGGATCCTGAAGCTCCTCGTGCGCGAAAAGGTGCTCGTCCGCCTCGACGATCTCCTGTTTCACTCGAGTGCCCTGTCGACGTTGAAGGATGATCTGAAAGCGCGGAAGGCAGGCGGAGATACGCGGCTGGATGTCGCGTGGTTCAAGGAACGTTACGGGATCACGAGGAAGTTCGCGATACCGCTGCTCGAATACCTGGATCGGGAAAGGGTGACGCGGCGGGTCGGGGACGCGCGGGTACTGCTTTAGCTACGTTCGGTCGTTCTCGCCGTCCTTGGTGGCGTCCTTGAAGTTGCGGATGCCCTTGCCAATCCCGCGGCCAATCTCCGGCAGGCGGCTTGCTCCGAAGAGGACCAGGATGATCAACAGGATGACGATGAGCTCGGGAACACCGAGACGGCCAATCATGACTTCTCCTTGCGTATTTCGCGGGGACAGCCCGAATAGTATCACCCCGGTCTGGATCAGCCGGCTTGCGCTCGTGCTGGCTGGCTGGGTCCTGCTGACGCAGCCGCCCGCATTCGCGCAGTTCTCGTCCTCGACGACCGGCATCGAGGTCTATGCAACCGTAAACGACGCGGCCGGGAGGCCGGTTCGAGGGCTGACGATGTCGGACTTCGAGGTGCTCGAAGATGGCGTCGGGCAGTCGATTTCCGCATTTGCCGCCGGCGATTTCCCGTTGCGCGTCGCAATCGCGCTGGATCGCAGCTTCAGCATGGCGGGAGAACCGCTGAAGGCTGCAAGGGATGCGACCCGGACGTTCCTGTCGGCGCTCCGGCCGACAGACGAGAGCATCGTGCTCGGCATCGGCAGTGAAGTCACGATCGTCGCACCCTCGACAGAGTCGCGCGATGGGCAACGCCGGGCAGTGGCGGCGATCGACGCATGGGGCCGGACCAAGCTCAATGACGCGGTCGTCGACGCCATCGGAGCGACTGACGGAACCCGCGGACGGCGGGCCGTGGTGATTCTGTCGGATGGCGACGAACGTGACAGTCAAACGTCAGCCTCCGACGTCATCGACCGGGCGCGGCGTTCGAATGTGATGGTCTATCCCGTCGGAATCGGAAAGGAGCGCCCTTCGCTCTTCGCCGAGTTGTCGACCGTCACCGGTGGGCGTTCGTTTTACAACCGGGATCTCCGGACTCTCGAGTCAACCATGCGGACGATTGCCGAGGAGCTCGGGCACCAGTACTTGCTCGGTTACTCACCGTCGCGCCCGCTTGTGGCCGGACACGACGAATGGCGGGCGATCAAGGTTCGGGTCAAGCGTTCGGGCGTGACCGTGCGCGCCCGTGACGGCTACTACGTGAAGTAGAGAGGCGCCGATCAGATCGGCCCGAGGCCGAAGAGATCCAGCATCAGGCGCCACTCCATCGTCTTCAGCAGCCGACCCCGCAGCGTTCCATACGGCTGCTCGCCGGCGACGAGGTCGCTCATGACGTCGCGGATCGCTGCGCTCCGCTGCAACGACGTGATCAGCAGCGAGAGGAATGCCGGCCGGTAGAAGCGCGTCTTGATCCTTGCGGCACGGCGAAGCTCGGCGTAGACCGCGCTCCGCAGATGTTCCGCGTAAGAGGCCGCTGGGCGCGCCGCCCGAAGACTCTCGGCCGCGATCTCGGCAGAGTGGAGCGCGAAGAAGATCCCCTCGCGGGTGATCGGATCCACCAGGCCCGCAGCATCGCCGATCAGCATCCATCCATCGCCGCTCGGCACCTCTCGATCGATCGCGTCGACGGTGAGCGATGGGATCGGCCAGCTGTAGCGCTCCCGCCGAGTTCGCGCGTCCGGCAGGCCGTTGCTCTCAGGAAGATTGACATCCAGCCAGCGGTCGACCAGCGGCATCAGGGTCGCGGTCGTTGCCGCGTCGGCCTGCGCGCAAATGCCGACGGCGAGATGGTCGCGGCGCGGGAAGGACCACAGATACCCGGCGGGATCTTCTTCGAACGCGATGTCGATCCGATTCGAAGTCAAACCATGAACGTAATACCCGCAGGCGATGGAAATGTCACCCCGGCCGAAGGCATGTGACAACCGCTTGCGAACGAAACTGCCGGCGCCGTCGGCACCGATCAGCCAGCGCGCGTCGATTTCCTGGTCCGTGGCGATCAGGCGCCAGGCGGATCCATGACGATCGAACGATCTGACGCGAGCGGCAACGTGTGTCGCGCCAGCGGAGGTGGCCTTGTCCACGAGGCGGAGATCGAACTCCGATCGGGCGATCACGGCGAGGCGCAAGGGCTCGGAAGGCAGACGAATTTGGGCTCGCCGGGATCCCTGGGTGAACGAGGCACTCTCGATCCGGACGCCGGATTCACTCGCCCTGAGCTCCTCACCCGCCATCGCGAGAGCGCGGCCGGTAACACCGCCGCCGCAGGGCTTTTCGCGAGGATGGCTGCCATCGATCAAGACGACGCGCATGCCGGCGGCGGCGAGCCGGGTGGCGCACCAGGCGCCTGCCGGTCCGGCTCCAACGATCGCGACATCAAACATGGCGTCCATTCGTCACCCTGCGGCGTCCAAAGTAGGTGACGCCTCCCATGATAAACGTCAGGGATTGTCCGCGCCGAACGCCCTGCCTAGGGGTATTGATATTGCAGCCTTGCGATTACGCCTCGAAACGTCCAAAATGACAGCAGTTACGTACGAGCACATGAGCCAGATTCCCACAGGCGCCAGTCCCAACTCGCGCTTCCTTGCCGGCGAGGTCCCTGCTGTCTCGGGTGGGTTCAAGCAGCTGCGCGAGTCGGCAGGCTGGTCTGTCGGGGCGCACGTACTGATGGCGTTGCTTCTTCTCTACGTCGCCACTCGTCCTCCCGAACCAGTTGCTCCAGCGAAGCCGTTCGAAATGCCGGCTGACATCACCTGGATTGCGCAGCCGGGTCCGGGGGGCGGCGGAGGTGGCGGCGGCAACAAGATGCCGGATCCACCCAAGCGTGCAGAGTTGAAAGGACCCGACAAGGTCACCGTCCCGGTCGAGAGCAAACCCAAGCCGGTCGAAAAGGAAGTGACTCCGCCCCCAGCCAGTTTGACGATCCCGGCACAGCCAACGGCGTCGAGCATCACTGAGCTGCCCGGGATGATTTCCCAGATCCCGACGATCACGCCGTCGCAAGGTTCAGGTGAGGGAGGTGGCGCGGGAACGGGCAGGGGCACAGGGATCGGGCCCGGGTCCGGGTCCGGCCTCGGCGAGGGAAGCGGCGGTGGTACCGGTGGGGGAGAGTATCGCCCCGGCTTGAACGGCGTCGTTTCACCCGAAGTACTTTCAGAGGTGAAGCCTCAGTACACGTCTGAAGCGATGCGGGCAAAGGTGCAGGGGATCGTGGAAGTGGAGGCCGTGGTCATGCCGGACGGCACGGTCGGACGCGTCAAGGTAGTGAAGTCACTCGATGACCGGTTCGGCCTGGATCAGAAGGCGATCGAGGCGGTGCGCAACTGGCGCTTCCGTCCGGGCACCCGCTTTGGCAAGGTAATCCCGGTGCTGGTGAACATCGAACTGACCTTCACGCTCAGATAGGCGACAGCTTCCAGCTGGCAGCTATCTGCAATCTTCAATCTTCAGTTTCGAATCTCCAATCTGCAGGCTCCAAACTGCAGCAGTTACTCCGACCGACAGTAGCTATTGGAGGCCGGCCCGCCTGAGCAGGCCGGCCTCCCGCGGTTTACTTCTTCCTTGGCTTCACGACGTAGTCGATCCAGCAGCTCTCCTGTGCCGTGGTGACGTCGAACGGGTCGTCATCGAGACTGGTTCCCGCGCGGCCTGCGGCAGCAGCGGCGGCCTGCACCGTCGGATCCAATGCGCGAGCGATCTGCAGACGCAGGTCCTCCATGTGGAGCGTCGTTTCCCTGTCACGCGACCCCGCCGCGAGCGAGCTGTGCAATGCCTTCAACTCTCCACGGAAGAACGCGCGGACGTCGTCTGACTGCGACTGGACGCCGTTGATGCGGTTGCTCAGCGTCTCCACATATGCCCGCTGCAGGTTGCGCCGGTAGGCGTCGATTGGCTGGCTGGACTGTCCCGGGGCTCCATAGATCTCGCTGAAAATGCCCTTACGGACGTCAGCGAGGAAATCGAGCGGCGCGTAGGCGGCGGCGCCGTCGAGGGCCTCCTGTTCGACCAGGCGGTTCACGCGCGCGCTGCTCAACAGCGAGTTCAGCACGCGTGTTTGACTGGTGTCGATCCGGTCGAGCACGCCGACCGGTTCGATGCGGCGAAGGATCTCTTCGTTGAGCGCCCATTTCGGAGCCCGGAACGCATTGTCGAGGAGAAACTTCACCGCCCCTTCCTGCCTGGCGCGCGGGATCAGCTGGAAGCGCACGCCGGTCTGGCCGATGTGCTTCTGCTGCGAGTTGTAGCCGCCGACGATCGTGGCGACGTGGTTCATCTCCAGGGCCCACTGCCCAAGAACGCGGCCGTAGACCTGTTCCAGATCGCTGTAAGGATCGCCGGTCCTGGTCGTCGTTGCGGTCATGAGCATGCCGGCAACGCGCTCGAGGTTCTTCATCCCGAAGGTGGTGGACGCAACCGCATCTTCATCACCAACCGCTTCGGTCAGCTCGCCGGGATCCGTGCCTGCCGATCCTTCAGTGGTGAAGCGCAGCCACGGCGACTTGTCCTGCTCCTTCGCCCACTGGTCGAGCGTCTTCTTTTCCGCGTCCGGCGATGTTGCCCCGGCAATCGGTTTGTAGCCCCACATCGTCGCCCATTTGTCATAGGGCCCGATCTTGGGGATCAGATCCTCGACGGCCATGTGGTCCTCGGGCTGCGCAACGTAGTTGAAGCGCGAGTAGTCCATCAGCGTAGGTGTGTGGCCCATCTCCTTCACCCACTTGGCGTCGTGGACCTTCGCCGCGGGGTACATCGAGCTGGCCTTCATGTTGTGCTGGAAGCCGAGCGTGTGGCCGACTTCGTGGGCGGCGACGTACTGAACGAGCTGACCCATGAGATCGTCGGGCAGCGGCAACGTCTTCGCGCGTGGATCGAGCGCGCCGACCTGGACGAAGTACCAGTTGCGGGCCAGGTTCATGACGTTGTGATAGAACTGAATGTCGGTCTCGAGGATCTCGCCGCTGCGGGGATCGTGGATATGCGGTCCCGACGCGTTCTCCGTCGTCGACGGCAGCCATCGAATCACCGAATAGCGCGCGTCTTCCGCGCTCCAGTCCGGATCCTGTTCCGGCGTCGGCGCGTCTTTCGCGACGATCGCGTTCTTGAAGCCGGCCGCTTCGAACGCCGGCTGCCAGCTCTCGACACCCTTCTTCAGGAACGGGACCCATTTCTTGGGCGTTGCCGGATCGATGTAATACGTGATCGGCTTCACCGGCTCTGAGAGCGCAGCCGCCGGGTCCTTTTTCTCCAGCCGCCAGCGGGTGATGAACCGGCGCTCCGGCGCGCGATGCTCGTCCTGGCTGTAGTCCATCTGGCTGGTCGAGAAATACCCGACCCGTTCGTCGAACAGGCGCGCCTGCATCGGCTTCTCAGGCAGCAGCACCATGCTGTAGTGCATCAGCACACTGTGGCTACCGGGCCGAAGGGGCTGCGCGCCGCCGCGCCCACCGGCAGGTCCGCCCCGTCCGGCACCGGCCGCAGGTTCAGCCGGCGGGTTGTTGTAGGTGTGGGTCGCTTCGATCTCGATGTTCTCGGGGAACGACACGGTCCGCTCGACGAACGATCGCGACGCGTCGAATGTTCGCGCTCCTACACGGGTGCGTCCGCTGAATTCCGGGACGTCGGTGGTGAACAGGCGCGTCACCTCGATGACCGCACTGTCATCCTTTCCGAGCGCCTCGATGTTGAACGCCATGACGATCGGGTTGTAGTTTGCCGCCTCCACCGCTCGTGCGATCGGTGCCCTGGCATCAGAGACGACATCGTACGAGACGGCACGCAGCATGATGCGATCGCCGCGACGCTCCCACTTGACCACGCGATTGCCGGCCGCCTGGCCGCCGTATCCAGCGCCAAGCGTCGTTTTCGCAATCTGGCTGACCCAGAGGAACTCGCGTCCGAGTTTGTCTTTGGGAATCTCGTAGAAGACGCGATCTTTGAGCCGATGCACCGTGAAGATGCCGTCATCGGACTTCGCATCTCTGGTGATCACGCGATCGAAAGGCTTTATTTCTGGTTCAGCAGCGCGGCCGCCGCGACCGCCGCCGGCGAGTGGATCCTGTGGCGGATCCTGGGCGAAGGCGCCGCACGGCACCAACGCAAGCGAGAGCGCAACTAAAGCTGTGCGCACGTTCCTCATTCACGACCTCCAAGGCTAAGGGAGCACGAAAGGCAAGGCATGCGTTATATCACCAAAAGCGGGACGAGCTGCGTGGCCGACGGGCAGGCCGGGGATAATTCAGAGGTGCACTATCTCGCGCGCATGGCGCTGTCCACTCTCGTACTCGCCACCGCGATGTCGATCGCGGCTACCGGTCGCCTGACGATTGCGCTGCTCTTGTCAGGTCTGGCGTGCTGGTGGTTCCTCCCGGCTCTGCAGCTCGTGACCGGCCTGGTGATGATTCGCGGCGGGGGAGTGGAACGCGGATCCGCGCTCACCGGCTACTTCGCCACCCATCGACCCTGGTCGCTATGGCTCCTCGTCATGTCGGCTGCGGTCGTGCTGTTGCCAAACCCCGGAGCTGCGACTTATCCACTTGCACTCACGTCAGTAGTGCCAGCGGCACTGACGATAAGGGAGCTGTTACGATTCTCGCGGGAGCAGCTCGGCGACACTCGGCGTCGAGCCTGGCAGCGTGTCGCGGTGCACCAGGCGATGACATTCGTCGTGCTGATCGCTTACATGGATCTCTCGGTGGCGCTCTGGCCGCGAATCCTCGCCGTGCTCGGTCGATGATAGCGGCCCGAACCATTGCCGCGATCACATTCCTCGCGTGCGTCGTCACCGGGACGTTGATCGATCCGGCCGGCAGAACCAGGCCTGCCGGCCCCACGGTATTGGTGGGAGATTTTCACGTTCACGCGTTTCCCGCCGACGGCATGCTGCCGGTCTGGAGCATCCAGCGCGAGGCGGAGCGCCGGGGGCTGGACGTGGTGGCGATCACGAACCACAACCGGAATTTCGCGATGCCTCTCGCCCGCGCATCCCGTCTGCTCAACGATTACCCAATCGTCATCCCGAGCCAGGAGCTCACGACGCCGCGTTTTCACATGGCCGCAATAGGCGTGACGAAGATGATCGACTGGCGGCTGCCGGCGGCCGATGCGATCGACGCCATACACGCGCAGGGCGGTGTGGCGATCGCCTCCCATCCGGTGCCGACGTCGTGGACCGACGACGATCCACGCGTACTCGCCAGCCTGGATGGTGCTGAAGTCGCGCACCCTACGATCCTCGGAATCGTCAAACGTCAGAATCAGCTGCTGGCCTTCTACGAGCGGGTGCGACGCGTCAACCCCGACCTGGCGCCGATCGGCTCGACCGACTTTCACGGTGGTGGTCCGCTTGGGGTATGCCGCACGTACGTGATCGTCGATGAGGTCTCTGTCGGCGGCGTGCTCGAGGCGATACGGCACGGTCGAACCGTCGCCGCAGGACCCGACGATCGTTTGATCGGTGACCCGGAACTGCTCCAGATAGTCCAGCAGCATCTTGCAAGACCCCAGGGTGCGGGCTTCGGTCGCTCAGCCGCCACCGGTCTCGCCCTCGTGTCATTACTCAGTATCGGTGTCGTCGTGTTCCTCGACCGGCGGCCCTCCATTCGAGGCTGAGATCGACACGCCCGGAGTCGTCCACTGGCGAGTTGCATTGCGATACGCGCCTGTCATTCGATTGCGGCAGCACGCAATGTGATTTGACTGCGCTTGCGCGGTTACGACACAGGGCCGCCCTCTTGCAGCCTATCCGCATCCACACAGTCTCAGGGAGGCGCTCGAATGTTTTACCACGACAGCAGATTGCAGTATCCGGTACGAGTCGAGACACCGGACCCGGTGTTCGCGAAGATGCTGCAGCAGGCGATTGGTGGAGTTGAAGGTGAGATCCGCGTGATGATGCAGTACATGTTTCAGGCGTGGGGCAATCGCGGACCCATGAAGTACCGGGACATGCTGCTCGAAACGGGAACAGAGGAAATCGGACACATCGAGATGCTTGCGACCGCCGTCGCGCTCAACCTCGAGGGAGCACCAGTGTCGATGCGCGACGAGGCGGCATCCAATCCGATGGTGGCTGCTGTGCTCGGCGGCATGAACATGCGCCACGTGCTCTCGACCGGGCTGGCCGCCACACCGGAAGACGCCAATGGCAACCCCTTCGACGCCTCCCACGTTTACGCCAGCGGCAATATCGCGGCAGACATGTTCGCCAATGTCACGGCTGAGGCGTCAGGACGGGTGCTCGCGACGCGCTTGTGGGAAGCGACCGACGACCCCGGCATGAAAGACATGCTCTCGTTCCTGATCGCGCGCGACACGATGCATCAGAACCAGTGGCTTGCCGTCATCGAGGAGCTCGGCGGGCTCGAGCGAGTTCTTCCCATACCGAACAGCTTCCCGCAGAGCGAAGAGAACACCGACTTCAGCTATGGATTCATGTCCACGATGAGAATGCGCGATGGTGATACATCCGAAGGACGATGGACGGCCGGGCGCTCGATGGATGGGAAAGGGGAGTTCTCGGTCATTGTCGGTGAGCCTCTTGGCCAGGTCCCCCAGCTTGCGCCGCCGCATCCGAGGGGACACGCGCAGATGGAACAGATGACCGGCGGCGGAATCATCGACAAGGCGAAGCGTCTTGTAACCGGCGAGTGATAATGCGGGAATGAACGGCCTGTGGAAAGGACCTGACGGGCGGAGCCGCTGCGGCTGGTGCAGCGGCTCCGAGGAGTACGTCGGGTACCACGACACCGAATGGGGGATTCCGGTCCGCGAGGACCGCAGGTTGTTCGAGAAGATCACACTCGAAGGCTTCCAGTCAGGCCTGAGCTGGTTGACGATCCTGCGCAAGCGCGAGAACTTCCGCGCAGCTTTCGCCGGTTTCGACATCCAGAAGGTCGCGCGTTTCAACAGCCGCGACGTCACTCGCCTCCTCGGCGACGCCGGCATCGTCCGGCACCGCGGCAAGATCGAGAGCACCATCAACAATGCGCGTCGCTGCATCGAGCTGGTCGAGGAGTGTGGCTCGCTGGCTGATTACGTGTGGAGATTCGAGCCTGCACCGAAGAACAGGCCGAGGAGGATCACGTGGGAGACGCTGAAGGGGATGCCGCAGACTGAACAGTCGCGAGCGCTTTCGAAGGACCTGCGATCACGCGGCTGGACGTTTGTCGGCCCAACAACGATGTACGCGTTCATGCAGGCGATGGGCCTCGTGAACGACCACCTGCACGGCTGCGCGTTCCGCAGGAGACCCGGTCCCTGATACCGCGTCTACCGTATGATTCGCGTGTGAGCCAGAGACACTCGGGTCACGCTGCTTGCGCATGGTTGGCTCTGTTCGGGCTCTGCAGCGATCACTGACTGCGTCCACAATCACCGACAGTTGGCGCCGGGTTGGAGATCCGACCATGCCGATCGGCGCGGTGGCGCTCGCCTATCGATGATCGCAGGTCGCTGTCGGGCGTTCACCGACTCGGTGTCCAGGATCGATCACCGTAACAACATCGATCGGGTCCTGACGTCTTCGCGATCATCGACGCGGAGCGAAACAGCAGGGGAGTCCTTCGGCACCGAGGCGCAGAGAGTCGGCGGGGCGCTCGCACTGCGTGTATCGCGTCGATGGCTTCGCTACCGCAAATAAAAACGCCGGCCGGGATTGCTCCCGACCGGCCTGAAGAATAACCCGTGCCTCGCCTCCCTGAGTACCTTGGGAGTTGGAGGTTGGAGTTGGGAGTTGAAAATTGACTCCGCTTAGTACATGCCGCCCATGCCGCCGCCGCCGGGCATTCCGCCGCCGGCCGCTTCCTTCTTCTCCTCGGGGATCTCGCTGACGAGTGCCTCGGTGGTCAGAAGAAGCGATGCGATCGACGATGCGTTCTGCAGGGCAGTGCGCACGACCTTGACCGGATCGATGACGCCCGCGCCGACCAGGTTCTCGTACTTGTCGGTCGAGGCGTTGTAGCCCTCCTCACCCTTGCCGTCCTTGACCTTCTGGACAACGATCGAGCCTTCCTGGCCCGCGTTGGTCGCGATCCAGCGGAGCGGTTCTTCGATCGCCTTGCGAATGAGGGCGACGCCGACGCCCTGATCCCCATCGAGCTTCAGCGAATCGAGAGCCTTGCCCGCGCGGATCAGCGCAACGCCGCCGCCGGGAACGATGCCTTCCTCAACCGCCGCTTTGGTCGCATGCATCGCGTCTTCGACGCGCGCCTTCTTTTCCTTCATCTCGGTCTCGGTGGCCGCACCGACCTTGATGACCGCGACGCCGCCGACCAGCTTCGCCAGGCGTTCCTGCAGCTTCTCGCGATCGTAGTCAGACGTGGTCTCTTCGACCTGGGTGCGGATCTGCTTCACGCGACCTTCGATCGCGCTCTGCGCACCGCCGCCCTCGATGATGGTGGTGTTGTCCTTGTCGATCGTGACCTTCTTGGCCTTGCCCAGGTCCTCGAGCTTGATGTTCTCGAGCTTGAGACCGAGGTCCTCGGTGATCGCCTTGCCGCCGGTGAGAACCGCGATGTCCTCGAGCATTGCCTTGCGACGGTCACCGAATCCGGGAGCCTTGACCGCTGATGCCTGGAGGGTGCCGCGCAGCTTGTTCACGACCAGCGTCGCGAGCGCTTCACCGTCGACATCTTCGGCGATGATCAGCAGCGGACGGCTGGCGCGCGCCACCTGTTCGAGCAGGGGCAGCAGGTCCTTCATCGAGCTGATCTTCTTCTCGTGGATCAGGATGACCGGATTCTCGAGCGCCACTTCCATGCGCTCCGGATCCGTCACGAAGTAGGGGGAGAGGTAACCGCGGTCGAACTGCATGCCCTCGACGACCTCGAGCGAGGTCTCCATGGACTTGGCTTCTTCGACAGTGATGACGCCGTCCTTACCGACCTTCTCCATCGCCTGGGCGATGATCGTGCCGATGGTCTCGTCGCTGTTGGCGGAGATCGTGCCGACCTGGGCGATCGCCTGCCCGGAAACCGGCTTGGACGCCTTCTTCAGCTCGGCGACGACCACTTCAACGGCCTTCTCGATGCCGCGCTTCAGCTCCATCGGGTTCGC
>Ga0126307_10001861_pt1 | contig 14077 bp, 10 predicted proteins | sample Plot28_FD_89955 | JGI IMG/M metagenome (GOLD analysis project Ga0126307, IMG submission 89955) | Serpentine soil microbial communities from UC McLaughlin Reserve, CA, USA - Plot28 | ecosystem: Environmental > Terrestrial > Soil > Grasslands | place: USA: UC McLaughlin Reserve, Lake County...
CGGTTGCAGTAAACGGCCCCAGAGATAAATCGAGGCTCCTCCATTGCTGCCGCGATTTACCTGCAAATCGCCACAAAACGAGAGTGGTGGGACCCGGATTCGAACCGGGGACACCATGATTTTCAGTTAGGGAAAATTGGTTCGTGGATGTTTCTCGACGTTGCGAATACCGCTTATCTAAGCCCAATCGTCGAATGTCACGTTTAACGTTGTTCGCCGATGTTCGCGCGGGCTGTCGTCAAATTGTCGTCAACCGTCGAGATCCCGAACTCACCATCCCGGCGGCAAAGGCCCTCCCGCCTCGCCACAAGCAACGGCTGGAAGGATAGATCAAGGTTAGTGGCTAATGGAGTGTCACGGGCTGCCATGCTCCGACCAAATCAGCAGACCGATAGATCACAACAACTCTACCGACATATATAGGTCAGAGTAGAGACTTCCGCACCCGGGTTGCGACCAGCTGATTCAGAGATAGAGGCCGCTATTACCGCGCAGTATCACGGTGCCCGGAAAAGTTACATAAATGAGCTCAATTCTGAGATCTGAGATAGATCGCTATCCCGCCAAGGGGCGTGTCTGACGGATGGCCATGTTCGTGGTATCTCTGATCCGAAAGGCCGCAGCCGCAGGAGAATCCCACCATGCTCAGGCGCGGAGAGATCACCGACCGGACTTGGGAGCACATAGAGCCGCTTCTACCACGAATGCGCGCCAACAGAGGCGGCCGGTGGCGCGACCATCGCACCGTCGTGAACGGCATCCTTTGGAAACTACGTACCGGCTCGTCTTGGCGCGACCTCCCGGAGAGGTATGGCCCTTGGCAGACCTGCTTCGACCGCTTCAACCGCTGGAGGCGCGACGGCACCTGGGATCGTCTCCTGGCTCATGCTCAGACCAAGAGCGATGCGCTTGAGCAGATCGAGTGGGAGGTAAGTGTGGACGACACCGTCATGATGGCCCACCAGCACGCCACGGGCGTTAGGGGCAAACCCTCCGAGGAGGATTTAAAAGGGGGCTCCTAAACCCCGAAGAGGAGGCTTTGCGACGCTCAAGAGGCGGCTTCTCCACCAAGGTGCACCTCGCCTGTGACGGCAAGGGCCGTCCGCTCTCGGTAGTCGTGACTCCCGGACAGCGCCACAGCAGCACGCAGCTTGAGCGAGTTCTGAATGGGGTACGGGTGGCACGCCCCGCAGGTTCCGCGGGCAGGCCACGCAAGCGACCGCATCATGTGATCGCCGACCGGGGCTACAGCTTTGAGGGTTGTCGTCAGTTGCTGCGCAGGCCCGGCATCTCCCACACCATCCCCGAGCGTAAAGACCAGAAAGAGCGTCGCGCCTGTCGGCCGGGTCGGCGTCTGAGCTTCGACCGAGAGGTTTACCGGAGGCGCAATGTGGTCGAGAGGTGCGTGGGCCGCCTAAAGCATTGGCGTAGTGTAGCGACGCGCTACGAAAAGCGGCCGGTCAACTACTGGGCGATGGTGATCATCGCCTCGCTGATGATGTGGCTGCCTTCGTGAATCGTCAGACAAGCTCTAGCCTCCGATTAGTAATGCCTTTCGAACCCGACCGCGTTTTGATCGTCGATCGCTCGCCTGTCACCCTCACCCCGCACCCATTAGCGCAATGGTAACAAGGATGCCAGTACGGGGATACAGCAGACCACGTTCTCATCTCATCCGCGTGAAATCGCGATAGGACAGAGAGCCGACTAACAGCGGAGATTCACTGCGCGAGCCTTACGTGTGTGATTCGCAAGATTCGTGAGGCAGTGGCGCCGGAGCCACGTATCGCGCGATAGCGCACTAATGTCTGCGGCGCGACAGAAAGCATGCATTGCAGGAAGAACCCACCATTGCGCGACCGAGCGCTGGCGGAGTGAGAGGCCGAAGCGAATGCTATCAGACGCTAGATATCGGTTCGATAGTGCAAAACTAACCAGACTATGCTTCCCAGCACCTACCCCGTTCTCCTCGTAGACGGCATCTTTCCACAAAGAATCCAAAAATTATCATCAAACCAGCCAAAATTCATTGCCAATTCATCGCGGACTGCTAAGTATGTGTGGATACCGATGGAAACAGGTAGACATAGTATTTTGAACCTAGCGAGGGCCGAGAACTCGTTAGAAGGTTCTCGGGCTAGAAGTGTGGGGCCTAATCAGCAAGCATCCAGTTGGGGCAAGGAGTCGACAACGTGAGCGAGTTGACAGTAGTTGTCCAGGACCATGAAAACGTACGAGCTCGTACACAAGATGGTGCTGAAGTAAGTGGCTACTTTCAACTCAATACATTGCATCGCAACGTAATCAGCGTCTTTGAGGACTGGCTGAGGGAGTGCAAGATCAGTCAACGTCGCGAACTCGAGGCGTTAGGAGCCTTACTCTATACCACAATCTTCACCGGGCAGATGGAGACCTTTTTTGAGCAGACCCTCGACCGCACTCTACATGCGGGACACCGTCTGCGGCTCCAATTGAGTTTCCAGAAAGGGGCTGCTGATCTGGCCAGCCTGCCGTGGGAATACCTGTACCGTCCCGAAACAGAGACCGCTCCGGGTTACTTTCTCTCTACCGCCGTAAACCTGGTTCTCTCACGCTACTTGCCACTTGTAACGGGCCGCCGAACACTGCAGCCGGAGGAGAGCCCACTGCGCATCCTTATAGTCGTCGCAAAACCAAACGGCCTTGGACCGGTTCTCGAAGAACAAACGGTGGCGGATATTCAAGAGTTGGTAGAGACCTACCCGATCAAGGTCAACATTTTAGAGAATCCGACTGTCGACAATTTCTTAGTGATTCTCGAGGATGCCAGACCACATGTAGTACATTTTATGGGTCATGGCCGGTTCAGCCAGACGGAAGGAAAGGGGGAGATCGCCTTGCTGGCACCAGACGAAACCAGCGCATTATGGATCGGAGACAGAGAATTCACCGAGTTCTTCGTACAGATGCGGTCAATTCCGCGCCTTATTGTGCTTCATCTTTGTGAAGGTGGCTCGATCGATTTCACCGCCAATTTCGCCGGGTTGGCTCCCCAACTGATTCGCGCTGGGATTCAGGCGGTGGTCGCAATGCAGTACCGAATCTCTAACAAGGCAGCCATTGCCTTTAGTCGGGCTTTCTACCGTGAACTGGCTAGCGGGGAGCCAGTCGATAACGCAGTTCAGTCCGGGCGGTACCGTATCACTCTAAGCGTTCCTAGGGCTTATGACAGTCGTGATTTTGGAACGCCCGTATTGTACATGCATAGCCGCGATGGCATCATACAGCCGGGAAGGGTTACCTAATATTAGGAACATGCACCAACATATGACCGAGTAAACAAGGAATGTCGAGTGAGTGATAATAACAAACCTGAAGAACTTACAATAATCGTCCAGGACCGCAACATCATACGAGCTCGTACACAAGATGGCGGCGAGGTGGAGGGTCATGTTGTACTCGATGACTTGCGCCTTAAGACGATAAAACTCTTTGAAGATTGGCTTGCAGAAGGCAGGATTCGCAAACGCGAGGAGCTAGAACTGCTCGGTACGCTTTTGTATGAAGCCTTATTCAAGGATGACAAGATAGTTACCTTTTTTGAGCAGGCGCTGGAGAGGGCTAAGGCTAAAGGACCCGAGGAACGTTTGCTCTTACGGTTAACGTTCCAAAAGGCAGCAAGTGAGTTACGCATCCTACCGTGGGAATATCTCTATCGTCCCGAAACGGAGACCGCTCCGGGTTACTTTCTCTCTACCGGCGTAAGAATGGTGCTCTCGCGCTACATGCCGACTACCACAGGGGATCAGCCGCTAAAACCAGAAGAAGCGCCGCTGAACGTCCTTATGGTTGTCTCTAATCCCGGCGGCAAAGATCTCGGTCCAGTGGCGCCGGATGAGGTAATCCAGACCATCCAGGACTTGCAAAAGCAACGCTACCCAATCAATATCAACATCCTGGATAAGCCAACTGTTACCAACCTCTTGGATACCCTCGAAAACTCCACACCGCATGTTCTGCACTTCGTTGGCTATGGGCACTATATTGAACCAAAAGACAGAAGTGAGATCGCGCTGCTGGCACCAGACGAGAACGGCGCGGTGTGGAAATCGGACGATGATTTTGCGGAGATTTTTACCCAAGCAGGCTCATTCCCGTCTCTAGTTTTCCTTCATCTTTGGGACTCCACGTCTGTGGACCCTAACGCCAATTTCGATAGGTTGGCTCCCCGGTTAATTCTCGAAAATATACCGATGGTGGTCGCGATGCGATACCCAATCACCAAAGCAGCAGCCATTGACTTTTGTCTACAGTTCTATCGTGAATTGGCCAGAGGTAAACCGGTTGAGCATGCTGTCCAGGCAGGGCGGTACCGAATCACTCTAAACGATCCTAAAGCGTACATTTTCGGTAGCCCAGTGCTGTACACCCGTAGATCTGGCAGCATTGTAAAGTCGACGCATGAACCACCATCGCAAAGAGAGTCACCGCCGACTAAGTTTGGCGGAGGCTATGGAGCGCGGCGACGATCAGAGGGTGGCGTTTACTCGGAGGAACCTATAAATGACGTGCGAGAAACGGAGCCCTCCATCGCTACTTTAGCTGAGGATGTCATTGCGGCGGGAAAACAACGAATAGTGGAGCTGAACCTCAGGCCAGATGAGCAGAAGCAGATGGAGGGCAAACTCTCCCGTAAGGGAGAGGAATTGTACGGCAAAGAGGCCAGGGAGATACGTGCGAAAGTCGTGGAGTGGCTAGTCTCTGTAGAAGACGAGAGCTGGCAAGGTGTCTACCTGTCCATGCTCAAAGCCATAGGCGAGGATACACCATGAAGACAGTTGACATAGGCGACGTGGTAGAGCGCGCACGCGCAGCAGTCGGCAATTACACTGATAAAGTCTCGCCTTTACCAGGAGCTCTACAGGTGGCAGCTCAAGGAAACGAATATGCTCTCATACAGGACATCCTACAGCAGTGTCTCGACGAGACAGGGACGTTGCAGGTCAGGCTCAAAGAGGTACTAGCACAAATACAAGAGTTGGAGGTTGACCAAGCGCGTCGGGAGCGCTACAGCGAGCGGTGGTGGCAACAGAGGCGACAGGAGCTACATACCACTTTCCAAGACGACCCACAAAAGGGATTTATCCAGTGGCTACAAACCTATGTTAAGGCCCTGATCGCCTGGGAATTCGGCATCTGCCACAACTTGGTTAACGAGCCTTTCGCCTTCCCAGGTGAAGCTGCCGATGTCCTCGCTATCTTCCAAAATGGTACACAGGCCATCTTAGATGAGCGTTACTGGCAGGCTCTCGAGATGTTGGATTATCTTACCCAGCCTGTTCTGTCGAGTCAGTCACAACCTATCCTAGACGAAGTCGACCGAGCTACCGTGCTCGTCTTCATAGGGAGAATCCACCTCTACAAGATGTTCGACAGCGGAGCAGCCCTCAAGCATTTTGAGCAAGCTAGGCAACTGGCTCCGAAATATGGGCTGCCATACGCTGCGATAGGCAGCTATTATCAAACACAGAATAACAATAACCAGGCACTGACACTCTACCAGCAAGCTATTGAGCTATCTCCCAATCAGCCGGACGGTTATGTCGGTATGGGATTGTTGTCAGAAGATCAGGGATCATGGGATGAAGCAAGCGACTGGTACGAAGTGGCGATAGCCAGGGTTCGAGATGAAAAGGACCCTGGCCTAGCGCTGAGCAAGCTTCTGTCTCCAATTAGCGGCAACCTTCACTTACAGCTCGCCAGAGTGCTCAAGACAGATGAGGAGATGGAGCAAGCGCTTGCTATTGTAACACAAGCTATAAATATGGGGATCAAGCACGAAGGAGATTACCCTGAGCGCTTAGGTTACAGATTCAAGGCTGAAATATTGGAAGATTTACGCAGAGACAAGGAAGCAGCTGAGGCATATTTTGAGGCAGGACGCCGTTTCCATTGGGACGGCGAGTCCGCAGTAGCAGCAGAACTGCTCAATCGTGCTGCGGATTTAGATTCGGGTCACGCACCGACGTATTGGTACTGGTCGGATGCGCTGCTCACATCTGCCAACTTCGAAGAGCCGCCTTACGTGAATAAGGCACAGGTAGAGGAAAGCTTAAGAGTTTGGAAAACCGGCATCGAAATAAGGCTGCCGGATGCCAATGAAGGTTGGATTTACGGCACCCGTGCGGCGATCAATGAACAATTAGGCCAACTACGGAGTACTGGCAACTGGGCATTGTATTGGGAAGCTGTTACCTATCTAGAGCGGGCGATCTTAGTAGACAACACAAATGAATACTCTTGGGTCGACCTAGGCCGCTTCTATACGTTCTTATCTATGTACTCGAACGCCCTCAAAGCTGTCGGCAAAGCAGCTGAATACGCTCCTGAGGAACTCTATGTGTTGCAGGCACAGGCGACGATCTTGGCAGATGCTGGCCATTTGGCTGAGGCTGAAGAAAGGATAGACAAACTACGGAAACGGCAACCAAGCCCATGGTACGATGGTACGAAGGCATTCATAAGCATATGGATGGGGAATTATCAGGAAGCTTTGCAACTGATGCAAAGTGCCGTCGAGGCTGACCCAAACGACATCTGGAACCGGAATTGGCGGGCAAGATGTTACGAGGCCCTAGGTGAGCAGTCGCTCGCCTTGCAGGATCGCCGGTGGATCTGGGATCGCCGAAACGACCCTGCCTATGCAGGGAACGAGAGTATGTTTGCTTGGTCGGCATACAAACTCGGCATGTTAGAGGAGGCTAAAGAAATCTATAGCAATCTACTCGAGGATCTTGTCGAGACTGCAACTGCGCACCAGAATCTCGGGTTATGTTACCTTGCACAAGGGAATTCACAACGCGGCGAGGAACTCTTGAAGATAGGTATTGAACAAGCCTCCCTTGTGCAACTGGATGACCTGATCTTTGATTTGTCAGAACTCGAGAGCTCCTCTACCAACTCGTCCAACGACGCACACGTACGCGAAGCTATCAAGAGCGCTAAGCAGAAAATAAGGCTACGAAGAGCCAAACTCCAACAACCATTGTCAGCCGAAGAAGAATTGCAGAACGTTGTCGCGACGCCACAAAGCCAAAGCGAAACGGATAGTTGGCGTTGGATTGGTGCCAATGCTGGGCTCGCTCGATTATTCGGCGAGCAAGAACAGTGGAGTGAAGCGGCGACGCTTTATGAGCTTTTGTTGAAGGAATCAGAGAAGTTCCACGAAGCTCGAGTTGGCTTGGATAACAGCATCATCAGACTCCAGGACGAAGGCGATTACCTGCTGCGAGCAGGTAAGCTTAACGACGCGTTTAGCCGCTTCACGCAAACTCTTGCGCTTGTGGTCGAGTCAACAGCTGACCGACATGAGAGACGAGCTGACCTGCAGAGTCGACTTGGCTATGTACACTTCGCGTCGGGGAATCTTGATGACGCGCGAGCTAACTTCGCCCAGGCTATAGAGCACTACAGAGAGGCTGACCTACCTGATCCCGGTGGGAGGTTGGGTGCAATTTGCCGCACTTTGCTCCAGGATATTGCCAGATACTGGGCTCTAGAATCCGAGTGGAAGGTATGGTCGGAGGAAGTCCGACCTCATGAGTCACTGCGGACTGACCTCTTAGTTGCCCGCCGCGCGCTCGCCGATTATTTAGACGATTTCTATCAGCTTTCGGGGCAATTGGGCGACCCAAAGGTGACTTTTGTCACTCCTATCATGCTGGAGATTGGGGAAGGACTGAAACCTGAGGACACTAGTCCAGACTGGTCTCTCTTCAAGACTTATATACCCGAAATGCGGACACGTCTTGAAAATGAGATGGGAGTCCGCGTGCCGGGCGTGCGGGTAAGAGTAGGGAATTTGCCTCCCGAAGGTTACATTATTATGCTCGACGAGGTACCGTATGTTGCGGACAATGTCCAGCTGACTAGGAGATATTGCCCAGCCTCGCCTGATGTTCTCCAGCAACGAGGAATTCCCGCAGATTCTCTAATAGAAGCTTCCAACCCATTAACTGGCGAACCTGGATGTTGGATACAGCCAAGCGACTGGGACCTCGTTACGGGTCTCGAGCTCTGGGACGAGCCACTGGTGTTCGTTATCAATCATCTCGAGGCTGTGCTGCGTTCGAACCTAGGCGATTTATTGGGCGTTCAAGAGGTTGAGGGGTTGCTCGAGCAATGGGTACAAGATGAGCAAGGTTCATCTCTCATAGAAGCTGCTTTGCCCGACCAGGCCTCACGGCTTCATTTCGCCCGACTGCTACGCAGTCTGGTTAGTGAGTACGTCCCTGTCACGGCATGGAAAGACATCCTTGAAGTTGTTCGTGTTTCTGGGCTAGCCAGCGACAATATTGGCGAGATCATACGTGATATACGGCTTCGGCTGAAAGAACTGCTTCCCGGAAACGATCTCACTACTCAACGTATCGAGCTACCGCCGAAGCTAGAAGAGACAGTAGCTTCGTGGCTACGGCACGAGAACGGCAAAGTATACTTCGCTGCTCCACCACAAGAATCGCACGAGCTCATGACAGCGATCCGAGACTTGGTGCATTCGAGCGATCGGCACCTTGCGCTGGTTATACGTAGCTCGGAACTCAGACCTTTCATCCGCCGGCTGATTCAATTTGAGTTCCCCTATTTGATGGTGTTATCTCAGGATGAGTTGCTTTCCCACGATGAACTGGTGGAGAAAGTCGCACAGGAAGCGCAAGACGAAAGTACTGATACTAATGAGTGAGAATCACGTTAGTCTCGACGCTCCCGAAGCGGAGGTCTCCATCGAGATCGATCCTTCCCTGAATCGGATCCTTGACCCGGACGGTGCCCTCATCAGGACAGTTCGTGAAGAGGTTTCGCGCAGCTTAGCTGAAATCCTCAGAACCTTAGGAATTCCCGGTGCCCCCACCGTACGGGTCAGCGGCATACAGGAGAATTCGAGGCACACTGACGAGTTTATGAGGATGTATGTCAACGGTCAGCGATGCCGTTATCCAGATGAACTGCTCCAACGCGTCCACAGCTACGTAAATGAGATTCCCCTCGATCCGGAGACGAAGCCGACCTTCATTATGACATGGCTAAACGAGCTCTCCGAGGGTGAGCCTAACGCCGATCACCTGGCTCACAGCAGGTTGGTCAATTTTTTCAGTCTCGTGTGCTCGGAGATAGTTAAGAGACAACCGAGTGTCCTAGTAGGTTTGGTACAGGTAGAGGCGTATGCGGCCTCACTGCCGGATCCAAGCGAGGAACCACCTGCGTGGCGAGGACCATGGCCCCCAGACCCGACCTGGCTGCTCCCGATCCTAGAGGAAGTGCTCGATCTAAGAATTTCGATCGCTGATAAGCAAACCGTTGCAGAGGTACTGGGGTTAAGCCGGCAACGGTCGCGCGAAGCGGTTATCGAAGATCTAATCGGGGCGTTACACCCGGACCTCGTCGAGATCGAAGTTTTCACGGACTACTTGAGACAGCTGACAACCTTTGACCCGGAGAATGGGGCCAGCATCTTTATGTTCCTACGAGATGACATGTTTGTAGAGCTTGGTCTCACTTACCCACCTTTCCGCTTCGTATCGAATGAACGCCTTAAGCCCAACAGTTTTGCGTTCAAGATAAATCACTTGACAACGCTGCCTTGGATAGGGCTGCAGAGAGACCAAAGCCTCGTTAATTTGGGCCAAAGCGGCCTAGAATCACTCGGTATGCAAGGTATAACTGCTGGGATCCCAGGCGCAAGAATTGAAGGGATGATTATTGACTCGGCTCACCAATCTCTCGCCGAAGCAATCGGATTGACGACTTGGAATCAAATCCAATATTTCTTTCTTTGCTTCGCCAACATCCTGAGAGAGAATGGTCCTTGTTTTCTGCACCGCCGGGTCGTCCAGCAGCAACTGGAACAGGTGTCATACTTATTCCCAGCCTTAGTGCAGACCTTCCAGTCGAAGATGTCCCTCGAGCAAACCACACGTCTCCTAAGGGCCCTTACATCAGAGGGCATAACCATCCGCGACATGAGACTTATCCTCGAACGGATCCTAGACCACCAGTACCAGGCAAGTGATACCGAGCGCTATTTGATACTAGACGACCGGCTATCGATCTCGGATTATCTCCAGCAAGGGCATACGGACGACCCAGTTTCATTTGTGCGTGCTGGCTTGAAGCGGCAGATCAGCAACAAATACGCGCAAGGCACGTCGACGCTTGTGGTTTACCTGGTGGATCCGGAGCTTGAGAACTTGTTCAACGGAGCGGCTACAGACGTTGCGCCAAGCGAGGAGCGTCAGGAGGTCTTCATCACGGCTCTAGCTAACGAGCTCAGCTATCTGCCGCCGACGGCGCAAGTACCCTCCATTCTGACCGCCATCAGCGTGCGCGCCAGATTCCGCGATGCGATCAAGCACACATTTCCACGCGTAGGCGTGCTTGCTTACCAGGAGTTACGGCCCGATCTGAATGTCCAGCCGGTAGCGCGTATATCGCTCCACTGAAGCGTCGCCGAAAATCAAGCAAAATCATGTGTGACGCTTCGATACACCGAATGACTTCTTGCATCTGTTGGGGTGTGAAATGCGTTGAAGCAGGGTGAGCTGATGTACCTCGCGAATTGCGAGTATCCAGAAGTACACCAATCGATCCGCGTCCATGGACGCTATTACACACTCCGCCTACAGCGTTCGCCATAACGATTGAACTGGTACGCGGTGCCAGCGATGCTAGAAGCGATCGTTGGCTGGCTAATCCGTGATCCCATCCGGGTCAATGCTTTTGACTTCTGCTGTAATTCAGAGTTCGCGCTGGTGCATAAGCGACTCGACGCGCTCGAGCACCTCTGTCTTGTAAACGCGGCTACCGCAATGGGGGCAAGCGCCTTGAGGGACGTTGCTGAGGACGACATCCTCACCGCCCACAGTCATCCTCACCTCGACGGTACGGCTCTCGTACCTGCCAGTGCAAGGACATACACCATATTCGGTGAGCAGGGATTCCATTTGCGCATCCTTCCTCTAAATTCGATGGACAACTGCCAACGACGACTATCAGTAATCTTCGTTATTCTGATAATGGCTCAGGTATTGAGTTTCATCGCGGTTACCCCTCTGAGTGAAGCGACGAGGCCGGTCTATGGTCACAAGCAGTCGCCTGCAATTTACTTGCTATCTTAGCAGATGCGGTCGAGCGGATCGCTTCTGCTATCGCCTTGATCTTTGACCTCAGAGTTAGATGGAGACCAAGAGGACGATGCGATTGACCTGACACCGCTACACCCGAACCATGAGGACGAGGGATCTTCGGAAAAGAGTTTCAAGTGCTTAATGGCTATTCGGTCGAAGTTGCCGACTCAGGACCGTCTAATGCGGCATCACTCACCCTCACCGTCAAACCGGATCCGCTCGTCCTTGCGCAATAGATCATTACTTCCGAGTTCCCAAGGATGCTCGTGCTCGCCTTCTCAGCAGAGATCCCGCCAGGCGTTGATCTCAGGCCAATAGCTGGGATCGCGCTATGCTCCAAGGCGCATACGGTTTAGAACGGTGATAACTCATGGAGTTCGGGTAGCGCCTGCCGCTGTTCCTGATCCCCACTCAGCAAACCCTCTTCCGCTATTTCCCTGTACTTGGTCTCGACCGAGTCAGCCAACGTTCTTGCGTGGTCTTCGAGAAGATCACCAGAGGTCAACACCGTTCGCTTGAAAACAATTAGCGACTCTTTGGCGTCTCTGTGCCTCCATTGTCGAATGTCGCTGTTCAACTGGTTGTAAGCTTCGCTCACTTCTGGGATCATGAACCAATCGTCGCGAATAGGAGAGGCCTCTACCTTAAAGACCATATACGGATAATTGCCGACTGGGTTGTTGTCCGAGTCGACCAAGCGGTAATCGTCCGATCGAACCCGCAGCCGCTCAATCTCTACTTGTTGCCGGGGTACTCGCATTACTACGAAATAGCCTGCCCGTGGTTCCCAAGAGGAAGCCGCCATACCAATCTCAAGTACCGAGGAGTCGTTACTTCCAAGCAGTAAGTTTATGCCGATTTTGAGGGGTTCGGCAAAAGGAATGGCAGCGCTTATGAAGGCGACACTAGCCACCTTTGACAGACTCTCTAGTAATGAGATGAATGGAGCAGCGAGATCGGCAGATCGTACGGAAAAGAGACCTATTTCCAGTTCCAACTCTTGCCGATATGGAACGGGACCCAAGAGGCGTTGGTCAAGTTGGGTCACCCGGTCGATATGTGCGGCGTCAACATCCTTCAGATTGTTCGGGGTAGTGACTACTTGGAACTCTGCGGCGGCTCCTGATAAGTGCGGAACTGACGCGTAACTATGCACTGTTCCGTAGAATCTAGACAAACCTCTTCGTACATTGACCACACGAGCCGATTTCAAGGTAATGCTCAGATAGGCAGAATTCTTCTCGACCCGCCTAGGCTCAATGTTATCGGGCACTTGTTCAGCGGCTAAGTAAGAATAGACCCAGTCCTCAGTACGTCGCCTGAAGATGTCCTTCCAGGAAGACACGTTTCAGTCGCTCCTCTCCACTGCGCGGATCACCCATCCACGGGCAGCATAGCATATGGCACGGAAAGCTATGACCATGGCACCTCAAGATCCATCGTTTGGCTCCCCTCCCACCTACAGCAAAATCAAAAGCATTGATCCGGATGGGATCACGGATTAGCCAGCCAGCGATCGCTTCTAGCATCGCTGGCACCGCGTACCAGTTCAATCGTTATGACGAACGCTGTAAATCCTAAAAGCATAAAGTAGGGAATCTCGTCACACCACTAACAAGGAGGCGGTCTAGAGTAATTGATTCGTCAGAGCGTCGGCCTAGGTAATCGGCCGTAGACCTATATTGTCCCTGCAACTCTCCAAGTACTAGGTCGCGTGGGTCCGCTTGGAGGTGCCCAGACATTTAGTCCAAGCCACATTGCTGCCATTGCCGGCGCGGGCAGATATACCTTTGTCTTTCCAATACGAGTGCCGGCGCCGCTTGTTTCGGCCGCATTCTGGCACGTGATAACACTGATTCCCGTGTGCCGGCTGGAACAAGCGCCCGCATCCTTTGCACTGTCTGAACTCGACTCGAGTAACGATCAGTGACGCTAAGTGCTTGTAGGCAGTCGCAGCTAGGTCGGGGGGTCTCGGTAAGGTACCGGACGTCTCCGGCTGGACCTACCTTCTTACCAGCTCTGGTAAGACCGCGGTCCGCGACGAAGGTTTGCTTAGAGCCTTCGAGTCCTCTGGTAATCAGCTCAGCAAGCTGAATGCTCGCGTACTCAAAGAGTTCATCCTTGTAATCGGGGATCCTATCTGTGAACAGTCCGCCGTCACGACAAAGCCATAGTAAGCCATGCTTCCGGCCCCGCCGTGTCTTGCTCGACGACCGTGACGAAGAAGCGACTTCTGGAGCTGTAAGATCTGCGCAGGCGGAGGAGGATGAAAGGATACGACAGTCGAAGACAGAAGAAACGCATGAGACACGATATGTGGGCGCAGCTGGAAACTATATACTGGCCATAGACCAGGGGACGACGTCGAGCAGGGCGATAGTCTTCAACCACGACAACGCGACCGTGGGTGAGGCCCAGGAAGATTTCACGCAGCACTACCCCAGGGCCGGCTGGGTCGAGCATGACGCCAACGAGATCTAGGACGTCACGCTGAGGGTCATGCGCAGAGCGCTGGAGGACGCCGGGGTGTCGGCTGAGCACATAGCGGCTATTGGGATAACCAACCAGCGCGAGACCGTCGTGGTGTGGGACAGGGAGACCGGAGAGCCGTTTCACAACGCAATCGTCTGGCAGGACAGGCGCGGTGCGGCCCTCTGCGGCGAGCTCTCCGAGCAGGGCTACGATGAAATGGTCGCCAACAAGACGGGCCTCGTTATCGATGCGTACTTCTCGGGGTCGAAGGTAAAGTGGCTACTGGAGAACGTGGACGGTGTCAAGGAGAGGGCGCAGAACGGTGAGGTCATCTTCGGCACCATAGATACGTGGGTGATCTACAAGCTGACCGGCGGCCGCGCCCACGTCACTGACTACTCCAACGCCTCGCGCACCCTCATGTACAACATCTTCGACCTCGA
>Ga0126307_10001862_pt1 | contig 14073 bp, 14 predicted proteins | sample Plot28_FD_89955 | JGI IMG/M metagenome (GOLD analysis project Ga0126307, IMG submission 89955) | Serpentine soil microbial communities from UC McLaughlin Reserve, CA, USA - Plot28 | ecosystem: Environmental > Terrestrial > Soil > Grasslands | place: USA: UC McLaughlin Reserve, Lake County...
AGCGGCGTGGGCGGCGAGGTCTCGGCGAGGATCGCCTCGCGGATCTCCGGCTTGCGCAACTCGGCCACGCGTTCGGCGAGCGGCAGGTGCGCGAGCTTCGCGTACGTGGGACGCGCGACGAACGGGTGGAAGGTCTGGAATCCGATGAGCAGGTTCAGCGGCCGGCCGCCCACCTGGCCGCGGAGGTCGGCGCCTTCGGCATTCGCCTCGTGCGCGAGGCGCAGGACGTCGCGCCACTGATCCGGTGCGAGGTTGTGCTGCGACAACGCGAAGCTCACCGGCCGGCCGATGGTGGCCGACAGGCGGCGCATCCACGCCACCTCCTTCTCGGGCGCGGAGAGGTCCTCGCCCATCACGCCCGCGGGCGCGAGCTCGAAGAGGCCGGTGCCGAGCTCGCCGAGCACCTTGCCGATGCCGAACAGCTCGTCTTCGGCGGCGAAGGTGCCGGGCACCGGCTCTCCGTCGACCGCCTTGTGCATGATCGTGCGTGACGTCGAGAAACCGAGCGCTCCGGCGTGGATGCCCTCGCGCACGAGGTCGGCCATCGCTTCGATGTCGTCGGGGGTGGCGGGCTCGTTGCGGGCGCCGCGCTCGCCCATCACGTAGGCGCGAACTGCGCCGTGCGGCACCTGGGTGCCGATGTCCATGACGCGCGGCATGGTGTCGAGCGCGTCGAGGTATTCGGGGAAGGTCTCCCACCCCCAGGTGATGCCCTCGTTCAGTGCGGTGCCGGGGATGTCCTCGACCCCTTCCATGAGCTGGATGAGCCAATCCTCCTGGCCCGGCCGCACCGGCGCGAAGCCGACGCCGCAGTTGCCCATGACCACCGTGGTCACGCCGTGCCAGCACGACGGCGACAACAGGGGATCCCACGTGACCTGCCCGTCGTAGTGGGTGTGGAGGTCGACGAATCCCGGCGTGACCAGCAGGCCGTCGGCATCGACGGTGCGGCGGGCGCCGGCGTCGTCGAGGGCACCGGGATCGGCAACTTGCGTGATCTTCCCGTCGTCGACCGCGATGTCGGCGGGGCGGGCGTCGGCGCCGGTGCCGTCGATCAGCGTGGCGCCACGGATCACGAGCTTGTGCATGGGTGCTCCTGGAGTCGGTTCACGGGAGCCTTCATCTTGACACGCCGCAAATGTGCGGCACAAGGGTTGTAATATTCGAACAGACCGACAACACTGCGAACATGCCCAGGACGTCACCCCCGACCGAACGCGTGGTCGCGACCATCGCACTGCTGGCCGAACGGCCGGACGCCGCGCTCACCCTCGCCGAGCTCACCCGCCGGCTCGGCGTCAACAAGTCGACCGGTCACGCCATCCTCACCAGCCTTGCCGCCGCCGGCTGGGTGCTGCGCGACCCCACGAGCAAGGCCTATCGGCTCGGCCCGGCGATGGTCGCGCTCGGACGGCAGGCGGCCGCCTCGTTCCCGGCCCTCGACTTCGCCCGGCCCGCGCTGGTGGAGCTCGGCCGGGAGTTCGCCGCCACCTGTGCTGCGCTGGGTGTCGACGACGACGCAGTGACCGTCCTCGATCAGGTCGCCGATCCCCGTGCCGCGCCCCACGCGTTCCGGGTGGGCGCCACGTTCCCGCTTCGGCCTCCACTCGGTGCCGCGGTGGTGGCGTGGGCGTCCGACGCGGTACGTGACGACTGGCTGGGCCACGTCCCGCCCGACACCCGCGCCCACTACGCCGACGCGCTCGTCGCCACCCACGACCGCGGCTTCGCCGTCGAGATCGCCGCCACGCCCGTCGCCCGCGTCCGTGAGCTCGCGGGCATGCTCGGCGATGACAGCTCCGCCCGCGCCGCGCTCGACCGTCTCGCCGACGAGCTCGCCACCCACGAGGAGTTCCTCGCGATCGATCTCGACGTCGATCGCGAGTACGCGGTCAACGTTGTGAACGCGCCGGTGTTCGACCACACCGGTCACGTCACCCTCGTGCTCTCCCTCACCGGCTTCGCCCACGCGTTGCGCGGCTCCGACGTCCAGGAAGCCGGCGACGCGCTCGTCGCCGCCACCACGCGCATCACCGACGCGCTCTCCCCCACCCGGTCGCTACTGCATTGACGGCGTGGTGGTGTCGCGGCCGCTGCGGAGGAGCGTGCCGTTGCGCTCGTCGGTGAGCTTGCCGTCGCGGACGATGGGCGAGCCGTTCACGAGGACGTGGTCGATGCCATCGGCCTCCGCGTAGAGCCGACCGGCGCCACCCGGCAGGTCCATGCGCATGCGCACGTCGTGGCTCCCCATCGTCTCGGGGTCGAGCACGACGACATCGGCCTTCCACCCTTCCTCGATCCGACCCCGCTCGCGCAGGCCGTAGAGCTGCGCGGGGGTGTCGGTGATGAGGTTGATGGCCTCCTCGAGCGGCAGCAGCTTGCGCTCACGCACCGCCTTGCCGAGCACCTCGGTGGCGTAGTTGAACGACGCCAGCAGGTCGAGGTGGGCGCCGGCGTCGGACGCGCCGATGAGGGCACGTGAGTCGCGCCACACCTGGATGCGTGCCTTCCAGTCGTCGTCGGTCTCGGGTGCGGGCACCGTTCCGAAGCTGGTGTTCAGCTCGTCGGCCCGGGCGATCGCGACGAGCACCTCCCACGCGCTGCGGCCCTCCTCCTGCGCGATCTCGCCGATGATCCGGCCGCGGTACTGCTCGTTCTCCGGAGCGACGACGTCGTGGATCTTGAGGCTGCTCCAGTTGGCGAGCATGCGCATCGGGTTCTTGTCGCTGCGCGACTGCTCGTCGAGCTTGGCCAGCGCATCGTCGTCCTCGAAGAACGCGAGCTTCTCGTCAAGGGGGAGGCCCATGACGTCTTCCCAGCCCGGCATCGCGTCGAGAATGAAGCCTGATCGGAACGAGAGGTACACGGGAAAGCTCATCGGCACGGTGAGCGCGACGACGCGTGCTCCGTGTTCTCTCGCGTACGTGCCCGCCTCGAGCTTCTGCTCGACGTCGGCCATGTTCTTCCCGTTGACGCCCAGCACGTTCCAGTTGAGCGGCCGCTGCGCGGCAGCCGACATCGATGCCATGAGCTCGACGGCCCAGTCCTCGAACGGGCCGACCATCGGGATGAACTCGAGCGACGTGCCCTCGAACTCGCGCACGGTCGTGCACAGGTCGACGATCTCGTCGCGCGACGCGAAGCGCGACGGCACCATGTGGCCCTCGGCGTCGTTGTGCGTGCGCGCCCACGACGACGAGAAGCCCATCCCGCCCGCCTCGAGCCCAGCGCGCAGCAAAGCACGCATCCGGTCGAGCTCCTCCGGCTTCGCCTCGCGCGCGGTGGATTCCTCCCCCATCACGACGCGGCGGATCGCGGAGTGGCCGACCATGAAGCCGGCGTTGATGCCGAGTCGACCTTCGATCTCGTCGAAGTACTCGGCGGTGGTCTTCCAGTTCCACGGCACCCCGGTACGCAGCGACTCGAGCGGCATGCCCTCCACGCGCGCCAGCATGCGCATGAGGTACTCACCGTCGCTGGCATCGTCGGACAGTGGCGCGATGGTGAACCCGCAGTTGCCCGCGACCGCGGTGGTGACCCCGTGCAGCGGCGACGGCGTCAGCGCGCCGTCCCAGAACACCTGCGCGTCGTAATGGGTGTGCACGTCGACGAAACCGGGCGCGACCACCTTGCCGGTGGCATCGATGGTGACCGCGGCGTCGTCACCCGCACCGTTGTCCAGTTCGCCGATCGCGACCACGCGGTCGCCCTGGATGGCGACGTCGGCACGGCGTCGAGCGCTGCCGGTGCCGTCGACCAGCTCACCGCCCTTGATCAAGATGTCGTACATGCCTGAGGTCCTCTCGTGAAGGTGCCGACGACCTTAGACCTGGGGCCGGCGTCGTAGGGTCGGCGCACGGAGATGCAGCGGAGAACAGCGGAGGCGTGGCCGGAGGCCGGTACGCCGGGAACGGAAACGACCAGATGAGATGGAACTGAACCAGGCGCTGCGCAGCACCGGTGCCGTCCGCGATTTCACGGATGCCCCGGTGCCGGGCCACGTCCTCTACGGGTTGCTCGAGACGGCCAGGTTCGCGCCCAACGGCGGCAATCGCCAGGCCTGGCACGTGATCGTCGTGCGTGATCCCGAGACCCGGCTCGCGCTCCGTGACCTCTACCTTCCCGGCTGGTACGAGTACCTGCCGCAGATGGAGGCGGGGCTCACGCCGTTCGCAGCGGTGACCGACGTCGACGCGGAGGCCGTGGCGCGTGCTCGCGCGCCCGAATTCGAGGAACGGGGAACGGCCGCGCCCGGCTTCGCGGAGAACCTCCACGAGGTGCCGGCGCTGCTCGTGCTGCTCGCCGATCTCCGCAACCTCGCCACCCTCGATCGCGATCTCGGCCGGTACACGCTCGTCGGTGGCGCGTCGATCTACCCGTTCGCGTGGAGCATCCTGCTCGCCGCCCACGACGCCGGTCTCGGCGGCGTGATCACCACCGTCGCCATCCGGGAGGAGCCGAAGCTGCGTGAGCTCTTCGCCATCCCCGACCACGTCGTGGTCGCGGGTGTGCTCGCGCTGGGCTACCCGGCCGGCAAGCGTGCGACCAAGCTGCGCCGCAACCCGGTCGAGTGGTTCGCCACCGTGGATCGCTACGACGGGCCGGCGTTGTCGGATCGCGACACGCCGTAGTTCATGCGGTGGCGCGGATCTCGCCGTGCACGATGGCGAACCAGGCGTCGGGTGACTCGCTCCACTCTCGCCAGGCCACGCTGATCGCTTCCAGCTCGGCACGCGTCGCCAGTCCGCCGTCGATCGCCTGCTCGGCGAACGCCGAGCAGACCACGCGGTCGGACCACATGCCACCCCACCACGCGCGGTCGGTCGGCGTGGCGAAACACCACACCGACGCGGTGGCGGCGACGTCGGTGAAGCCGGCTTCGTGCGCCCACGCGAGCAGCCGACGCCCGGCGTCGGGCTCGGCGTCGTTGCCGCGCGCGACGTCGTGGTACAGCGCGAGCCAGCGGGTGAGGCGCGGATCTTCCGGCCACCACGTGAACGTGGCGTAGTCGGAGTCACGCGCTCCCACGACGCCACCGGGCGCGCAGACGCGCCGCATCTCGCGCAGCGCGGCGACGGGGTCGGTGAGGTGCTGGAGCACCTGATGCGCGTGCACGACGTCGAACGACGCGTCAGGGAGGTCGAGCGCATACACGTCACCCACTGCGAACTCCACGTTGTCGACACCCGCGTCGTGCGCCGCGACGCGCGCGGTGTCGAGGACCTCCTCGGCGCGGTCGAGACCCAGCACCCGGCCGGGGGCCACGCGGTGCGCGATGTCGACGGTGATCGTCCCGGGACCGCAGCCCACGTCGAGCACGCGCGCACCTGACACGAACGCGTCGCGCAGGTACGCGGCCGAGTTCTCCACCGTGCGCCACTGGTGCGACCGCAGCACGCTCTCGTGATGGCCGTGCGTGTAGACGTCGTCTGGCGCGACCACCGCTGCCTACTCCGGGTCGGGGCGGATGCCCGCTGGGTCGAAGAACGCGCGGAGCGCGCTGATGCGACCGTCGTCACCGAAGACGAGGTGGTCGACGATCGGTGCCAGCACCAGACGTTCGGCTCCATGACCCACGTGCACCTCGAGGAACGCGAGCGCTTCCTCGCCTACGACGATCGGTGCCGAGGTCGGGTGGAGATCGAGGTCCATCTGGCCTGCCGACGCGTCGAAGAACGCACCGATCGCCTCGACGCCGCGGTTGACGGGCGCGCCCACCGGATCCTCGTGGGTGGCGTCGGGGGCGAACAGTGACAGCCAAGTCTCGCGGTCCTTGGCCGACTCGGCCTTGCAATACGTCTCGATCACCTGCTGGGCGTGCTCAGGGGTCACCATGCGCGGGAGGCTACCTGGGAGACTTCAGGCGCCCTCCAACGATTCCGGGTTCGCGCATTCGCGACGTCGCCGACGGCGCAGCGCTTCGAACGCGGCGCCCAGTTGGCGCAACTGGGTGCGGCTCAGGTGATCGACGAAGTGGGTGCGGACCCCGGCCACGTGCACCGGCGCCGCTGCCTCGAGCGTGGCCAGGCCCTCGTCGGTGAGCACGGCCAGGGTGACCCGACGATCCTGTTCGCTCGGTTGGCGGACCACGAACCCCGCCTTGACCAAGCCGTCGAGCCTTCGGGTGAGGCCGCTCGGCGACAGGTGCAGCCGGGCCGCCAGGTCGCACATGCGCAGGCGCTGATCAGGTGCTTCCGAGAGGTTCACGAGCACCCCGTAGTCGCCGCTGTCGATCCCGAAGCCGCTCACCAGGTCGGCCTCCAGCGCCGCTTGCAACTCGGCGTAGGCCTCGACGAGGCCGCGCCACGCGCCCATCTCCTCGTCGTCGAGCCAGGCCGCCCGTGCGGCGGTGCGACCGTCTGCAGCGTGCGTGTCCATGCCGCCAGGATACCGCACCCGTGCAGCAACAATATTTGACGTCGCAAACGTTTCTTGGAATAGTTGAGCGTGCAACCAAGTTGACGGCTCCAACACCCCACCGACCAGGAGACACCCCGATGACCGACCAGACCCCTTCCAACACCACCGGACTCGGAGCCCTCACGCCGGGCACCTGGAACGTGGACCCCGCCCACTCCACCGTCGGGTTCGTCGCCCGCCACCTCATGATCACCAAGGTGCGCGGTCGTTTCACCGACTTCTCCGGTTCGCTCGAGATCACTCCCGACCCGCTGCAGTCGCGCGTCGAGGCCACGGTGAACCTGGCGTCGGTCGACACCGGCGACGCCGGCCGCGACGCCCATCTGCTCAACGCCGACTTCTTCGACCTCGAGGGCGGCGGCTCCCCCACCATGACCTTCGTGAGCACCGGCATCAAGGACGATGACGGCGACTACGTGCTCTTCGGCGACCTCACCATCAACGGTGTGACCCGCCAGGTGCAGTTCGACATCGAGTTCGACGGCGTGAACGTGGACCCGTGGAACAACACCAAGGCCGGCTTCAGCGCTGCGACCGAGATCAACCGCAAGGACTTCGGCCTCGAGTGGAACGTCGCGCTCGAGACCGGTGGTGTACTGGTCGGCGACAAGGTGAAGGTGCAGCTCGACATCCAGGCCGTCAAGGTCTGAGCGAGCCACCACAACAGCGCGGGAAAGGCGGCTGCCGTGAAGACGATCGAGCTCGGCCATGCGGTGCTCTACGTCCGTGACCTCGAGCGGTCGCGTCACTTCTACGGCGAGGTCCTCGGCCTCCCCGAGATCGGCCCCTCCTTCACGGGGGCGGCTGCGTTCAGCGGCGGTCGCACCCACCACGAGCTGCTGCTCATCGAGGTCGGCCCGGCGGCCGCGTCCCCTCCCGCCGGCCGCCGGACCGGCCTCTACCACCTCGGGTTCAAGATCGGCACCACCGACGACGAGTTGCGCGACGCAGTGCGCGAACTGCAGGACGCCGGCGTCACCATCCGAGGTGCGTCGGATCACACCGTGACGCACTCGCTGTACATCGAGGATCCCGACGGCAACGAGCTCGAGCTCTTCATCGACGTGCAGCCCGAGCGGTGGCGCGAGGACCCGGCCCTGGTGATGGCGCCCACCAAGCCGCTGAACATCTGAGCGTGCAGAGCTAGGCCGGCAGGTAGTCCTCGAGGCTCGCGATGGCGAAGCCCTGCTCCCTGCAGACGTCGAACACCTTCTGCAGGTCGACGAGCAGGTCGGTGCGGAAGTGCAGGAGCACGACGTCACCCGGCGTGAGCTGCGTGCCGTCCTGCAGGTCGAAGCGACCGTCGTTGGTCGAGCCCTTCCAGAGGACCACGGCCTTGAGGCCGCAGGACGCCGCCGCGGCCTGGACGTTTCCGTTCGTCGAACCGTAGGGCGGCCGGAACAGCGTCGGCCGGCGTCCGAACAGCGTCTGGTAGTCGTCGAGCACGTCGCACACCTCGTGCTGCACCTCGCCGGGGGAAAGCTTGGTGAGGTCGGTGTGGGAGACGGTGTGCGACTCCACCACACCTCCGTACCCCTGCAGCTGGCGGAAGTAGTCGGCGCCTGCGTCCGCTTCACCCTGCACGAGGAACATCGTGAAGGGGACGTTCGCCTGCCGCAGGAGATCGGCGACCGCAGGGTCGCGCACGGCGCCGTCGTCGATGCCGAGGAAGATGACCTTGTTGGTGGTCGGGATGCGGCTGAACACCGGCGCGGAACCAGTGGGCGGGAGCGACACCGGCTGGGGCGTTGGTTGCGGGAGCAACCCGAGCCCGGGCACGCGCAGCGGCACCGTGGTCGTGGTGGTGGTCGGCGGCACCGTGGTCGTCGTCGTGGTGGTCGTGGTGGTCGACGTGGTGGTGGTCGACGAGGTCGTCGTGCTCGCGGTGAGAGCGTCGGCGCCGGCCACGACCTGCACCGCCGACGCGATCTCCGGGCGCGCCGCGCCCCCGCTCAACTGGAAGGGGCCCGCGCCGAACGCCATCACGAGCACCGCGGTCACGCCCATGGCGATGCAGAAGCGATTCCAACCCGGCCGCGGTGCGCGGCGCTCGGCGTTGCGGCGTTCGCGCCGCGACGGAGGCGCGGCCTCGGAACTCACCGGGGGGACGGTACTCGCGGCAGTACCTTGCGACGGTGCAAGGCGAGCTCCATCCGGGTGAGGCACCGGGAGAGATGCGCTCGGTCGTCTCTCTCCTGTCGGCGGTGTTCGCGTCGTCGACCGCCATGGCGATGCTCAGCGTCGCGCTCGGCAAGCTGGTGTTCGACATCACCGGCAGCGAGCTCGCCCTCGGACTCCTCGGCCTGGCCGAGTTCGCCCCCGCGTTGCTGCTGGTCTTCGTCACCGGGCCCCTTGCCGACCGCATGGACCGCCGCCGCTTGGCGGCTATCGCTCTCGGCCTCGAAGCGGTGGTGCTCGGCGGCCTCACGGTGTACGTGAGCACCGACCCCACGTCGACGTTGCCGATCTTCCTCCTGGTCATCGGATACGGGACGGCCCGTGCCTTCGCCACCCCGGCGACCCGGTCGCTCCCCGCCGACACGGTGCCCCACTGGCGACTCCCCTGGCTCACCGCTCGCCAGGCGCTCACGTGGCAGGGCGCCCTCGTGCTCGGGCCCGTGGTCGGCGGGTTCCTCTACGTGGTCGCACCGTGGGTGCCGTTCGCGGCCGCCGCCTCGCTCGTCGCGATCGGCGCGGTCACGGTGCTGACGGTACGGGTGCTCCCGTTCGAACGCATGGCTGTTCCCGAGCACAACGCCGACGGCAGCGAACGCACGGGGCTGCAGGAGGCCATGGAGGGATTGCGGTTCGTGCGCAGTCGGCCGATCCTGCTCGGCGCCATCTCGCTCGACTTGTTCGCGGTGCTCTTCGGTGGCGCGGTCGCGCTGCTGCCCGCCATCGCCGAAGAGCGCTTGGGGGTTGGCGCCGTGGGGCTCGGCTGGCTGCGCGCGGCCACCGGCATCGGTGCCGGCGCGGTCGCGTTGTACCTCACGATGAAGCCGGTCAGCCGCCACATCGGTCGGGTGTTGCTGGCCTGCGTCGCGTTGTTCGGCGTCGGCACGATCGTGCTCGGTGTCACCACGAGCTTCGCCGTCGCGTTCGTCGCGTTGCTGGTGCTGTCGGGCGCCGACGCCGTGAGCGTCTTCATCCGCTCGACCCTGGTCCCGCTGGTCACGCCCGCCGACAAGCGGGGGCGCGTCCTCGCGGTCGAGGCGGTGTTCATCGGCGCGTCGAACGAGTTGGGTGCCTTCGAGTCCGGCGTCGTCGGCCAGCTGTTGGGCCCCGCAACCGCAGTCGTGCTCGGCGGCGCGGCCACGCTTGCAGTAGCGGCGATCTGGTGGGGCTGGTTCCCCGACCTGCGCGACGTCGACACGTTCCCGTCGGGCGGCGACCACGTGGTGACGCCGTAGCCACGGTTCTGTGAAGATGGGCGCATGACTTCCACCTCCGTCGTCAGCTCCGTCGGGCCCGTGCCTGCGCTCTGGGATCCCGACGTCTTCGTCGGCGGTCCCCCGCACGAGTTCCTCGCCGAGCTCCGCCGCACCCAGCCCGTCTACTGGCAGGACATGCCCGACGAGCCCGGGTTCTGGGCCGTGCTCACCCACGCGGATCTCACCGCGGTGGCGCGGGAGCCGGTGCTGTACTCGGCGAGCGAGGGCGGTGTCGTCCTCGAGAACCTCGCGCCCGACCGGCTCGAGCAGATGCGCGGGATGCTCCTGGCGATGGACCCGCCGAAGCACGTCGATTACCGACGTCCCCTCGCCCCCAGCTTCAAGGCCCGCGTGATCGCCAGCCTCGAGGGTCGCATCCGTGCCATCTGTCAGGAGATCAACGAGCTGGCGCGTGAGCAGCGCGACGTCGACTTCGTGCACGACGTCGCCACGCTCCTCCCGAGCCAGGTCGTCGGTGAGCTCATGGGGTTGCCGCGCGACGACTGGGACCAGATCCAGCACTGGGCGGAGATGAACACGAGCGGCCAGGATCCCGACATCGTCGGCGCCGACAGCGCGGGTACCGCCGAGGGTTCGTCGTACGAATCGGGCGGCGACGGCACCATGCACATGGCGATGTACGCGATGCAGTTCGCCGCGCAACGTCGCACCGAGGAGCCGCGTGACGACCTCACCTCGCTGATCCTCGCCGGGAACTTCGGCGAAGGTCCCATGAGCGACCTCGACTTCGGCATCTTCTTCGTGCAGCTCGTCACCGCCGGCAACGACACCACGAAGACCATGTTGTCGTCAGGGTTGCTCGCGCTCCTGGAACACCCCGACCAGCTGGCCGAGGTCCGCGCCGACTCGTCGTTGCTCCCGGGCGCGGTCGAGGAGATCCTGCGGTACGAGAACCCGCTGCACTACTTCCGACGCACGACGACCGCCGACACCACGCTGCACGGCGTCGACATCCCCGCCGGCGACAAGGTGCTGATGTACTACACGTCGGCCAACCGTGACGAGACCGTGTTCGACGATCCGTACAAGTTCGACATCCACCGCTCGCCCAACCCGCACCTGTCGTTCGGCATCGGCGAGCACTTCTGCCTGGGTGCGCACCTCGCACGCCTCGAAGGTCGCGTGTTCTTCGAGGAGGTGCTCTCGACCTTCTCCGGGATCGAGCTCACCGGAGAGCCGGTGCGAGTCCGGTCGAACCTCAACGCGGGTTACAAGCGCATGCCGATGCGCCTCACCGTCTGACCGTTCCCGGTGCTGTTCCAGGGCCGCTTCTGGCCGCTCATCGCCGACGGCTCGGTCACCGTCACGTTTCGGCGCTGGAGGCGACAACAGGTGATCGCCGGGCATCGGTACCGCACCGGCCACCGCATCGTCGGGCGCGTGATGATCGAGGTCGACGCCGTGCGCGTGGTCGACCCCGCGAAGATCACGAACGCTGACGCGCGGCGCGCCGGCTTCCCGGACGCCGCCACGTTGGTGGGCCAGCTGCGCGAGGAGCCCGCGCTCCCCGTGTACCGGATCGCCTTCCACGTGGTCGACGAACCCGACCCCCGTTCCGTCTTGGCCGCGACCGCCGACCTGTCCCCCGCCGATCGGTCGGAGCTCGACCGCCGCCTCGACCGTCTGGATCGGGCGAGCAGCCACGGTCCGTGGACGCGGGCGGTGTTGGCAGTCATCGCCGCGCACCCCGGGACTCGTGCAGCCGAGCTCGCCGCGGGGTTCGAGCGGGAGACCCTGCCGTTCAAGAACGACGTGCGGAAGCTCAAGAACCTGGGCCTCACCGAGAGCCTCGAGGTCGGCTACCGACTCTCCCCGCGCGGTCAGACGTACCTCACGGGCAACGACTCGTAGCATCGCAGCATGGCCATCGAGTTCGACGACCTCGAACGGCGGCCCGGCTTCTTCGTCACCGCCAAGCCGGAGCAGGTGACCTTCCTGCCCGAACCCGAGCGGCGCGCCCGGTGGTGCACCCTCGTCTCGGTCGACGACCACCTCGTCGAGCCGCCCCACCTCTTCGACGGCCGCCTGCCCGCGCGCCTCCAGGACGGCGCGCCGCACGTCGACGTCGACGAGGCGGGCATGGAGTTCTGGGCGTACGACGGCCAACGTCATTACAAGGTCGGGCTCAACGCGGTGGTCGGGCGCCCGCGCGAGGAGCTGAGCTTCGAACCCACCCGCTTCGACGAGATGCGCCGCGGCGCGTGGGACATCGACGCCCGCGTCCACGACATGGATCTCAACGGCGTCTACGCGTCGCTCAACTTCCCGTCGTCGCTCGCCGGCTTCGCAGGCCAGCGGTACCAACTCGGCGTCTCCGACCCCGAGCTCGCGCTCGCGGTCGTCCGCGCCGCCAACGAGTGGCATCTCGAAGAATGGGCCGGTACGCATCCGGGACGCATCATCCCGTGCCAGGTGCCGTGGCTCCTCGATCCCGAGGTCGGCGCAGCGGAGGTTCGCGCCAACGCGGCCCGCGGGTTCCGCGCGGTCACGTTCCCGGAGTTGCCCGAACGGCTCGGGCTCTCCTCGTTGCACACCGGGTACTGGGATCCGTTCCTCGCCGCGTGCGAGGAGACCGGCACCGTCGTGTGCCTGCACGTCGGTTCGTCGTCGACGGCACCCACCACCTCGTCGGACGCACCCGCCGACACCATCGGCGTGCTGTTCTTCGGCTGGGCGATGTTCGCAGCCGTCGACTGGCTGTATTCGCGCATCCCGGTGCGCTTCGCTGGGCTGCGCATCTGCCTGTCGGAGGGTGGCATCGGGTGGGTGGCGGGACTGCTCGACCGCCTCGACCATGTCGCGCGCTACCAACACATGTACGGGACCTGGGATGGCATCGACCTGACGCCGAGCGAGGTGCTGCAGCGCAACTTCTGGTTCTGCGCCATCGAAGACCGCTCCGGGCTCGAGCAACGCCACCGCATCGGCATCGACCACATCTGCCTCGAGTCCGACTACCCGCATCAGGACGGCACCTGGCCCGACACCCAGGAGCTGCTCCGGGCGCAACTCGACGGCTTCCCCACCGGTGACGTGCGCAAGCTCACGTGGGAGAACGCATCGAACCTGTTCGACTTCCCTGTGCCGATCGCGGTCCAGGAGGACCCCGATGCCTACTGAACCGGTTGGTCCCGAGCGAGAGGACCTGCCGTTCAAGATCTCCGCGGCGCGACGGATCCTCTACCGCGAGGGATGCGACTCGAACGTCGGTGGTCATGTGAGCGCGCGCGCCACCGACGAGAGCGACGCGTTCTGGGTCACCGGGTTCGAGTACTTCGACCAGACCACGCCCGACCGCGTGTGCAAGCTCGGCTTCGACCTCGCGCCGCGTGTCGGCGACCTCGTGTTCTCACCGGCGGTGAACTTCCACGCCCGGATCTACGAGACCCGGCCCGACGTACACGCGATCGTCCACCTGCACTCGCACTACGTGAGCGTGCTGTCGTCGACGGGCGCGACGGTCGGCATGTACAACGTGTCGTCCGTGTTGTTCCACGACGAGCAGGCCACCTACTTCGACGACGGCAACAAGTCGCATCTGTCGGTGGTCGAGGCACTCGGCGACAAGCGCGTCGTCCTCATGAAGAACCACGGCGCAATCGTCGCGTCCGACTCGATCGAACATGCGACCATCGAGGCGCTCACGCTCGAGCAGTGCGCCCGGTACCACCTCGACTGTGTCGCCGCGGGAGGCATCGAGATCCTCGAGGCCGAGGTGATCGCGGGCAAGGCGATGTACCGCAAGCACTTCCTTCCCCAGATGTGGGACGCCAACTTCGCCCGCCTGCGCACGTCGGACCCCGATCTCTTCGGCGAGCGACCGGAGTAGCGTTCGCCGGCGTGGGTGTCGAGACCAGGCTGCGAGCGACCGAGGCGCGTGTTGCCGCAGCGAACGGACTCGACGTGCAGGAGCGTTGGGTCGGCATCGCGTCGCCGTCCGTGCGAGTCCGTGTCCTCGAGGCAGGCTCCGGCGATCCGGTGTTGTTCATCAACGGCATCTCGGCACCAGGGATCGGAATGGCGCCGCTCGCCGGCCGTCTGCCGGGGCGCCGCCATCTGCTCATCGATCTCCCGGGTCACGGCTTGTCGCCGCCCTACCTCTGGCAAGGCGCTCCCGTCCGTCAGCAGGCTGTGAACGTCATCGCCGCTGTGCTCGACGGACTCGACATCGACCACGTCACGCTGGTGGGGAACTCGCTCG
>Ga0126307_10001863_pt1 | contig 14071 bp, 14 predicted proteins | sample Plot28_FD_89955 | JGI IMG/M metagenome (GOLD analysis project Ga0126307, IMG submission 89955) | Serpentine soil microbial communities from UC McLaughlin Reserve, CA, USA - Plot28 | ecosystem: Environmental > Terrestrial > Soil > Grasslands | place: USA: UC McLaughlin Reserve, Lake County...
GCCAAGGTGCGCGCCGAGCAGGCCGGGGAGGAGGTCCCCGCCGAGGTCGCCGAGGCGGCGGCGCAGGCCGACGAGCAGATGTTCTCCCAGCTGCGCAAGCAGCTCGGCCTTGACGAGGCTCTGGCCGTCAACGTCGGCGCAGCGCCCACCCCGCTGGAGGTGCTCGAGTTCTTTCACGCGATCGGCATCCCGATCGGCGAGCTCTGGGGCATGTCGGAGACCTGCGGCCTCGGCGCGGTCAACCCGCCCGATCGGATCAAGCTCGGCACGGTCGGCCCGCCCACGCCCGGTGTCGAGCTCAGGCTCGATGAGGACGGCGAGGTGCTGGTCAAGGCGGACTGCGTGATGCCCGGCTACCGCAACCTGCCGGAGAAGAACGCCGAGACCTTCACCGAGGACGGGTGGCTGCGGACCGGTGACATCGGCGAGTTCGACGAGGGCGGCTACCTGAGGATCGTCGACCGCAAGAAGGAGCTGATCATCAACGCGGCAGGCAAGAACATGTCGCCGGCGAACATCGAGGCCCACCTGAAGACCGCCAGCCCGCTGATCGGCCAGGCGGTGGCGATCGGCAGTGCCCGCCCCTACAACGTCGCGCTGATCACGCTCGACCCCGACTACGCACCCGTCTGGGCAAAGCAGAACGGGCTCGAGGGCAAATCGATCGCGGAGCTGGCCGAGGAGGAGAAGACGCGAGTGGCGGTTCAGGCAGCCGCCGACGAGGCGAACGCGAAGATGGCGCGCGTGGAGCAGATCAAGAAGTTCACGATCCTGCCCGAGCCCTGGGAGCCCGGCGGCGACGAGCTCACGCCGACGATGAAGCTGAAGCGCAAGCCGATCGACGAGAAGTACGGCGACGAGATCGAGGCGCTCTACTCGGGCTAGCTGCGAAGTTCGCTGCAAAGCGCCCCGATTCACGTCCCTTAAACGCCGCCCAGGTACCCACAGCTACCCTGTGCCCGTGGCCTCGAAGCGCCAGATCTTCGTGCGCGACGTTCCCATCGGGGGCGGCGCGCCAGTCGCCGTGCAGACGATGTGCAAGACCGAGACCGCCAATCTCGAGGCGACGATGGAGCAGATCCGCACCGTCGCCGACGTGGGCGCGGACCTCGTGCGCGTCGCCGTCCCACGCGACAAGGATGTCGAGGCTCTGAAGACGATCGTCAAGCAGTCGCCGATCCCCGTGATCGCGGACATTCACTTCAACCACACCCTGGCCCTGAAGGCGATCGATGCCGGCGCCGACTGCATCCGGCTCAACCCGGGCAACATAGGCGGCCCCGAGAAGGTGGCCGAGGTGGCCGCCAGCGCGACCAAGGCGAACGTGCCGATGCGGATCGGCGTCAACTCCGGGTCGCTCCCCAAGCACCTTCACGCTCTTGAGCGCGAGAACCCCGTCGAGGCTCTCGTCCAGGCGGCGGTCGAGTTCGTCGAGCTCATGGAGTCGCTCGACTTCGAGAACTTCAAGGTCTCGATCAAGTCCACCAACGTGCCGAACACGATCGCCTCGAACCGACTGCTGGCCGAGAAGATTCCGTATCCCATCCACCTCGGAATCACCGAGGCGGGGACGAAGTGGTCCGGCTCGCTCAAGTCCTCGGTGGGGCTGGGAACGCTGCTCGCCGACGGGGTGGGGGACACGATCCGCATCTCGCTCTCCACCTTCCACGCCGAGGAGGAGGTCAAGGTCGCCTGGGAGATCCTCAAGGCCCTGCACCTCCGCGAGCGCGGACCGGTCCTGATCGCCTGCCCGACCTGCGGCCGCCTCCAGTTCGACATGGACACCGTCGTCGCCGACATCGAGCAGCGCCTCGAGGCCTACACCGAGCCGATCGAGGTCGCCGTCCTCGGCTGCGCGGTCAACGGCATCGGCGAGGCATCGCACGCCGACTTCGGCATTACCGGCGCCAAGGACGAAGGACTGATCTTCGCGCACGGCAAGCCGCTTCGGAAGGTCAAGCAGGACGAACTGGTGGACGCGCTGTTCGCCGAGATCGACAAGACCCTGGATCGCGGCAAGGTCCACGTCGACGAGGAGCAGTCGCGCGAGGGCGCCGACTGGCTGGCGAAGATCGAGGAGGAGAACGCCGGCGAGCTCACCCCCGAGCGGATCGCTCAAATGGAGAAGGCCGAGACGCCGACCGAGTCGGAGCGAGTCCTCGCCGACAGTGAGGGTCCGGACCTCGAGGACGGCGAGCCCTACCTGAAGCCGGTCAAGGTGAAGCGCCCCGAACTCGACGAAGAGGCCTCGCCGACCGCGGGACGCCGCTTCACGCGCGCCTGATAGCCGCCAGCGCGCTAGGTGTCCAGCGGCAGCTCGAACCAGACGTGAGTGCTGCCTGCGGAGACCCCCCAGCGTGAGGTCAATTGGTCGACCACTTGAAGCCCAAGGCGCCCTGGCGGAGTTGCGGTGCGACGCCGCGGGAGGGCCGCTGCGGGATTGCCCTCGTCCGCGACCTCGCCGCGAATCGTCTCGCCGTCGATCGCCAGCGCGACGGTGATCGGCCTTCGAGGACCATGCGCGACCGCGTTGTTGACCAGCTCGGTGACGACCGCGGTCAGGTCGATCAGGGTTCGTGCGGGGAGCGAGTCCGCGAGGCGCTGCCGGAGTGCCTGGCGCGCCCGCCAGCCCGCTTCGGTGTCGGGCGAGACGACCAGCCGGAACTCCTCAGATTCTGTGGGCCCGCTGATTGGCACGGCCCTCCTGGCGGTGCGCAGTGGCCCCCTGTAAGCAAGAACCTAGTAAGCCTTGGCGAAAATCGCCGTCAGCCGGGAGATCTTCCCTGTCTGTTTTCGCCTGCAGATCCGTAATTTTCCGGCGCCGCAGGCGAAGTTCGCACGCTTTTCGGGGCGCCTCGCAGAGACGACCATTTCTGCGAGATGCGTCGTCACAGCAACCCGATGAACGTTCGCCTGATGACGTACACGCGCTACGGGCCGATGGTCGGGTGCCTGGTCTGCGGCAAATCGTGGCTCGCCAACGAGCCGAAGGACACCCGGGCACCGCTCGCCAACCGGCGGCGTCGTCAGTAGGCCTTCGCAAAGGTCGCCATCACCCGCGCCGGGCCACCGGTGATCACGCAGCGGGCATCGGCGGGAAGCTGCTCGTCGAACGGGATGACGCGCACGCTCACTCCGAGCTCGCCCATCGTCTCGATCGTCCCCGGCTCCTCGCTCCAGGGTGCCCTGACGAACCCGCCGGAGTCCGTCTCCTCCCGGGCGAAGAACTCGCGGAACTCCTCAAGCGTCGTGATGTCGTCTCGGGTGCGGTCGCGGAGGCGCTCGCTCGCCTCCTGGTAGTAGCCCATCTGGATATCCCCGAGGACGCCGACGACCGCCTCGCCGGCACCCTCGCGTGGGATCGCATCGCGTGAAAGCCCCGGGTCATCCCGCCTCGTCATCGTCACCACGCCTCCCTCGAGGTCGCGCTCCCCGAGCTCGATGACGACCGGGACGCCCTTGCGGATCCACTCCCAGCGCTTGTCGGCGGGCTTGCGCTCGCGGGTGTCGACCTGGACGCGCACGGGCTTCCCATCCCACGACTGCCCGGCGATCTCATCCCGCAGCTCATCCGCGGCCTGCAGGACCGCTGTGGGGTCGTCCCTCGTGATCGGAACGATCCAGGCTTGCCGCGGCGCGATCCGGGGCGGGACGCGCAGACCGTTGTCATCGCCGTGCGACATCACGACGGCGCCGATCATCCGCGTCGTCATGCCCCAGGACGTCGTGTGGCAGAGCTTTCGCTCGCCGTCTTCGTCCGTGAACTCCATATCCATGGCGCGCGCGAAGTTCTGGCCGAGGTAGTGGGACGTTCCGCACTGGAGCGCCTTGCCGTCCTGCATCATCGCCTCGATCGAGAGCGTGATCTCGGCGCCCGGGAAGCGCTCATACTCGGGCTTCTCGCCGGCGATCACCGGGATCGCCAGCTGGCTCTCGACGAACTCGCGGTAGACGCCGAGCATCCTCCTGGTCTCCTCGAGCGCCTCCTCGTCCGTTGCGTGGGCGGTATGGCCCTCCTGCCAGAGGAATTCTGTTGTCCGCAGCAGGACGCGCGGCCGGAGCTCCCACCGGACGATGTTGCACCACTGGTTGATCATCAGCGGCAGGTCGCGGTAGGAGTTGATCCACTTGGCGAAGGAACGGCCGATGATCGTCTCCGAGGTGGGGCGGACGATCAGGGGCTCGGGCAGCTCGGCGGCGGGATGGAGCTTACCGTCCGACCCCTGCTCGAGACGATGGTGCGTCACCACCGCCATCTCCATGGCGAAGCCCTCGACGTGCTTGGCCTCCTCCTCGAAGTAGCTCAGCGGGATGAAGAGCGGGAAGTAGGCGTTGACGGCGCCCGTCTCCTTGATGCCGTCGTCGAGGGCATCCTGCATCAGCTCCCAGATCCCGTAGCCCCAGGGGCGGATCACCATCGCGCCCCGCACGTGATCGAGCTCCGCGACCTCAGCGTCGCGCACCACGGTCTGGAACCACTGAGGGAAGTCCTCTACGCGCGTGGGGGAGATCCCGGTTTTCGCCTTGCCTTCCATATGCTCGATTGATGGCCCGTGGCCGCGGACAATCCTTGCGTACGGGACGGCGAAAGGGGTTCCGGCGGCAGTTCGGCCTAGACCGCTCGGGCCCGCCGCCGCGCCAGACCAGGCCGGGACAGCCGCTGCGCCCCTGGACGATCCCGAACGCGGTCGGCTACCTCCGCCTCGCTGCGCTGCCGGTCTTTCTCGTCCTGGCGCTCTCCTCGGGCGACGGGCGGGATTTCTGGGCCGCGGCGACCTTCTGGCTGATAGCGGTTGGCGACTACGTTGACGGCTTCGTCGCGCGCGCCACCGGCCAGTACAGCCGCATGGGCGCCCTGCTCGATCCGGTCGTCGACCGGCTGACGATCCTCTGCGGCGTCGTGGTCTGCTGGCACTTCGACTTGCTGCCGCGCTGGGCCTTGGCCGTCCTAGTCATACGCGAGGTGCTCACGCTCATCCTGGCCCAGGTCTATCTCCGCCGGGTGGGGGAGCTGGAGATCAACTGGCTCGGGCGGATTGCGGTCGTGCCGGTGATGGCGGCGATCTTCTTCGCGATGGTGTCCGACAGCTGGGTTTGGAGCGCGATGCTGATCGTCGGCGTCGTCCTCGGCATCCTCGGCACGATCGCCTATGTGCGGACCGGGCTGCGGGAGATTGCAACCGCGTAGCCAAAACCCTGAAGTCGCGGTTGAGACTGCGCGAACCAACCTATAATCGCCTGCCCAGCACCCAACGGCGCTGACGCGCGCCCTCGCATCCGTGGAGGAGTAGGTGGAGGAAGAGACCTTTCCCGATATCGGCTCGATGAACGATCAGGAGCTCAAGGAGCTGATCGACAATCTGACCGCTGAGGAGCAGGAGGTGTCCTACCGCCGCCGGATCCTGCACGGGCAGATCGACATCCTCAGAGCGGAGCTGGTCAACCGCCTGCGCGAGAACCGGCCCGAGGGCGGCACCCTGATCAAGGGAGACGACGTTCAGCGGCTCAGCGAGATCCTCGCCGGGCGCTCCGAGCCCCCGACCAAGCCTCCGACCTAAGCGGGGGCCGACCGTGGCGATCCACTGCCCCGAGTGCGGCTTCGTCAACGCGGAGGGGGCCAACTACTGCCAGAAGTGCGGCGCGTACCTCTCTCGTCCGGATGGCAAAGACGAGCCGACGACGATGACCTACACGGTCGACGAGTCGGGGGAGATGCACCAGGTCGACATCGACGAGGTGGTGGAGAGGCACGGGGCCGCCCTCGTGATCCGCTCCGGCGGAGGCCGCGCGGGGGAGAGCTTCACGCTCGATGACGAGCGCATCTCGGTCGGCAGGACCCCAGACGCCGGCGTCTTCCTCGACGACGTCACGGTCTCGCGCAATCACGCGCTGCTCGTCCGCCGTAAGGACGGGCTCTATATCGACGACCTGGGATCGCTGAACGGGACGTACGTGAACCGGCGTCGGATCGAGTCGCACCAGCTCCAGGACGGCGACGAGATCCAGATTGGCAAGTACAAGCTGAGCTACCTGGAGAAGTGATGGAAGCCTCGACCCCGACACCCTTTGAGCGCCGCACCGGTGACAGCGCCACGGACGGTGGGCCGTCCCACCGCAAGGCGCTCACCATCGGTGCCGTGGCGAAGATCCTCAGCCGCGAGTTCGAGGACATCTCGATCTCGAAGATCCGCTACCTCGAGGACCAGAAGCTGCTCGCGCCTCGGCGCACCCCTGGCGGCTACCGCCTCTACAGCCAGGCGGACGTCGAGCGCCTACGCGCCATCCTGCGCATGCAGCGGGACGAGTTCCTGCCTCTGCGGGTAATCCGCCAGGAGCTCGCCGCCGGGGCCCGCGAGGAGCGCGGCGAAACGGGCTCCCTGCGCCGTGCGGCCAGCGTCGAGTCCGGCAAGGGCACACGCCTCACGCTGCAGGAACTGGTCGACGAGACCGGCGTCGCTGCCGAGCTGATCAAAGACCTCGAGGACTGGCGGCTGGTGCAGCCCGGCAAGATCGACGGGGTGAAGGTCTACGACGACACCGACCGCGAGATCATCAAGGCCTCCTCCGAGCTGGCCCGCTTCGGGGTGAGCGGACGCAACCTGAAGGTGCTGCGCACGGCGGCGGATCGGGAGGCGGTGCTGCTCGAGGCGGTTGTGGGCGCGGGACTGCGCTCAACGAACCAGAACGTCCGCCAGGAGGCGATCGAGAACCTCGAGAGCCTCGCCGCGGCCTGCAGCAACCTCACCCACATGTTGCTGGTCCGCGACCTGCGCAAGCTGACCGGCGAGGACTAGGGCCGCAGATCCAATGGCACGCGTCGTGCGCAGGCGCCGCATCGCCGCGCCTGCGAGCGCCCTCTGGGCCGTGATCACCGATCCCTACCACCTGCCGCGCTGGTGGCCGAACACCCATCGGGTGGAGAACGTGAGCGAGAGCGAGTCGGTCGAGCGCAGCTGGACCCAGGTGCTCGAGACGAGGGGTGGGCGGGGAGTACGCGCCGACTTCCGCTGCATCGAGTGGAGCGACGGCGAGCGCTACGTCTTCGAGCAGACCGTGGAGGGGACGCCCTTTGAGCGCTTCTTGCGCAGGGCGCGCACCGAGATCGACCTCGATCCCCGGAACGGCGACACCGAGGTGATCATGGCTCTCGATCGCCAGCTGCGGGGACTGTCACGCCTCGGCTCGCTGATGATGCGGCGAGCGATCGGCCGGACGCTGAACCAGGCCCTGGACGGCCTGGAGACAGTCGCTACGGGGGCGGAGGGCTAGCGCTGTCGGCTGGAATGAAGTGGTGGGGCTGGGGGGACCCCGAGCGCCGCGTCGAGCTACCCCAGGCGGCGGTCGCGGCCCTGCGCGAGGAGCTCGGGGTCGGCCCGGACGACGGCAGCGAGCCGGTGTCGATCGACCAGGTCTCGCTGCGAGAGCCGCAGCCGATACCCGAGGCGGTGCTCGCAGCGGGGGGAGGGGTCCTGGACTCGCCCGACGAGCGGATCCGCCACGCCACCGGCCGCAGCTACCCGGATCTCGTCCGCCTTCGCAGCGGACGCCTCGAGCACGCACCCGACGCGGTGCTGCGGCCGGCCGACGCCGCCGGCGTTGAGGCTGTCCTCGATGCCTGCACGGAGGCGGGTATCGCGGTCGTGCCGTTCGGCGGAGGGACGAGCGTGGTGGGCGGCCTGGAGGCGCTCGTCGACGGGCACTCCGCGATCGTCTCACTGGAGCTCTCCCGCCTGCGCTCGGTCGAGCTCGACTCGCAGTCGCTCACCGCGCGCCTCGGCCCCGGGCTGACTGGGCCGGAGGCGGAGGCCGCACTCGGTGCCCTGGGTGCGACCCTCGGTCACTTCCCGCAGTCCTTCGAGGAGGCGACCATCGGAGGCTTCGCCGCGACGCGCTCGGCCGGACAAGCCTCCAGCGGCTACGGCCGCTTCGACGAGCTGGTCACGGCACTGGAGCTCGTCGCGCCCGCCGGCCGGCTCCGAACGCTCCAGGTCCCGCACACGGCGGCCGGGCCCTCGCTGCGCGAGCTGGTGCTGGGCTCGGAGGGGACGTTCGGCGTGATCACGGACGTGAGCTGCCGCGTGCGGCCGGCGCCGCGAACCCGCGTCTACGAGGGCTGGATTGCGGAGGATTTCGAGGCGGGCCGGGCGATCGTCCGCGACCTGGCCCAGCGGCACGAGGCTCCCGACGTCCTACGCCTCTCCGACGAGGAGGAGACGCGCGTCTCCCTCGAGCTGGCCGGCACCGAAGGGTTCCGCAAGCGGGCGCTCGACGCCTATCTGTCCCTGCGCCGCCGCCGCGGCGGCTGTCTCATGATCTGCGGCTGGGAGGGAGAGCGAGATGACATCAGCCGCCGGCGCGGACTCTCGCAGGCCAGGCTCAGGCTCGGCGGCGCCGTGCCGCTCGGTCGCTCGGCGGGCAACTCCTGGTACCGGAACCGGTACGGCGGGCCCTACCTGCGCGACGAGCTGATGAACCTTGGCGTGCTCGTCGAGACGCTCGAGACCGCCCATACCTGGAGTCGCCTGGACGAGCTGTACCGGGCGGTGGGGGACGCCCTCCGGGGAGCGCTCGGCGATCGCTCGATCGTCATGTGCCACCTCTCCCACGCCTATCCCGATGGGGCCTCGCTCTACTTCACCTTCCTGAGCAGGGCCCGGCCGGGCGAGGAGCTCGACCAGTGGCGCGCCGCGAAGTCAGCCGCCTGCGAGGCGATCGTGGCCACGGAGGGGACGATCACGCACCATCACGCGGTGGGCCGCGATCACGCTCCCTACATGCCCGCCGAGGTCGGCGAGCTCGGCCTGGACGCGCTCCGCGCCGTCAAGGAGCGCCTCGACCCCGCCGGGATCATGAACCCGGGCAAGCTGCTGCCCGCCACCTAACGCAGCGAGCCGCGTAGCACGCTGGTGCCGACGCGCTGCGGCAGGGTCCCGGCCTGGGCCGCCTGCTCGACGGCGGCGGCTGCCTCGCGCTGACGCGTCAGTGTGAGCTCGGCGGTGTCGAAGCTGGGCAGGAGGCTCGCGGCGGCGGTCGGAATCGCGGATCGCCCCGTGATCCGCCCGTTCGGCCCCACCGACTGGAAAGCGACCGGCAGGCTCCGCCCGCCGGAGCCGACGAACCAGAGCACGTAGGCCTCGCCCTTCCCGGTGGGCGTCAGTCCGCGGATATCGAGGTCGACCGCGGGCTGGTCGGCGATGCGAACGATCGTGATCCCGCCGCTCGCTTGTGAGCCTCCAACCGGGCTGAGCCTGACAGGCACGGCCTCCTCCTGATCGGCGCCGGCGGTCGTGGTGGTCTCGCCGCCGCCGTCGCCCCCGATGCCGACGACAAGCAGGACCACGACCAGGACCAGCACGGCTCCGGCGGCGACGATCCAGAGAGCACGCCGCCTGCGTTCGTCCTGGGCGGCTGGGGCCTGGGAGGGGGCCGAGTTCACCTGGGTGCCGTCGAGGGCGGCCAGGCGCTCCCTGACGGCGTCTGAGGGCAACTCAGGGTCATTCGCGCCCTCCAGAGCACTCGCGGCGGCTCGCGCCCGGTCGCGAACCTCATCCGGGTCGGTGCCGAGCACCTCGGCCACACGTGTGTATGTATCGCCCTCGAGCAGCAGCCTGAGCAGGGCGCGCTGGTCCTCGCTCAGCGCCATGTCAGCCGGCGGTTCTCAGCCCTTCTTGCCGGCGCCCTGGCCGGCCTGTGCCTGCTGCTGGGCCTGCTGCAGGAGCTGGTCGAGGCCGAGCTCCGAGATGCTCCCCTGGAGCACCGGCTGGCCGACGAACTGGACCACGCCGGTCGCCTGCTTTCCCTGCTGCTGCTGCTGAAGCGACTGCTGGACCTGCTGGGCCTCGGTGGAGGTCACCTTCGAGATGCGGATCGAGTCGAACGCCGGCAGCAGGAGCACCTGCTGCGCGATCAAGGGGACCCCGCCCGTCAGGTTGCCGCCCGCGTCGACCGTCTCCTGTCCAAGCGGCAAGGACTGGGTGTCGGACTTGTAGAGCCAGAGCAGGTAGCGCTCGCCATCGCCGCTGGCCGGCAGGTGAACCGCGTTCGCCTGCAGCGCGAAGGTGGGCGTCTGGTTCTGGTTGTTGGCGGCCTGCTGAGTCGCCCCGAGCGTGATCTGGCCGCTAGGTGGGCAGTCCGCGTCCGCGGCGGCTCCAGTCGCGACGAGCTTGATCGTCGGGACGCCGGCCTGCTGCGCAGTCGCGGTGTCGACCCCCTGGCAGTCGCTGCCATCGTCGCTGCCGCCGCTGGTCGTCACCACGACCACCACAATCACCAGCGCGAGCAGCCCGGCGAGGCCGACCAGAAACTGGGTCCGCCGCTTGCCGCCGAGACCCCCGATCCCGCTGAAGACGCCGGCGGCGCGTGAGGCCAAGCCGGGTGTCTTCGGCGCCGCCGGCGCGCCGGGGGCCGGGCCGGCGGCGGGCGCTGGCGGCGAGGGAGGAGGCGCGGGGGCCCGGCGGCCACCGCGCGGCTCCGGGATCTCGGGCAGCTCCGCCTTCGGCGCGAGCAGCTTCAGGTTCTGAACCAGCCGCTGTGCCAGCGCGTTCGCCTCCGGATCGCTCTGCAGATGGCGCACCGCATCGGCTCGGCCGATCGGATCGGCCTGGCCGAGGAGGTAGTCGCTCAGCCCGACCTGAGCGTCGGGGTCGGCGCCGCCAATCTCGGTCAACGCCGAGCGGGCTCGGCTGCGCACCTCGTCGGGGGCGATTCCGAGCAGGGAGCCGATGTCGTCGTAGCTCTGCCCGCCCTCGAGCAGCAGCTGGAGCATCGCGCGCTGTTCATCGGTGAGCGCCACGGGCGAGGAAGCGTAGGGCAGCGCGAGGATGCGTGATGCAGCTCTTAGTCGACTCTTAAACCGGGCTCCACGCGCCTCGCCAGGCCCGGATAGAAGACCAGGAGGCCTTCGGCGTCGAGCTCGAGATCCGCGGTGAAATCACCGTCCAGGCTGATGAACTTGACCACGTATCCGTTCCCGGTCGCACGCACGTGCTCGTAGCGCTGCGGCGGGGCCTCGACGCGCAGGCTAGGCATCGTGACGAAGGCCATCAGGAAGTCCCCGGACCCCTCTCGCTGGAAGCCGTGGCGGAGGATCGGCATCGTGTTGGTCAGGGGCGAGTACTCGATGTCGATGTCGAGTGCCTCGGAGAGATCCGGCAGCGAGCCGTCCCAGGCGCCGCCCGGCACCTCGCCCTCGTCATCGACCTCCGCATGCCAGGTGCCGGATCCGTCGTGACGGAGCAGCAGGCGCCGGCGCCAGCCCTCTGCGGCCGCGGTCAGCTCGAGCTCCCGCGTGACGAACTCCGGCGCCTCCAGCCGGTAGTCGACCCGATAGGGCGCCGGCTCGGCGCCGAGCTGGGTGCCCGTGGCGCTCAGTCCTCCGCCGGTGAGATCGACCGTGGCCGACTCGGCGAGCCACTCCTCCACGCCGGTCCAGAGCAGAAAACTCACGGCCGCAGACTAAGGTGCCCGGCGTGATCCCGCCCGAGACAGAGCCGACGGACTTCGCCCCCTCCGGCTTCGCCGAGGAGATCGGCGTCGAGTGGATCGACTTCGACCCGGAGAACGCGCGCGCCCGCATCGCCGTGGAGTCGCGGCACCTGCAGCCCAACGGGGTTGTGCACGGCGGCGTCTACGCCTCGCTCGCGGAGAGCCTCGCGTCCGCCGCCACCTACCGGGCCGTGAAGGAGAACGGCGAGATCGCCTTCGGCATGGCCAACGACACCAGCTTCCTCAGGGTGATCTCGGAAGGACATGTGAACGCCACCGCGCGGGCCCGTCAGCGGGGGCGCACCACCTGGGTCTGGGACGTGGAGCTGAGCGACGACGAGGGCCGTGTCTGCGCCCTCTCGCGGATGACCGTCGCGGTGCGCCCCCGCCGCTAACGCGGTAGTGGGCGCCTCGACCCGAACCGGTTGGTGATCGGCAGGCGCCGATCGCGGCCGAATGCCTTGGTGGAGACCCGGATCCCAGGCGGCGCCTGGCGGCGCTTGTACTCGGCCCGGTCGACCAGCCGCACGACCTCCATGACCGTCTCCTCGGGGAGCCCCGCGACGACGAGCTCCTCGATCCCCTCGTCGCGCTCGACGTAGGCCTCCAGGATCCGGTCCAGCACCTCATAGGGGGGCAACGAGTCCTCGTCGAGCTGGTCCGGCCGCAACTCGGCCGACGGCGGCCGCTCGAGCACAGAGGCGGGAATGAGCTCCTGCTCGCCCTGGGCGTTGCGCCAGCGCACCAGCCGGTAGACGAGCAACTTGAAGACGTCCTTAATCACCGCGAAGCCGCCGGCCATGTCGCCGTAGAGCGTCGCGTAGCCCACCGAGAGCTCGCTCTTGTTGCCGGTGGTGAGGACCAGCCAGCCGAACTTGTTGGAGAGCGCCATCATCAGGTTGCCTCGGATCCGCGCCTGGATGTTCTCCTCAGCCAGGCCGGGGTCCGCCCCCTCGAAGGCGGGCGCCAGCGCGTCCTGGTAGGCCTCCATCGCGTCGGAGATCGAGATCTCGATCAGCTCCACGCCGAGATTGGCCGCGATGGTCCTCGCGTCCGCCTGGGTCTCGGCGCTCGAGTTGGGTGACGGCATGACGACCACGGTGACCCGGTCCGGACCGAGCGCATCAGCCGCGATCAGGGCGACCAGGGCCGAGTCGATCCCTCCCGAGAGCGCGAGGACGACGCGTTCGAAGCCGTTCTTCTCGACGTAGTCGCGCAGACCGAGTTCGAGCGCCGCATATACCTCGGCCTCCTCGCTCCCGATCGGCTCGGCGAGGCGCGACTCCACATCAGCGGACGGCTCGGCCCCGGAGGTCAGCCGGGCGAGGGTGCGGGTCCTGCCGGCCGGCCGGGCACCGTCCGTTGCCCCAGCGGCGGGGACCAGTAGGTCACAGAGCAGGAGCTCCGGCTCGAACTGGGCGGCGCGGGCGAGCACGCCGCCGTCGGGCGCGATCACGACGCTGCCGCCGTCGAAGACGAGCTCATCCTGGGCGCCGACCGCGTTGCAGAGCGCGAAGGCCGCGCCGTTGGTGCGCGCGCGCTCGGCAATCATTCCCTCGCGGGCCAGGCCCTTGCCTCGGTGGTAAGGCGAGGCTGATGCGTTGACGATCAACCTGGCGCCGGCCGCCGCCTCGTCGCTCTCCGGGAACCCGGGATGCCAGATGTCCTCGCAGACGGTTAGGCCGACCGGCACGCCGTCGACCTCGATCAGCGCCGAAGAGTCGCCGGGCTCGAAATAGCGGCGCTCGTCGAAGACCCCGTAGTTCGGCAGATCGCACTTGCGATAGACGCCCTGCACCTCGCCCTCGGCGACGATCGCGAGCGAGTTATGGGCCGGGGGAGGGGGCGGATCGATGAGGGGATCGAAGCGCTCGAGCTCCTCAGGGGGTCGCTCGACCCGCTCGGGAAACCCGATCAGCGCGACGATGCCCTCGACGTCCGATGCGACCGCATCGAGCCCCTCGCGGACGGCGGCCAGGAAATCGCGACGCAGCACGAGGTCCTCGGGCGGGTAGCCGGACAGGCAGAGCTCCGGCAGTAGAACGAGCTGCGCGCCGGCGTCCCGCGCGCGCTCGATCGACTCCGAGATCACGCGCACGTTGCCCTCGACGTCCCCCACAGTGGGGTCGATCTGGGCGAGCGCGAGACGCAAACTGGTGGATTCCGCCATGTCCCAAGTATGGCTTCATCCGCATCCAGCACTACCCTGCCGCGCGTGTTCAGGCAGGATCGCGAGCCGCCCAGGCGTCGCGGCGTGGACCTGATGGAGGCCCACGTCGAGGATCTCTGCCGCGAGTACGGCATCGAGCTGATCGGGGCCTCCTCGCGCGGCCGGGCGATCCGCTGGCAGGGAGGCAAGCTGGAGATCTCGATCCCGCCGATTCGCGGCCAGGTCTCGTACTTCATCGCGCTGCACGAGATCGGGCACCTGGTCGGCCGGGGACGCTCGGCGCCCAGGCTCGAGTCCGAGGCGAACGCCTGGCTCTGGGCGCTCGATCACAGCGTGGTGGAGCCGACGCCGGCCACGCTGCGCTCGATCTCGCACCGGCTGCGCGGCTACCTCGACTGGGCCCGCAGCCGCCAGTAC
>Ga0126307_10001864_pt1 | contig 14071 bp, 11 predicted proteins | sample Plot28_FD_89955 | JGI IMG/M metagenome (GOLD analysis project Ga0126307, IMG submission 89955) | Serpentine soil microbial communities from UC McLaughlin Reserve, CA, USA - Plot28 | ecosystem: Environmental > Terrestrial > Soil > Grasslands | place: USA: UC McLaughlin Reserve, Lake County...
CAACTCCGTCGTCGATACGGTAGCTGTTAGAGAGAGTGAGATGCTGGGCCCATAGTTCAGCTTGGATAGAATGGCTGCCTGCGGAGCAGTTGGTCGAGGGTTCGAGTCCCTCTGGGCCCGCTAAAAAAACGTCCAAAAAATGGACACGATGCTTATCAGCATGTATACTATTATCTCTGAGCACACAGTAAATTGGCAAAAGCTGTCAAGCGCTCGATGCTTGATGGGGATAAATCATTCTATAGCTATGGTAGGTACTTCTTTTTTTCTTTCTCTGCTCTTCCTTCTGCCTTAACAACTCCCTTGATTTTATTGACTCCGGGCTCGATTCGCTTAACTTCAAGTGCAATCCAGAGTGTTCCATTAACAATTGTTCCTGTACCATCTTCAAAGTTACTTTGGCTTCTCCTCCCCCTCGCTCCTGTTCGTGCTAGCCTGTTTATAATTACCTAGGTAGTTCGTTACCACGTTACCTATCGGTTTGGTCTATTCAATGCATGATTCCACAGAAGCAGCCATCCAAAAAATGATAGAAGGAGCTCAAAGAATGATTAGGATAAACGATTCTCAAGAGGAAGAACCAGAAATAAAAATTAATCCAGCTATGAAAAGACATTTTGAATTAGAAATAGAGACGCTTCAAAATGCTCCAAGAGATGAAGGAAAGTTAAGACGGCTTTTGAAAGTGAAAGCAAGACAAAAGGAAGAAGCAATGGACATTGAAGACACGCAAAGGTTAGTTACAGAGATTGAAATGCTAAAGGTTGTTTTGTATTTAGTGAGCAGAAGAAGAGATTCCTATTCCTCCTCTAAGATATAAAAGACTCATTTGAAGAAAGAATAAGAAAAAGAAAAGAAAGGGGTTGTTGTCGTCTGTTTGTTGTTGTGGTGTTGTAGAGTAGAGGAGCCTTAGCCGCTAGGGCTGCCATGACCTCCACTGCCGCCTGGGCGACCATGACCACCGTCATCGCCACCGCCGCCAGGGCTGCCATGACCGCCGCCACTACTGCTACCACTACCAACGCTTATCGTTGTCGTGGTTGTACTGGTGACTGAATTCTTCTGCGTTTGAGTCAATTTCAGAGCTTCAGCCGGAGTCACAGCCAAGCTCAATGTAACTAACGATGCAACTATAATGATAGCTACAGTTGCCATTATCAGGTTATTTGAGAGATACATATTTTGTACCTTGAGTAACTACGATTATGTTATTAAGTATGGGTTAGACTAGAGTGATAGAAAGAATAAACAATTGATATTAATAATATAATAATAATTAATCAGGCGATTCAAGCTCGTAATGAGCGAAAAAAAAAGATGCGCTGTGATTAATTGAATTGCCTGTGTGTCTATCTAACCCTCTCTCTTCTGCCATGCACCCTTAGAATGAGATATTCATCGCGCCTACAATCGAGTTTATGCTTCAGTGGGGGCGCGTTACTAAGCTGGAAGACCCTTGATTTAGAATGGGAATGGGACAAAGTAGAGGTAGGTCTAAGCCGCATGGTGATATCGTGATGCCTCGTCCAATTCTGCATTAATAGTATTTTTCTCTAATGGTCAGATAGTGTTTACAGTGAATGAAGTCGAAGATCCAAGCGGCGTAGTTCGGATGATAAATGCAGCAAGGAAAGGCATGTGAGAGAATATGACGCCGCAGCCGCCACCGCCAATAACGATACGTATCGAGGTTGCGCGCTGTTATCTGTTACGGTGGCAGATTGCGTTCGGGTTTTAGCTATTGTGTGAATGTTTGTGTTCAAGGAACTGTTCCTAATGTATTTGAGATTCTAAAGTAGTAAGGCATCACAATATCACTATCACCGTCCTCCTCTAATACATAGGCCGCCGCATCCCAATCCGAGCCTGGTCCCTCACGTGATCTTAATGTAATATAATCGCCCCAATCGTACCCCCAGGTTAATAGGTAAGGTAGCTCGCATTCTTCTTCATCTACAACCCCTCCGTCTAATTCACAATCTTCCGATGCTTCAGGAGGAGAAGAGCTAATTGCTAAAGAGGTCATATTCCATGCTTCAGCCTTGTCAAGTTGATTTCTAGCCCCAAATGCGACGCCAGGAATATTAACTGTGCCGGGCTGTCCGTAGTAAGCTACAACCCCTACCTCTCCATTTTCATTAACTGCGGCTGACGCGTAAAGCCAAGGAAAATCATTATGCCATATATACGGTCGTCCAACATAGGACATATTATTATTACTTATATCAAATATGGCTGCATTGATGTATGGCCATGGAAATGTCGCCCCCAAAGCAGTCCTACTGCCCGCGTCTGCATTCCAGAAGAATCCAATCTGTGTTCCAGATATCCATCCACTTGTGATCCTGCTATCAGCTCTTTCACACCAGTTTCCTTCGAGTATAAATCCTTCAAATATAGATGTCACGGGGGCACATTTGCCCACTCCTTCCTCCAGTATAAACCAAGGATCAATTTCTCGGTCATATGTTTGGATACTCGTTGAAGGCTGCTGGTCACTCCATTCATAAATTCTCATCATGTCATTAGTTAAATGAGTAGCCCAGTACATCTTATCTTTTGCACCTTGGACAGGTGTAAAAGTGTGAGTTTCAGGAGACCAGTAAGATTCTAACTCAATAGTGCCTCTATCAACAACACTATCAAGAGATATCCTCATAATTACTGCAGTCATATCTTCCTCTTCTTCTTCCAAGTCAAATGCATTAGTTGTCACGTAAAGATAATTATCAGTAGTTGCAAGTTCTGGAAAATCAAACTCCGTGTTAACAAAAGAATCATCCACAGAAGAAGGAATAACATCGAACATTGTCCATGTGATAGCATCATTAGAGAATCCTATTCTAACTCTGTTCTCGTTAGCAGAGTCATCAGGCTCTCCCTGTCTATACCATATGAAAAGGTTATGGTTAGGATCATAAATAACCCTTTGATCGCAACAAAAGTCTTCAAAGTCTTCATAAGCATTTATGTATTGCCAGGTCTTACCTGCATCATTAGACCTTGCAGCATACCAATTGCCAGTATAAAAAATCAAATCATTATAATTAGATGCCACACTTGTCTCGCCTAGTATATCTCTAAGATCGAGGGGAACGACATCTATCTTACGACTCTCAATCATGGTGCCAGGTGTTGGAGGTGTGGGTGTTGTGATATTACCAAATACATCTCCTCCTTCTGCTTGCTCTTCTCTTTGAAATACATCTGTTCTATTACCAATGCTAGGTGGTGGTAAAATATCAGACCTATTCTGTACGTTTTGAGAATCAGATGCACTAATACTATTACCAGAAAGAAATGCCTGTGAAGCTATACTTTCTGGTCCAGAAATATTCCCATTTGTTGTGGGTATCTGAAATGTCTCAAAAGATTCCTCGGTAGCTTCACTGAGTCTAGAAATGGTTGTCTGATTAACAAATGATTGATTAGATTGTTGTCCCTCAAAGCTAATCACTTCACTTGCCTGTAAAGATCTGATGGTTCCTGACTGATTAGCAGACGATGGAGGACTTAAAGACACAGCCGATGCACCAGCAGTATTCTCCGAATTCAGCTGAGAATTTGCTGGTATTGCATTTAACATGCTTGAACCCAAAAGTAAAAACATAATAATAATAATTAGCGGTGTAATGATAACGTGAGATAATTTTTTTATTTTTACTAAGTTATAGTTACTCATTATAGTATTACGTGTTTGGTTAAACATTACTTTTAAAGGATGAGAGACATTTTCCAGTATTTTCCCCTTTATGGGAAGGATTGGTATAGTTTGCAGTAGAAGCATGACATGGAATTTCTCTATGTTAAACCGTGACATTGTGTGCTTCCATCCTATAATATTCAGCGGTTCTGACAACCATGTTATAATGTTAAACCGAAGCCAGAAATATATCGGAGATTCAGTGTATATGTATTTACCAGTTCACATAATGGGAAAGCGCTAATATTCAATTCATTATTCGAAGATCGATTTGCTAGCTTCTGAGTCTGAAGATGATGGCTATGTTTGCCTTGGCTCCATACCCAGCTTGGCGGCGACATCTGAGTTGATTCAACATGCTAACCTTTGGGAAACGTCAACGCATACGGTAGTTGAAAACCGTGAGACGACAGACATATGTCGGATACCAACAATAACCGATACAATACAACAGATCAGAAAATATTTTAAAGCTCCTTCTCAAAGCTGAAAAAAGTGGAACTGTTCAAAGTGTCAGCCTGTCGAGAAATTCCTTGACGCATTTATCAGAGTAGATCACAGACATGATCTCAATTATTGGTAGGCAATTGTCTCAAGCCTCTATGGTAACTTGTAAATTTGATGACATTGAATAAATCTTTACAAGCGAAATGTTATGAAGAGAAGAAAAAGAATTGTCTTTGTCTCCCCCTCCTCTAACGTTTGGACTATTAAAAACTTACTAATAATATCACTGTTCTTTGCATCCATCATAATCAATTTACCTGTATTATCATCATCTTCCGTTGCTGCATCATCATCGTCTGCAACAATTCCTGCATATGAAATTACTACAAGAGACGTTTTAGACAAGAAGCCTGTGAAAGTAGAGGGACCGGGTTATCAAGGGAGATATCTACTCAACGATATTGAAGAACTGTATAATACTTGTCCTGACGAAGTTGCAATTATTGTTCATGGCTGGGGACTTAATGAAACACTGGCTAAAGAAAGGTTTGATAGGGTAAAGATGTCTTTAGAAAATCAAAGTTATATTATTCCCATAGTTGGTTTTAGCTGGAATTCTAATGTAACTTGGTCAAATGCTCAATCCATGGCAAAAGAGAATGGACCGAAGCTTGCAGACTTTATTTTCGACCTTGAAGATACATGTAAACAACAACCTAATAATAAAGAAGTCAAAATCAGACTAGTTGGTCATTCATTAGGTGCTAGGGTAATTCTTAGCAGTTTAGATAGTTTACACAACAATTCAACATGGAACAATAATAATTTTATAATAGAATCTGTTCATTTGATGGCTGCTGCTGTAGACAATGAGGAAGTATCAAAGAATCAGCAGGATATTCTTAATGATGTGACAAATTGGGGTACGGTAAAAATGACTGCTTTTGGAGAAGCCATAGATGAAGAGGTAGTTGACTTTTATAATTTATACAATACTGAAGATAATGCTCTTGAACCAAATTCGGTTTACCCATTCTATCCTTACCAAATTTATCCTTCATATGAAGGAGATTGGGCACTTGGGCAGAGTGGATCCCAGACGATTCCATATGATATATCATTATCATTGCCTACAAACTATACTCAAATAAATGTCCAAAATGAAATACTGCCCATATGTGATGCAGATGGAGATAATAAACCCGATTTTCCACTTGTACAAAATATGACTATTAGAAGGGGTGATAATCATGGTGGGTACTTTGGATTTAGGGATGCAGCAAACAATACAAAACTAGTAGATGATGGAGCCATAAATGTAGTAGTGGATAATTGGAAGAACTTAACGCCAGCTATAAACCAGCCTGTAGAGTTAACTATTAAATGCAATTGATATAAGCTACACAGAAAGACGGATAAACTAGTTCATGGCTATTGCTTTTTTGAAACCTGGTTAGTACAATTTGAAGCTCTAAGAATTTTCATTTATCCTCACACTGGTACAGTCCACAAAGATGACCTAGCTTATGCCAATTCGGTAAGAAGATTATAGGATTAATCATGTGTTAATGAGGCTTTATACTCTAAATCAATAGAATCTCCTGTCTCGTTAATGAGGGTTAGTGTTGACTCTGCCACAATAATCCCGCTTTAGGCTCCACAAATCTTGTTGTCAGTTTCTTCTTCATCTTAGCTACAATCAAGTTGATCTTGGATGCATCGATTCCATTGATAATCTGCTGCTGCCTTTTTTGATAGTCGTTGTTGTTGTTGTTGTCGTCAGTGTTTGAAACAAACCCTCGAGCTTTAGAAGAAGATATTGTTAAACTTCGTCATAAAGAGTTTGATGATTAAAATGATCTTTAAAGCTTCTTAAACTTCAGCGATGAATGAATGTTAAGAATGTCTAAACAGAAGGCAACACAAATTGATCAGGCGAAGAGGTACTTAAAAATGCATGGTGACGAAATAAGGAAAAAATATGCAGTGGAAGGAGAGATTGCAGCATTAGTGGATGCAGTGGAGACAGAGGGCAAGTCAGGATCGCACACTAGTTTAGCAGCCACAAAGGATCCAAAGGCCAAGACGCTCTACAAAGGAAACTATACGGAGATCAACCCTAAACCAAAGATAGCTCCTATAGTGGGAGGTGTGGTCAAAAGCACCGGAATCAGCATAGCAACAGGAAAAATCTCTACTTGGATCGCGGCTGATCCAGAGTACATTTCAGAAGAAACGAAACAAGAGTTAGAAGCGGTATATGGGGTCTTACCACCACTTGGTAGTATTGTATCTGCAGTCGTCGGTCGTTACATGATCGAATTATGGAAGCCTATCATTAAGGCCGCGAACGACAATGGTTGGAGCAAATTTAAGCAGTTAAATCCAGATGCTACTACTAGGGAGTACAAACAACTGCAAGAAGATATTCAAACCTTTCACAGTGGCAATTGGTGAGGATTACAAGCACCTTATCTATGAAAGAATAAATTCCAAAGATATGTATCAAGTATCTTCAGTGAATTGCCTCAGTTGATGTCCTCAATAGTCACTACATAAAAACGTGTTAGTTTATTCTTCTTCTTCTTATTCTCGTACTCCTGATAGGAGTATGGCTAGTGGTTTTTCCTCCTCTTCTTCTCATGATTTAATCTTCACAATGAAAGGAGGAGGGGTTGTGGGGTCTACCAATCAAGAAAGCATATTGACCAAAAATGATCTTCTATTTGACTTGAACACTTTGCCAAAGGATGCTGATGTTATTATTCAAATACTTGCCAGTGACAAAGATAAGTCTCAGTATTTAGATAATGCGGAATTAATTGGTGCTTTTTACGATAATGGCAATATCCATTTGAATAGTAGCAGTATTAGTAGAGATAAGAAAACACGTGCAGGGATTTATAGTATAAACCTTAAATCTAATGAAAAACTTCGGGTAAAAGTCTCAATCAAACTTCCCAGCAATGTAGACTATGGAGATTATGGTATCTCTATTATGCAAATGTCTAACAATATGGTTGTAGGTGGGCTAGACTTCATAGCTCAAGTTACAAAATAAACACTGTATTGATAATCTCAATTTATTGGATTGATGTGTCTTCGCTTGAAATAGTCCAGGTGTGCCTGCAACAACATATCAGATAAGAACCTCCCGTCAAGGTTACTTTTCTTGACTTTCGGGTAAGTACCATGTAGTTTTGGGCCATCCTTTGCCTTGCTCACTGTCGGCGTATACTACTGTCGATGATGTCATCACGCCGCCAGCTACAATAAGGACACCTACAGCTACTAAAGCCGCCATTATGCCTTTTTCGAATAGTTTCAAGTAGTGCTTTAACCTCTTGCTGTTGCTTATGGTTCGACAGCTCCACGTGTTATGGTTGGATTAAAAACCATGTTGTCCCCATGGTGTGGAATTGGATATCCTTACGAAAATAATGCACCCATCGAAGAAGGAAAAACAGAAGAGCCTGGCGTAAACGGTGTCAGGCCTTGGGCGTTTCCGGATAATTGGCATAGAGATCCACGACTTTATCCTAAAGAACAACCAAAAATTCACTTGATCTTTCAGTAGTCATTCCCCGTCAATACGATAAATTTCCAACTATATCTGGTATAGAAAATAACGATGATCTTGCAAGGAGATTAGAATAATAATTGCCAATCTTGCATTTTAGTGGTAAGTTTAAAAATCAGCCTCCATTGTATAATAACGAACCTTCTAACCGAGAAATACCTTATGATTATCGTAAGACCCCAGACGATGTCAAAAAGATAACTGAGGGAGTCGAGCCAGGAGAGATAGAGAAGGTACGAATCCAATCCTGTCGGACTTTCAGAAAGGTTTCATCAAGGGATTTCATAAACGGTAGAATATAATAGTAATAACTTCAAACGAAGAGAGACGAGATAGAGCCCAGATGGAGCACATAAAGGCGACAAGAGAGCCATGTATATGCATCCCTTCCTCATCTCTCTTCATCTGTTTTACTTTCTTGTCTCTATTTTTGTTGGATAGTGGCATAGCTCTGGAATCAAGAAACTCTAACTTTTTTTGTTTCTTTTAGCTATAGCGTCTCTCTATAGATTATTACGATACCAAAAGTTGTTGTAATTGTTCCGTGATAAAGCAGCTTTTTGCGAGTTTAGCTTGAAGAGATATATCCAATTCGGAAAGTGATAGACACTATTAACAATGACCTTTAAACAATATCTACTTTCGAAATATTATGTTTGGATTCAAATGAATTTTTATCCAAATCCCTCCGGCATTACATCGCAGGAAACTTTATAGCTACCCATTACGTTTGATAAGACAGCAAAGAATCCACCTTTTGAATCAATATCACTTCACGGCCCGACGGGCCCACCAATCATACAGGTGCTAATATCAGTGTCGTTAGATATAATACGATAAATGGAAAACTTCTTGTTAAGAAGATAGGGATGCTGCTTTTGGAGAAGACTGGCGATATCAGTTGGTACTTCAAGACATACAAAGGTGTGTCAATAAATCCTAAAGAAATTAGCATTTGCAACTACAAAGAAATGCTCATCGCTATACTCAACGATGCTCTTCAAATTCTAGGCTATACTAGCGCTGAAAAGGTTTCAAAATTTTGATTTTATCAGAAAGCAATAAAGAGCTACAAAACCCTAGTATAGAGTAATATACAGCCAGCAAAATGGCCTATGTGAAGTGGTCGAAGAGTCTGCTGCATTCTAAGAGTTAGAACATCATGCAAGCAACATTCTTGAAAGCTTAATCCAGACTAAATCAATCACCAATTAGAATAAACGGTGCCCAATAATAGGGATGAGAGTATTCCTCTTTTTTCATTATATTTTTCTGAGCACATTGCCATGCCGTCGCCTTGTCTTTGCCGTCCTTTAGTAGTTTGTAAAAATCTATCATCAAATCAGTCGTAGATCTATCGTTGACCATCCATAGGCTAACGATCAGAGAAGATGCTCCTGCATAAAGGAAAGCACGAGTGAGCCCTATTAATTCATCTCCCCTAGACAAAGAATTTACACCCGTCATACAAGCACTTAGTGTCGTTAGTTCGCAACTTAGCTTCTGATTAAGGATCTCCCTAGCAGTCAACTTCTGCCCATGTCCAAGAACTAGTCCGGATGATAGCGGATCAAAATGGTCGTAATACCCATGACAGGCAAAATGCAAGATATCGTAATTGAGACTCTCTAGAACTTCATCTTTGCTTACCTCTAGTTTTGGGTTGACATTGAATATACTGGCAACTTGTTTTGCTTCTTCTAGGAATTCGACGCCAAATGAAGCACAAGTCTTTAAGCCCTTTTTGGGTCTATTCCTGAGATACTGTAATACTGAAGTACTCGGAGAGTATATTACTGGGTGGTCATGAATCAATGGCGCCCCATTTACATTAAGAGCATGAAGAGGAAGGTAATGAATCAAGCTATGGGGCACAAAATATATCAGTTTCTTTCCGCCTAAAAGATCAATGATGGGTTCTATTAGATAAGCACTGAGGCCCTGCCATGTATCGCCCATACCTTCAAACATCTGATGATACATGACCTCCCTCTCGTAGTTCTCTACGTAATCTGATAGTCTATTGTATGTCAATGGCACTTTCTTTGCTATCATTTCAGAAGGCGAGATTGCAAATATGAATAGATCATCCGACGTGACAAAATATTCCACTATGAGAGGATTACTTCTCTCGTCCATCATTGCATGAATTTGCTCAACAGTAGGATACTTAGATTTACGAAGAGATACATACATTGGATCTATCTTCTCAATTTCTCTGTAAATTTCATCTAGGCGGGTACTAATTGTCTCTGTATCTCTAAACTTCTCTTGGTAGAAGGTTCTTTCCATTTGTTGCTTTTTATCAAGATACTTTTGTTCTTCTTGAAGTAAGCCGGCAAGCTTCTCGGTTATTGACACTGAAGGATGTATATCCTTGCTCGATAACATATCAATAAATGATTTTGACTTGCTTCTTTCGATATATTCAAAACATTCAGATCGCTCTTGCAGGTTCCAACAGTCATAGATCATACTAGTATACATTTTCGAGCGGTCATTGGCAAAGAATTGTTGCTGCAGGGCATTCTGAGAGAGTCTCTTGCCTAGAAATTCATACAAATCAATTGCTCGACTTAAATAACTTTTGGCAAGCTCTAGGTTTTTAGATTCATTATAACCTCTGGCAAATCCATAATTACATGATTCATTATAAACTCTGGCAAATCCATAATTAGATTGCAACATACGATTAAGGTCGCCAAGTTTTTCAGGATATTCTCTAGCCTTCTCAAAATAGGCTAATGCCTTGTCCCAATCCCGTTTGTCAGTATATATGTGCCCAATGCTGCCATAATAATCTGACTGTGAGAGCTGATCGCCAATCTCTCTAGCGAGGTCTAACGCGTGTTCATAATGATTAAGTCCAGAATCATAGTCCTTCTTTCGATACTGAGCCCATCCCATTCCACTGTAGCACACTTGTTCGCCTCTTTTGTCATAAAGCCTCTTCTTCATATCTGCTGCTTTTTCAAAATACATAAGTGCCTTGTCATAATTCTCTAAGTGATTATTGACAAGACCAAGATTGGAATAGCATTTTGATTCAAAAAGTTCATTCTGCCATATCTTCGCCCCCTCTTTTGCTCGTTCGAGATACACAAGTGCCTCTTTATGATTTCGCAAATTGTCATAGAGGAGACCCAAGTTGAAATTGCATTGAGTCTCTAGTTTAGAATCCCCGATCTCTTTTGCAAGCTCTAATGCTCTTTCAAGGTGTGATAGAGCTTCGGAGTAGTAGCTAAGTTCTTCATTAAGCAAAGACCCGAGTTCTAAATGACATACGCATTCCTTAGATGCATCGCGCATCTCTTTTGCAAGCTCTAATGCTCTTTCAAGGTGTGATAGTGCTCCCTTAGAGTCATGCTCATCGAAATAAAATATTCCAAGTGCCATACAACAATCAAACTTGTTGTTAGTATCATTAGCCTTATCAAAATGCATCAATGCTCTTTTCCAAAAGAATGGTGCTAATCTGTAATATGTCATAGCCAAATTTCTATCTGTCGTAAAAGCACTATTGAAAAAGCTGTATAATTCTTGGCCTACATTGTAAAACAATATACCTTTGTCAAGATGAGCTACAGTTGGAGATTTTTCTATCAAAGTCATGAGTCTATCTGGATTATCTTTGTTGAAGGGGATCATTTCTATAATAATATCAATTTCTTCATCGAGAGTTCTCTTCAAATTGTATCACCTGAAAGAGAGTATATACTGCATCTACAATCCTCTCGTCTTTATTGCGAACAGGTAATGGTACCCATTTAGATAAATGAGATGATATTTGAGCTCCTATCAAAAACCTGCCCTTTACTTCGCTACCTTTAGGACTTCTAACTACTACCAGCAAACTCTTATCTCCCCATATCCCTTTTTCCTTAGTCTTTTTAAACTGCCAGACTACTTCTGATCTATTCAGTCCAAAGCTCGTTATTTGAGGTTCGTAAATGACATATTCTTTGCTTTCACTAAAACTAGCTTCCGCACCTACATCAACAACTTCAAATAAATTTAGTTTTAGTTCTGGTGTAATATCCATTTCTCTTTTATATTTCATTTCACTGTTAACTTCAGTGGGAAATAAATAATGAGCAATGGGTTTTAACCCAGTAGAAGGTTCTTCGGATTTTGGCTTTGCATTAAGTTCAATACCAAATCTGGCCCATTCAAATATACAATCATTATCAGGCAAGAATGAGCAGGTTAGCCGTACGTAATGAAAATCATAATCATTCATCAGTCTTTTAATTTCATATGGTATTTTTTCATTTAGAGCTTGGAGTCTAGATGTCAAATTTTCATAATAAGGGAGACCAACAGCTACTCTATTTCTCTTCCCTCGTAGATTAATGATTTCACCTTCGTCTACTTCAATCTTTGTCATTAGATCATTAACTGCAGGGGTGGGCGGTTCAAGAATGCTTTCAAATAAGAGACCTTTTGATGGAGGAATACTCGATTTTAGCATTTATGCTCACCATCGATAAAGTCATGTAATACTAACTGTATTGCAATAGGTCTTTGGAGTATATGTTTTCTAATTCCGAATAGACTTTCATAATGAGATGCCAGAATTTTACTAGATCTCATGACAAAAGTATGGGACAGTCTTATTTAAGGAATTTTCATATGTCAATTGGTTATCTAGCTATATTTACCTAAAATACAATGGACGTGTGAAATTTATTCTCCTATTTGATAGTCTGCTAAACTTTTTTTGGAATTTTGCTTACTCGAGCTCGAGAAGAGGCAATTTCGAAAGAGCCATAGGCAAAATATGAATCTAGGAAAAATAACTGGAATCACCCAATGCTCATGATTAGTATATTTTCTCATCGTCTAGCTCCAAAACCAAATTTGTTCATATCGACTTGAAGAACCGGTAGATGGATTGATGAAACCCCATTTACTAGAAAGAGGTAGCTCAATTTTTGTCAGTTATAGAAGAGGCGGTGGAGTGGTCCTTGATTTATCTGCAACACAGTAACCGCAACAGGTTGCATATTTCGAAAATGATCCTTGGTTCGTCAATGCTGGCATGATTGGAAAGACTCCTCTTGTTCGTCTCAACAGGAACCTTGGTGCTTTGAATGTCTATAGTATGGCAAAACCAGTTTCGTTGAATAAATTACAAATTGGAGGAGAACAAGAAATCTAAATGATCTAGAATAGCTACCAGCGGCTCATAATCAACATGTGAATGCAAGCCCCAGAGAGAATTACAAATTCATGGTTAATCCAATCGATCCTATAGATCTGGCTGTCCATATTCTACGGAACTTGCGCAACAATAGAATCTGTCGGTTCAGATAAGAGAATAGTAGGGAGACGAACATGCTCTGACATGTGGCCGGAGCTTCGGATTGAGCAGAGCAGTCGACTCCATGAAGCTGTACGCTTTGGGCCGCTCCTGTATAGAATATTTTTGTTAACTTCTATCTGCTACTTACAAAAAACCTATCTTGAGTGGGAAAACATGTACTGAAGCACCAATACCAACAACAATCTATAATTAATATAAAAGGATCCACAAAATAGATTGATCTCGATTTCCATTTGTGCCACACTCATTCATTGAGTCTAATTTCTGAAGTTTTTTTGTCGAGTCCCTCTGGGCCCGCTAAAAACAAAAAAACGTCCAAAAAATGGACCCAATGTTAACAGGAACCGCCTGTATAAACTACTCACAGATGTCGAGCCTGAAATTAATGTGACAGTGTATGTATTTCATGGGGACTGACGGGGATAAGAGACAACTTTTCTTTTCCAAGACATCTGGGGCAATATGTAACATTATTACAATCTTCTAGTGATTCTAGAATCGTAGCAATCAAAAAACATGACTATGTCCCTAATTTAACAGGAGCCTCAAATGTCCCAAAGATTGAACAGTGTCAAGGTTTTGTGCTCTTGCAAGAAGGCGTAATATTGCTGCTTTTATTATCATCTTTGTATAAATAAGACACTGTTATATATGCGTCGGAGAGTACTTGCTGTCGCAATTGCTGCAGGTGTTGCCATCGCAGTCTATGTTGCATACCAGCAGGCTAACAGATCGCCCTATGCTCTTGAAATCGATGCGACAAGGGACGTTACAGATGTAGGCGTTCAATATAGGATAAGGATGACCAATGTTGGCACACAACAGTTAACTGGAATAATAGTTGAGCTTGGCACAAACGATGTTCAGAAGAAGCCATTCTTGGAACCAGGGGAGTCGTACTATTTCTATCCAGAACCTGAAACCAACACCTCTAGCGTCAAGGTTAGGACAAACGAAGGGATTGTGATGGAAAGCAACTATCGATCGCCAACTAAAGTATTGGGTCTACCTGGTG
>Ga0126307_10001865_pt1 | contig 14070 bp, 16 predicted proteins | sample Plot28_FD_89955 | JGI IMG/M metagenome (GOLD analysis project Ga0126307, IMG submission 89955) | Serpentine soil microbial communities from UC McLaughlin Reserve, CA, USA - Plot28 | ecosystem: Environmental > Terrestrial > Soil > Grasslands | place: USA: UC McLaughlin Reserve, Lake County...
CCTCGCGGGCGACGGAGTCGTGGACCCGGGCGGCGCGCTCGACCGCGTCGCGATCGCGCACCCGCACGTTGACGAGCGTATGCGGGAGCTTCTCCATCGCCCGGCGCTCGGCCAGGTCGGCGCCGCCGAGCGCCTCGAGCGTCAGCAAGGCGGCGGCAATGCCGTCGCCGCAGGCGGTGAACGCGGTGTCGATGATGTGGCCGGACTGCTCGCCGCCGAGGCGCCAGCCGCGCTCGCGGAGCGCGTCGAGCACGTGGCGGTCGCCCACCGGCGTGGTGAGGACCTCGATGCCGGCCTCGCGCATGGCGGCGTGGAAGCCGTAGTTCGTCATCACCGTGACGGCCACGCCGGGGACCTTGAGGTGCTTCGCGGCCAGCGCGATCAGCTCGTCGCCGTCGACGACGGCGCCCGTGCGGTCGGCGGCGAGCACGCGGTCGGCGTCGCCGTCGAAGGCGAAGCCGGCGTCGTAGCCGCCGCGCACCTCTGCCTGGAGCGGCTCGAGGTGGGTGGAGCCGCAGCCGGCGTTGATGTTGCGACCGTCGGGCTCGGCGGCGTGCAGGGTGACCTGCGCGCCGAGCCGCGTGAAGATCTCCGGCGCGGCCTCGTAGGCGGCGCCGTGGGCCGTGTCGAGCAGGATGCGGTGGCCGCTCAGGTCCAGGGCGCCGAAGCGCTGCTGCAGCGCGGCGACGTAGTCCGCGACCGCCGGGGGCAGCCGGCGTACGCGGCCGATGCGCCCCCGCGGCGGCGGCGCGTCGAGCCGGCGCTCGATCTCGACCTCCGCCTGGTCGGAGAGCTTGAAGCCGTCGGCGCCGAAGAACTTGATGCCGTTGTCTCCGAACGGGTTGTGTGAGGCCGAGATCACCACGGCCAGGTCGAACCCGTGGCGGGCGAGCAGCAGGGGCGCGGCCGGCGTGGGCGCGACGCCGCCGAGCAGGGCCTCGCCGCCGGCGGCGGCGATCCCGGCGGCCACGGCCGCCTCGAGCATGTCCCCGGACTCGCGGGTGTCGCGGATGACGAGCACGCGCGGCCGCTCGCCGGCCACCGCGGTCGCCGCGCGGGCGAGGGCCAGCGCCAGCTCCGCGGTGAGGAAGTCGCCCGCGGCGCCGCGGACGCCGTCGGTTCCGAAGTAGCGCCGGATTACGGGGGCGACCTCTCCGGTCGCCGTCACTAGCGCTTGGAGAACTGCGGCCGCTTGCGGGCCTTCTTCAGCCCGGCCTTCTTGCGCTCCTTCACGCGCGCGTCGCGCGTGAGGAAGCCGCGGCGCTTGAGCTCGGACCGCAGGTTCGGGTCGGCCTCGATCAGCGCGCGGGAGATGCCGTGGCGCAGCGCGCCCGCCTGAGCGGCCACGCCGCCGCCGTGCATCGTGGCCACGACGTCCATGCGGTCGTCGTAGCCGACGGTCTCGAGCGGCTGGCGGATCGTGCGCTGGAGCGTCGCGCGCGGGAAGAAGACGTCGAGCGAGCGGCCGTTGATCTCGTAGGCGCCGCTGCCGGGCTTGAGGATCACGCGCGCCACGGCCGTCTTGCGCTTGCCGGTCGCGGTGTAGCGGGCGCCGGCGGCGAGGTCGATCGCCGCGCTCGTGATGGGCTGGGGCAGCTCCTCGTCGGCGTCCTCGGCGCCCTGCTCCTCGGGCTCCTCGTCCTCCGAGTACCGGCCCTCGCCGGCGCCGAAGAGGTCCTCGCCCTCGCGGACGATGTCGACCTCGAGGTCCATGCCGGGGATCGCCGGCTTGATGCGCGGCGTCTCGTCGACGACCTCCTCGTCGTCGGCGGCGGCCGCCTCGGGCGCGGGCGTCTCGTCGCCGGCCGGTGCCTCCTCCGCCGGGGTCTCGGGCGCCTCAGCGGCCGGGGTCTCGGGCGCCTCAGCGGCGGGGGTCTCAGGCGTCTCCGCGGCCGGGGTCTCGGGCGCCTCCTCGCGCTCGGTGTCGTCCGGGCCCTGTGTCTCGTCGGCCATCGTCAGGTCTCCTAGCGGGTCTCGATGAGCGCGAGCGGCTGCGGCTTCTGCGCGGCGTGGGGGTGCTCCGGGCCGGCGTAGACCTTGAGCTTGGTCAGCTGCTTGCGGGCCAGCCGGTTCTTGGGGAGCATGCCGCGCACGGCGAGGCGGATGACCTCCTCGGGACGGCGCTCGAGCATGTCGTTCAGGGTGCGGGTCTTCAGGCCGCCGGGGTACCCGGAGTGGCGGCGGTAGAGCTTCTCCTGGCGCTTGGCGCCGGTGACCGCGATCTTCTCCGCGTTGACCACGACCACGAAGTCGCCCACGTCGACGTGGGGCGTGTACGTCGGCTTGCGCTTGCCGCGAAGGGCGTCCGCGATCTGGGTCGCGAGACGGCCGAGCGTCTGGCCGTCGGCGTCGACGAGCAGCCAGTTGCGCTCCCGGTCGGCAGGGGTGGCGACGTACGTCTTCAAGGCGGCGGGGAATGATAGCCGCCGTCCGAGGTGCCGCCGCGACCGTCCGTCGCCGTGCCTATACTGCGCGCCGGCCGAATCCACTGGCAGGAGAGCCGGCGGAGCGGGGGAACCAGGTAGTGGGGCGAATCCGGGCATTGCCGCCCGGTAGCGCACGTCGCGAGCCCGTCAGCTCACCTCGTAGGCCAAACGGGGACTCGGATAAGGGAGCGCGGTGGCGCACCGTGGGGCGGCCGCGCGGCTGTGCGGCCTGGCAATCGCATACGTGCTGCTCGCCGCCGCGCCGGCCGCGGGCCAGGAGAGCACCGGCGGAGCCTTCATGCCGCCCCCAGAGCAGGCCGTCGGGACCGTCCCGCCCGCGCGCAGCCCCGTCGAGCTGCGCGCCATCCGCTGCCGCACCGGCTGCGCGGAGGCCGGCGCCGTGAGCACCGGCTCGGTGATCCGCGTCAAGGGCCGCCGCCTCGGCCGCGCCGCCGAGGTCCTGTTCCTCGGCGCCGAGGGCGACGCCGACGACTTCTCGGCCAAGCCGTCACGGCGCACCAGGCGCTACGCCGAGGTCCGCGTGCCGCTCGGCGCGGGCAGCGGGCCGGTCACCGTCATCGACCGCGACGGCGCCCAGGCCGCGCCCGTGCCGGCGCCGCTCGCCGTCGGCCCCGACTCCGTCGCCGTCCGCGCCGACGGCCCGTCGGTCGAGCTCCAGGTCCGCGCGCCGCGCGCCTACTTCGACGCCGCGCGCCCGGCGCGGCTGCTCTACGTCCTCCACGGCGGCTCCCCGGCGAACGTCGGCGTCGAGCTCGTGCGCCTCAAGGACGGCGTCGTGGTCACGCGCTGGGAGTTCGCCGGCGTCGCCCCTGACGCACCGCAGGAGGTGTCGTGGGACGGCACCGCCGACGGCACGCTCCAGCCCGGCGGCCGCTACGCCTTCCGCGTGGCCGCGCAGGACGCCAGCGGGGCCGTGGCCCGCAGCGCCCAGGCCGGGGCCGGCCCGCCGGCCGAGGACCCCGCCGCGTTCCGCTTCCTGCGCCAGGTCTTCCCCGTCCGCGGCGCGCACGGCTTCGGCGAGTACGCGGCGCGCTTCGGCGGCGGCCGGGGCCACCAGGGCCAGGACGTCTTCGCCGACTGCGGCACGCCGCTGGTCGCGGCCCGCGGCGGCGTCGTGAAGTTCAAGCGCTACCACTCGCGCGCCGGCCACTACCTGATCATCGACGGCGCCCGGACCGGCATCGACTACGCGTACATGCACATGCGCGACCCCGCCCTCGTCGAAGAGGGCGACCGGGTGCGCACAGGCCAGCCCATCGGCTTCGTCGGCGACACCGGCCGCGCCTTCGGCTGCCACCTGCACTTCGAGATGTGGTCGGCGCCCGGCTGGTACACGGGCGGCGCGCCGTTCGACCCGCTGCCCGACCTGCTCAGCTGGGACAAGTACTCCTAGCGGCGGCGGCGGCGCAACTCGTAGTCGCGCAGGATCAGCACGGTGAGGACGCCGGCGAGGACGGCCCCGATCACGCCCGGGACCATGTCGGCGTCGGCCAGCAGCGCGCCGGCGCCGTAGAGGAGTCCGATGCCGAGCCCCGCGGCGACCTGCCGCGGCGTCACTCCCACTCGATGGTGCCCGGCGGCTTGCTCGTGATGTCGAGCACCACGCGGTTGACCTCACGGATCTCGTTGATCATGCGCGAGGCGATCCGCTCCAGCAGGTCGTAGGGCAGCCGCGCCCAGTCCGCGGTCATCGCGTCGTCCGACGTGACCGCGCGGATGGCGACGACGTAGCCGTACGTGCGCTCGTCGCCCTGCACGCCCACCGTGCGGATGTCCGGCAGCACGCAGAACGACTGCCACAGCTCGCGATACAGGCCTGCCTTGCGGATCTCGTCCTGGAGGATGTGGTCCGCGTTGCGCAGCGTGTCCAGCCGCTCCTTGGTGGCCTCGCCGCCGACGATGCGGATGGCCAGCCCGGGGCCCGGGAACGGCTGGCGCCAGACCAGGCGCTCGGGCAGCCCGAGCTCGGCGCCGACGGCGCGGACCTCGTCCTTGAACAGCGCCCGCAACGGCTCCACGAGCTCGAACTCGAGGTCGTCCGGCAGCCCGCCGACGTTGTGATGCGACTTGATCGTCGCCGCGCCCGTGCCCCCGCCGGACTCGATGACGTCCGAGTACAGCGTGCCCTGCACGAGGTAATGCGCGTCGCCGATCCGCGCCGCCTCCTCCTCGAAGACGCGGATGAACTCGGCGCCGATCGCCTTGCGCTTGGCCTCGGGCTCGCTGATGCCGCGTAGGCGCTCCAGGAAGCGCGCCTCGGCGTCGACGGCCACGAGCGGCACCTTGAAGTGGTCGCGGAAGGCGGCGACGACCTGCTCGCCCTCGTTCCTGCGCATCAGGCCGTGGTCGACGAACACGCACGTGAGCTGGTCACCGACCGCGCGGTGCACGAGCAGCGCGGCGACGGAGGAGTCGACCCCGCCGGAGAGCCCGCAGATCACGCGCCCGTCGCCGACCTGCGCGCGGATCGCCGCCACCTGCTGGTCGATGATCGACTCGGCGCTCCACGAGCGCTCGCAGCCGCAGAGGTCCTCGAGGAACGTGGTGAGGATCTGCTGGCCGTACGGCGTGTGCACGACCTCGGGGTGGAACTGGATCCCGTACAGGCCGCGCTCGACGTCCTCGACCGCGGCCACCGGCGACTCGGTCGAGGAGGCCAGCGCGCTGAAGCCCGCCGGCGCCTCGAAGACCGTGTCGCGGTGCGACATCCAGCACGCCTGCTCGGCCGGGGTGCCGGCGAGCAGCCGGCCCGGCTCGCGCACGCTGAGCGTCGAGCGGCCGAACTCGCCGACCTCCGCCCCCTCGACGCGGCCGCCGAGCGTCAGCACGAGCGCCTGCATGCCGTAGCAGATGCCGAGCACGGGGATACCGAGCTCGAGCAGCTCGGGGTCCAGGCGCGGCGCGCCGGGCGCGTAGACCGAGGCGGGGCCGCCGGAGAGGATCAGCCCCCTCGGCGCCCGCCGGCGGACCTCGTCGGCCCCGACGTGATGGGGCAGTAGCTCCGAGAAGACTCCGAGCTCGCGCACGCGGCGCGCGATCAGCTGCGAGTACTGGCCCCCGTAGTCGAGGACGACGACCTCGTCGTGCGCGACGGCGCGTTCGAGCGCCAGCTCCTCGACGGGCTGGTCGGCGGGCAGGGACGAGCCGGGCCCGCGCGACTCCAGCTCAGTCGGCGACAAGGGCGACGGCTCCGCCGCGGGCGGCCATGCCGATCTGCTGCTCACGCTGCAGGTGCTTCCCCTCCGTCTGCAGCGCGGGCGCGACCATCAGTTCCGCCCGGTTGAACTCCGCGATGTCCTGGTAGCCGCAGGTCGCCATCGACGTCTTCAGGGCGCCCATGAGGTTGAACGTGCCGTCGTTCTCGCGCGCCGGCCCGACCAGGATCTCCTGGAGCGTGCCGTTCTGCGTGGTGGCTACGCGCGCGCCGCGCGGCAGCGAGGGGTGGAACGTCGCCATGCCCCAGTGGTAGCCGTGCCCGGGCGCCTCGTAGGCGCGCGCCAGCGGGGAGCCGACCATCACCGCGTCGGCCCCGCAGGCGATGGCCTTCGCCACGTCGCCGCCCGTCCGCATGCCGCCGTCGGCGATCACGCGCACGTACTCGCCCGTCTCGAGCATGTGCTGGGAGCGCGCCGCCGCGACGTCGGCGATGGCGGTGGCCTGCGGCACGCCGATCCCGAGCACGCCGCGCGTGGTGCACGCGGCGCCCGGGCCGACGCCGACGAGGACCGCCGCGGCCCCCGTGCGCATGAGGTGCAGGCCCGTGTGGTAGCTCGCGCAGCCGCCGAGGACGACCGGCACCGGGACCTCGCGCACGAACTCCTTGAGGTTGAGGACGTGCCCCTGCGAGGAGACGTGCTCGGCCGAGATGACCGTGCCCTGGATGACCAGGATGTCGAGCCCCGCGTCCAGCGCCACCTCCAGGTGACGCTCCACGCGCTGCGGGGTCAGCGAGGCGGCGGCGACGACGCCATGCCCCTTGATGTCGCGGATGCGCTGGGCGATCAGCTCCTCGCTGACCGGCTGGAGGTAGATGTCCTGCATCTCGCGCGTGGCCTCGTCGCGGTCCAGCGACGCGATCCGCTCGAGCTGCTCCCCGGCGTCCTCGTAGCGGGTCCAGATGCCCTCGAGGTTCAGGACGCCCAGGCCGCCGAGCTTGCCGACGATGCCGGCCGTCTCCGGCGAGACGACGCCGTCCATCGCCGCCGCGAGCAGCGGCAGCTCGAAGCGGTATGGACCCAGCGTCCACGTGATGTCCACGTCGTCGGGGTCGCGCGTGCGCCGAGAAGGCACGATCGCGACGTCGTCGAATCCGTAGGCGCGGCGCGCCTTCTTGCCTCGGCCGATCTCGACTTCCATGGGCGGACCTTAGTGACGGGGGCGGACGGGTAGTCGTCCCAGGCTAGCGGGGGGTGCGAGACTCGCGCGATGCACGACCCCGCGGCGCGCGCCGCGACCCTGGACCTTGCGCAGACCGACGTGCGGGCGCTGCTCGCCGGCGCGCAGGCGCTGGCTCTGAAGGAGATCGAGGCGACGCGCGACGGGCCGGTGTTCGGCGAGCCGCCGGCCGCGGCCCGGGTGCGCGCGCTGATCGGCGCGGACGACCCGCTGCCGGTCGACGGCGAGCCCGTCGAGGCGCTGCTGGACGCCTGCGCGCGGGTCCTCGGAGCGGGGCGGCGGACGAACCCGGGCTTCTTCGGCTACGTGCAGTCGCCGCCGGCACCGGTCGGCGCAGCGGCCGACCTGCTCGCCTCGGCGGCCGACCAGAACGTCACGGCCTGGCGGTCCGCGCCCGCGGCGACCGAGGTGGAGAAGGTGGCCGTGCGCTGGCTCGGCGAACTCGTCGGCTTCGCGCCCGCCGCGGCCGGCCTGCTCTTGGCCGGCGGCTCGGCGGCGAACCTGACCGCCCTGCTGCTCGCGCTGCGCCTGCGCACGGATCCCGCCGCCGACCGCCGCGCGCTCGTGGCCTACACGTCGAGCGAGGGCCACTTCTCGGTCGCCAAGGCGGCCGGCGTGCTCGGCGTCGAGCTGCGCGCCGTGCCGGCCGACGCCGCGCGGCGGCTCGACCCCGAGCGCCTCGAGGCGAGCATCGCCGAGGACCGCGCGGCCGGCCGCACGCCGTTCTGCGTCGTGGCCGCGGCCGGCACGACGGCGACCGGCGCGATCGACCCGCTCGACCGGCTCGCCGACCTGGCCGCCGAGCAGCGCCTCTGGCTGCATGTCGACGGCGCCTACGGCGCGCCGGCCGCGGCCGTGGCCGTCCTGCGCGAGCGCTTCGCCGGTCTCGAGCGGGCCGACTCGCTCGCGCTCGACGCCCACAAGTGGCTCTACGTGCCGGTCGACTGCGGGGCGCTGCTGGTCCGCGACCCGGAGGCGACGGGGCGCGCGTTCGGCGCCGCCGCCGGCGAGTACGTACGCGTCATGGACGCCGAGCCCGCGGAGGCGTTCGCGTTCTGGGACCACGGGATCGAGCTCAGCCGCCGCTTCCGGGCGCTGAAGCTGTGGATGACGCTGCGCTGCTACGGCGCACGGCGGCTGGCCGCCGCGATCGAGGAGGACATCGCGATGGCGGCGTACCTCGCCGAGCGCGTGCGCGCGGCGGACGACATGGAGCTGCTCAGCGGCCCCGAGCTCAGCATCTGCTGCTTCCGCCACGTCCCGCCTGGCGTGCGCGACCTCGACGCCCACAACGAGCGCCTCCTCGGCGCGCTGCAGCGCGACGGGCGCGTCTACCTCTCGAACGCCCACCTCGACGGGCGGTTCGCGCTGCGCGCGTGCATCACGAACTTCCGTACGACCTGTCAGGACATCGAGCGCACGCTCGATGTCGTGCGCGAGCTCGCTTAGCCGACCTCGGCGGGCAGGCGGAGGCGCTCGACCTCCACGTCGCCCACGAGGCGCTCGACGCGCTCGGGCTCGACCAGCCCGGCGCCGAGGTGGCGCGTGGACTCGGCGCCGCAGGCGACCCCGTAGGCCAGGCACTCGGCCGGCGGGCGGCCGCCGTAACGGGCGGCGACGAAGCCGGCCAGGAAGGCGTCGCCCGAGCCGACGGTGGCCCGCGGCTCGATCGAGCCCGATTCGACCCGCACGCGGTAGACGACCGGCTCGCCGCCTTCGCGGACGCGCGCGAAGCAGCCGTCGGCCACGGTCATGATCGCCTCGCGGGCGCCGAGCTCGGTCATCTCGCGCATGGCGATGACCCGGTCCTCGTCGTCGTTGAACTCGTGGCCCACGAGCTCCTCCGCCTCGGCCACGTTCGGCGAGACCACGTCGGGCTCGGCCCGCACGGCGCGGCGCAGCGGGTCGCCGTCGGTGTCCACCACGGTGGTGACGCCGAGGCGGCGCAGCTCGCGGATCAGCCGCGCGTAGACGTCGGTGTCGACGTCGCGCGGGAGCGACCCCGCGAACACGCACAGGCTCGCGCCCTTGGCGAGGTAGAGCAGCTTGTCGACGAACAGGTCGACCTCCTGCTGGGACACCCGCGGCCCGCGCTCGTTGATCTCGGTCTGCTCGCCGGTCGTGGGGTCGATGACCGCGGTGTTGGTGCGCGACTCCTCGCGCGTCCGCACGAAGTCCGAGAGCACGGAGAGCTGCGTCAGCTGCTCGACGATCCGGGTGCCGGTGGCGCCGCCGGCCAGCCCCGTGGCGATCACCGGGGCGCCGAGGCTCTTGAGCACGCGCGCGATGTTCACGCCCTTGCCCCCGGGCATGGTCGTCTGCTCGACCGTCCGGTGACGGCGGCCGAGCCGGAAGTTGGGCACCGACAGCGTCTTGTCGATGGCCGTGTTGAGCGTGACGGTGATGATCATGCCGCCCGGGCTTCCTCACTGGCGCGGCGGCGCCCGGGGCGGCTCCCCCGCCGGCGGCGCCGTGCCAGCAGCACCGTACCGCCCAGGACGGCGAACGCGAGCACGATCGCCGGCGGGCGCGCGAACGTGGCCTTCGTCCTCTGTCCCAGCCCGGCCTCCGGGACGCCCGCGGAGGCCACGAGCGGGACCTGGGCGACCCGCCGGTCGCCCTGCATGACGGCGGCGCTCCCGAGCTCCTGGCCCGGCGCCAGCGGCCCCTCGACCTCGTCGGGGACCCTCAGCGGGCGCAACGTGAACGGGTTGCGCTCGCCCGCGGGCACCAGGCGGCGCAGCGTGCGGCCGACGACGAGCTCGAGCTCGGCGCCCGGCCGGTAGCGGATCGGCACGGTGAGCGCCGGATCCAGCGACGCGCCGGCGCGCGCGGCGGTGACCCGGCGCACCTGGCGGCGGGCCCACGTGAGCAGCGCCCGCGTGTCGGTGTCGCGCTGGGCCTCCGACCGCGCGCCCGCGACGGCGGAGATCAGCTGCAGGCCGCTCAGGCGCCCGGCGCCGACGAGCACGTAGCCGGCGTCGAGCGTGTGGCCGGTCTTGACGCCGTTGATCCAGTCGACGGTGCGCACCAGGTCGTTGCGGTTCTCGAACGTGCGCGGCCGGGCGCCCGAGTGCAGCGTGATCGACGGCTGGTTGACGAGGCGGCGGAAGAAGTTGTTGCGCCGCAGCCGCAGCGCGAGCGCGACGAGGTCGCGCACGCTGGAGTGCGCGCCGGGCGCGTCGAGCCCGATCGGGTTCTTGTAGTGGGTGTCGTGGAGGCCGAGCTCCCGCGCGCGGCGGTTCATCATCCGCACGAACGCCCGGCGCGAGCCGAAGACGCCCTCGGCGAGCGTGGCCGCGGCGTCGTTGCCCGACTCGATGAGCAGGCCGCGCATGAGGTCGCGGACCTTCATCTGCTCTCCGGGCAGCAGGCCGATCTGCGACTCGACCGGGTCGGCGCGGTAGCTGCCGGTCGTGTAGACGTCGGACAGCTTCGCCTTCTCGAGCACGAGCAGTGCGGTCATCAGCTTCACGGCCGAGCCGACAGGCCGGTCCTGGCCGGCGCGGCGCTCGCAGATCACCGTCCGGGTGCGCTCCTCCAGGACGATCGCGCTCGGCGCCTTCACGTCGGCCGGGCAGTCCTGGAACGCGGCGGCGGGCCGGGCGACGGCGAGCACGGCCAGCAGGGCCGCGGAGGCCGCCAGGGCGAGCGCGCGAGCGCTCACCGCCGCAGCCGGATCCGCGTGCCGGGGCTGAGCGTCTGCGGGTCGATGTCCGGGTTCAGGCGCTCGATGTCGTCGAGCGGCGTGTCGGTCTTCTCGGCGATCGATGACGGCGTGTCGCCGGGCTTGACGGTGTAGAAGCGCGGGCCCTTGTGCTCCTTGCGCGGCTCGCCGTCCTCGCCGTCCTCGCCGGTGGGCGCGGTCTGCTCGTCGCCGGTGGAGGGCGACGCCGACGGCTCGCCTGAGCCGCCCGTCTCCGACGACGTCACGACGATGAACAGGGCGAGCGCGAAAGCCACGAGCGCGAGCGGCGCCAGGAAGCGCGCGGGGCTGCGGTGCGCCATCGGCCTCGATTGTACTCGCGGCGGCGGCGGCTCAGGCCAGCGCCCAGGCCTGATCGCGCAGTCGCTCGGCCTCGGCGCGGGCGGCGGCGGCGGGGTCGCCGCCGCGGGTCTCGTGCGCGCCGGCGATCGAGCGCGACGCGGTCACGAGGCCGCCGGCGCGGCCGGGCGCGAAGGCGGGCGCGAGCGCCGCGACGTCGCCGCCCTGGGCGCCGATGCCGGGCAGCAGGAACGGCGCGCGCGGCATCAGCGCGCGCATGCGCTCGAGGTGCTCGGGCGCCGTGGCGCCGGTCACGGCGCCGACGTCGGCGAGTCCGCCGTCGTCGCGGCCGAGCTCGGCGACGAGCGTCGCCAGGCGCTCCCACAGCGGCTCGCCGCCCGCGAGCGGGAGGTCGAGGAGGTCCGCCGCCCCGGGGTTGGAGGTGCGCACGAGCACGAACACGCCCGCGCCGGTGGCCCGCGCGCCGTCGATCAGCGGCTCGAGCGCATCGCGGCCGAGCAGCGGGTTGGCGGTGAATGCGTCCGCGCGCAGGCCGGGCAGCGGGCCGAACGGGGAGTTGGCGCCGGTGACGAGCGCCTGCGCGTAGGCGCGGGCGGTGACGGGGACGTCGCCGCGCTTGCCGTCGACGACCACCAGCAGGCCGGCGGCGCGGGCCCGGTCGGCGAGCACCTCGAGCGCGAGCCACCCAGGCGCCCCGAGGCGCTCGAAGCAGGCAAGCTGCGGCTTGACGGCGACGCACGCGGGGCCCGCGGCGGCGAGCAGCTCGAGCGCGTGGGCGAGGACGGCGGCCGCGGCCTCGAGCGGGCCGGTGTGCAGCGGGGGCGCCGTGCCGTCGCCGACAGCTTCCGCGGCGTCGACGGCCGCGGCCATGGCGGTGGCGAGGCCGGCCCGGGCCTCGGACGCCCGGGCGAGCGCCTGGGGCCACAGGCGCACGGGATCGGGGTCGATCCCGAGGACGACCTGCGACTCGCGCGCCGCCACGGCGGCGGCGAGCCGGTCACCGAATCCCGTCTGGGGCACCGCTCGCGGCCTCGGCCCCACCGGATCGGGGCGCCGGCCCTCGGCGGCCGGCGCCCAACGCAGCCGTGGACGGGGCGCCGGCTACCGGACGGCCTTCTTGAGGCCCGACCCGGCGGTGAAGCGCGGCACCTTGCTGGCGGCGATGGTCATGCTCTCGCCGGTACGGGGGTTGCGGCCTTCGCGCGCGCCGCGCGAGGCGACGTGGAACTTGCCGAACCCGGTGAAGCTGACTTCCTCGCCGGACTGGAGCGCATCCTCGATCGAGGAGATGACGGCATCGACCGCGCTCCCGGCGTCCTTCTTGCTCAGGCCGCTCTGAGACGCGACCCGGTCGACGAACTCCGACTTGGTCATGGATCCTCCTTACGTCCCCTCAACCTGAGGAGGACTTGGGTAACCGGCGCGAAGCTAACAGCGGCTCCGGACGCGGTTGGACGCGTTGGGCCAGTTTCGCCGCATTTTGCGAGATTTGCGCGGCGCTTGTTAGGCCTGTGAACCGCGCTGCGCCGCGGAAACGAGCCGTTCGGCGGCCTTCAGGAGGGGCGCCGCGGCGGGATCGCCGCCCTCCAGGACTCGGGCGTGGCCGGTGCCGTCGCGCAGCACGGCGCGGGGCTCGCGGGCGGCCCGGCGGCGCGCGATGCCGGCGGCCATGGCGCCCACCGCGCCGCGCGGGCGTGGGGCCGTCGGCTTGCGCGGAAGGCGCGGCACGTTCCTACGCGGCCTCGATCCGGGCGCCGTTGTCGCGAAGCTCGGCGAGGACGACGCGCAGGTCGTAGAAGAGCAGCGAGGCCAGCGCCTGGTGGCCGCAGGCGACGACGAGCGCATGCCGGTCGTCGCGGACGGCGAACACGGCGCCGCCGGCGGTGGTCACGTGCAGCTCCCGGGCGTCGCCGGCCTGCTCGAAGAGGTCGCGCGCCGCGTCTCCGACTTCCGGCGGGCCGGCCAGCAGCTCGCCGCCGGCGTCGAGGACCACTCCGGCGCGGATGTCCACGGAGAGCTCCCGTAGGTACTCGAGGGCCAGAGCAGGGGTCATCGGCCGTGGGCCAGAATACTCCGCCGTGCCGCTGTCGAAGATCGCCTGGCTCGCGACGGTCGCGCTGTGCTCGATCGCGGCGGTGATCCTGCTGCTCTCGAGCTACTACGGCTATGCCGGCGTCGTCTTCGCCGTCGCCCTGTCGGCGGCGATCAACCTGCGCTGAGCCAGGCCGCGAGCGCGCGGGCGGCGCGGCCGCGGTGCGAGATGGCGTCCTTCTCGGCGTCGGAGAGCTCGGCCATGGTGCGTTGCTCGCCGTCGGGGACGAAGAGCGGGTCGTAGCCGAAGCCGTTGGCGCCGCGCTCCGCCGGCGCGAGCGTGCCGGTGCAGGTGCCCTCGAACAGGAGCTCCGTGCCGTCGTCGTCGACATGGGCGATCACGCACACGTAGCGCAGCGCGGAGCCCGGCGGCGCCTCCTGCTTGAGCTTCTCGCGGTTGTCGCCGTCGGTCGCGCTCTCGCCGGCGTAGCGGGCGCTGCGCACGCCGGGGCGCCAGCCGAGCGCCTCTGCCTCGATGCCGGAGTCGTCGGCGATCGCCGCGCGGTTCGTGGCCGCGGCCGCCGCGCGCGCCTTGATCAGGGCGTTGGCGGCGTACGTGTCGCCGATCTCCTGCGGCACTTCCACGTCGGCGGGGAGGGCCGTGAGCTCAACGCCGCCGCCGAGCAGGCGCGCGAGCTCACGGACCTTGTGGGCGTTGCGGGTGGCCAGGACGAGCGGCGGCGTCACTCGACCGCTTGGGCCTGCGCGGCGCGCAGGCTCTCGATCCCGCGCTGGGCCAGCGCGAGCAGCTCGTCGAGGTGCGCGCGCGAGAGCGGCGTGCGCTCGGCGGTGGCCTGCACCTCGACGAGGCCGCCTTCGCCGGTCATGACGACGTTCGCGTCGACCTCGGCGCGCGAGTCCTCGGGGTAGTCGAGGTCGAGCAGCGCGGTGCCGTCGACGATGCCGCAGGACACGGCGGCGACCGTGCCGGTGAGCGGGCTGCGGTCGAGCCGCTTCTCGGCGAGCAGCCGCCGGCAGGCCAGGTCGAGCGCGACGAAGCCGCCGGTGATCGAGGCGCAGCGCGTGCCGCCGTCGGCCTGCAGGACGTCGCAGTCGACGTACACGGTGCGCTCGCCGAGCGCCTCGAAGTCGACGACCCCGCGCAGCGAGCGCCCGATCAGGCGCTGGATC
>Ga0126307_10001866_pt1 | contig 14069 bp, 16 predicted proteins | sample Plot28_FD_89955 | JGI IMG/M metagenome (GOLD analysis project Ga0126307, IMG submission 89955) | Serpentine soil microbial communities from UC McLaughlin Reserve, CA, USA - Plot28 | ecosystem: Environmental > Terrestrial > Soil > Grasslands | place: USA: UC McLaughlin Reserve, Lake County...
CCGCCGAAGGACTCGCGGGAGTTGGCGCGCTCGCACATCATCTCGATTGCACGCTCGGCCGTGCCGATCGCGCGCATGCAGTGGTGGATCCGGCCCGGACCGAGGCGATCCTGGGCGATCACGAAGCCGGCGCCCCGCTCGCCGAGCAGATTGGACTCGGGGACGCGGCAGTCCTCATAGCGGATCTCGCAGTGTCCGGGGCCGCCGTCGTGACCCATCACCGAGACGTTGCGGATCAGGTTGAAGCCCGGGTTGTCGATCGGGACGATGATCATGCTCGCGCGCGTGTAGGGGGCGGCGTCGGGATCGGTGACCACCATCGCGATCGCGAACTCAGCGCCGGTGGCACCGGAGGTGAACCACTTGTGGCCGTTGATCACCCACTCGCCGTCCTGGAGCTCGGCGCGGGTCTGCAGGGTTGTCGGGTCTGACCCGGAAACCTCGGGCTCGGTCATCGAGAAGCAGCTGCGGATCTCGCCATCGAGCAGCGGCTGGAGGAACTGCTCCTTCTGCTCGGGCGTGCCGTGGTCGGCGAGGATCTCGCTGTTCCCGGTGTCAGGCGCCGAGCAGTTGAAGGACATCGGCGCGACGATCGGGCTGCGCCCCATCTGCTCGCAGAGGATCCCGTACTCCCAGTTGGTCAGGCCGGCGCCGAATTCCTCGCCCGGGAGGAAGAGGTTCCAGAGGCCCTCTTCTTTGGCGCGGGCGCGGAGGTCGACGAGGATCTGCGGGTAAGGGACGCCCGGCTTGACCTCGTCGTCGATTGCCTTGATCGCCTCGGCCTCGACCGGATAGACGTGCTCATCCATGAAGCCGGCGATCCGCTCCTTGAGGGACTCGACCTCGGGCGAGGGATTGAAGTCCATTATCTGGACCCTACTACGCCCCGCCCGGCCCGGCTGTGATGCCCCGGTAGCGCGCGAACAGCTCGTTCTCTGACTCGAGCAGCCAGGCCAGCTCCACCTCGTCGATGTCGGGGAGCGCGCCCTCGAGCACGCGTGGGCCCTCGCCGCCGGCGATCTTCGGCGCGATCGTCAGGAAGAGCTCGTCGGCGAGCCCGCCCTCGCGGAGGCGGCCGTGCAGCGTTGGGCCACCTTCGCAGAGGACCGACTTGATGCCACGCTCGGCCAGCAGCCACTGGAGCGCCTGGTCTAGCTCGACGCCCTCTGGATGCCGCACGACCGTCACGGGGGTGGCGGTCTCCGGCGGATCCTCCTGCGACGCGGTGAAGATCACGACCGGGCCGCCGCCGCTCGTGAAGAGGCCGGCGTCCCAGGGCAGCTCCAGGCGGTTGGAGACGAGGATTGCGAGCGGGTCGTGGGCGAGGCCGGTGCGCTCGCGGTAGGCGCGGAAGTTGGGGTCGGAGACGATCCGGCCGTAGCGCTCGGCCCGCATCGTCCCGGCGCCGACCATCACCGCGTCGACGCGCGTGCGCAGGCGCTGGAGGAACTCGGTGTCCGTCGCACTGCCGATGGGCCCCGAGCGGCCGTCGATCGCCGCCCGCCCGTCCAGCGTGGTGGCGAAGTTGAGGATCAGATAGGGCCGGTCCGAATGCGCAAGCGGCTTCAGGTCCAGGGTGTTCAGCTGCTCGGCGACGGTGGTCTCGTCCGGGTCGGGGAGAAGGCGGCGCAAAGGATTGGTCTCACCGGGGATCTTTGACGTCACTTGCCCTCGATCTCCGACAGGTGCTCGACGTTGGCCGCGTCATCGGCCTCGGCGCTGGCCTCGCCGCCGAACCAGGCATCGAGGATCTCCCCGAGCTCCGCCTCCGATGTGGCACGCAGGCTGAGCGCCAGGGCATTGGCATCGTTCCACCTCCGCGCACCCTCCGCCGTCTGGGCGTCGAGGCAGAGCGCGGCGCGCACGCCGTCCACCTTGTTGGCGGCGATCGAGGCGCCGGTGCCGGTCCAGCAACAGACGATCGCCTGTTCGGCGCGCCCCTCGGCGATGTCACGTGCGGCCGCCTCGCTCGCCCAGGCCCAGTCGTCACGTTCTCCCTCGGAGAGCGCCCCGTGCGCGATCGGCTCGTGGCCCCGCTTGCGGAGCTCTTCGACCACGGCCTCCGCAACGCCGACCCGCTCGTCAGCAGCTACCGAGATCCTCATGGCGTTCAGGTTATTTCGTCGAGCTGGCGCCGCGCGGCCTCGACGTCGGCGGGGTCGAGGAAGCCCAGCTTGACCTGGACATCCACCGACTGATCGAATTGCTTGCGCTTCAGGTTTCCGGCCTGCACCGCAGCGACCCAGGTGTCGAGCGCGACCTTGGCGTCCTCCTTCTGCTTCGCGGCCTGCTCGGGCCGGGCACTGTGCAGTCGCTCGACGGCCGCGGACTCGTGGAGCCGCTTCATCTCGTCGCGCCCGCCCGCTGCGAGGAAGGCATCCCAGTCGATCATCACTTCCTCGGGCTTCGCGGGGTCGACTGAAACGGGAAGCGTGATCCCGGCCGGAACCGGGGTGCGCTTCATCAGGGGGCGCGCCACGAATCCCCGCTTGCGGCCGAACTGGACCTCCGCCGGGACCTTGAAGCGGCCCTCCACTACGTACGGCTCGCTTCCCGGCAGCCGCACCTCTAGGCGGAGGGTGTGGGCGCCCAGCCCGAAGTCTGAGACGTCCGCCTCACCCGCGGCGATGTCGCGCCGGAAGCGAGGCCCGGGGCGACTGGACTCGAGCACGACCGCTTCGCCGGCTGTGTCTATGAGTAGTTCTTCCAGTCGGCGAACTCGCGGCCGGCGAACTCCTGCAGCGCCGCGACGTCCTCGGTGAACTGCGGCCGGAGCGTCTCCATGATCGATTCCGGGATCTCCGGCTTGGGCGCCGAGGGCGCCTCCGGGTCGTGGACGATCTTCTCGACCATCCAGCGCATGCGCTCAGGGAGGCGGTCGAAGTTCCGGTCGAAGGAGCGGAAGCCCGGGAGCTTGATCAGCTTTTCCATGAACTGGTACTTCTCAGTCTCCTTCGCCGATGATTTCTCCCACTCGCGGGAGAACTGCTCCGAGTGGAAGTCCTCGTCGACGCCGGCGAAGCGGAAGGCCTTGCGCATCGTCCCCTCGCGGTCGGTCTGCAGCTCCTCCTGCGCGATGACCTCGATCTGGGAGCGGTCGAAGCGCTCGAGGTAGGGCTGCAGCTGCAACCAGTAGCGAGAACGGGTCACGTAGGTCTGGTCGCCGCGAGCGAGCGCCTCCTCCATCGGGCGGGTCTCGTAGCCGGCGCCGATGGAGTGGCACCAGTGGGAGAGGATCCGGGAGATCGGGTCGCGGACCATGTAGATCAGCTTCGCGTCCGGGATCTGCTCGTGGATCCGCTCCGGGACGCCCTCGAAGTAGGGGAGGTTCGTGTAGTGGGGGGAGGACTCGCCGCGCACCTTGAAGCGACCGTCAAACCGCCCGGCGTACCAGTCCAGGCCGAGGTCCCAGTTCAGTTCCTCGACGAAGAAGTTGAGCTCCTTGGGCTTCGACATCCAGATCTCCGGATGGAGCCCGAGGTAGTGGTGAATGCTCGTCGTCCCGCACTTCAGCCCGCCGATGATGATCAGGTTCGGCAGGGCGGCGTGCTTGCGGCGACGTCTGGGCACGCGGCCGCCCCGCTTGCGATCGGCGGCATAACGCTCTCGCGCCCGCAGGCACATCGCCTCATCGGCGGGATCGTGCGTGGGGGGAGGCATGGCCGGAGTAGCTACGGCAGCCATGGAGCGGGGCAGTGTACATATGCTCCCGCGACAGTGGACATTTTCCGCACCCCCGACGAGCGCTTCGACGGCCTGCCCGGCTACGACTTCGAGCCCAATTACGTCGAGATCGACGGCCTGCGCCTGCACTACGTGGACGAGGGCCCGAAGGACGGCAAGCCGATCGTCTGCTTTCACGGCGAGCCCACCTGGGCCTTCCTCTACCGGAAGATGCTCAGCCCGCTGGTCGAGGGTGGCTACCGGGTGATCTGTCCCGACTACGCGGGGTTCGGGCGCTCCGACAAGCCCACCGACCGCGACTGGTACACGTACGACGGCCACCTCGACCTGGTCACCCAGCTGCTCGCCGGCCTCGATCTGAAGGACGCCCTCGCTGTGGTCCAGGACTGGGGCGGACCAATCGGCCTGCGCTGGGCGGTGGAGAACGCGGACAGCGTCGGCTGGCTGGCCATTCTCAACACGGGGATCTTCACCGGCCGGGTCTCGAAGGGCTTCAGGGCGTGGCGCGACTTCGCGGAGAAGAATCCGGATCTGCCGGTCGGCTTCGTGATCCAGGGTGGGACCACAACCGAGTTGCCAGACGAGATCGTCGCCGGCTACGACGCGCCCTTCCCGAACGCGGAATCCAAGGCGGGCGCGGCCCAGTTCCCGCTGCTCGTCCCGATCGAGGAGGACGCCACCGGCGCGAAGGAGATGCGCGACGTCGCTGAAGCACTCAGCCGCTGGGACAAGCCGGCGCTGGTCGCCTTCTCGGACACCGACCCGGTCTTCCCCTATCCCCGCGCCGGGGAGCGCTTCGTCGACTGGATTCCGACCGTGAGCCACCAGGTCAAGATCGAGGGAGCCGCGCACTTCCTGCAGGAGGATCGCGGCGAGCAGATCGCTGGGGAGATCCTGCGCTTCCTGGACTCGGCGTGAGCGCGCGGCGCGCGGCGCCGGAGCAGACAAACGCGGAGGTCGCCCGGCTGCCGTGGCGCGGACGGGAGGAAGATCGCCCGAAGCTTCCGGTGCCTCCCGCGCCGATGCCGCTGCTGAACGGCCGGCGCTTTCGCAAGCGCTGGCGCTGGGCGGGTGCATTCGCAGACAACCTGATGGTGTTCGCGGCCGTCGTCCAGGTCGGGCCGGCGTCGATGACCTTCTGGGGCGTCTGGGACCGGGAGCGGAAACGGCTTTGGGAGCGGACGCGTCGCGGCCTGCCGGGGCGGCGCCGGGACGTGGAGATGCGGGGGCGAGATGTCCGCGTCCGGGCCGGGAACATCGAGTTCGAGCTGGAGCTCGGCGAGGGCAACCCGATCGAATGCATGTGCCCAAACGGCGAGGGCGGGTACACCTGGACGAGGAAGTCCGCGGGAATGCCGGTGAGGGGAGAGGTTCGCATTGGGCGCAGGACGAACAGAATCGAGGGGCTCGGCGTCGTGGACGAGTCGGCCGGATACCACCGGCGCTATACGTCGTGGAAGTGGTCGGCGGGCGTCGGCACCGCTCAGGACGGCCGCTCCTTCGCCTGGAACCTGGTCAGCGGCATCAACGATCCGCCGACCTCCAGCGAGCGGACGATCTGGGTTGCGGGTCAGCCGACGGAGCCCGCCCCCGTCCAGTTCCAGGGGCTCAGCACGATTCACTTCGCCGACGAGTCCCGGCTCAACTTCACCGCCGAGACGCAGCGCTCACATCACGAGGGGATTCCGCTGTTCGCGCGTTCGGATTACGAGGCGCCCCTTGGCACCTTCAGCGGAATGCTCAACGGGCTGCCGGTCGAGTCGGCGCTCGGCGTGATGGAGGCGCACGATGCCGTCTGGTAGAGCCGAATGGGTCGCCATGGCGAAGGCGATCTACAGCCGCTTCGGCGAGGTGCAGGTCACCGATCGAGCGGCGGCGCTGACCTACTACTCGATCCTCTCGCTCTTCCCGGGCCTGCTGGTCATCGTCGCGCTGCTCGCGCTGCTCGGCACCTATCCCGACACCTACGAGAGCATCGTCAACACCCTGCGCGACGCCGCGCCGGGCACCGCCGTGGACACGATCGACAGCGCGCTCCGGGACGCCCTCTCGAACCGGGGCAACGCCGGACTCTTGCTGATCGTGGGGATCGTGCTCTCGCTCTACTCCTCATCGGGGGCGATGGGGGCGGCCATGCGCTCGCTCGAGGCCATCAACCACGCGGAGAAGGGCCGCGACTTCCTGCCGAACCTCGGCGTCCGCCTCGGCCTCACCGTTCTCGTCACCCTGTTGGTTCTGGTCGCCTTCCTGTCGGTGGTGATCGCCGGGCCGCTCTTCGGCGCGATCGCCGACGCGGCGGGCTTTCCTGGTTTCGTCAAGGGGATGGTCGGCTATCTGCGCTGGCCGATCGGCGTGGCGGCGCTGCTCACCGCGTTCGCGATCGTCTACGCGCTCGCCCCGCACCGGACGCCGAAGCGGGACGACCGCTCCCTGCGCTCGGTGCTACCCGGGGCAGCGGTGGCAGTGGCCCTCTGGTTCGCCGTTTCGCTGGTGTTCACTTTCTACGTGTCCCACTTCGGGTCTTATGACAAGACCTATGGCACTCTCGGCGCGATGATCTCGCTGCTCATCTGGCTCTGGCTCGGGAACATGGCGTTCCTGCTCGGCGCGCTCTTCAACGCTGAGGGTTATCGGGCCGTGGACGAAGGGTGATGGTCGCGCCGCTCGGCGTGGACCTGGGCCGCAGCTTCGACAGCTTCCAGCACGGCGCCCAGGAGTTCTTCCACCGGCTCTCGGAGATCGGATGGCTCGCGATGGCGATCGCGCTCGCCTTCTACCTCACCCACCTGCTCGCCCGCAGCCGAGCGTGGCAGAACGCGCTGCGGGCGGCATATCCCGACCGCAAGGTCCCGTTCGCGCGCATCGCCGCCGCCTACCTGGTCGGCGCCGGCATGAACAGCGTGGTGCCCGCGCGGGTCGGCGACGCGGTGAAGATCTTCCTCGCCAAGCGCTCGATCCGCCGTTCGACCTTCCCGACCGTCGTCTCGTCGTTCTTCGTCGCCTCGGTCTTCGACACGTCCGCCGGGATTCTCGTCTTCGTCTACGCGCTGACGCAGGGGCTGCTGCCGAACCCCCCGGAGCTGCCCGACCTGCCGGCGTTCGACATCGCCTTCTGGGCGCAGCACCCGAGTTTCCTCCTCTTCACCCTGACCGCACTCGCCATCGCCGCCGTTGTCGTCTTCGCGCTCCTCGCCCGCCGGGTCGAGGCCTTCTGGGACCGGGTCAAGCAGGGCGCAATCGTCCTCGCCACGCCCGGCGTCTACCTGACGACCGTCGCCTCCTGGCAGGGACTCGGCTGGGCCCTCCGCTTCGCCTCCTACTGGTTCTTCCTCGATGCCTTCCACATCGGAGGCTCGTTCCAGAACGTGCTGCTGGTGATGAGCGTGCAGACGGTCTCGACGCTGCTGCCGCTGACGCCTGGCGGCGCCGGTGCGCAGCAGGCGCTCCTGGTGGCCACCCTCGTCGGACCCGGCCCGATCGCCGTCCTCACGTACTCGGTGGGCCAGCAGATCGCGATCGCAGCCTGGACCGTGGTCATCGGCGCGCTCGCCCTGATCTTCGTCTTCCGGACGACGAACTGGCGCAGCCTGATCCGCAGCGCGAGCCAAGAGGCCGAGCGGCACGCCGAGGCGTGAGCCGGCGCTGCTCTGGTCACGTGGCCGGCCTCGACGGCAGCCGCCAGCGCCACGGTGGCTCTTCGACACGAGGGAAGTCGTAGTGGTCCTTCCCAGGCAGGGTTTCCAGCGGGACCAGAGCCGGGTCGTCCTCCAAGTTGAGCCTGATGTGTGACGCAGCCTCGATCTCGACGGCGCCCGCAGTGCGCACGATCCGCTCCCAGCCGATGCCCGGGCGGTAGAGCCAGTAGGTGATCCGGACCGGGCCCCCTGAGGGCCGGCCATCCTCGACCGAGACGAACTCGGTGACGCGGCGTCGCGACGCGTTGAGACCCGACACCGACCCGCGGGCCGCGCAGCTCGGCTGCCGGCAGTAGCGAAAGTCAACCGGCATCTCGCCCTCCTTCACTGCCGGTGTTGGAGCAAGAAACCGAACGAGCTTCCCGAGCGGAAACCCATACGCAAGAGCCAATGGATTCCGCCCGCAAGGCACCGGATACCGGGGCGCACAGGCGATCCGGCGGGCGAGCATCTCGCCGAGCTCACGCTCGCCCCTCGTCGGCGGCGAGGCGACCAGGGCCGCAATCGCGACCACGATCAGGACGCCGATCAGCCCGGCGAGGGCGACGTACTCGACCGAGGCGGCGCCGCGGCACCGCTCTGCGCGTGGCTGCACCGGACCCACGCTCCGGCCACCGGTGCCTCACGGGACCTGCATGAGTGCCGAATGGGTGACCGGTCTATGATCGAAGGCATGGAAGGATTTGGCGGATTGTTCGGCGACCCGGAGGAGATGCGTCGCCGCATGGAGGAGCTTCAGGAGCAGATGCAGGGAGCTCAGAAGGTTGCCTGGGCGGACAACGCGATCAAGCTGGCGGTCGACATGACCACCGCCGCGATCAGCTCGATGGAGCTGACCGGATCGAGCGATGAGCAGGCCGTTCAGGTCCGCGACGCGATCCGGATCGTCTTCCCAGAGGCAGTGACGCTCGTCCGAGAGGCCCGCGAGGGCCTGCAGGACTGACGCGCGGCCTGACCCATGGGTCTTCCCGAGCCCTCGGTCAGCAGCATCTCGGTCGTGACCGGCGCTTCGTCTGGCATCGGCGCCGCCATCGCCGATGAGCTGGCATCGCGCGGGCACTCCGTCGCCCTGGTCGCCCGCCGCGAGGAGAGGCTTCGCACCCTGGCGACCGAGCTGACCTCCACCTACGGCGTGGCAGCCGAGGTGATCGTCGCCGACCTGGGCGAGCCGGAGGGGCGCGACCAGCTCGCCGATGAGCTCCGCGGCCGCGGGCGAGTGGTCGAGGTGCTGGTCAACAACGCCGGGTTCGGCCACCAGGCGGACTTCGCGACCAGCCCGCGAGAGCGCATGGGCGAGATGGTCAAGCTGAACGTCGAGACCGTTGTCGACCTCACCAGCCGCTTCCTGACCGGGATGATCGATCGCGGCCGCGGCAGCGTGATCAACATCGCCTCAACCGCGGCGTTCCAGCCGCTTCCCGGCTCCGCCGTCTACGCGGCGAGCAAGTCGTTCGTCCTCTCGTTCAGCGAGGCGATCCGCACCGAGCTTCGCGGCTCCGGGGTCACCGTCACCGCTGTCTGCCCGGGCCCGGTCAAGACCGAGTTCACCGACGTCGCGGGAATGGGAGGGGTCGAGGATCGGACCCCGAGCGCGGTCTGGATGACGGCGGAGGACATCGCCAAGCACGCCATCGATGGCGCCGCCCACGATCGCCGCGTGGTCGTCCCGGGCGCGCTCAATCGCGCCACTGCGCTCGCCGGCCAGCACAGCCCCAGGGCACTGGCCCTCCCGCTGATCAGCCGGATCTGGCGCAACGTCTAGCCGTCGTGCCGACCCTCGACGCCCGCGGCGTGGAGATCGCGTGGAGCGAGCGCGGCGACGGACCTCCCGTCCTGCTGATCCACGAGACCGCCGCCACCGGAGCGGTCTGGGATCCGCTCGCCGAGGCGCTCGCCAAGCAATTTTGCGCGATCTCCTACGACCGCCGCGGCTGGGGCGGCTCGAGCGAGCCGGACGACTACCGGCGAACCACGATCGAGGAGCAGAGCGAGGACGCGGCGGCGCTGCTCGAATCCATCGCGGACCGGGCCGCGGTCGTCTGCGGCGCCGGCGTAGGAGCGGTGATCGCGTTGGACCTGCTGCTCCGCCGCAGCGAGCTCGTCTCCGGCGTGGTGCTCGTCGAGCCACTGCTCCTCCAGCTGATCCCGGTCGCCACCGAAGCGCTCTCGCAGGACCGTCACCGGCTCGAGATCGCGGCGGGGAACCGGGAGAACGTGATCGACGTCTACCTCTCGGGAGGGCTGCCGGCGCTCGGCCCAGGGGTCGAGCGCACACCTGACGAAACCGCCGCAGCCGCCCGCGAGCGGCCGCGCAGCGTCGTGGCGGAGCTCGGTATCCCGGCGGGGTGGCGCATGCCCCTGCCGCGCCTGTCCACCGCCGACCGGCCATCGGCGATCGTCACCTGCGGATCGTCCCCGCCGCTGCTCCAGGAGGCTTCACGAGCGCTCGCCGCACAGCTCTCGCAGGCCGAGCCGAGAGAGGTCGACTCACCCCGGGCCCCGCCTCACCTCGGAGCGCCGTCTGAGGTCGCCTCGATCGTGTCTGAGGTCAGTCCGTAGCCGGGAGGCGGTCCGACTGCACCTCGATCGCGCCACCGCGGCGCGCGAGCAAGGCCCCGCTTTCGAGAACGACCGCGATGATCGCCGTGGGTATCGCGGCCAGCACCGTGACGAGCGCATCGATCCAGAAGGCGACCCGGCCGCGACCGGTCCCCGGCCGAAGCCGTCCCGAGGCTGCCTCGGAGGCGAAGTCGCGGTGGAAGGTGAGCAGGTTGAGGAGCGTCTGCCACATCGAGGCCATCCCGGGCCGGATCAGGTAGCGGACCCGGCGCACCTCCAGGCCGCGGCGCGCCAGCAGCAGCCCGACCGCCCGAGGGGTGGGGTGGATGGCGCGGCCGCCGGGACGCAGCGCGGCCCAGTTCTCCGCGCCCAGCCAGGCCTGCAGGCTGGCGGCGTTGTCGGCATGGATCGACACTCGGGTTCCGTCCTCCTCTCGGCCGAGGAGAAGCGCGTCGACCGCGTGCTCGGGCGAGGGGATCGCGTCCCGGGTCACGACCAGGCCGCAGTTCTCACAGCGGTCGATGACCTGGTCCTCGCGCGGGCCGTAGCCCTCGGTCTCCAGCCAGACGAAGAGCGGCTCGCGGCACGCCGGGCAACGCGCCGAGTCCGGAGCGGCCCCCTCCTCGAGGCTGACCCTCCGGCCCTTGCGGGTGGGAAGTCCGATCTGCCTGGCCACGCTAGGCCTCGACCGTGGCCGGGAGGTTCGTCCCGAAGACCTGCCAGCGGACATCGAACCTGTCGAGTCCCTCGAGGAAGTCCTTCGGCTCGAAGGCCTGGGCGGGAGACAGGCCGCCCCGCCCATCGAAGCCCTTGCGCGACGCGAGCATTGCTCCCTGGACGATCGCCGCCGCGGTCAGCCCGTAGACGTCCCTTCCCGTGATCACGCCCTTGCGCGCGACCTCGCCGCGCTTCGCCTCGCAGGCGATCGCCCAGGTCATTCGCTCGCGCTGTTCGGGAGTCTGGCCCTCCGGGAGACGCGAGATGACCGCATTCGCAAGCCGCTTCAGCGGCGTGCGCATCGCCAGACCCGCCGGCCTCACGGTCGCGCTGAAGATCGGTGCGAGACGATCGCTGGAGAAGGCGCCCGCGTTCATCGAGGCGCTCACGTTGCGGGTCGGCACGTGGCGCGGCACCGTGACCTGCTCGCCCGATGGGTAGCGGAACATCCGCTGGCGGCCGAAGGGCTCGGGAAACTCGTATGCGCCCCGCGAGACGCCGCCCTGCGCCTCGACCCACTCCATGTTCCGCCACTCGAGGTCCTTGCCCGCGATCATCTCCAGGGTGGTCCGGGCGGTGCCCTGGCTAGGTGCGAAGTCCCGCCAGCAGTAGAACATGTCGAGCTCGTCGAGCTCGCCCATCCCGTTGGCGGTGAGCGACGCGATCATGTCGCCGGGGACGTAGTCGAAGCCCATGGCGGGAATCACGGCGACGCCGGCGCGCTCGGCGCCTGGGCCGTATCGCTCGTAGGCCATCTTCATGTAGGGCTGCTCGCCGGTGGTGTCGAGGTAATGCGTTCCGGTCTCCACCGCGGCGGCGAGGACCGGCTCGCCGTACATGACGAACGGGCCGGCGCAGTCGATCACCGCCGCGCAGTCGGCGAGCAGCTCGCGCAACGATGCCGGGTCGTCCACTCGGGCGGTCCTGGCAGGCGTCTCCAGGTTGAGATCGCTCCGGAGCGCGTCCAGCTTCGCGATGCTGCGGCCGGAGACGATGAAGTCAGCCTCGGCCTTGCGCAGCTCGGCGGCGACGAGGCGACCGGTGTACCCGGTCGCTCCGTAGACGGCTATCGGCCCGGTTTGGCGGGAGATAAGCGGCACGGCGGCCAAGATACAGTCCCGCTCCTGCCGTGAACGCGCTGCCGAGCAAAGCGGAGCTGCTCGCCTATCAGACCCGCTGGCAACGGCGGGCGGGGTACGCGGCACTCGCGGGCGCGCTGATCGTCGCCGCATCGATCGTGCTGCAGCGAGTCGGCCTCGATCTGCCGAACGGAGACTCGGACGCCGATCAGCTTGTCTTCGAGCACGCCCACAGCGGGCGCCTGATCTACACCTCGATCATCCAGGGCCTCGGCTTCTGCCTGTTTCTGATCCCGCTGCTCTTCCTGTTCCGCTCGGCGGCCGGGCGCGCCGAGCGGGTGCGCAGCGCCTACACCGCCCTGATCATCATCGGTCCCCTGGCCTTCGGCATCGGCCTGGCCGTCTCGTCGGTCGGCAGCACCCAGGCCGGAAAGGACTTCGTCGAGCAGGAGCCCGCGAAGATCCAGGAGGCCCGCCAGCAGGCCCAGCGTGCGCAGGCCGCGGCCGCCGGCCCGAGCGCGAAGGGCGAGCCGACTCAGGGCTCGACCGCCACCCGGCCTTCGACCGCGACTCAATCGGCCACTGCGACTCCGACGACGAGCCCAGAGTCGACCACACCGACCGGCTCCACGACGACCGCGGCAGTTCCCGCCGCCAAGCCGAAGACTCCCGACCAGGCTGCCCACGACGCCCGAGAGGATCTTGCCGACCATCTCAACAGGAACACGACGGTCCTCATCGTCGGAGGGATCATCTCGACGATCGGGGTGCTCGCGATGGTCTTCGGAATGATCTACACGAACCTTTGGTGCATGCGGCTCGGGCTCTTCACCCGCTTCTGGGGCGCGCTGGGGATGGCGTTCGGCCTCTTCCTGGTGATCCCGCTCTTCCCCCCGATTCCAGGCCTGGTGCTCTGGTTCGCCGTGACCGGACTGATGCTGGCCGGGCTCTGGCCCAAGCCGCTGCCGCCGGCATGGGCCGCCGGCGAGGCGATCCCGTGGCAGGCCCCGGGCCAGGACCTGGGGCCGCCGCCTGAGGATCGTGGGCCCGGTGGGACGGTCGAGGGCAGCGGGCGCGAGGTCCCGGACGAGCCTCCGGCCGAGGAGGCAGGCCAGGGCGGCGAGCCTCCCCAGCCGCCCTACGGCGAGACGCAGGGCCAGCGGCGCAAGAAGCGCAAGCGCCGTTAGCGGCCACCAGGCCGCTCCACTTTGGAGCGGAGGGCGAAGCCCGTAGCGACTTGTGTGGGGCGGCCGCTCGTGGCCGCGACCTGATGGCGAAGCCGCTTACCGGGATGGTTCAGGTGGCGCCGCCATCAGTTCGACCCGGTGCCCGCCGGGGGCGATCGCGAAGGCGCGATCCGCGCCCCAGAGCTGGCGGGTGTCCTCGACCTGAAAGCCGGCATCGCGCAGGCGCTGCTTGGCCTCGGCGTGATCGGAGGCGACGACGGCCGCGTGCCCGAGCATCGGTGCCGTGTGGGCCTCGGTGAGGATCAGGTGGATCTGGGTGGCGTCCCGCTCGAACCAGCGAACCGAGTCGCCGAGCACGTCCGCGGCGGGGACCTCCTCGAAGCCAAGCAGGCCCCAGAACTCGACGGAGCGATCGGCTTCCTCCGGCGGGACCTCGAGCGAGACGTGGTGCAGCACTCGGCAAAGCCTGACAGATGGGATACGGTCGGCCCATGACGGGAAGGCGCCTTGGGGTCTTTGTGATTACGGCTGTCGCGGTCCTGCTCGTTCCCGCGACCTCGGCTTCGGCCGGGTCGTTCACCGGGGTCAACACGACATCGATTGAGATCCCCGGGACGGTAGCCACCGCCACCCCGTATCCGTCCCAGATCCCCGTCTCCGGGATGACCGGGACGGTCTCCGAGGTGGGAGTCGGCCTGCGGGGATATACCGACGCCGGGCCGACCGGCAACGTGGAAGTGGCGCTGGTCTCCCCGGCCGGACGCGCGCTGCTGCTCATGGCCGGGGTCGGAACGAGTGCATCGGCCGTCGATCTCGACCTGAACGACCATGCGGCCGGTCAGTTCCCCGGCCCGGGGGTTCTCGCAAGCGGCAGCTACAAGCCGACGAACCTCAACGGGACGCCCGCGGACTTCCCCTCGCCCGGGCCGGGCACCTCATATGGCAACCCGGGTCCTCAGGGAGGTGGCACCGCGAGCTTCATATCGACGTTTGGCGGCGACGCTCCCAACGGCGCATGGAGCCTCTACGTCATCTACTCCAGCGTCGGCAGTTCGGGCAGCTTCGCGAATGGCTGGCAGCTGACCTTGGCCACGGCCGATCCCCAGCCTCTGCCCCCTGTGCAGAAGAAGAAGTGCAAGAAGAAGAAG
>Ga0126307_10001867_pt1 | contig 14065 bp, 12 predicted proteins | sample Plot28_FD_89955 | JGI IMG/M metagenome (GOLD analysis project Ga0126307, IMG submission 89955) | Serpentine soil microbial communities from UC McLaughlin Reserve, CA, USA - Plot28 | ecosystem: Environmental > Terrestrial > Soil > Grasslands | place: USA: UC McLaughlin Reserve, Lake County...
CAGGCCCTCGATCGTCGTGACCTCGTGCCCGGCGGCCTGCACCGCCAGGACCGTGCACGACTTCACCGACTCGCCGTCGAACAGGATCGTGCAGGCGCCGCAGGACGACGTGTCGCAGCCGACGTTCGTGCCCGTGAGCCCCAAGGCGTCTCGCAAGTGGTGGACGAGGAGCGTGCGGGGCTCGACGTCCCCACTGCGTTCCTCCCCGTTGACCGTCAGGGTGATCCTCACGGCAGCTCCCTCCCTGGGCGTCGAGGACACGACCAGGATGCGCCTCCGCCGCGCGTTGTGCCAGAGGTCACATCTCAGCGAAGGACCTCGGCGGCATGGTCGGGCACGTAGTTCTGGGTGTCGCGGGGCGGTCGCTCGTAGCCCTTGGATGCCGGTCGCTTCGGCAGCTTCAGCGGCAGGCGGGTGACCTCGTGGTAGTCGATCGTGCTCAGCAGGTGCGCGATCATGTTGATGCGAGCTCGGCGCTTGTCGTCGCTCTCGACGACGTGCCACGGCGCCTCGGGGATGTCGGTGTGGACCATCATCTGGTCCTTGGCGCGGGAGTAGTCCTCCCACCGGCTCACCGATTCGAGGTCCATGGGTGACAGCTTCCACTGGCGCATCGGGTCGTCGAGGCGGGACCGGAAGCGTGCCTCCTGCTCGGCGTCGCTGACCGAGAACCAGTACTTGCGGAGGAGCAACCCGTCCTCGACGAGCATGCGTTCGAAGATGGGGCACTGGTGCAGGAAGCGGTGGTACTCGTCGGCCGTGCAGAACCCCATGACCCGCTCGATGCCCGCCCGGTTGTACCAGGAGCGGTCGAACAGGACGATCTCGCCTGCGGCCGGCAGGTGGGCGATGTAGCGCTGGAAGTACCACTGCGTGCGCTCGCGCTCGGTCGGTGCGGGGAGCGCGGCGATGCGGGCGACCCGGGGGTTGAGGTACTGGGTCACCCGCTTGATGGTGCTGCCCTTCCCGGCCGCGTCACGCCCCTCGAAGATGACGACCAGGCGCTGACGCTCGGCCCTCACCCACTCCTGGGCCTTGGCCAACTCGGCCTGCAGCCGGAACAGCTCCTTCTCGTACTCCTTCTTGGGCATGCGGTCGCCTGTTGCCGCCGCCTTCACCTGGTGCGTGCTCTTGGCCATGGTGGCGAGCGTACGGCGACGCCTGGCGGCGGAGGGTAAGACCAGGCACGATGGGCCGTGCCTCGGCCGGAAGGGGGAGGGTGGCAGCGACGAGCAACGACGGCCCCGAGAACCGCACGACCCCGGCGACCGTCGAGGATGTCGTCGAGGGGTTGGGTGCCCAGGGATACCTGGCCGACGAGGGGTTGGCGACCGTCGTGTTCCTGGCGCTGCGGTTGCGGCGGCCGCTGTTCCTCGAGGGCGACGCCGGCGTTGGCAAGACCGAGGTGGCCAAGGCGCTGGCGGCCTGGTCGGGGAGCCGCCTCGTGCGGCTCCAGTGCTACGAGGGGATCGACGCCGCCCAGGCCCTCTACGAGTGGGACCACGCCAGGCAGCTCCTCCACCTGCGCGCCGCCGAGGCGGCGGGCGCAGCGGCGGGCGGCCAGCCGGTGATCGAGGAGCTGGAGGCCCAGCTGTACGACGAGCGGTTCCTGGTCCGGCGGCCGCTCCTGCAAGCCCTCGAGGGGACGGCGGAGGGTGGCCCGCCGCCGGTCCTCCTGATCGACGAGGTCGACCGGGCCGACGACGAGTTCGAGGCCTTCCTGCTGGAGGTGCTGGCGGACTGGGCCGTCACCATCCCCGAGCTGGGCACCGTGCGGGCGGTCGTGCCACCGGTGACCGTGCTCACGTCCAACCGCACCCGTGACGTGCACGACGCCCTCAAGCGGCGCTGCCTCTACCACTGGATCGACCAGCCGGACTTCGAGCGGGAGGTGGCGATCGTGCGGGTGCGTGCGCCGGAGGTCCCGTCCGCGCTGGCCGGCCAGGTGGCGGCGGCGGTCGGCGAGATGCGGCAGCTGGGCCTCTACAAGGTGCCGGGGGTGGCCGAGACGATCGATTGGGCCCAGGCCCTGGCCACACTTGGCCGCGACGGGCTCGACGAGGCGTCCGCCCAGGCCACGCTGGGCTCGGTGGTGAAGTACCGCGAGGACCAGCAGCGGGTGCTCGACCACGGGCTCGACGGCCTCGTCCGGGAGGCCGTGCGCCGTGGGGCGTGAGGGCGAGGTGCCCGTCGCCTTCGCCCGGGCGCTGCGGCGGGCCGGGCTCTCCGTCCCCACCGACGCCACTGTCCTCCTCGCCCGGGCCCTGGCCGAGGTCGGGATCGACCGGCCGGAGCACGCCTACTGGGCGGGGCGGGCGGCCGTGGTCCGCCGGCCCGAGGACATCGCCACCTACGACCGCGTGTTCGCGTCCTTCTTCGGCGCCCGCCCGGTGCCCCTCCCGGGCGGCATGACCCGGCGCGAGGAGCTCCAGCTCGATGCCGGCGACGAGCCCGCCGACCAGGTGGGGCCCGAGCCCGACGACGACGATGCCCCCGCCGAGGTGCGGGCCGTGCGGTGGAGCGCGATGGAGGTCCTGCGCCACAAGGACCTGGCCGCCTGCACCGCCGACGAGTTGGACGAGGCCCACCGGCTCATCGCCGACCTGCGCGCCCACGCCGCCCGGCGGCGGAGCCGGCGCCGCCGCCCCCGGCCCCACGGGCGGGGACGGCCCGACGTGCGCCGGACGGTCCGCCGCGCCCTGCGCACCGGCGGCGAGGTCCTGCGGCCGGCCACCACCCGGCCGGCCGAGCGGCCCCGCCGGCTGGTCCTGCTCCTCGACGTCAGCGGCTCGATGGAGCCCTACGCCCGCGCCCTCGCCCGCTTCGCCCACGCCGCGGTGGTGGCCCGCCGGCAAGGCCAGGTCGAGGTGTTCACCCTCGGGACCCGGGTTACGCGCATCTCCCGGGAGCTGTCGACTCACGACCCCGACCGGGCGCTGGCCCGGGCGAGCGTGGTGGTGGCCGACTGGGCCGGCGGCACCCGTCTCGGGACCGGGTTACGCGCCTTCAACGACCGCTGGGGCGTGCGGGGGGTGGCCCGGGGGGCGGTGGTCGTCATCCTGTCCGATGGCTGGGACCGGGGCGACCCCACGGTCCTCGCCGAGGAGATGGCCCGCCTGCGCCGGGTGGTGCACCGGGTCGTGTGGGTCAACCCGCTGAAGGCCTCGCCCGGGTATGCGCCGCTGGCCCGGGGCATGGCCGCCGCCCTGCCGCACGTCGACGTCTTCGTCGAGGGCCACTCCGTCGCCTCGCTGGAGGCGCTGGCCGAGGTGGTGGGGGCGATGGCCGACCGTCGGCGAACGCCCGACCGAAGGGAGCAGCCGCCGCCATGGAACTGAACCACGAGTTCAGGGTGGACAAACCACCCGAGCAGGTGTGGGAGATGATGACCGACATCCCGGCCATCGCCCCATGCCTGCCCGGCGCCGAGCTACAGGAGGTGGTCGACGGCGAGTACCGGGGCGTCGTGAAGGTCAAGCTCGGGCCCGTCACCGCCCAGTACAAGGGGGCCGCCACCTTCCAGGAGCGGGACGACGCCGCCCGCCGGGCCGTCCTGCGCGCCGAGGGGCGGGAGACGCGGGGCCAGGGCAACGCCAGGGCGACGATCAGGGCCCGCCTGGAACCCGACGGCGGAGGCACTCGCGTGGCGGTCGAGACCGACCTCATGATCACCGGCCGGGTGGCCCAGTTCGGCCGCGGTGTGCTCGCCGACGTGTCGTCCAAGCTGCTCGACCAGTTCGTGGCCTGCCTCGAGGCCAAGCTGTCGGGCCAGGCGGCGCCGGCGGCGACCGAGACGGCCGGCGGCGGGGACGGCGGGAGGCCCGACCCGCAGGACGTTCCCTCCGACGCGGCGTCGGCCGAGGCCGGCCCGGTCCCCGGCAGCGCCACGCCGGGGTCGGCCGAGTCCGCCGGCCCCGCAAAGCCCGTGGACCTCTTGGGGACGGCGGGCGTCCCGCTCGGGAAGCGGCTCCTGCCGGTCGTCGTGGCGGTGCTCGTCGGGCTGTTCCTGCTCCGGCGGAGGCGCCGGTCACACCGCGACGGAAGAAACTTGTGATGTGAACCATTTATGGCCCCACACCGTTGAGGGGTCAGGTACTTTCGGGCTCGGGGGAGCAGGCAGACGGGGGTTGCCATGTACCCGGCAAGGTTCGAGTACGAGGTTCCAGCCACGCTCGAGGAGGCCTTGGCGGTCCTCGCCGAGCGCGGCGACGACGCGCGGGTCCTGGCCGGCGGCCAGAGCCTCATCCCGATGATGAAACTGCGGTTCGCCACGCCGGCGGCCCTGGTCGACGTCAACCGCCTGCCGGGGCTCGACCGCATCGAGGAGGTCGACGGGCAGCTGCGGCTCGGCGCGCTCGTCCGCCACAACGCCATCGCCGACTCGGACCTCGTGCGGCGGCGGAACCACGTCATGGCGGCCGCCGCCCCGTGGATCGCCGACCCGCTCGTCCGCAACCTCGGCACGATCGGCGGGTCGCTGGCCCATGCCGATCCCGAGGGCGACTGGGCCTCGGTCATGCTGGCCTGCCGGGGCGAGGTCGTGGCCACCAGCGGCGCCGGCGAGCGGGTCGTCCCGATCGACGAGCTGATCACGGGCATGTTCACGACCAGCCTCCGCCCCGGCGAGCTGCTCACGCAGGTGCGGGTGCCGATCCCCAGCCGGCCGAACGGCGGCACATACCTGAAGCTCGAGCGGAAGGTGGGTGACTACGCCACAGTGGCGGTGGCCACCCGGTTGGAGGTCGACGACGGCAGGATCGCCGACGCCGGCATTGCGCTCACCTCGGTGGGGCCTTCGAACCTCCACGCCCGCGAGGCGGAGCAGGTGCTCGTCGGGGAGCACCCAGGCGACGAGTTGTTCGCCGAGGCGGCCGACGCCGCCGCCCGGGCCGCGAGCCCGCGCAGCGACGTCCGGGGATCGGCCGAGTACAAGCGCCACATGGTGCGGGTGTTCGTCCGCCGGGGGCTGGCCCGAGCCGCCGAGCTGGCCGGAAGGACAACCGCGGCCTGAAGAGGGGGACGGCCATGAAGATCACGGTCACCGTCAACGGTGTCGAGGGCAGCTACGACGTCGAGCCCTGGGTGCTCCTGGCCGACTTCGTGCGGACCCACTTGGGCCTCACCGGCACCCATATCGGGTGCGACACCACGAGCTGCGGGGTGTGCACGGTGATGCTCGACGGCACGCCGGTGAAGTCCTGCACGCTGTTCGCGGTGCAGGCCGACGGCCGGGCGGTCACCACCGTCGAGGGCCTGGCGCGCAACGGCGAGCTCGACCCCGTCCAGCAGGGCTTCAAGGAGTGCCACGGCCTGCAATGCGGGTTCTGCACGCCGGCGATGATGCTGGTCAGCCGGGCGCTGCTTGACCGCAACCCCGACCCCAGCGAGGACGAGATCCGCTGGGCCATCTCCGGGAACCTGTGCCGCTGCACGGGCTACGTGAACATCGTGAAGTCGGTGCGCTGGGCGGCGGAGCATGCCGCCACGCCGGCCACCGCAACCGAGGGCTAGGAGGGCGACGATGACGACCACCGAGCAGCCCGCGACCCAGGCGACGCCGCCGGGGATCGGCGGCATCGGGCACTCGCTGCGGCGCAGGGAGGACGACCGCTTCCTGCGCGGCGCAGGGCGCTTCGTCGACGACATCGTCCTGCCGCGGATGCTGCACGCCGCCGTCCTCCGTAGCCCCGTCCCCCATGCCCGCATCGCGTCCATCGACACCTCGGCCGCCGCCGCGCTGCCGGGCGTCGTGGCGGTGGTGACCGGCGCCGACCTGGCGGCCCACAACCTGGCGTGGATGCCCACCCTCTCGGGCGACACCCAGGCCGTCCTGGCCACCGACAAGGTGCGGTTCCAGGGCCAGGAGGTGGCGGCGGTCATCGCCGAGGACCCGTACGTGGCGCATGACGCCCTCGACCTCATCGACGTCGACTACGACACCCTGACGCCGGTGGTCAACCCGCGGCAAGCCCTGGCGGACGACGCCCCGCTCATCCGCGACGACAAGGAGGGCCAGGAGGGCAACCGCTGTTACCGGTGGGAAGCCGGCGACCGCGAGGCGACCGATCGGGCCTTCGCCGAGGCCGACGTGGTGGTCGAGCTCGACACCCACTACCCGCGCTCCCACCCGTCCCCCCTGGAGACCTGCGGGTGCGTGGCGGACGTCAACCCCGCCACCGGGCACGCCACGATCTACATGACCTCGCAGGCGCCGCACGCCCACCGGACGCTCTTCGCCCTGGTGGCCGGGCTCCCCGAGGAGAAGATTCGGATCATCTCGCCCGACATCGGCGGCGGGTTCGGCAACAAGGTGCCGATCTACCCGGGCTACGTGGTCGCCACGGCGGCGTCGCTGCTCATCGGGCGGCCGGTCAAGTGGGTGGAGTCGCGGTCGGAGAACCTCATCTCGACCGGGTTCGCCCGCGACTACCACATGCACGGTGAGCTGGCCCTGAAGCGGGACGGGCGGATCCTCGGCCTGCGCGTCAACATGCTGTCGGACAACGGCGCCTTCTTCGCCGACGCCCAGCCCACCAAGTTCAAGGCCGGCCTCTTCCACATCGTGACCGGCTCCTACGACTACCCGGCCGCCCACGTCGTGACGGAGGGTGCCTACACGAACAAGGCGCCGGGTGGGGTCGCTTACCGGTGCTCGTTCCGCGTCACGGAGGCGTCGTACCTCATCGAGCGGCTCGTCCAGAACGCCGCCTACGAGCTCGGCGTGGACCCGGCCGAGCTGCGCCTGCGGAACTTCATCCGCCCCGACCAGTTCCCCTACCGCTCGCCGACGGGGTTCACCTACGACTCCGGCGATTACGCCCGCGCCCTGCGCCTGGCCATGGAGCGGGTGGGCTACGACGACCTGCGCCGTGAGCAGGCCGAGGCGCGGGAGCAGGGCAGGCTCATCGGCATCGGCCTGGCCAGCTTCACCGAGGTGGTGGGCGCCGGGAACCACAAGGAGTTCGACATCGCGGGCATCAAGATGTTCGACTCCGCCGAGCTGCGGGTGCACCCGACCGGCAAGGCGATCCTCAAGCTGGGCGTGCGTAGCCAGGGCCAGGGCCACGAGACGACCTTCGCCCAGATCGTGGCCGAGGAGCTCGGCATCCCAGCCACCGACATCGCCGTGCAGGAGGGCGACACCGACAACACGCCCTACGGCCTCGGCACCTACGCCTCGCGTAGCACGCCCGTCGGCGGCGCCGCCACGGTCATGGTGGCCCGCAAGCTGCGGGACAAGGCCCGCGTCATCGCCGCCCACCTGCTGGAGGCGGCGGAGGAGGACCTCGAGTGGGAGCCCGGGCGGTTCTTCGTCAAGGGCACGCCCTCCCGGGGCGTCACCATCCAGGACGTCGCCTTCGCCGCCTACACCAACTTCCCCGAGGGCCTGGAGCCGGGCCTGGAGGGCGTCCACTACTACGACCCGCCCAACATGACCTACCCCTTCGGCAGCTACATCGTGGTTGTCGAGGTCGACGCCGAGACGGGCCAGTGGAAGGTCCGGCGGATGGTGGCCGTCGACGACTGCGGCGTGCGGATCAACCCGATGATCGTCGAGGGGCAGATCCACGGCGGGCTGGCCGAGGGCTATGCCATGGCGAACATGCAGTTCATCACGTTCGACGAGGACGGGAACTGCATCGGGTCCAACTTCATGGACTACCTGATCCCCACAGCGTGGGAGACCCCCCGCTTCGAGCTGGACGAGACCGTCACGCCGTCGCCCCACCATCCGATCGGGGCCAAGGGCGTGGGGGAGTCGGCGACCGTGGGCTCGCCCGCGGCCTACGTCAACGCGGTGATCGACGCCCTGGCGCACCTCGGCGTGCGCAACATCGACATGCCGGTCCTGCCGCACCGGGTGTGGGCGGCCGTCCGGGACGCCGGGGGCTCCGGCGGCGGTGAGCAGGGCGGGGTGCCGCCCGCCCCATGACCCCCGAGCTGCTGGAGCAGGCGGCGGAGCTGACCCGCCGGCGCGAGCCGTTCGTGCTGGCCACGGTCGTGTGGCGGCGCGGCCCGTCGTCGGGGAAGCCCGGGGCCGCGGCGCTGGTGCTGCCCGACGGCTCGGTCCGGGGCTGGCTGGGCGGCGCATGCGCCGAGCCCACCGTGATCCGGGAGTCGCTGGCCGCATTGGCGTCCGGCGAACCGTGCCTCCTGGCCTTGGGCGAGGCGGACGAGGCGCGGGCGCCGCCGGGGGCACGATCGGTCCCCATGGCCTGCGCCAGCGAGGGGGCGCTGGAGGTTTACCTCGAACCGATGCTGCCGCCGCCACACGTCGTGGTGATCGGGCGGTCGCCGGCCGCCGGCACGCTGGCGTCGCTCGCCCGGGTGCTGGGCTGGGCGGCCACGATCGTCGACGACGGCGGGACCATCGCCGACCGGCCGGACGACGTCACGGTCGTCACCACGCTCGACCTGTCGAAGGTCGAGGTCGATGCCGGGACGGCCGTCGTGGTTGCCACCCAGGGCCACTACGACGAGGACGCGCTGGAGGCCGCCCTCACCACCGGTGCGGGCTACGTCGGGCTGGTCGCCTCGCGGGCGCGGGCGGCGGAGGTCGCCCGGCTGCTGGAGGAGCGCGGGGTGCCCCCCGACGCGGTGGCGCAGGTGCAGGCGCCGGCCGGCGTCGACCTCGGCGCCACCGATCACGAGGAGATCGCGGTCGCCGTGCTGGCCGAGCTGGTCGCCCTGCGGGCCGCTGGCCGGCTCAACGCCGTCGTCGAGGGGGTGGCGGCGCGGGCCGAGGCCATCGACCCGGTCTGCGGGATGACCGTCGACCCGCTCACCACGCACCACCGCGCCCAGCACGCCGGCACGCGCTACTACTTCTGCGCCGCCGGCTGCCTCGCTCGCTTCGAGGCGGCGCCTTCGACCTTCGTGGGTCAGCACGTGGCCGGGTAGGAGTCGGAGCCCGACGAGGACGTGACGGTCGTGACGACGTTGCCGTCAGCCGGTCGGCGTGCGACTCGGCGGGCACCAGCGTGCGGTCGCCCAGGACCACCATGCCGTTGGGGAACCACACGTCGTCGGCGACCTGGCGGCTGCTGCCATCGGGCAGCACGACGCTCAAAATCATCCACCGAACGAGAAAGGTCCTGGCCAGTACACCTGACCAGGGCCTTCGTTCGTGTACCCCCCCTGGGACTCGAACCCAGAACCTGCGGATTAAGAGTCCGTTGCTCTGACCAATTGAGCTAGAGGGGCAGGGGCCGGTCAGCGTAGCACCGGCCCGGTCGGGCCTCAGGAGGCCCGGCTCGCCATTCTAGCGAGCCCGGACTGCGCCTCCGTCACCCGTTCGCCGGCTCCAGGGGCGGGGGGGCGGCGTGGGTGCTGACCGCGATCCGGTTCCACGTGTTGATGGTGGCGATAGCCAGGATCAGGTTGGCGAGGTCGGCCTCGCCGAACTCCTTGACGGCGGCGTCCCACACCGCGTCGCTCACGCCGTCGGCGTCGAGGCGGGTCACGTCGTCGGTGAGGGCGAAGGCGATGCGCTCGCGATCCGTGAAGAAGGTCGACTCGCGCCAAGCGGATACGGCCAGCACCCGGCGGACGTCCTCGCCCTGGCCGAGAAGGTCGGTGCCGTGCATGTCGACGCAGAAGGCGCAACCGTTAAGGACGGACGCCCGCAGCTTGATCAGCCCGAACAGGGGCGGCTCGACGGCGTCGCGCACGTACGACTCCAGGGCCAGCACCCGGCGGTAGCCCTCCGGCGCCACGGCCGCCATCTGCATGCGCTGCTGCATGGTGGTCCTTTCCGGGGCGAGCCTCGCCCCTCGCCCACCTGACGAGACGGACGCCCCGAGCGTGACGCGGCGATCGGCGAGCCCGCCGGTACGGTCGGGGGCATGCCCGTCCGGCTCCGGATCGCCTCCGACACCCACCTGTCGACGATCACGCCCGAGGCCGTGGCCAACTGGCGGGCCGTCGTCGCCGACGTGGGGGCCGACCCGCCCGACATCGTCATCCACACCGGTGACCTCACCGCCGACGGCGCCCTGCGGCCCGACGACCTGGCGCTGGCGGCCGACGAGCTGGCTCGCATCCCCGTGCCCTGGTTCGCCGTGCCGGGGAACCACGACATCGGCGACACCCCGCTCGGCCCGGGCCAGGCGGGCTCGATCGTGTCGAGCGGGTACGTCGGGCAGTTTCGCGATCTGTTCGGGCCGGACCACTGGGCCGTCGACGTCGGCCCGTGGCGGCTCGTCGGAGTGGACGCCCTGATCCTGGGTTCCGGCCTCCCGGAGGAGGACGAGCAGTGGGCGTGGCTCGAGGACGTCCTCGACGTCGGCACGCCGATCGCCGTGTTCCTGCACAAGCCGCTCGGCCCCCCGCCCGGGGTGCGGGAGCGCGGAGGCTGGCGCTTCGTACCCGACGACGCGGCCCGCCGGCTGGCGGCCCTGCTCGCCCGGCACCGCGTGGGCACGGTCGTGTCCGGCCACCTGCACGAGCACCGCGCCCACGTCCGCAGCGGCGTGGCGCACCTGTGGGTACCAACGGCGTGGGCGGCGCTGCCTCACACCATGGGGCCGGCCTATGGCGAGCGGCAGTGCGGCGTCCTCGACCTCGTCCTCGGCGACGACGGCACCGTCGAGCCGATGTTCCGGCAGCCGCCGGGGCTGGTCGACTACGTGCTCGGTGAGAACCTGGTCGACCCCTACGCCGCCTGAGGCGGGCGGCTCACGCCAGCGGGCCGAGCAGCGCCCCGGCGAGGACCAGCCAGGTGGCGTTGAGCTTGGTGCGCAGCAGCAGGACGAGCGCGACGACCGCCAGGGCCACCCCGAGGGCGGACGTGACCCCGTCGTCGGCCAGGCCGACCGCCGCCGCGGCGATGAGGCCGACGGCGGCGGCGTTGAGCCCGTCGAGCAGGGGACGGGCCGTCGGCGAGCGCAGCGCCGGCCCCACGAAGCGGCCCAGGGCGGCGATCAGTAGGAACGCCGGCAGGAAGATCGCCACGGTCACCACGGCCGCGCCCCACGGGCCGTCGGTGACGTACCCGACGAACGTGGCGGTCGTGAAGACCGGCCCGGGCGTCACCTGCCCGACCGTGACGGCGTCGAGCAGCTCGGTCGGGGTCAGGGCGCCGAGCCGGTCGACGAACTCGGACTCCAGGAAGGCCACGATCACGTAGCCGCTGCCGAACAGCGTCGCCCCGATCCGCAGGAAGGACCAGGCCAGCTGGGCCAGGCCGACGCTCTCGCCCGGATCGCCGCCGCGCGAGACGGCGGCGGGCGCCGCCAGGGCGGCCGGCAGCGTCACCAGGAGGACGGACGAGGCCCCGGTGGCCAGGCGCCCGCGGGCCGCCCACAGCCCACCGGCCGCGGCACCGACGGCGAGGATCACCAGCTCGTGGACGCCGGCGAGCTGGGCGGCGAACGCGGCGACGGCGATCACCGCCGTCAGCGGCCCTCGCACGGCCGTCCGGCCCAGCGCCCAGGTGGCGTGCGCCACGATCGCCACGACGACCGGCAGGATGCCGCCGCGCAGGTCGTCCGCCGCCGGCGTCGTCCCGTACCGCTCGTACGCCGCGGCGATCGCTCCCACCAACAGGGCCGCCGGCACGACGAACGCCACGCCCGCCGCCACGAGGCCGGCGGTCCCGGCGCGGCGGCGTCCCATCTCGATGGCCAGCTCGGTGGAGTTCGGTCCCGGCAGGAGGGCGGTCAGGCCGACCAGGTCGACGAACGTCTGCTCGTCCTCCCAGCCCCGTCGCTCGACGAACTCGCGGCGCATCATCGCCACGTGGGCGGCCGGGCCGCCGAACGCCGTCGCCCCGAGCACCGCGAAGAGGCGGGCGACCTCGGCCACGCGTCCACCCCGGCTCACGGGGCGGAACCTACCGGCGCCCGGTGTCCCCGGGCGGCCGGCAGGGGAACGCCGGCCGAACCGGCGCGCCGGGCGCCTTGCGCCGGGGCCGGCCTGCGGGACAGGGTGCGCCGCGGAGCCGATCGAGGGGATGGGTCGACATGGACATCGACAAGCGTGGTGACGTGGCGGTCGTGAGCCTGGGCGACGGGCCGAACGCCGTGGACGCCCCGTTCCTGGCCGACCTGAACAAGGCGCTCGACGAGGTCGAGGCCGACCCCACCGTCACCGCCCTGGTCACGACGGCGAGCGGCAAGCACTACAGCAACGGGTTCGACCTGGAGTTCCTGGGCGGGCTCGGCGACGACGCCATGAGCTTCCTCGACGACACGGCCCGCACGCTGGCCCGCATCCTGACCTTGGGGATGCCGACGGCGGCGGCGCTCAACGGGCACGCCTTCGGGGCCGGCGCCATGCTGGCCCTCGCCCACGACGTCCGGGCGCAGAACGCCGAGCGGGGGTGGTTCTGCTTCCCCGAGGTCGACTTGCACATGCACTTCATGCCGTTCCAGCTGTCGCTGATCACGAGGAAGCTGCCGGGGCCCGCGATCGACGAGGCGATCCTGACCGGGCGCCGGTACGACGGCACCGACGCGCTGGCGGCGGGGATCGTGGGCGCCAGCGTGCCACCGGGCGAAGTGGTCGACGCCGCCATCACCCTCACCGCCCCGTACACCGGCAAGGCCCGTGACGCCGTGGGCGCGCTCAAGCGGCAGCTGCGCGCCGAGACGCTCGCCCTGCTGCCCTGAGCCGGCGGGGCGAGCACCCGGGCAGCCCGAGCCGGAGCGGCCCGAGCCGGAGCGGCCCGAGCCGGAGCGGGCCGAGCCGGAGCGGCCCGAGCCGGAGCGGGCCGAGCCTGAGCGGGCCGAGTCCGAGCGCTGCCGCTAGCGCTTGATCTTGACCTTGATGCCGCCCGGGGTGTCGACGATCGTGAGGCCCCGGGAGGCCAGCTCGTCGCGGATGGCGTCGGCGCGTGCCCAGTCCTTGGTGGCGCGGGCCTCGGTGCGCTCGGCCACCAGCGCGGCGACCTCGGCGTCCAGGTCGTCGACGGCCACCTCGTCGGGCTCCCACGACGCAACGCCGAGCCCGAGGGCGTCGTCGGCGTCGAGGAGGAACGCCCACTTCTCGGCGCCCGTCAGGTCCTTCGCCCGGATCGCCGACCACACCACCGCCAGCGCCTCCGGGGCGTTGAGGTCGTCACCGAGCGCGGCCCAGAACCGTTGCCGGTAGGGCTCGACCGCGGCCGGGTCGACGGCGCCGCCGGCGGCGCGGGCGTCGAGCGCCCGCGACCGGAGGCCGTCGAGCGCGGCCTGGGCGGCGGTGAGGGCGTCGTCGGTCAGCTCCTGCTGGGAGCGGTAGTGCGCCTGCAGGAAGAAGTACCGGAACGCCAGCGGCTCGATGCCCCTGTCCACCAGGTCGTCGACGACGACCGTGCCGCCGGCCGACTTCGACATCTTGGCGCCGCCCAAGTCGAGGAACTCGCCGTGCAACCAGTAGTTCACCCACGGGTGGACGCCGAAGCCGCACTCGCTCTGGGCGATCTCGTTGGTGTGGTGGACGGCGATGTGGTCGACCCCGCCCGTGTGCACGTCGAAGCGCTCGCCCAGGTACTTCGTCGCCATGGCCGAGCACTCGATGTGCCAGCCGGGGAACCCGACGCCCCACGGCGAGGGCCACTCCTGCTGGCGGCGGACGCCCGGGGGCGAGAACTTCCACAGGGCGAAGTCGGCGGCGTGGCGCTTCTCGCCGACGTTCTGCACCCGGCCGGACGTGCCCTGCTCGTCGAGGCGCAGGTGGGCGAAGTCGGCGTAGCGGGGCCACTTGTCGGTGTCGAAGTAGATGCCGTCGTCGATGCGATAGGTGACGCCCTTCGCCTCGAGCGCCTCGATCAGGGCGATCTGCTCGGCGATGTGGGCGGTGGCACGGGGCAGCACCGCCGGCTCGAGGCAGCCCAGGCGGGCCCGGTCGTGCCGCCACTGGTCGGTGTAGAGGGCGGCGATGTCGGCGGCCGACCTCCCCGTCCGCGCCGCGGCGGCCTCGACCTTGTCGTCGCCGGCGTCGGCGTCGCTGGTCAGGTGACCGACGTCGGTGATGTTGACAACGTGCGTGACGGCGAACCCGGCGGCCTCGAGCACCCGGCGCAGCAGGTCGGGGAACAGCTGCGAACGCATGTTGCCCACGTGCTGCGGGGCGTACACGGTCG
>Ga0126307_10001869_pt1 | contig 14059 bp, 14 predicted proteins | sample Plot28_FD_89955 | JGI IMG/M metagenome (GOLD analysis project Ga0126307, IMG submission 89955) | Serpentine soil microbial communities from UC McLaughlin Reserve, CA, USA - Plot28 | ecosystem: Environmental > Terrestrial > Soil > Grasslands | place: USA: UC McLaughlin Reserve, Lake County...
GGATATCTTTCAGCGTGTCCAAATGTTGGTTTTGTTCGCTCATAAAAAGCACTTTGTAATGCAAAGTAAGTGTATTATTTTCAGTTCTGCAATATGCATTTTGACTTTTTAAAAGAAATGTGAATCTCAACTATCGCTCAAAAATTGGCTGTGCATATTCAGAGCTTGTGTATCGCAGGTGACGATAACGAGGAATAAAAAAATAATATGTAAACCTTGTATTTTCCAAGACGTTTTATTTCATTTGTAGACAATTTAAAAAAAATCTTATGAGAACAATGTCGTTTTTTGCCTTATTGATTTTCATTTTTTCGAGCTGTAAAAAAAGCGGATCTGACGAAGAGACTTTAGTAAAACCCGAGGATCCTGTGGCTCTTAGTAAGGCAGTTTCAGTATGGCATGGCACACGGGTAACTGGTAATCCACCCGCTCCAACCAATAATCCCAATAGCCCTGTCCTGGAACCCCAATCAAATAACCAAACGATAAAAGCTATTGCCGGAAGATATGCTATCGTTCAACCCCAACTGGTTAGCGGCTCTGTAGCAGGATATTACATACAAATAAACGGAGCATCCGACTATTTCAAAGTAGATTATTCCAAGCCGCGGAATACCGGAGGCCGTCAAGCTGTTCCTGGAAAAAAGCCTTCCTTAAATAAAAGCAATTTTAAAATCTTCGGGACCGATTCAACAGGAGGGAATGTAGATTCGGCTATCGTTATTTCCATTCCTCCGACCATTCAGGCTGGGGAATTTTGCATTACTTATTGCGTATACGATGCCGCTGGTAACATCAGTAATCTTATAACAACCTGCATTACGGTGACTTCTTTTGGCGGAGACGCTACCATCTCGTATTTGGCAGGCGTGTGGCATATGACAGCAGAAAGAGACGATACGTCACAAGTATGGTATCCGGTAATATATAGTGACACATCATACAGTTCTTTTACCTGCGTCAATAATAAACTCTCATATGATTGTCCTACTTCAAATTGTAACTTTTCAAATTATATTGTTGATATTTCAAACGGTTTAAAAGCCGACTTTACTTTTAACTCGAACGGAGGTTTAAAATATGAAGTTAGTTACTCATATAAAAATCTAAATCTTGATTCAAGCACGTGTTCCAATTTAATTTATTCTTCCGATGGATTTTCGGACCAAATTTCGGGAGCATGGTCTTATACAACATCAACCAACAAGCTGGTAATGGTTTTTGATTTAAATTCTTCGGGTCAGACCGAGCCGGAGGCGTACGAATTCGTATTGGAGAAAATAAGTGACAAGGTTATCTATCTGCACGATCCTGTTGGTGGATACGCTCTAAAGTTTGAGAAATAGGTTTCTGGTAATTCACTCAAAGGCTTCTGAAATTATTTTGGAAGCCTTTTTTATTTCCGTATCAGATATAGTTAAAGGTGGAGAAATGCGCAAACAATTCGGCACAAATAAAAACCAATCGGCGAGCACCCCTTCTTGAATACAGCTCTCGATAGTTTTTTTACAGGTTTCAAAATTTTCAAATTTCACAGCCATCCAAAGTCCCAAAGATTTAATGGATCCGATTCCCGCGGATCGAAGCAAGGTTAGAAACAAAGTTTCTTTTTGCTTTACTGCAAAATCATTTTCCAGCAACACCTCAAAGGCAGCTTTACCAGCAGCACAACAAACGGGGTGTCCTCCAAATGTAGTAATATGCCCAAGTACAGGATTATCTGTTAATTGATCCATCAATTTCTTGTCAGCAATAAAAGCTCCTAAAGGCATACCCCCGCCTAGTGCTTTTCCTAACAACAAAATATCCGGCACCACATCAAAATGTTCAAATGCCCAAAGCTTGCCAGTACGCCCAAAGCCTGCCTGTATTTAATCGAGAACAAACAAAGTTCCCTCTGCCTTGCAACGGGCTTGCAGCGCCTTTAACCAACCGTTTTCCGGAACAATAATGCCCGCTTCGGCCTGCACTGTTTCAGCAATTACGCAAGCAGTTTGTTCCGTAATAAGTTCCAGGTCCTCAAACGAATTATAATTCAAATGTTGCACTCCAGGTAGCAAAGGCCTGAAGGCATTACGCCAATACTCGCTGCCAATAACACTTAAAGCGCCTTGTGTGGAGCCATGATACGAATTTTTGTATGCCACAATTTCTGTTCTGCCCGTAACTCTTTTGGCGAGTTTCATAGCGCCTTCTACAGCCTCTGCCCCTGAATTAGTAAAATAGACTGAATTTAAAGTAACGGGAAGATGTTCCGTCAGGAGTTTGGCGTATCGAACCTGTGGACTTTGGATAAACTCTCCATATACCATCACATGCATATACTCATCCACCTGCTTTTTTACCGCTTCAACAACCTTTGGATGCCGGTGGCCTATGTTAGCGACACTAATCCCACCAATAAGGTCAATATATTTTTTGCCCGAGACATCTGTCAATTCACAACCTTCTGCTTGTACAATTTCCAAAGCGAGGGGGCCTATTGAAGTCTGGGCCACGTGTTGCAGAAACAACTGCCTTAAATTCATATGCCGCAAAAATCGTAAATCTGTAATCGTAAATCAATTTTGTATGGCTTTGATACTTCCGGTTGAACAGAACTTTCCTAAATGGGGCGAACGTTGTTTTATTGCGCCCAATGCTACTATCGTGGGCGATGTAATAATGGGTAATGACTGCAGCCTATGGTTTAATGCGGTTGTACGTGGTGATGTAAATAGTATACGTATAGGCAACAAAGTAAATATCCAGGATGGCGCAGTTATCCATTGCACTTACCAAAAAACAAAAACAATCATAGGCGACAATGTTTCTATTGGTCATAATGCAATTGTGCATGGATGTACCATACATGACAACGTTTTAATAGGTATGGGCTCCGTTGTTATGGACAATGCCGTGGTGCATAGCAATACCATAATTGCTGCAGGCGCTGTAATACTGGAAGGAACTGTTTGTGAAAGCGGCGCTGTTTATGCCGGGGTACCGGCTAAAAAAGTAAAGGATATCTCTTCCCAAAAGATTGAAGGCGAGATCAATAGGATCGCCAATAATTATTTGAACTATGCCAAATGGTTTGAGGGGGTAAATGAAGCTTAAAACACTTTTAATCCTGCCTAATTCGTTTTATCTTTATACAAACGGTATCGATGAAAACAATACGCTTCACAATCTTAGCCGGTTTCTTTGCACTAATCCTCTCTTCCTGTAGTTTATTCAAACCAAAATACGGTTGTGGTGATAATGGCGGCAGAAATGTAGGCGCTGAAAAACTTCTTGATGGCAGTGCGCCTAAAAAGCAAAAAAAGTTCAAGGCATAACAATTGCATAATGCAGCTAAATGCATAATACCGTTGTCTTTAGAGTAGATTTACTGAAAATAGTGAGCACGTATTTTTACTAACATTAAAAGGTTTTTATGAGCCTCACCCTACGAACAACTTTAGGTTGTACAGAAGCCGTAATCGACGATGACGGCGGTTTAAAACGCTTTTACCAGATCGCTGACATTCTTAGCGATGATCTGCAAATAAGTTTTACCAACAAAGAAGATGATTTTGATGCCATTAGTTGGGATTTCCATCTGGGACATCATGAACTAACCTTGCATTACAGCATTTACAATGGTATTTCTATGTTTCCCACAAAAACAAAAGACGCCAGGAAAAGAGACAATAAAGCTGTAGTGGAATTAGCCAACGTACTGGAAGGAAAATTAATGAGCATTGACATGCGCCAAGGCATTGCTTAGGCTTTATCTTTTGTTTTTGTAGCCAGCTTTGTATTTAATATTTATCATTCTTGCGTCGAACTCTTTTACGCTTTTTAATATATTCAGCAGATCAAAATCCAATACAACTTCTTTCTTGAAAATCAAATCCCTTCTTGCCGGCAGGCTCACCATTTCTTCTCGCTGATCGACTCCAGTATGTTATAATAACTAACGTACCTGTCTTCGTTTATTACTCCATCAATTACACCTTGTTTAATCGCACACCCGGGTTCATTAATGTGGAGACAATTATTAAACTGGCAATCATTTAAACGTTTCTTCATTTCAGGAAAATAACCAGACAGTTCTCCTTTTTCTACATCTACCAAACCAAACTCTTTCATGCCCGGCGTATCTATAATTTTTCCTCCAAAAGGAAGATCATACATTTCTGCAAAGGTTGTAGTGTGCTGTCCTTTTCCACTCCATCCGCTAACGTCCTGGGTTCGTATTTGGGCATGAGGAAGCACTATGTTAATAAAGGTTGACTTGCCTACACCACTATGACCGCTGATTAAAGTGGTTTTATCCTTTAATTTTTCTTTTATTTCTTCAACTGCATAATTCCTTTTTAGGCTCGCTCCCAACACTTTGTAGCCAATTCGTTCATACACATCTTTCATTCTGTCAAATATTGCCAATTCCTTTTCTTTATATAAATCCATCTTATTAAAGAGTATCATAGCAGGTACATGATACATTTCGCAAGCCACCAGAAAGCGATCAATAAAGCCTTGAGAGGTTCTGGGTTCCCTAATCGTGGCAATCATTAAAGATTGATCAACATTAGCTGCAACAATATGCTGTTGGCTTTTAACACGGGGAGACTGGCGATTAATATAATTAAGACGGTCATGAATCTTTGTTATGATAACAGATTGCTCCTTCTCATTTTCAAGATCAAAGTCAACGACGTCCCCAACAGCTATAGGATTGGTGGAAGTAATATCATCCAATTTGAAAACGCCTTTCATGCGGGCATTCCAAAGATTTCCCTCTATATCCTTTACCTGGTACCAGCTTCCTGTTGATTTGTAAACGAGTGCCTTCATCCTTAAGGAAATGTACGCAATAATGTGTAGCGCAAAAGTATTTCAAGAGTGAGGAACAATAAGGCAGCCAGGATAAAATAAACAAACTCTTCTTCGAATTTTTCTTTGGTTACTACTTCCACAGCAGATTTTTCCATCTTATCAATCTGCCTGTAAATAGCATGGAGGTTTTCTTCATCAGTAGCACGAAAATATAATCCACCTGTTTGGGTAGCTATACGGCGCAGTAGTTCTTCGTCAAGAAAAGCACTGCCATTCGACTTTCTTACCCCTTTCTCTTCCATCGAGGTTCCACCCATCGCTCCCATTCCAATGGTATACACCTTTACTCCTTTTGCTTTAGCAATTTCCAATGCGGTAATAGGGTCGATAATTCTTGTATCAGGCGGTTGCTCGTTCCCGTCTGTTAATAAAATAATGATCTTACTTCTGTTTTTACTTGATGACAAACGCTCTACTGACTTAGCAAGTCCTTCGCCTATCACCGTTCCATCTTCAAGCATTCCTGATCGAATGCCCTGTATTTGTTGAAGCAAACTGGAATGGTCAGTTGATAACGGATATTGTGTAAAACTTTCTCCGGCAAAAATCACCAGGCCTATCTGGTCAACGGGCCTTCCTTTCACAAATTCCGCCGCCATTTGTCTGGATACAGCCAAACGGTTAGGTAAAAAATCCTTTGATAGCATACTACCGCTTACATCCATGCACAAAACAATATCAATACCCTCTCCCTTGGTTCGGCTTTGTACATTCCTGATTTGAGGGCGGGCTAAAGCAACAATTATACAACCCATAGCTAATAAACGAAGCCAGAAAGGAAAATGCACCATTAAATTTTTTGCAGTCCTGGTAGGAAATGCCTTCGTAGTGGAAACTATAAGGGAAGATTTAGAACCCAAGGATCTGAAATGAAGCCATGCCAACACAGGCAGCATCAATAAAAATGGTAACATCCATCTATTGGCAAATTCAATATTTTGTAACCAGCCGTATAACATTACTTCAAATTCTCAATGGTAATAATATTTTTTTTGATGACATCAATTGCTTTTTCTTTCTCTGCAGCATGGGGTAAGTACTTTGCAAACTTTACCATATCACTCACTTGCAATGCCTGCACTAATTGAGTATACTGCTCATCTGGCAACTGCAATTGACGCATCTGCACTGACAGGTCATCTGTTGTTTTAGAAAGCGATTGAATGCCTTTTCGTCTTTCAAGATAATTTCTAAAGATGTTCACCAGCTCAGTAAATAAATATTTAGATTCATCATTTCCGTTCAATTTTTCTATCCTGGCGAGTGCAGTTTGATAGGGGTCTTCAACAACAACAGGTGTTAAAGCAATAGTTTTTTCCTCTTTTGGTGGAAAAAATAAAAGGAACAAGGCAACCAACACTGCTATACCCACAAGATACCAATACCAGTTAGATGAAATGGGTTTCTGCACTTCAATGATGTCTTTTATATCATGATAAGGCTGGTTGGGGTCCATCGGTGTATAGCCAACAGTAAGCAACAACGGCTTGGTCTTAAGGTTTGCAAATGCAAAAGAGGGGATCAGCCACTGGCCACTATCCCAACTGGTAAGCGTGATTGTTTGTTGCAGGAATAACCCCTCACTCGTTTGCTGGCTATCGATTTTTGATTGTTGCAATATTTCAAAATGAGGAAAGGTGTCAACTGCAAACCATGAGGCAGGAATGTTTTTTGGAACAACAGCCTTGAGGTAGAGCTGCACTTGCTCACCTATCAAAATCTTTTGTTTATCAACTGTAGCTGAAACTGGCAACTTTTGAGAAAAAGCCACCAATAAGGTCATCGATAGGATAAATAGGAAAAAAGGTTTCTTCATTTATTTGTTCCTGCTGATAAAAAAACGTTGTAACACTTTCACATAATCTTCATCTGTCCTCACATGCAGGAGATCGCATCCCGCTTTACGAAATACTTCATTAGAATAATCTGTCAACCTGAAAAATTCTTTCTCATGTTCATATCTTACGAAACTGCTTTCAGTATCTACCCATTTTTCTTCCCCCGTTTCGGCATCTTCTATGCGAAGCATACCCAGTCTTGGCAGGTTCCTGTCCATTTTATCGTACAACTTTATGCCTACGATATCATGCTTGTTTCCTGCTACCCGTAAGGCATCCTGGTAGTTTCTGTCAATAAAATCGCTTAATACAAAAGCAATACTTTTTTGTCGTGTAGTATTATTGAAATAGCGTAAAGCTGTGGTAAGCTGTGTTTGTTTTTTTGCAGATTCTACAGACAACAATTCTCTTATAATAAACAAAGCATGCTGCTTACCTTTCTTGGGCGGAATATATTTTTCGATCTTGTCACTATAAAATATCACTCCTATTTTATCACTATTGTTAACTGCTGAAAAAGCAATTACCGCCGCAATTTCTGTAGCCACATCTTTCTTTGAAGCATGAACTGTTCCGAATAGAGAACTTGCACTGACATCAATCAAAAGCATAACTGTCAATTCTCTTTCTTCTTCAAAAACCTTACTGAAAGGATGTCCAAACCTTGCCGATACGTTCCAGTCAATAAAACGAATATCATCTCCGGGAGAGTACTCACGCACTTCTTTGAAAGACATTCCCCTTCCTTTAAAAGCACTGTGATATTCACCGGTAAATAAATCGGTTGTCAGCTTTTTACTTTTGATTTCCAGCTCTCGAACTTTTTTTAATATTTCTGCAGTTGTTAACATTAAGGCAGGTTGATCTTTTGAATAATTTGTTCTATTATGTTCAATACGTCAACATTTTCAGCTTCTGCTTCGTAGGTTAACCCAATGCGGTGACGTAGTACGTCATTACTAATGGCCCGTACATCTTCGGGAATAACATAACCACGCTTATTTAAATAAGCCTGTGCTTTGGCAGCCACGGCAAGGTTGATACTTCCCCTGGGCGAAGATCCATAAGAGATCAAAGGCTTTAGATTATCCAGTTTATATTCAGACGGATTTCTGGTAGCAAAAACAATATCCAGAATATATTGTTCCACTTTTTCATCCATATATATTTCACGAACCATTTGACGGGCATTCGTAATCTCGCTAATTGATATAACTGGTTTTATTTTAGGAACACTTGACCCTTGGACATTCTGACGGATGATCAGCTGTTCTTCCTGCTTTGTAGGATACCCAACAACCACTTTCATTAAAAAGCGGTCTACCTGTGCCTCCGGCAATGGGTAGGTACCTTCCTGTTCCAAAGGATTCTGTGTTGCCAAAACCAGGAAAGGTTCGTCGAGTTTATATGTTGTGTCTCCAATGGTCACTTGTCTTTCCTGCATTGCTTCCAGCAAAGCACTTTGTACTTTGGCAGGTGCACGGTTAATTTCATCAGCTAGAATGAAATTTGCGAAGATTGGCCCCTTACGAACTACAAATTCGTTGCGTTGCTGGTTATAGATCAATGTACCAATAACATCGGCTGGCAAGAGATCCGGAGTAAATTGTATCCGGCTAAAGTTCGCATGAATAGCCTCGGACAATGATTTAATAGTAAGGGTTTTTGCAAGGCCAGGCACTCCTTCTAAAAGAACGTGACCGTTACTTAATAACCCAATAAGTAAACGGTCAAGCATATAGGATTGTCCAACTATTATTTTTCCAACTTCATTTCGAAGCGTATCAACAAATCTTCCTGAATAACTGATCTTATCATTCAACTGGCGAATATCTTCCGCGGTTTTAATCATAGATGGGTTTTAAACGGTTAAATTACGACTGGGCTTAGCAAATAATCTGCCGCAAAGCTAAAAATCTTATTTTTTTAACCAATATAGGGTTCAAAACAGCGTTTACGAAATAATACTTAGGAAACTTTCGTTTCTGATCTTGAAATTTAAACTCAATTTTGTTATTGTATTAATATGACCCTTTATGAAAAATGCTATCCTAACCATTTGCGTTTGTTTTCTTTTTTTGTCTTGTAAAAAAGATAGTTCGGATTCCACTGGTGCAAGTAAGACAGAGCTAATTACCAAAAGCTCATGGAAGTATGATGATGCAGGTGCAGATTTAGATAAAAACGGCGGCATTGATATTAGTGCAACTTCGCAATTACAACCTTGCCAAACAGATAATACCCTTACATTAAATTCGACTGGAACTGGCACAGTAGACGAAGGAGCAACCAAATGTGATGCTGCAACTCCTCAAAGCCTGCCCGTTACCTGGAACTTCTCTAATAATGAATCTTCTCTAGTGCTTGGAGGCGGCGGATTACTAGGGATTAGCGGTCAATTTAAAATTGTAACTCTTACAGAAACCGCACTTGCTTTTTCTAAAGACACGACTTATCTAGGTACTCCTGTTTCCTTCGTGATCAAATTGAAACATTAATCAGGAGAGGTATTTAGCTACAATTGGTAGTCTTCTTCCAACACCAAATGCCTTAGAACTAACCCTGATGATGGGACAAAATTGTGCCCGTTTATATTCATTCATATTGACTAACCTCAAAATTCTTTTGACTAATGCGGAGTCATAGCCCTGCGCAATGATCTCTTTTGGTCCTTGCCTTAGTTCAATGTATTGATACAATACCCTGTCAAGAATAGGGTAATCCGGTAAGCTGTCGCTATCCTTTTGATTTGGCCGCAGTTCTGCTGAAGGAGCTTTAACTAAAATATTGTTTGGGATGATTTCTTTATTCTTGTTGATGTAACGGGCCAGTGCATACACCTGCATTTTGTACAGGTCTCCCAATACACCTAGTCCGCCAGCCATATCTCCGTACAACGTTCCATAGCCAGTTGCCAATTCACTTTTATTAGATGTATTCAATAAAATATAACCAAACTTGTTCGCCACAGCCATTAATAAATTACCTCTCGCACGACTTTGAATATTTTCCTCTGCCACGTTGAACGGCAAATTTGTGAATAGAGGGTGTAACGCTTCTAAAAAAGATTCATACACCTCTTTTATAGGAACAACATCATACCGGTTGCCTAAGTTCTTGCTCAATTGTTCCGCATCGCTAATTGAATGATCTGACGAGTATTGCGAAGGCATTAGTAATACATGCACGTTTTCTTTACCTAATGCCTCCACGGCCAGGGCCTGAACCACTGCGCTATCAATACCTCCACTGGCGCCAAGTGTTGCTCTTGCAAACCCCATTTTGTGAAAGTAATCCCGAATGCCTAAAATTAAAGCGCCATGGATCTCCTGGATGTTTTTGTGTTCTGTCAGGTATTTCAACGTATCCGAATCACGTCCTACTTCACTTGGAGAGTAATAATATGTTTTAGTTCCAGCGGCGCCACTGTTTCTGGCTACAAAAGCAGAGTTGCTATTTTTTATTCTGGAAGTTGTTGAAGGATTAAATTCTTCTTCGCTTGTAGAAAGTGCATTTGTACTCAAGATACCTTGCTTCATTTCCCTTTTTACGTCGGCAGTCCTTTCCCCTGGGTTAAAGCCCGAAGACAAGCCGGAGTTTTCTGAAAGGCTGTTTAAATCAAATAAGGCATAGTCTTCCTCGAAATATTTCATCTCTTTTACCAGGTTGCCTTTCACATCATACACCAAGCTACCGCCATCAAAAACAATTTCAGTTTGCGAACCAATGGTGTTGCAATACAGCATTGGTAACCCGTACTTCAGGGTATGTGCTTCTATAATACTTCTTCGCACCACATCTGCGGCATAATTGTAAGGGGATGCAGACAAATTCAGCATTACATCCGGTTTTTCTTTTATCAGCATTTCCATGGGCGTAATGCGATACAGGGGATTGTCGCCGAGGTTCCAAATATCCTCACAGATAGTAACAGCTAATTTCTTTCCTTTGAAATCAATGCACTTCCATTCAAATGCAGGTTCGAAATAACGGTTCTCATCAAAAACATCATAAGTAGGTAAAAGCGTTTTATGAATTTCAGCTTTCACCTGCTTTTCATACAAAAGAAAGACAGCATTAAATAAGTCCTTTCCTTCTTTTTGTGGATTACGGGCCGGGCTCCCCACTAATACACCAATATTATCTGCATACTCTTTTATTTTGTCAAGGGTTTCATAACACTGGTTAATAAAATCTTCAAATTCTACAAAATCTCTCGGGGGGTAGCCACACACGCAGAGTTCGGAAAACATCACAAGGTCTGCTTCGGCCTGTTTTGCTTTTTGTATGCCTTCAATAATTTTTTGTGCATTTTCTTCAAAATTTCCAATATGATAATTTTGCTGCGCTAAGAAAATCTTCATCTTCGTTAATTATTCTATAGAGTTCAAAGTTCCGTAATAAATCATTAACTAAGCCGTTAAACCGCCATGCGTCAATTAGCAGTACTTATAATTATCGTTTTGTTTTTCTCTTGTAAGGACGAAAAAAACAAACCGAATGTGTCTGATATTAAAGTGGACCTCAAGATTGATCGGTTTGAACAAAGCTTTTTTAAAATAGATACGAATAACCTGGTACAGGGATTGGACAAAGTTCGTAACCAGTTCCCTGGATTCTTTTCTTTTTATATGCAACAGGTGCTGCGGTTACCCAATGAAGCCGCATCATCACTACCTGCAATTAAACAAATTTTAGCAGGCTACTCTCCCATAAATGATTCTATTCAAAAAAAATATGATAACCTCAACTGGTTTAAAGATGATTTGACCACGAGCTTTAGGTATGTGAAACATTACTACCCTTCTTACAAGGTACCCGATATTATCACGTTTATCGGAACTTTTGATGCACCAGGTGTTGTACTTACACCTCAGTATTTAGGAATAGGGCTCCATCAATATGCAGGTAAAAAGTTTTCTGTTTATAAAGACCCACAGCTCCAGGAAATGTATCCTGATTATATATCGCGAAGGTTTGATAAGGAATACATGACTGTAAATAGTATGAAAGCTATTGCAGACGATATATATCCCGACAGCAGTACGGGAAGGTCTTTGATTGAACAGATGATTGAAAAAGGGAAGCAATGGTATTTGATAAATAAGTTTTTGCCCGATACACCGGATAGCCTGAAAACCGGCTATACGCACAAGCAAATGGACTGGGTTACTAAAAATGAAGGGAACATCTGGGGATTTTTTACTTCCAATACAGACATTTATTCAATAGATCCAGCCATTATCCAGGATTATATTGGCGAAGCGCCTTTTACCCGTGGCATGCCAGAAGGTGCAGCGCCTGGAAACATTGGTCAATGGGTTGGATGGCAGATCATAAAAAAATTTACAGCAAAAAATCCCGAGATAACGGTTCAGCAGGTCCTTGCTACTCCTGCAAAGACTATCTTCCAGGAGTCGAAGTATAAGCCGAAATGATTTGCAGAATGTGCAAATGGAGATAAAAATGCTGAATAGGATTATTGAACGTACAAGTGAGTGACACAAGTGAAGCTTTATAGAAGCACAGTTGCTAAGTACCCGAGTTGACTAAGCACATGAGTAAAGGTTAACTCCTTAGTTATACTTGAAAGGCGTTACCATGTCAAAAGCAGGGATGCTTACTTCAAAAACTTCCTTAGTGTGGATGTTTTCCATTAGGTAAGTTCCGTGCATACGTCCAATCTCTGTGTGAAGATTGCAACCGCTAACATACTGATATTCCTCGCCGCTGCTGATAACAGGCTGCATACCCACTACACCTTCTCCTTCTACTTCACGAGAGCTTCCGTCGCTATCAAAAATATGCCAATGCCTGCTGTGGAGTTTTACCGGGAATGAGTTATGGTTTTCAATGGTAATACGGTAAGCAAACATAAACTCTGACTGCATGGGGTTGGAGTAATCCTGCTGATAGAATGTTTCCACGCTTACTTTAACACCTTCCGAAATCATGCTGATCATACAATAGATTTTAGTAAATGTAAAACAAAGTTGCTGCCACAAATTATAAACGAATTATTTGGAGTAAAAGATTCTACAAGGATTATTTTTGCGGCACAAAAACCTCAAGCTGTACAGAACTGTCAAAGAGCTGGACCCCGGAAACTTCCGGCTAACAGGGCTTCGCTTTTAAACGATAAGGTAGATTACCAGTATAGTTATTGAGAATAAATTGTTTTCATATGAAGATAGCAGTAGCAAAAGGTGATGGAATAGGACCAGAAATTATGGATGCAGTTCTAAAAATCTTTGACGCAAATAGGATAGGCCTCGGATATGAATTTGTGGAAATGGGTAAATGGGTCTTCGATAAAGGATTTTCAAATGGCATGACCCCGGAAGCTCAGCAAATAATAGAGAACCTGGGCATTTTGTTCAAAGGGCCTATGGAAACACCAAAAGGAAAAGGCGTTAAAAGTGTGAACGTAACAGCCCGGAAAACCTGGAATACCTATGCTAATAAAAGAGTGTTCCAAAGTCTCCATGGGGTTGATACCGTTTTTAGTAAAGCAGGAATTTTAATTGATATAACCATTGTGAGAGAGAATATTGAAGATACTTACGGAGGCATTGAACACATGCTTACACATGATGTGGCCTTAAGCCGTCGCTTTATTACAAGACCAGGGAGCTTACAGGTAATACGTTATGCCTTTGAGATGGCAAAGCAGAAAGGAGCAAAACGTATTACCTGCGGCCATAAAGCTAATATCATGAAACTAACAGACGGTTTGTTCCTGGAATGTTTTTACGAGGTGGCCAAAGAATATCCTGAATTGAAGACCGACGATAAAATTGTGGATGACCTGGCGATGCAACTCGTAGTAAAACCAGATCAATACGATGTAATAGTGATGACTAATCTTCAAGGCGACATTATTTCTGACTTATGCGCAGGCTTAGTGGGCGGGTTGGGATTTGCGCCTTCCGCAAACATAGGTGATCATATTTCCATTTTTGAAGCTGTACATGGAACGGCCCCCGATATTGCCGGAAAAAATATTGCTAATCCTACAGCTCTTTTGTTGAGCGGCTTAGCTATGTTGCGACATTTAGGGTTAACCGAGAACGCAGCCATTATTGAAAATGCTTTACTCTATACACTGGAAGAAGGTGTTCATACAGGCGATTTTGGCGATCGTACTAAGCCCGCATCTAATACCACGCAATTTGCGGATGCCATTATCGCCAATTTTGGCAAAGCTCCCAAAGTCGGCGCCAAATCCATATTAGTTAATCAGCCGGAAACGCCTGCCGTTTGTCACCTGGACAGAAACGCTATGATGGTTTCGGCAGAAATTGAGAATGAAAAAATTGTTGGTGTAGATATGTTTATTGAAAGCATTGAACAAC
>Ga0126307_10001870_pt1 | contig 14049 bp, 11 predicted proteins | sample Plot28_FD_89955 | JGI IMG/M metagenome (GOLD analysis project Ga0126307, IMG submission 89955) | Serpentine soil microbial communities from UC McLaughlin Reserve, CA, USA - Plot28 | ecosystem: Environmental > Terrestrial > Soil > Grasslands | place: USA: UC McLaughlin Reserve, Lake County...
CAGAAGCTGAGGAGGCGCCAAGCGAAGCGAGGCGCCGTGCTGACAAGCGAAGGCCCAAAGGGCCGAGCGTGCTGAGGAGGCACGAAGCGGCGTGCTGACAAGCGCCCGACAGGGCGCGTGCTGGCCAGATTGTTTGGAGGATATCTCACGGGGAAAAAGATAACTTTTCGGGACGGAGGAGGAACATGAACGAGGCATTCACGATACCAGAAAGATCTTCGGTCGAGGTGGACCTCACGGGACGCAGCGCGCTGGTAACGGGAGCGGCGAGCGGCATCGGGCGGGCATGCGCAGAGAGGCTCTCGCGGGCCGGCGCTGCCGTTACCGTGCTCGACCTCGACGGCGACGCGGCGGGGGAGGTCGCCGAAGGCATTGGCGGCGAGGCGCTGCAGGCCGACCTTTCGGACTACACGGTCCTGGATGGGTTGGAGGTAGAAGCCGACATCGTCGTCAACAACGCGGGGCTGCAGCACGTCGCGGCGGTAGAGGAGTTCCCGCCCGAACGCTTCTACACGATCGTCACGCTCATGCTGGAGGCCCCCTTCAGGATCGTGCAGAAGGCTTTGCCGGGGATGTACGAGAAGGCGTGGGGGCGCATCATCAACATCTCCTCCATCCACGGCACGGTCGCCTCGCCGTACAAGTCCGCCTACGTCTCCGCCAAGCACGGCCTGGAGGGCTTCTCCAAGACCGTGGCCCTGGAGGCAGGAGGCAAAGGAGTAACCTCCAACTGCATCTGCCCCGCCTACGTCAGGACCCCGCTGGTCGAAAACCAGATCTCCGATCAGGCCAGGACGCACGGCATCTCCGAGGACGAGGTAGTAGAGAAGATAATGCTGACCGAGCCCGCCATAAAGCGCCTTATAGAACCAGAAGAGGTCGCCGAGGTCGCCGCCTTCCTTTGCGCGCCGGAGGCGTCGTTCATAAACGGCGCCTCCCTGGTCATGGACGGCGGGTCGACAGCACACTAGAGGGAGAGGAAGATCGTGACAGAGACCGCGGAAGGGACCCTCCTGTGGGAGCCCTCGGAAGAGTTCAAGGAGAGGACCAGGATCTCGGACTACATGGGGTGGCTCGAAAGCGAGAAAGGCCTCGCCTTCGAAGACTATAACGCCCTCTGGGAGTGGTCCGTAACCGACCTTGAGGCGTTCTGGGCCTCGGTCTGGGAGTACTGCGGCGTCGAGGCCTCGCAGCCCTACGAGGCGGTGCTCGCGGAGCGCAAGATGCCAGGGGCCGAGTGGTTCCCGGGGGCCCGTCTGAACTACGCCGAGCACGTCTTGAAGCACGCCGATAGCCGGCCGGATGAGCCGGCGCTCATGCATCAGTCCGAGGTAAGACCGCTCGGTGAGGTTAGCTGGGGCGAGCTCAGGGACAGGACCGCCGCGCTCGCCGCCGGCCTGAGGGCCATGGGCGTGGGGCGAGGCGACAGGGTCGCGGCCTACCTGCCGAACGTCCCCGAGGCGGTGGTCGGCCTGCTCGCCTGCGCCTCCATAGGCGCGGTGTGGTCGAGTTGCTCCCCCGACTTCGGCGCCGGCAGCGTCGTCGATCGCATACAGCAGATAGAGCCTAAAGTGCTCCTCGCGGTGAACGGCTACCGCTACGGCGGCAAGGACTACGACAGGACGGACGTCGTCGCCAGGCTGCAGGAGGAGATACCGTCGATCGAACAGACCGTCCTCATCCCCTACGTCGCGGAAGACCCCGAGACGGGGTCTCTGGAGAACGTCGTGATGTGGGAAGACCTCCTCTCGGAGCACGAAGGGGCGGAGCTCGCCCTCGAGCAGGTCCCCTTCGACCATCCGCTGTGGGTTCTCTACTCATCAGGCACGACGGGGCTGCCCAAGGCCATCGTGCAGAGCCAGGGCGGCATCCTGCTGGAGCACCTCAAGAAGACCGCGCTGCATATAGACCTCGGGCCCGAAGACCGCCTTTTCTGGTTCACCACGACGGGTTGGATGATGTGGAACCTCGTCGTGGGCGGGCTCCTCTCGGGGGCCACCGTCCTCCTCTACGACGGCAACCCAGGCTACCCCGACATGAACGTCCTCTGGGAGTTCGCCGAGAAGACCGGCATGACCTGCTTCGGGACGAGCGCCAGCTACATCACGGCCTGCATGAGCGCGGAGATAGAGCCGGGCAAAGACTTCGACCTGACCAACCTCGAGTCCATCGGCTCCACGGGCTCGCCCTTGCCGCCGGAGGGCTTCGAGTGGGTCTACGAGCACGTCAAGAAAGACCTGTGGCTGTTCTCGACCAGCGGCGGTACCGACCTGTGCACCGCGTTCGTGGGCGGGGTGCCGCTGTTGCCGGTCCGGGCTGGGGAGCTGCAGGCCCGCGCTCTAGGGGCCAGCGTCGAGGCGTTCGACGAGAACGGGAACCCCGTCACGGGTAGCGTGGGCGAGCTCGTCATCACCGAGCCCATGCCGTCGATGCCGATCTACTTCTGGAACGACCCCGAGGGGGAGAGGTACAGGGAGAGCTACTTCGACGTATACCCCGGCGTGTGGCGGCACGGGGATTGGATCAAGGTCAAAGACGACGGCTCCTGCGTGATCTACGGCCGCTCCGACTCGACCATAAACCGCGGCGGCGTGCGCATGGGAACGAGCGAGATCTACTCCGCCGTACACAGGGTAGAAGAGGTGGCCGACAGCCTCGTCGTCGACGTGCCGAGAGACGGCGGAAACTCCTTCATGCCGCTGTTCGTGGTGTTGCAAGAAGGCGTAGACCTCGACGACGACTTGAAGGGCAGGATCAGATCCAGCATCAAGGACAACGCCTCCCCCCGGCACGTGCCGAACGAGATCTTCGAGGTCTCCGAGATCCCCAAGACCCTGAACGGCAAGAAGCTGGAGGTGCCTGTCAAGAAGATCCTCTCAGGCACCCCGCCGGAGAAGGCGGTGAGCAAGGAATCCCTCAGCAACCCCGATTCCCTCGACCCCTTTGTGGAGCTGGCCGGGAAGATGTAGAGCCGTCAGCGATCAGCCAGAAGCAAGAAACGGAAGGCTTATGGCTCCCCACCAAGGAGGTAGGCGGGTGTACGAGACGATCCTGGTCGAAAGGGGCGGCGGCGTAGCGACCGTCGCCCTGAACCGCCCGAAAAAGCTGAACGCGTTCGACGGCAAGATGCACGACGAGCTGTACGCCGCGCTGGACGAGGCCGCCGGGGACGAGGAGGTCCGCTGCATCGTGCTGCGCGGCGAGGGGCGGGGCTTCTCCGCGGGCGCGGATCTGGCAGAGATCATCCAGAACGCCGAAGGAGACCCCGACCTCGGGGAGTACCTGCGCGGCTCCTACAGCAGGCTCGTAAAACGGATGGTCGAGACGCAAAAGCCCATCATCGCCGCCCTGCACGGTCCCGTCTACGGGGCCGGCGTGGGAATAGCGCTCGCCTGCGACTTGCGGATCGCCGCCGAGAGCGCGAGGTTTTCGGTGGCTTTTGTAAAGATCGGACTGATGCCCGACGCCGGCGTCACCTACTTCCTGCCGCGCGTCGTCGGGCTCGGGCGGGCGATGGAGATGAGCATGCTGGGCGACGCCGTGGACGCCGAAGAAGCCCTCAGGGTCGGGCTCGTCAACAGAGTAGCCGCCGAGGATTCACTTCTGGAGGAGGCGCAAGCCCTCGCCGAACACCTTGCCGCCCTCCCGACGGCGGCTTTGGGGCGGATGAAAGCCACCATCCACGCCAGCTTCGAGGCCGACCTCGAAACGGCCCTCGAACGCGAGGCGGAGGGCCAGACGTTCTGCGGCTACACGCAGGATCACAAGGAGGGCGTCACAGCGTTCTTCGAAAAACGCGAGGCAACGTTCACAGGCACGTAAGGGTGGGTTTCGAACCCGCCCGCGTTTCGAACCCACCCGAACCCTCCCCACCCGCGGTGCAACAACCCTGGCCGCGGGTCCGGCACGGTGCGTTTTTGTAGAATGGTGCGGGCTTTCGGACGAGACGGGGGTTGGCGAGTCCTTGAAGAGGCTAAGGGTCCTGATGACGCGGCAGGAGGTCGTGCCAGGGAGGCTCCCCGGCGCGACAGCCGTCGTCGTCGATGTCTTTATGGCGACGACGACCCTCCTTACCATCCTGGAGAACGGCGCGAGGGGCGTCTATCCCGTGGCCTCCCTCCGGGAAGCCGACGAGGTCGCGGCGAGGCTCGACGCTTCGAGAATCCTGCGCGGCGGCGAGCAGGACGCGGCGCGGATAGAGGGCTACGACCACGGCCCCTTCCCTGAGGAGTACCCGCCCGAGGTCGTGGGCGACAAAGACGTTATCTTCGTCACCACCAACGGCACCCGCGCCATCGCCGACGCGGCCCCTGCGGAGAGGGTTCTGCTCGCTACCCTGCGCAACGCCCCCGCCGTGGCCCGCTACCTCGAAAGGTCGGGGACGGGTTCGATCTACCTCGTCTGCGCCGGCTCCGCGGGGCGCTTTACCGTCGAGGACTTCCTCGGCGCCGCCACGATACTCGCCGGGATGGACCTGGAAGGCTGGCGACTCAACGACGGAGCGTGGCTGGCCCTCGACTTCGCCAACCGCCACAAGCGGGACGTCCCGGCCACCCTGAAAAGGAGCCGGTCCGGACGATGGTTCGTGGAGAACGACAGGATGGACGCCTTCGACTTCGTCGCCGATGTGGGGGCGAGCGACCTCGTCCCCGAGGTCGTCGATGGCAGGCTCCGCCCCGCCGGCGAGCCCGAAAACGGTTCTCACGGCGCGGGAGGAAAGGAATGAGCGAGACGGTAGAAGTGCGCGAGGGCGAGGACTTCGACCTCAGAGTGGTGGAGGATTACCTGCGGGCGCACGTGGATGGCGTTCCCGAGGGCGAACTCGAAGTCGGCCAGTTCCCCTCGGGCGCGTCGAACCTCACCTACCTGTTGAAGGTAGGTGACTGGGAGGGCGTGCTGAGGCGGCCGCCGCTCGGACCCGTCCCCCCGAAGGCGCACGACATGGGCAGGGAATCCGGCATCCTGGAGAAGCTCGGTGCCGTCTACCCGCTCGCCCCGAAGCCCTACTTCTTCTGCGAGGACGAGTCCGTGATAGGCGCGCCCTTCTACGTCATGGAGCGCAGAACCGGCGTCGTCATCGACGACTCCTTCCCCGAAAACGTCGAGCCCGAGGAAGGGCTGTGCCGCGGCATCTCGCGTACAGTCATCGACACGCTCGTCCGGCTGCACGCGGTGGATCTGGAGGAGGCAGGACTCAAGGATCTGGGCAGGCCAGAAGGTTTCCTGCGGCGCCAGACGGAGGCCTGGATCTCCCGCTACGACCAGGCGAAGACCGAGGAGATAGAGGAGGTCGAGCCTCTGACGGCCTGGCTCGCCCGCGCCGTCCCCGAGAGCCCGCCCCCCGCCGTCATCCACAACGACTACAAACTAAACAACCTCGTCTTGAACCCCGAAGATCTCACGGAGGTGCGTGCCGTCCTCGACTGGGAGATGGCGACGGTTGGAGATCCACTCTTCGACCTCGCCGTCTCGCTCTCGTACTGGATAGAACCCGACGACCCCGACGAGCTGAAGGCCGTCATGCCGACCGTAACCGTGACGCCCGGCTTCATGACCCGCAAGGAGCTCATCGACCGCTACGCCGAAAAGAGCGGGCGCGACCTCTCCGAGATGCACTGGTACGTCGTCTTCGGCTACTTCAAGCTCGCCGGGATCCTGCAGCAGATCTACGCCCGCTGGAAAAACGGCCAGACGCAGGACGACCGCTTCGCCGACTTCGGCAAGCGCGTGCGCACCCTCATCCTGCACGCCGAAAAGCTGACATGCTGACAAGCGAAGGCCTAAAAGGCCGAGCGTGCTGACAAGCTGCCGAGCAAAGCGAGGCGGCGTGCTGACAAGCTGCCGCAGGCAGCGTGCTGACAAGCTGAGCGACCGAAGGGAGCCACACATTGGGCCGTCTTGACGGCAGGGTTGCGATGGTGACGGGGGCTTCGCGCGGCATCGGCGAGGCGACGGCGCGGCGTTTCGCCAGGGAGGGCGCGCGGGTTTGTTTGACGGACGCGAAGCTGGAGGGCGCGCTCTCCACGGCGCGCCAGCTCGTCGCTGAGGGCATGGATGTCTTCGCCGCGAAGATGGACGTCACGAGCCGCACGGAGGTCGAGAACGCCGTGGGGGAGACGGTGGAGCGCTACGGGCGACTGGACATCCTGGTCAACAACGCCGGCGTTACCAGGGACGGCCTTATCCACAAGATGACCGATGAGGACTGGCGGACCGTGTTGAACGTCCACCTGGGAGGGGCGTTTTTCTGTACGCGCGCGGCCCAGAAGCACATGGTGGAGAGGAACTACGGCAGGATCGTCAACGTCTCCTCCACGAGCGCGCTGGGCAACCGCGGTCAGGCCAATTACTCCGCAGCCAAAGCGGGCATCGAAGGCTTCACCAGGACGCTCGCCCTAGAGCTCGGCCGCTACGGCATCACCGCAAACGCCGTCGCTCCCGGCTTTATAGAGACGGACATGACCCGCGAGACCGCGGCCCGTCTCGGCGTGGATTTCGACGACTTCGTAGCCGGGATGGTAGAGAGCATCCCCGTCGGCCGCGCGGGATGGCCCGAGGACGTGGCCGCCGCCATCCTCTACCTCGCCTCCGAGGAGGCCGCGTTCGTCAGCGGCCAGATCCTCTACGTCGCAGGCGGCGCTTGAATTTTGGGTAGTGAAGTAGGGGTCGTGGATCGAGGAAGGTCCGCGCGATGACCGGTTCCAGATCCCGACTTCCCGGTTCCCGATTCATCAAGCTGGCGGCGGTTCCCGCGCTGGTGCTGTTCGTAGCGCTCTTTTTCGCTTTTCCGTGGTTGCCCGAGCCCTCCCCTGCCGGGGCGGCGCTCGAGCGCTACTCCCCCACGCGTGACGGCGGCTCTCTGCTCATCGAAAGCTATGACGCTGACGATAGACCAATCTCCACGGAGAGCCAGAACCTGGCGGTGATCCCCGACCTCAGGGCGTTCTCGGGGTCGGGCAAGGCCGTAAGCGACGAGCTCGAGAAGATCTACGGTTCTTACGAGAACATGCAAGGTGCCCAGGTCGTGGAGATGCGCCGGCGCACCCTGGAGGTGTCGGGCGGGGTCTCGACCACGACCGACACCCTCCTCCTCGACCCCAGGGGCCTGCTCCTGCTCGGTAGCCGCGAAGGGGAGGGGGAGACCGACCTCATCTTCGACCGGCCCGCCGTTCTGCTGCCGGCGGATCTCGGCCCGAAAGCGAGCTGGAGCTCGGAGGGAACGGTCGAATCTCTCGGTTACGAGTTGGCGGGCCGCGTGGTGGGCACGGGCGCTTTCGAGGGCGAGCTGGGGCGCTTCGACGATTGCCTCTACGTAGAAATCAGGTTGACCTTCTCGCAGCCAGGTACTCCAGGCGACCAGACTCGTTTCAGGGACACGTACTGCGTCGGCGTGGGGCTCGTGGAGTCCAGGGAGTTCGACGGGTCCGGCGGGCTGACCCGTCGCAGCGTGGTCGTCGCCACGGATAGGGCGCCGGCAGAACGCGAGGCCACGCTCGCCCCGTCCTCCTTCACATCAGATGGCGGGGTGTCCGGCGACCCGGCGTCGTGGCGCCTCGGCCCCTTCGGCCGCCTGCGGCCTTCGGGCGAGTCGACGCCGAGCACTATCTCCCCGACCTACGTGCCTGCGGACCCGCCCGTGGTGCTCGCGGTGGCGCAGGGGGGCGACCTCCTGGCCCTCGAAACGGGGGAGGAGTCCGGCAGGGTGCGCTGGCGCTTTCACCCCGAGGGCACCATCTACGGGCCGCCGGCCGTGGACGCGGAGACGGGACGTATCTACTTCGGCGCGACGGACAAGAAGCTCTACGCGCTCGACGCCCGCGGGCTCTTTCTCTGGGCCTTCGAGACGGAGGATAACGTGGCGAGCCGGCCCGTGGTCGCGAAAGATACGGTCGCTTTCGGCAGCGAGAACAGCAACGTCTACGGGGTCGACGCGGGTACTGGCGAGGAACGCTGGAGGGTGAGCACAGGGGGGCCCGTCGTCTCCTCGCCGGCGTTCGAGAGCGGGGTGGTGATCGTCGGTTCGGACGACGGCGCCGTTTACGGCCTGGACCCCTCGACCGGGAAGGAGGAGTGGCGCTACCTGGCGAAGGGTCCGGTCGAGGCCCCGGTCGAGGCCGGGGACGGTGTCGCCTACGTCGCGAGCCGTTCGGGAGAGCTGGCGGCGCTGGAGGCGCGGACGGGAGAGGAGATATGGACCTCTCCCCAGGGGGAGATCCTGCGTACCGCCCCCGCCGTAGGCGACGAGGAGGTCTTCGTCGTTGACGACGCCCAGGGTTTGCTCGCGTTCGACCGCAGGACGGGCAAGAAGCGCTGGGGGATCCCGAACGGCCGCTACGTAGGACCGCCGCTGGTCGCCGAAGACGGGCTGGTGGTCGTTCGCAACGACGGCCACATCGAGCGCCTCAGCTTCGATGGGGAGCACAGCGAAGGGTGGGACGGCGCCACGGCGGGCAACCCCATCGACGGCGACCCCACCTTCTCCCTCGGACCGGCCGCGGGCGGCGGCGCAATCTGGGCCGTCTCCGACAAGGCCGCCGTGCTCCGTCTGGGCCCGCCAAAGGGCCTAGCCCACATAGAACCACTATGGGCCGACGCCTTCGCCAACCCCCCGTTCTCGGGGGACGTCCCGCAGTACACCGCGGCCGGCTATCGTGGGAAGGCGCTCTCGCTCGGATCCGCCAACAACATATACCTGCTCGACGTGAAGAACGGGGAGGCGCGCAGGGTGGGCGCGCTTGACGCCCCGTCAGGTGGTCCGACCTCGGAGCCCGTGGTGGCGGACGACACCCTGCTCGCGGCCACCGGAAACGTCCTCCACGCCGTCCGCCTGCCCGAAGCAGAGAGACTCTGGCGGTTCGAGGGTGGGCCGAGCGTCCGTCCGCCCGTCGTCGCAGGACGCAGGGTACTGTGGTCCGAAGACAACGACACCCTCGCTGCCCTCGACCTCGACGGCGGCGAGGTTCTCTGGAGGGCTCCACTGCCCGGCGCGGGAGGCGTGGTCGTCGGGGGCGGCATCGTGTACGCCAACCCCGCTTCGGCCTTCGACCTCGACACCGGCAAGACCATCTGGCGCGCCGAGACCGGAGGTTCGGCCAGCGGGGGGCCGGATCTCAGCCCGTCCGGGAACGTTCTGTTCGCCGGTACCGTTGATGGCGCGGCCGGTGCCGTGGTCGCCGTGGACGCCGAGAGTGGCGAGGAGATCTGGCACGCCAGGTTCGAGGGCGATGTGGTGAGGTCCTCGGACCGGCTGTGGGCCAGCGGGGACGTCGTGATCTCACCGCTCGACTCCGGCGACGTGGTCGCGCTCGACGCGGCGACGGGGGAGGAGATCTGGCGCTACGCACCGCCGGCTCCGCGGCTGGGGAACGTCACGGTGGAGGGGGAGAACGTGTGGTTCGCCCTGCAGAACGGGGAAGTCTTGGCCCTCGACGCCGACAGCGGTGAGAGCGTGGCCAGCTCCAACGACTACAGCTTGGAGCTGGGCGCGACCAACCTCGCCCAGCGTCCGGCGTTCGTCGACGGCGCGCTGGTGCTGGGGGTGGGCACTTACGTGCTAGGTTACAGGCCTCCGGAGGAGGCGGACGGGCCGTGAGCAGGTTGAGGAGGGTGCGGATCACGAAAACCCCGCCCGCGCGGGCGGCCACGTTGTCCCACGGCCGGTCGGTGCTCACGGCGTTCTCGGACGGGATGAAGAGGCTGGTGGTAGACGATTTGCGGCCAGGCGTCGTGCACGTCGACGACCTTCCCGGGTCCACGCGGACCCTTGCCTGGCTCGGGTTCGCGTTTCTCTTCGCCGGCGTGGGCCTGCTGTTCTTCAACGAGCCCCTGCGGGCGGCGTTCCCGTTGCTGCCCATGGTCGGGGGCACGACCGGCCGGGGAGAGCTCGTACCCTACGTCCTGATCCCGCTCACCATCTTCATCCTCTCGGTGGCGTGGGGCTTCATGCTCACCGGCGCCCTGCACGCCAGACGCGTCGTCAAGCTGGCCGTCCTGTTGCTCTACCTGATGGTGGCCGGCGTGTGGACGGCGGGCGCGTCCTCCGGCATCCTCGCGGCGTTGCCGGCGTGGGGCGCGCTGCTGTTCGTGCCCGTTTTCTTTTTCCTCAGGAGGCGGTCCAGGGAGGCGCCGGCGCTGGAGTTCGGGGTGCTCCTCTTCTGCGTCGCGCTTACCTTCGGGCTCTCCCAGGTCTACGCTATAGAAGCCTGGCGCATCAGCGGCATCCCAAGCGTCCTCATCAACCTGCCGACGATGCTCTACACCTTCGATATGCTGGTCATCCCGCTCCTGCTGTATCTGGGGGTGGACATCGCCGAGTTCGTGCACAAGACGGCGGACTGGGCCTCTGGCCTGACGGACCTCTGGGCGGGCCGGCGGGTGTTTTACGTGGCCCTCTTCCTGATCCTGGCCTGGAGGCTCGTCTCTGTGGTGCTCGAGACGTTCGGCAGGATCGGGAAGAGTTCGCTTGCGGAGCAGGCGGCCGCCTACGCGGGGGCGCTCGTCGTCCCCCTCTCCGTCGGGGCCGTCTGGTGGATGGTTCGGCGCCGCGATGGTGAGAGCGTCACCGTCGAGCGGTTGCTCGACCTCGCCAGGAGGGTCGCGTTGCCGCTTATTGCGGCCTACCTGGCCTTGCAGGGCGTCGAGATCGTGGTCACGCTGGGTGTGGGGCTGCTCGGGCTCGTGCTTCTCAGGCTCGGGCTCGGGCAGATGGAGAACATCGAGGGGGCGATGGGGTTTATCAGCGGGCTCATCGGCCAGGACGCCAACTGGGAGACGCTCCTCGCCTCGGTGGCGATAGCAGGGGCCCTCTGGTACGCGCGAAAGGGAAGGCGGACGCTGGCCTTGTACCTCGGTATCGTGGGGGCCAACGCGCTCTGGATCAACCTCACGAACCCGGGAAGGCCCTTGAGCTACTTCGCCTGGAGCGGCCTCGAGCCCGTGGACTTCTGGTGGGTGGTGATCTTCTGCGCCGTGGCCCTGTACTGGCTCGCGCGCGGCGGAATCACGGAGGACAGGGCCAGGCGGCTCCTGGTTCTGGTCGTGATCACGCTCCTCATGCGGCAGACGGGGTTCATAGAGGACCCCTTCAGCCCGGTACTGGGGTTCACGGGGATCGGGATGATAGCCCTCGGCCTCATCTGGGACGCCCTCACCATAGGCTTCTGGGCCAACAACGACTCACCCGGCCTGCCGCGGGTGAGCCGCATCCTGCTCTACCTCGGCTACATACTCTTCAGCATCGCCGTGCTCAACTGGTCCGTGGCCTCCCACGACATCGCGCAGGTGGACTTCTTTACAGGAAAGGCGGCCCTGGGCGGCTTCGGCCTCTTCGGCAAACCCCTCATCTACGCCATCTTCGCCGTCACCCTGGCCGAGTCGGGTGTTGGCGAGGCGCGCGAAGAGCAGGCCCCCGCTTCGCCGGAGGTCTAGAGTCCTCGATGCCCCACCCCTCATCCCCGCGAAGGCGGGGAGCGGGAATCTCCAGCAGCAGAGGGGTCCCATGCGCGATGGGGCTCTGTGGCGCCGTCAGACGATAGCGTTGCCCTTCTTTTCGAAGACCCGGAAAGATCCCGTACCCAGCGCGACGAGGTTACCTTCGGCGTCATGGACCTTCGCCTCGGCGGTGGCCGTCCTGCGGGTGCGGTGGAGGACCTCGCTCTCGCAGGTTATGCGGCCCGCGCTGACCGCGCCGAGGAAGTGGACGTTCATCTCTATGGTCGCGGTCCTCACGCCCACGAGCGCCAACACCGCGAGCCCCATGGCGTTGTCTATTAGGGAGGCGTAGACCCCGCCGTGCAAGGTACCAGCCCCGTTCAGGTGGATCTCCTCCACCTCGATGCTGATGACGGAGCGTCCCGACTCGACCTCCTCGACCTTCGCCCCTATGTGCCTGGAGAAAGTGACCTCCTCGTTGAAGTACCTCGCGAGGTGGTCCAGCTGCTCTTCGTTCAAAGCTACCGTATCGTCACCCACCGAAAGCTCCCTTCTGTTCGGTTCCGGAGAAGCCGGTGCGTTGGCAGACTCTAACAGCCGGCGGTTTACACTTCAGCGTCTCGCCGCGACCATGCTTCTCGCCGACGCGTTCCTCATCGACTGTACCGGGGCCGATCCACGGGAGAGGGCCTCCGTGCTGGTCGAGGACGGCGAAGGAAGGCTGGATCGTGAAAACGATCTTCTTGTTGTCCCCGACCACTCTGGACCACCTGAAGCCTGAAACCTCCTTCGCCCGGTATCATGTCAGCTCAGAGATCCGAAAAAGGAGCAACCATGTCGGAGGCCAACAAAGAGCTCGTTCGGCGCCACTTCGAGGAGACGTTCAACCGGCATGACTTCTCTGTCTGTGACGAGATCATGGCAGAAGACTTCGTCGAGCACGCAATCGCTCCTTTCGGACGGTCTGCTCCCGGCAGGGTCAACGGGCCGCAGGCGATGCGCGCGAGCGCGGAATGGTTGCTCGCGCAGTTTCCCGACATGCGCATGATCATAGAAGCGATGGTCGCCGAAGGGGACATCGTGGCCGTGAGGGTCCTTTCGGAGGGCACGAACCTGGGACCGCTAAACGGCGTCGTGCCGCCGACAGGGAAGCGCTTCTCGGCACGCCAGAGCCACTGGTACCGCGTCGCCGACGGCAAACTCGTCGAACACTGGGCCACGCGCGAGGACCTGCCAACGATGCTGCAGCTCGGGGTAATACAACCTCCGGGCGGACCGCCCGCCTGATCCGTCGCAGGCAGGTTCGTGGTTCGGACGGTTCGCGGAGCGCTCCTACACGCTGCGGGTGATGCGAACCCCGTTTCGACACGCGCGGCCACACATCGTGATCGGCGTGGCGCGGGTTTGGCCGGTATCGTTTCGGGTTAGATATGCGGGAAAGGGACCGCTGCGTGGCGGCTCGTGAGGAGGAGATATGTTCCGCAAGGAGAAACCGTGGCTAAGGGTCTACGAGAGCGCGAACGTCGAGCCGGAGTCGCGGGTTTTCGAGGGCTCTCTGTACGACCTGTTCTTGCGCGCGGTCGAGGAGCATCGCGGGAAGTCCGCGCTCAGCTTCTACGGCACGACCTTCGAGTTCGGGCGGCTGCAGGCGCTGGTCGAGAAGATGGCGGCCTCGCTCGCCGCGGCCGGGGTCTCGAAGGGAGACCGGGTCGCGCTCATGCTCCCGAACTGCCCGCAGTATGTGATCTCCTTTTTTGCCACCGTCAGGCTCGGGGCCGTGGTCACCCAGATCAACCCCATGTACGTGGAGCGCGAGGTCTCCCACATCCTCAACGACTCTGGCGCGGAAACCATCGTCGTCTACGCGCCCGTGTACGAGCGCGTGAAGGCAGTATTGCCCGATACCAACCTGAAGAACGTCATCCTCGTGGACTTCGGGGGCGAACCCGAAGGCCTCGACGCCGGCCACCGTTCCTTCGGGGATTTCCTCTCGACGGACGTTGAACCTGCACCTGAAGTAGAGATCGACCCCGTGGAGGACGTGGCGGTGTTGCAGTACACCGGGGGCACGACGGGGGTTTCCAAGGGCGCGATGCTCACCCACCGCAACCTGGTCGCGAACCTCCAGCAGACCATCGACGTGTTCGTCCAGAACCCCGACATGTTCAGGGGCCGCAAGTGCATCGGCGCGCTGCCCTTCTTCCACATCTACGGCCTTACCTGCGTGATGCTCTTCGGCATCGAACTCGGTGTCGAGCAGGTGTTGCTGCCACGCTTCGAGGTCGAAGAGGCGCTCGCGGTCTTCGAGAACGACAGGCCCACGATGTTCGCCGGCGTCCCCACGATGTACATGGCGCTCCTCGCGAGCGGCGATGACCTGCGCAAGCATCATTTACACGACGTGAAGATCTTCAACTCCGGCGGGTCGGCCCTGCCGGTAAACCTCAAACGCTCCTTCGAGGAGCGTGTCGGCAAGCCCCTCTTCGAGGGCTATGGGCTATCAGAAGCATCCCCCGTGACCCACAACAACCCGCCGTTCCTGGGGCGGGGCCGCGAGGGCAGCATCGGCATCCCTATTCCTTCGACTGACGCCAGGATCGTGGACGTGGAGACGGGAGA
>Ga0126307_10001871_pt1 | contig 14045 bp, 14 predicted proteins | sample Plot28_FD_89955 | JGI IMG/M metagenome (GOLD analysis project Ga0126307, IMG submission 89955) | Serpentine soil microbial communities from UC McLaughlin Reserve, CA, USA - Plot28 | ecosystem: Environmental > Terrestrial > Soil > Grasslands | place: USA: UC McLaughlin Reserve, Lake County...
AGGCCGCTCGCCCGCCCGCTCTTCATCTACGCGAAGCGGACGGCGTTCAAGCGGCCGGTCGTGGCCGGATACATCGGCTTCATCTTCAACAACGAAAAGGCGATCGCGAAGAGGTCGGGCTTCATCTCGCTCACCGACCGCCAGCTGAAGAAGGCGCGCTACCAGTACCTACAGGCGCTGAAGGCGAATACCACCCCGTAGAGCTCGCCACTTGACATATCGACGCCTGTCGATATATTGACGGGCGTCGATATGTCCGTCGCCGACCCCGTCCTCTGCTGCGCCCCGCTCGCCTCCTCGTCGCTCTCCGACCAGGAGGCGGTCGCGACGGCGGAGCTCTTCAAGGCGCTCGGCGACCCGACGCGTGTGCGGATCCTCAACCTGATCGCCCAGTGCGGCGGCGAGGTCTGTGCGTGCGACCTCTACGAGCCGGTCGGGCTGGCGCAGCCGACCGTCTCTCACCATCTGAAGAAGCTCGTCGACGCCGGACTGCTCGAGCGTGAGCAGCGCGGCAAGTGGGCCTTCTTCTCACTCAAGCGCGACGCGGTCGAGAAGCTCGCCGCGGTCGCAGACCTGAAGGGAGTGTGCTGCTGATGTCCACGACGGCCGACGAGCTGCGCGAGGAGGTGCGGCGGCGGTACGCCGAGTCCGCCCGCGCGGTGACCGAGGGCACGAGCTCCGCGAGCTGCGGCGGCGGCAGCTGCTGCTCCGACGGCGATCCCGCTTCGGCGAAGTTCGGCGAGGCGCTGTACGACGCCCACCAGCGCGGCGACCTACCGGAAGCGGCCACGCTCGCCTCCCTCGGCTGCGGCAACCCGACCGCGGTCGCCGATCTGCACGAGGGCGAGACCGTGCTCGACCTCGGCTCCGGGGGTGGGATCGACGTGATCCTCTCCGCGAAGCGGGTCGGCGAGACCGGGCTCGCGTTCGGACTCGACATGACCGACGAGATGCTCGCGCTCGCCCGCGCGAACGCGGCCGAGGCCGGGATCGGGAACGCGATCTTCCTCAAGGGCGTGATCGAGGAGATCCCGCTGCCGGCCGACTCGGTCGACGTCGTGATCTCGAACTGCGTGATCAACCTCTCGACCGAGAAGGCGAAGGTGCTGACCGAGATCGCCCGCGTGCTCAGGCCGGGAGGCCGGATCGGGATCAGCGACGTCGTCGCCGAGGACCGGCTCTCGCCCGAGGAGCGGGCCGAACGCGGCAGCTTCGTCGGATGCATCGCCGGCGCGCTCTCGCAGGGAGAGTACGAGGCCGGTCTCGAGGCCGCAGGCTTCGAGCAGGTCAGCGTCGAGTTCACGCACGAGGTCGCCGACGGGATGCACGGCGCGATTGTCAAGGCGGTCAAGACCGCCGAGCCGGCACGGCGCGGGCTCCCGGTGATCGTTCCGGCCGCGCGGGCCGGCTGCTGCTGAGAGCTAGGCGGGCGCGGGGGCGGTCTGCAGCCGCCGCGTCTGCCAGCGACGGGCAGCGAACGCGCTCCACGCGATTGCCCCGGCCAGGGCGAAGACGATTGCATCGCCTGCGGGGAGTCGCGTCACGAGCTCCATGAGGGCGCCGACGCCGCCCGCGCACGGGATCGTCATCACCCATGCCGCCACGATGTTGCCAGCGACGCCCCAGCGCACCGCCGAGAGGCGGCGGGAGGCGCCTGCGCCCATGACGCTCCCGGTGATCGTGTGCGTCGTCGAGACCGGGAAGCCGTAGTGCGCAGTCGTCCAGAGGATCGACGCGCACGCCGCCTGGGCGGCGAAGCCCTGCGGCGGATCGAGCTTCGCGATCCGCGTGCCCAGTGTCTTGATGATCCGCCACCCGCCGGCGTAGGTGCCGGCTCCCATCGCGATCGCAGCGCTGACGATCACCCAGAACGGGGGGTCGGAGTCAGGCGCGAGGTGGCCGCCGGCGACGAGCGCGAGCGCGATGATGCCCATCGTCTTCTGCGCGTCGTTCGTGCCGTGCGTGAACGCAACGAAGCCGCCGGAGACGAGCTGGAACCTGCGGAAGACGCGATTGACGGTGCCGGGGGAACGCCGCCGGATCACCCACGTGATCGCAATCATAAGGGCGGCGGCGAGCGCGAGCCCGGCGAAAGGAGCGATTAACGACGGGATCAGCACCTTCTCCTTCAGCCCTTCCCACTTGACGACGTTCCAGCCCGCCGCCGCAACGGCCGAGCCGAGCACCCCGCCGATGAGGGCGTGACTCGAGCTCGACGGCAGGCCGAGGTACCACGTGACCAGGTTCCAGGTGATCGCTCCGACGAGCCCCGCCAGGACGACGTCCAGCGTGATCGCATCCGCGTCGACGATTCCCTTGGCGATGGTCGCTGCTACCTCGAGCGAGACGAAGGCGCCGAGGACGTTGAGGATCGCCGCGCTGATCACGGCGGCGCGCGGTGACAGCGCCCGGGTCGAGACCGACGTGGCGATCGAGTTCGCCGTGTCGTGGAAGCCGTTGGTGAAGTCGAAGAAGAGAGCCACGACCACGACCGCGACCAGCGTCAGCTCTTCCATCTAGTGCTCCACCCGGCGATACATGTCAGGCCCCGGCCCGCGATCACGCGGCGCCAGACTCCACCCTCGCCCTTGCCAAGGCATCCGGCCTTGGCGGCGTGCGAGTGCGGCCTCTGGCTTGGTGCTCGCGACCCGGGACTCCGACTGCATCACCGCGCGAAGCACTACGCGTTCTTGACGACGATGTTTGCGATCACGTTCGCGGCGTGCTCGGCGGCGTCGATCGCGCGCTCGAGCCCTTCGTAGATGTCCTTCCAGCGGATCACGATCAGCGGGTCGATCCGGTCGTCGCGGAAGAGCGCCGCGACGGCGTCGTGCACGACCCGGTCGCCCGCGTCCTCGAGCCGCTTCAGCTCGACCAGGGTCTCCTGGATCCCGCGGAGCCCCTTCAGCCGCTGCAGCGCGACCGCGAGCTGCTCGACGGCCTGGACGAGGATCCCGCACTGCTCGACCGCGTGGCGAGTCGTCGTCTCGATCCCGTAGAGCGCGAGCAGATCGCTCGCCTCCTCGATGTAGTCGACGACGTCGTCGATCGCCGTCGTCAGCTCATAGATGTCCTCGCGGTCGAAGGGCGTCACGTACTGCGTGTTCAGGAGCTGGATCAGCTCGCGTGTAATCTCGTCGCCCTCGGTCTCGACCGCCTTCACGTCAGCCTGCGTCACGGACGAGTTCGGGTACTCGCGGAAGCGGATCTCCGCCTTCCTCGCCGCTTCGAGCGCGTTCTCGCCGGCCTTCGCAAAGAGGTCGTAGAACTCGGTCGTACGGGGTGTGAGGCGGAGGCGCACCGCGGCTGTTTACCAGATGTTCACCGTCCGGCCCGGAAGAGCCGTCAGGCGAGCGCGTCGAGGAGCAGGCCCTGGAAGTGGGCGATCAGGCGCTCGCTCTCGCCCATGAGGCGGCCGTGGTCGACACCGCCGCCGCGAAGGCCCTTCTGCACGCGCTCCACGAGCACGCGGTCCTCGGCGCCGACCTGGTCGTCGAACCCGAGCATTTCCCCGATCCAGGCCTCGTCGACGTCCGGGCCGACGAAGTAGTCGAGGAAGCGCGTCGTCGTCTCCGGGCCGGTCGGCACGATCGGGCCGATCGACAGGTTCGGGTGGCCCGGCATGACGTTGATGGTCAGGTTCGGCCAGACGAAGTGGAACTGGCCGCGCTCGACCGGCCCTCGCGGGTCGAAGTCTCCTTGCCAGCTCTTTCGGACCGGGCCGTACTGGGTCGAGAACCGCCTGCGCTCCTCCAGCACGTATGCGTCGACGGAGACGTCGACGACCTTCGAAAAGCCGGGGTGGGCGACTTGGCAGTGATAGCACTCGAGGAAGTTCTCGCTGCAGACCTTCCAGTTGGCCGCGTACTCGGGGCCGCTCGCCCGCTTCAGGAAGCGGAGCGATCCGAGGTCGAGACCGGAGGCGCCGAGGAGCTCCGGTAGCTCGGCCAAAGTCTCGGCGAGCGGCTCGGCGTCGGCATCCGGGTTGACGAAGACGAATGGCCCGCACGAGTCGACAGCGACGGGCACGAGCCCGAGCGCGTCCTGGTCGAAGCCGGGGACGCGGTCCGACCGCGGCGCGGCGCGCAGCGATCCGTCGAGCCCGTAGGTCCAGGCGTGATAGGGGCACTGGAGTGACGCGCGCCTCCCTTCGCCCTCGCAGACGAGCGAGCCGCGGTGGCGGCAGACGTTGAGGAACGCGCGCAGGCTGCTCTGCTCGTCACGCACGACCACGATCGGGATCCCGCCGAGGTCGCACGTGAAGAACGCGCCCGCCTCGCCGGTCTGATCCGTGCGGCCCGCGTACTGCCACGTCCGCCGGAAGATCCGTTCGCGCTCCAGCCGGAGGACGGCCGGGTCGGAGTACCAGGCGAACGGGATCGTGCGGCCGTCGGCGATCGTCGCCATCCGGCCAATCTAGCGCGCTGGATGCGGCGGTATCACGCCTGCACGAGCGCAGGCCGTCGTAGCTCTGCTGCGAGCTCGAGCAGCGCGCCGTCGATTCCCGGCGCCTCCTTCGGATCGAAGTCCCAGGCGGCCTTGACCAGCCGAGGGCCTCGGCCGCCCGCCGCCTTCCCGGCTACAACTAGGGCGTGCGCCGCGCCCTCCTGCTCGCCGCTCTGCTCGCCCTGGTCGCTCCGGGCAGCGCCCTCGCGCGCGAGTGCGGGATCCCGGACTCGAACCCGCTCTGGGTCGACTTCGCCGGGCACGACGCCCCGATGCCGCAGAAGCCGGGGCTGACGCTCGCGTTCACCTCGGGCACGGTCAAGCCCGCGGAAGCGCGGGGCAACGGGGCTGCCACCGTGTTCTTCGACCTCAACTTCAACAACCGCGTCGGCACACCGACCGTTCCGGCCGACCCGGCGCTCATCCGCGAGCGCGCCGACCGGCTCTTCGACTTCGCCGTCTCCGTCAGCGGCTGCGCGACGCCGTGGATCGCCTTGAACGAGCTCTTCGGCGCCCAGACGCCGACGCCGTGGACGACGACCACGGCGCAGTACCGGGCGAACACCCTCGCGCTCGTCCGCCGGCTCGAGGAGCGCGGTGCCTTCCCCGCCGTCACGATCGCGAACCCGCCGTACACCGGGGGCGAGGCCGCCCAGTGGTGGCGCGACCTGTCCGCGTCCGCGCTCCTGATCCGCCAGGTCTTCTTCACCTCACCGAACGTGCCGCAGCTGCACGCGCTCGGCCCGGTCCGGGCGAGCCGGGCGATGCGCAGCGGCATGCGCGCGCTCGTCCGCAAGTTCACGGAGATCGGGATCCCGGCCGGCCGGGTCGCGCTCGAGCTCCAGTTTCAGTCGGCGCCGGGGACGGGCGGCCGCGAAGGCCTCCAGCCGCGGGCGAAGTGGCTCGAGATCGTCAAGCTGCAGGCGCTCGCGGCGCGGCGGGTGACGCAGGAGCTCCGGACGCACTCGATCTGGTCCTGGGGCTGGGCGACGTTCAGCCAGGCCGGGATCGACCCGGACAAGGGCGAGGCGGCGTGCGTCTACCTCTGGGTGCGCGATCGGAGTCTCTGCAGCGGGCCTGGGGCCGCCGGGCCGGCGATGGACGCCTCGGTGACGGTCGGCCAGCTCGAGCAGCTTGACGCGGGCGTTGTCTGCGCGCTGCCGGCCGGGGAGATCAGGAGGGCCGCGGTCGACCCGCTCGCGCGTGCGATCGGCGACCGCGACATCGCCGCCAGCGTCGTGCTGGAGCGGCTGGTGCTCCAACAGGAGGTCGAGCTGGACGCGCGCGCGGTGCTCGCCGCGGAGCTGGCGTTCGTCGACGACCACTTCGGCGGCAGCGCGACCGCCTACCTCGGGGCGCTGCGACGGATCCAGCTGACGCGGGTCGCGGCGCGCGGCCTGCTGCTCGACGAGCTCCGACGCGACGCCGTCCGGGCGCGCTTCCGCGCCGCACGCCCTTCCGGCAGCGAGGTGGCCGAGTTCCACCGCACCTACACCGGCCTGCGCGCGCGCCTCGTCGAGACGCCTCGCCCGGTCGGCTGGCTGGGCGGCAGGACGCGAGGCCTTGCGATCGAGACGTTCGCGCCGACGCGGATCTTCTCCCTCGGCCGCGCCGGCCGCGTGCGCACGCTCCACGGGCAGGTGCGCGTCACGCCCCTGGGCGACACGGTCTACCTCGGCACGGTGCCACTGCCCGAGGCGCGGACCGCGATCGTGTCGTCGTTGAACCGCTTCTCGCGCGTGGCCGCCTACGAGGCCTGGCTCGCGAAGGCGGAGGAGCGGGCGCTCACCGACGCGATCTGCGTCGACGACCGGCTGCCGACCCCCGCGCCGCTGACGCTCGACGACCTGTTTCCCTTCACGGCGCCAGGGTTCGACTAGCCTCGGCCGGGACAGACTCCCCGCGACGATCCGTCGCCCATCTCGAGGAGGGTCCCGATGGCACAGAAGTCCGACTTCACCGAGCAGGAGTGGGAGCAGCTGCGCAAGGGTGCGACCGGCGCCGGCCTGCTCGTCTCGGTCAGCGACCGTAGCTTCTTCGACAGCTTCAAGGAGGCCGGCTCGCTCGCAAAGCATCTGGCGGGCGGAAAAGCGGGGGAGAGCGAGCTCGTCCGCGAGCTGGCGGGCGAGCGGGGGTCGGGCTTCGGCGTTCGCTCGTCGCCGGCGGAGATCGAGGCCGAGACGGTCGAGGCGCTGCGCGGCGCCGTCGGGACGCTCGAGGCGAAGGCGCCCGACGAGGTCGAGGCCTACAAGACCTTCGTCCTCGAGGTCGCCGAGGCAGTGGGCCGGGCGGCGGGCGGAGGCGAGACCGCGGAGGCGGCGACGGTCGAGAAGATCCGGGCTGCTCTCGGTTGAGCACTCGGCCACGAACCTCGGGCTAACTAGACCCGTTCAGCTCGCGCTGTCATCCGCCGAAAGCAGTCGGTCGTGTGGTCGTCGACGAGCCCGGCCGCCTGCATGAACGCGTAGCAGGTGGTCGGCCCCGTGAAGCGGAAGCCGCGCCGCTTCAGCTCCTTGCTCATGGCCTGGGACTCGGCCGTCTGCGGCGGGATCTCGGCGACCGTCCGCCACGTGTTGATCTTCGGCTCGCCGCCGACGAACGACCAGAGGAGCTCCCCGAGCGGGAGGTCGAGCGCCAGCGTCGCCCGCGCGTTGTCGATCACCGACTCGATCTTGCCGCGGTGGCGGACGATCCCGGCGTCACCCAGCAGCCGCTCGACGTCGCGCTCGCCGAAGCGCGCGATCTCCTCGGCGTCCCAGCCGGCGAACGCGTTGCGGTAGCCCTCGCGCTTGCGCAGGATCGTCGACCAGGAGAGGCCGGCCTGCGCGCCCTCGAGGTTGAGCAGCTCGAAGAGGGTGCGGTCGTCGCGCTGCGGCACGCCCCACTCCTCGTCGTGGTAGGCGACGTAGAGAGGGTCGTCCTCCGGCACCCAGTCGCAGCGGTTGACGCCGCTCATGGGCGACAGACTCTAGGTCCGGCTTCTGTCGTCAGCGGTGTCGGCGTCCGCGTCGTTGTCGGCGTCGACGTCGACGTCCGGGTCGAGATCGTCCGCCTGGCGCCGCTGCTCCTCGGCCTCCGCCTCGCGGGCTCGGGCGCGTGCCGCCTGCTCCTCGGCGGCGAGCCGCGCCTGCTCGGCCTCGTTCGCCTGCTGTTCGGCGGCGAGCCGTGCCTGCTCGGCCTCGCGTGCCTTCGTGTCGGCCAGGTCGCGGCGCTCGCCCGCTGCGACGCGCCGCTCCTCCAACTGCGCCTCGCGGCGCTGCTTCCCCAGGTAGAGGACGATGCCGAGGACGACGATCGCTGAGATCACGATCAGGACGATCGCGGTCGTGCTCATGTGTGCTCCTTCGCTCGCTGTGGTGGGCGTACCGGGGCATTCCGGTTGCCGGGAAAGCCCAAACGCCGTACCGCCACGTCCGGCGCTACCCTCGTCGGATGGCCGAGAGCAAACAGAACGGCGCCGCCGAGCGCCTGAAGGCGGCCGCGGACGTGCTCGAGGAGATCGTCGCCGACCGCAGCCTGCTCCGGGAACTGCCGCTGGAGGAGCGTACGCGCCTGCTGGCGGCCGCGGGCGACGTCCACAATCCCGACGTCGTCCAGCGGCGGCGGTTCAACAAGGTCGTGCGGCGGGAGAAGAAGGCAGCCCGTGCGGGCCGGGACGAGAGCGTCCTCGCCGAGACCGGCATCCGCGTCCACCGCGCGCAGCCCGTGTTCACGACGCCGAATGTCTTCGTCCCCGCGGATTTCGACCAGATCGACGTCGACGAGGCCGAGTTCCGCGAGGTCGTCGAGCCGCAGCACTGCTACGTCTGCAAGGAGCGCTACCAGGACATCCATTTCTTCTACGACCAGCTCTGTCCCGCGTGCGCCGCCTTCAACTACCGCAAGCGCTCCGAGACGGCCGACCTGAGCGGCCGCGTTGCGCTGCTGACGGGCGGGCGGGTGAAGATCGGGTACCAGGCCGGGATCAAGCTGCTCCGCGCCCGCGCGCAGCTGATCGTGACGACGCGGTTTCCGCGCGACGCGGCCGCCCGCTACGCGGCCGAGCCGGATTTCGAGGAGTGGGGCGACCGGCTCGAGGTCTTCGGGCTCGACCTCCGGCACACGCCGAGCGTCGAGTCGTTCTGCGCGCACCTGCTCGCGACCCGCGACCGCCTCGACTTCATCGTCAACAACGCCTGCCAGACGGTTCGCCGGCCGGCGGATTTCTACCGGCACATGCTCGACGCGGAGACCGGGTCGGAGGACTCGATGCCGGAGCACGTTCGCCGGCTGCTCGGCGCGTACGAGGGGCTGCGCCGGACGGAGATGCTTCCCGCGGCCACAAACGGGACCGCGCCGGAGCTCGTCGGCGTCACGCGCTCGGCCGAGCTTTCGCAGCTGCCGCTGCTGCCGGAGGACATGGAGGGCGGAACCGACCTGTTCCCGGAGGGTCGGCTCGACGCCGATTTGCAGCAGCTCGATCTGCGCGAGCGCAACTCCTGGCGGCTCCTGCTCGCCGAGGTGCCGACGGTCGAGCTGCTCGAAACGCAGCTCGTGAACGCGGTCGCGCCCTTCGTGCTGAACGCGCGCCTGAAGCCGCTCCTGCTCCGCACGCCGGAGCGGGACAAGCACATCGTCAACGTCTCCGCGGTCGAGGGGCAGTTCTATCGGCGCTTCAAGACCACGCGGCACCCGCACACGAACATGGCGAAGGCGGCGCTGAACATGCTCACGCGGACGTCCGCGGCCGACTACCACGGCGACGGGATCCACATGAACGCGGTCGACACCGGCTGGGTCACCGACGAGGATCCGCTCCACGTCGCCGATCGGAAGACGGCTCAGCACGGCTTCCGGCCGCCGCTCGACATCGTCGACGGCGCTGCGCGAATCGTCGACCCGATCGTCGACGGCTTCAACACCGGCGAACACGTCTGGGGGAAGTTCCTGAAGGACTACAAGCCGACCGACTGGTGAGCTCGCCCGGGCGCGATGCCGACGTCAACGTCGTCGGCGGCGAGCTGCTGCCGTGCTCGACCGAGCCTTGGACCGGCTTCTTCCGCGACGGCTGCTGCTCGACCGGGCCCGAGGATCTCGGCAGCCACACCGTCTGCGCCGTGATGACGGAGGAGTTCCTCGCCTTCAGCCGCTCGGCCGGGAACGACCTTTCGACGCCGCGACCCGAGTGGGGTTTCGCCGGCCTCCAGCCCGGCGACCGCTGGTGCGTCTGCGCGGCACGCTGGCTCGAGGCGCACGACGCGGGGGTCGCGCCGCCCGTCGTGCTCGGGGCGACGCACGAACGGGCGCTCGAGGTCGTTCCGGTCGAAGCTTTGCTCACCGCGCAGGTTCAGGATCCGCTGAGCGGATCCTGAACGCGCAAGACCCCTGCAGAGGCCCGTCGCGGCCCGGCTAGTTCCTTAGAGCGAAGGAGGCGTAGGCGCGCTCGAGCACCTCGGCGAGATCGAGTGCGCCGACCTGGATCCCGCTCGTGCCGAGCCGCTTCAGCACGGCGCCCGTCGGCAGCGGCCGGCGCGGCCCGAGCTCCGGCGGCGGCGGCGCCTCCCAGATCCCGTCGGTGGCGACGATCGGCTCGGTCTCCGTCTCCGTCTCGTCGGCGGCGGCCCGTTGCGTGCAGCCGCGCCAGCGCAGCAGCAGTGAGGGCTCGCGGTCGATCCGGTCGGCGAGGACGTACGCGAGCGCGGCGAGATGCGCGCACGGCGCCGGCCGGCCGCAGCTGCAGGCGCGGCGGAGGGAGCGGGTCGGCGGCACGAGCGGCTCCTCCCAGTCGACGGCCAGCACGTGCTCGAGCTGCACCGACTGGCTGCGGCCGGCGACCGCGGCCTCGATCTGGAGATTGCCGCGGGCGGAGCGGGTCGCGGCCGCCCAGATCCGGGGCGGGACCGGCTCGGCCGCGACCTCTACCTCGTGCTCGGCCCCCTCGTCCTCGACGCGGCCGCTCAGGCTCCCTTCGGCCACGGCGACGGTGTGGACCGCTCCTCCGCGGGCGAGTGCGCGGCCGCGCTCCGCTCCCGCGGAGCCCTCGTCGCCCAGGACCGCGCCCGCGAGCAGCCGAGACCACGGGCCCTGACCGATCCGATCGCGCTCACTCACGACGACGAGCGGGCGGCCGTCGTCGAGCACGCTCATGCGGCCTCCTCGACCGCGTCGACGGACAGCTCGACCGCGGCGCGGATCGTGCCGAGGTCCAGGTCTCCGAGCCAGTCCTCCGACCGACCCGCGATCACCTTCTCGGCCAGCTCGCGCTTCGAGTCGAGCAGCGCGTCGATCCGCTCCTCGAGCGTCCCCGTGCAGATGAGGCTGTGGACGTAGACGTGCTTGCGCTGGCCGAAGCGATACGCGCGGTCGGTCGCCTGCTGCTCGACGGCGGGGTTCCACCAGCGGTCGAAGTGGAAGACGTGGTTTGCCGCCGGCAGGTTCAGCCCGCGGCCGCCGGCCCGGATCGAGACCACGAGCACCGACGGGCCGTCCGCGCGGGCGAACGACGCGAGCAGCTCCTCGCGCTGCTTCGCGGTGAGGCGGCCGTGGAAGAAGCCGACGCGCCGGCCGAGCCGCTCCTCGAGATGAGGCACGAGCCGGTCGAAGCCGGGGTACTGCGTGAACACCAGGGACTTGTCGTCCGGCGGCACGTCGCGGAGCAGCTGAACGAGCCGCTCGAGCTTGCCCGAGCGGCCGTCGAGCGGCCGGCCGGTCGTCAGCAGCATCTCCGGGTGGTTGCAGACCTGCTTCAGGTGGCCGAGCATCGCCAGCACGGCGCCGCGCCGGCCGAACCGATCCTCGTGCGCCTCGACGCGCGCCATCCAGCGGTCGACCGTCGCCCGGTAGAGGCTCGCCTGCTCGACGGTGAGCCGGCAGTACGCCTTCTCGATCGTGATCGGCGGCAGCTCGAGCTCGATCTCGGGGGAGTCCTTCGCCCGGCGGAGGAGGAACGGCTGCACGATCGAGCGCAGTCGCTCCAGCCTCGCCTCATCGCCGCCGAGCTCGATCGGCCGGGCGAACGCCCGGTCGAACCACTCGCGCGAGCCGAGCAGGCCCGGATTGACCAGGTCCATGATCGCCCAGAGCTCGCCGAGCCGGTTCTCGATCGGCGTGCCGGTCATCGCCAGGCGCCGGCGCGCCTGCAGGCGGCGGAGCGCGCGGTGACGCTTGGTCGCCGGGTTCTTCGCGTCCTGGGCCTCGTCGAGGATGAGCCGGTCCCAGGCGATCGCCGCGAGCGCGTCGGCGTCCCGCGCAGCGACGTCGTAGGAGGTGACGACGACGTCGTGCCCGCGGGCGGCCAGGGCGAGCTCGGGCAGCGCCAGGCGCTGCGGACCGTGGTGGAGGTGCACGTGCAGCGAGGGCGCAAAGCGGTGGATCTCGGCGCCCCACTGCTTGACGACGCTCATCGGGCAGACGACGAGCGTCGGGCCCAGGTCGCCGCCGCCGGTCTCCTCGCGCTCCGAGGCGAGCATCGCGATCGCCTGCACGGTCTTGCCGAGCCCCATGTCGTCGGCCAGGATCCCGCCCACGCCGAGGTCGCCCAGCAGTCGCAGCCACCCGTGGCCGCGCTCCTGGAACGGGAAGAGGGGGTGCGTCATCGCTGCGGGCGTGGGGAGCGCGCGGAAGCGGCGCTCGCCCGCGTCGAGGAGCGACGAGAGAGAGTCGTCGAGAGAGACCTCGCCGAGCTGGACCCCTGCCTCGTCGGTCTCGAGGCCCGAGACGGCGCGGACGAGGTCGACTATTCCCGCGCCGGTGCGCCGCCGCTCGAGGAAGCGGAGCGCCTTCTCGATGTCGGACCGGCGCACGGCCTGCCAGCGCCCGCCCACGCGGACAAGGGGCTCCTTCGCGGCGGCGAGGTCGGCGAGCTCCTGCTCCGTGAGCTCGGTGTCGCCCACCGCAAGGCGCCAGTCGAACCGCGCGAGCTCGCTCGGCGAGAGCAGGCCGCTCGAGCGTCCGCGCGGGATGCCCGTGGCGGTCAGGTTGACGCGGACGCGCGTCGGCGAGCGCAGCCAGGACGAAGGGAGGAGAACCGGGACGCCACCCTCCTCGAGCCGCGGCATCCCCTCGCGCAGGAAGGGCCGGATCTGCTCGTCGTCGAGCGCGGCCTCGGCCGGTTCGCTCGTGTCCAGCTCGATCCCGAGCTCCGCGAGGAGCGGCTCGACGTCCGCCAGCTGCCGGATCAGGTCGCGGCGCGGCTCTCCCGCGCGAAGGAACCCGAACACGTCGCCGCCCTCGTCCCAGAGCAGCGACGCCGGCAGGCCGACCGTCGGGTCGTCCCCGGCCTGCAGCCACAGCTCGAGCACGAGGCTCCCGTCGTCGCGCTCGTCGAGGTGAAGGCCGAGCGTCCAGGTCGTGCGGGCGCGCTGCGCCAGACCGCGATCCACCCAGTCTGCGAGCCGCCGCTCGAGCGCCGGGAGGCCGGAGTGACGGGGCAGCGCCGCGTCTGGAGCCGTCAGCCCCTCGAGGAAGTGGTCGAGCGCCGTCTGCCGCCCGGCGCGCGTGGGGGCGAGGCGCACGCGGTCGGCGCGCAGCCGGTCGCGCGCGATCTGATCGACGAGGACGGGATAGAGGTCGTGGACGGCTGCCTCCCGGTCGCCGTCGAAGGCGCCCGCGCCGACGGGCGGGAGCGCGCAGGCCAGACCGGCGAGCGCCGATTGGACGCCCTCGTCGAGCGTGGCGCCCCAGAACGCGTGCCACCACCCCTCGCCGTGGTCGAGCGAGGGATGGACGAGCCCTTCCGCGACGGAGCGCTCGGCCAGCCGCACCACGGCGAAGAGCGCGCGGGCGCTCGCGCCGACCTCGAGCCCCGCGGGCGGTGCGGCGGCGAGCTCGATCAGCGCGGCCGGCTCGAGCCGCCGCGCCGTCACTCCGCGTCCCGCCAGGGCTAGATCTGCGATCGCCGGCTGGCCGAGGCGCAGCTCGCCGGCGGAGAGAGAACCGTCGCCGGCTCGCACGAACGCGAGCGCAGTGGCGTCGTCCTGCCAGACGACCTCGAGCGTCGGCGCGGCCGTCTCCGGGGGCTGAGCGGGTGCGGGCTGACTCGACACGACCTTCCAGAGTAGGCGTAAGCGACGACGACCCGCGTCCCCCGGTCGCGTAAGGAATCGCATGGAGGCCGGTTGTACGGGCATGAGCGATCACAGCACCCACACCCGTTCCGTCCCCGTCGACGAGCTCTGGCTGCGCGACTGGGCGCAGGAGGGCGTTGCCCGCCTGGAGCAGTATCTGGCCCGACAGGCCGAATTCGCCGCTTTTCTCCGTCGTCGTCCCGTCCTAGACTCGGAACATGGCGACGGCTCCGCCGCAGGCTGACGCCGTTCTCGTCGAACGGCTCCGCCGGCGCGACCGGACCGCCTGGGAGGAGCTGTACGCCGAGTACGGCTGCCGCCTGCGCGGGTTCGCGTACCGCCTCACCGGCAACCCGCACGACGCCGAGGATCTTGTGCAGGAGACGTTCGTGCGAGCGCTGCCGCGGCTCGACCGTCTCGATCCGGACACGGTCGACCTGGGGCCGTACCTGTTCACGACGCTGCGCAACCTCTTCCTCAAGTCGGTCGAGCGCGGACGCCGAGCCGAGCCGGTCGCCGAGGTCCCCGAGCCGGCCGAGGCGGCGCCGATCGAGG
>Ga0126307_10001872_pt1 | contig 14043 bp, 13 predicted proteins | sample Plot28_FD_89955 | JGI IMG/M metagenome (GOLD analysis project Ga0126307, IMG submission 89955) | Serpentine soil microbial communities from UC McLaughlin Reserve, CA, USA - Plot28 | ecosystem: Environmental > Terrestrial > Soil > Grasslands | place: USA: UC McLaughlin Reserve, Lake County...
AAGCTCACCGTCATCCTCAACCGCGAGCTCGAGGTGCTCGAGCTGGGCACGAAGATCCAGTCCCAGGTGCAGTCGGAGATGGAGCACTCACAGCGTGAGTACTTCCTCCGCCAGCAGCTGAAGGCGATCCAGGACGAGCTCGACGAAGGAGACGAGCAGCAAGCCGAGATCTCGGAGCTCCGCGGGCAGATCGAGGAGGCCCACCTCCCCGAGGAGGCCGACCGCGCCGCGCGCCGCGAGCTCGACCGGCTCGCCAAGCTTCCGCCTGCAGCCGCCGAATACGGCGTCATCCGCGGCTACCTCGAGTGGATCCTCTCCCTGCCCTGGAACGAAACGACCGAGGACAACCTCGACCTCGAGCACGCGCGCGAAGTCCTCGACGAGGATCACTACAACCTCGAGAAGGTGAAGGATCGCATCATCGAGCAGCTCGCGGTCTCGAAGCTCAAGGAGGACGTCTCCGGCCCGATCCTCTGCTTCCTCGGCCCGCCCGGAGTCGGCAAGACTTCGCTCGGCCAGTCGATCGCACGCTCGCTCGGACGCAACTTCGCCCGCATCTCCGTGGGCGGTGTCCGTGACGAGGCCGAGATCCGCGGCCACCGCCGCACGTACATCGGCGCCCTCCCGGGCACGATTCTCCGCGCGCTCCGCGACGCCGGCTCCCGGAACCCGGTCTTCATGATCGACGAGATCGACAAGATGGGCTCCGACTGGCGCGGCGATCCGTCGAGCGCGATGCTCGAGGTGCTCGACCCCGCTCAGAACTTGAGCTTCCGGGACCACTATCTCGACCTCCCCTTCGATCTCTCGAAGGTGCTCTTCATCTGCACGGCCAACCAGCTCGAGACGATCCCGCCCCCGCTTCAGGACCGAATGGAGATCATCCGGCTCTCGGGTTACACCGAGGAGGAGAAGCTCGGCATCGCCAAGCGTTACCTCGTCCCCAAGCAGCTCGAGGCACACGGGCTCGACGCCGGGAACGTCAAGTTCGGCGACAAGGCGCTCCGGCTCATCATCGCCGAGTACACGCGTGAGGCCGGCGTCCGGAACCTCGACCGCGAGATCGCTGCGATTTGCCGCAAGACGGCCGCCGAGATCGCGTCAGGGAAGCGGAAGACCGCCCGCATCGACGAGCGCCGCGTCCGCATCTGGCTCGGCCGCCCGCGTTTCCGCCACGAGATCCGCAAGCGCACGTCTGACCCCGGCGTGGCCACGGGCCTGGCCGTCACGCCGGTCGGCGGCGACATCCTCTTCATCGAGGCGACAGCCGTTCCCGGCGAGGGTCGCTTGGTCGTCACGGGCCAGCTCGGAGAGGTCATGCGGGAGTCCGCGCAGGCTGCCCTTTCCTGGGTGCGGGGGCACACCACGGATCTCGGGCTCGACGAGGACTGGTTCACACATCGCGACGTCCACATCCACGTGCCCGCGGGAGCGGTGCCCAAGGACGGCCCGTCTGCCGGAATTGCCATGGCGACGGCCCTTTCCTCGCTGGCGATGAGCCGGCCGGTCTCCGAGGAGGTCGCCATGACCGGCGAGATCACGCTCACCGGCCAGGTGCTCCCGATCGGCGGGCTTCGGGACAAGGTGCTCGCGGCTCAGCGCGCGGGCATCAGCACGGTGATCCTGCCGAAGGAGAACGAGGCAGATCTCGACGATTTGCCCCGCGATGTGCGCAAGCAGATGACGTTCGTACTTGCCGACCACGTCGATGACGTGATGGAAGCAGCGTTCCCGGGTGCGGACGTGGTCGAGTTTTCCTCGGCAGCACGCGGGTAGTAGTGTCTGAAGGACGACGCTAGAGAGGAAAGGACCGACTAATGACCAAGGCAAAGGACATGGTGGGCGACGCGGTGGACACCGCACGACCCTACGTCGAGCGGCTTGCTCAGGACGAGGAGCTGCACGACCACGTCAAGAAGGCATACGACTCGGCCCGCAAGATCTACGACGATCTGCTGGGCGACCGCGGGACGACCGGCATGGCGTTCAAGGTCGCGCGCGACAAGGACATCCAGAACGAGCTCAAGAGAGCCGTCGAGGAACTCCGCAAAGCGGGCGAGCGCGCCCAGGGCAACCAGTCCCACGCCGGCCGCAACACGACTCTGCTCATGGCCGGCATCGCGCTCGGCGTCCTGTTCAACCCGGCGACCGGCCCGGACACGCGCCGCTGGCTCAAGAACAAGCTCTTCGGGCCCGAGCAGCCCTTCGATTCCGTACCCTCAGAGGACAACGGAGGAACGGGCAGCTAGCCCTAACCCGCGTCGCTCTTGCTGAATCCCGGAGCGGCGTAGACGATCTTCGGCCCCGGCGGGCCCTCTCCAAAGAGCGGCTCGCCGGTGAGCACTCCTTCGAACCCCGCAGAGTCGAGGCCTGAGACTGCCGAGATGTCGTCTGCCTGCAGCAGGACTGCAGCCGGCGGCGGAGCCTTCTTCCCGGGCGGCGTCCAGCCCGTCGCGTCGAAGTTGGCGTCGTCGAGCCGCTGCCAGGCCAGCAGGTAGGGATACGGGTCGATGACTCCGTCGTAGCCCATGCCGAGGAGGGCGGCGGGGTGAACCTCGAAGTGCAGGTGCGTCGGGGTGCCGGCGGCATCACCGGTGGCGCCGACGAATCCGATCACGTCGCCCGCCTTCACCTGCGCCCCGTCCCGGGCAGCCGGCGTGAACGCGGACAGGTGGGCGTAGTAGAATTCGTTCCCCTGCAGATCGCGAAGCCAGAAGCGGTTGCCGCCGATGGTGTTCCATCCCACGAGGAAGAGCGTCCCGTCCGTGACAGCGAGGATCGGTGCGCCGAGCGGCGCGAAGATGTCGTTCCCGTGGTGCCAGCCGGTGTCGGCGCGCGCGGCGCCGAAGTCGTCTGAAAACGACGCCGGCCCGTACACCGGGAATACGTAGCCGCCCGCCGTCAGGTGCGGACGGACGCCGGCCGGCGGGCTCTGCACAGGAGGAGGCGTCGTGGGGGACGGTCCGGCCGGAGGCGGCACGGGCCCGTGGTGATGGTGGGTCGACGGCGGGCTCGTGGGCGGGGAGCCGGGCGGCGGAGGCGCCACGGTCTTCGGCGCGGTCGCGGCGGCCTCGGCATAGCCGATGAAGATCTGCGTTCCGGCGGGCAGTCCGCCGTGCGCAGCAGTCAGGTGGACGTGGAGGCCGACGACGAAGCCGCGATGACCGCGCCGCTGGGTCGTGTTCTGGTCCGTGACCGCCTGCTCGAGCGCGATGGCGTAGCCCCAGTCGCCGAGCGTGACCTTCGCGTTCGGAGTTGCCGTCACGCTCGCGCCCAAGACGACCAGGTTCGCAACGCCTGACCCAGAGAGGTCCCCCCCGGCGCTCGAAGGGGAGGCGTGCGACACGGACTTGGAGGTCACCGCATCCGCCGTCACCTCGCCTCCGAAGAGCGAGACCGAGCTGACCCGGACGAGCCCCCGCCCGAGGGCGCGGTCGTCGTCGACGGTCGCGTTCGTCCCGCCCGTGATCGCTCCCGTGGTCACGGCCCCATCGCCGTACGACCAGCCGACGAGGGAGGCGGCCGATTGTGGCGGCGACCAGATCGAGCCCGCGGACGCCGGCGTTTTGCCCGGCACGACGACCCTGACGCCGAACGCGCTCGCCGAGGACGCGGGCGAGGGCACCACCGCTCCGGAGGACCCGGCGAGGACGAGCGAGAAAACTAGGAGAGCCCCTAGGACGACCCGCAAGCGCACGGCTCAGAGGTTAGCGCTGTACGCGGCTCGATTGCTATCGGTCATATTCTGCGGCCATGGAAACCGAGAGCACACAAGCCGCCATTGAAGCCCTGCTGGACGAGCAGCGCACCTTTCCGCCGCCCGAGGAGTTCGCCGCCCAGGCAGTCGCCTCGGAGGACTCCGTCTACCGTCGCGCCGACGAGGATCCCGAGGGTTTCTGGCGCGAGCTCGCGGACGAGTTCATCGGCTGGTTCAAGGAGCCGACCAAGGGGCTCGAGTGGGATCCACCCCATTGCACCTGGTTCGCGGACGGCGAGCTGAATGTCGCCTGGAACTGTCTCGACCGTCACGTCGAGGACGGCCGAGGAGACCGGGTCGCCTACCACTGGGTCGGCGAGCCCGACGGCGAACGCGCCGATCTCACGTACGCGGAGATGCTGCGCGAGGTCTCCCGCCTTGGCAACGCCCTTCGAAACCTCGGCGTCTCCAAGGGCGACCGGGTCGGCATCTACATGGGCATGGTCCCGGAGCTCCCGATCGCCATGCTCGCGTGCGCCCGCATCGGTGCGCCGCACGTGGTGGTCTTCGGCGGGTTCTCGTCGGAGTCCCTGGCCGAGCGGCTCCGCGACTCAGGCGCAAAGCTCCTGATCACGCAGGACGAGGGCTGGCGCAAGGGCGGCAAGGTGCCTTTGAAGGAGAACGCGGATGCGGCGGCCGATGCGGCGACGAGCGTCGAGCGCCTGGTCGTCTTCCGCCGCACCGGCGACGAAGTCTCCTGGAACAACGAGCGTGACCTTTGGTGGCACGACGTCGTCGAGGGCGAGGGCGACGAGTGCGAGCCCGAGCGAATGGGCGCCGAAGACACGCTCTTCCTCCTCCACACATCGGGGACGACGGCGAAGCCCAAGGGTGTCCAGCACACGAGCGCCGGCTACCTCCTCCATGTCGCCGTCACCCACAAGTGGATCTTCGACATCCACGACGACACGATCTGGTGGTGTGCCGCCGACGTCGGCTGGGTCACCGGGCACAGCTACATCGTTTACGGGCCGCTCGCGAACGGGACGACGAGCGTCCTCTACGAGGGCGACCCCGCCTACCCCGACTGGGACCGCCACTGGGAGATAGTCGAGCGCTACAAGGTCAGCTCGTACTACACCGCGCCGACCCTCATCCGCTCGTTCGTGAAGATGGGCGACGACTACCCGGCCCGGCACGACCTCTCGTCGCTCCGCCTTCTCGGCACCGTCGGCGAGCCGATCAACCCCGAGGCCTGGGTCTGGTACTGGAAGGTGATCGGCCAGGAGCGCTGCCCGGTCGTGGACACATGGTGGCAAACGGAGACCGGCGGCATCCTCATCACCCCGCTGCCCGGCCTGACCACCCTCAAGCCCGGTTCGGCGACGGTGCCGTTCCCGGGGATCAAGCCCGCGATCCTGAATGAGCAGGGCAATCCGGTTCCGCAGGGTCAGGGCGGCTTCCTGACCGTGAAGCACCCGTGGCCGGGGATGTTCCGCACGCTCTGGGAAGACGACGAGCGCTACGTCTCCAACTACTTCTCCAAGTACGGCGCGGAGATGTACTTCACCGGCGACGGCGCGAAGCAGGACTCCGACGGCTACTACTGGCTCATGGGCCGGATCGACGACGTCATCAACGTCGCCGGCCACCGGCTCTCGACAACCGAGATCGAGTCCACGCTCGTCGAGCACGAGGCAGTCGCCGAGGCAGCGGCCACCGGCGCAGCCGACCCGGAGCGCGGACAGCGAATCGTCTGCTTCGTCCTCCTCAAGGGCGGCTATAAGCCCTCGGACGAGCTCGCGGAGGAGCTACGGCAGTTCGTCGCGGCGAAGATCGGCAAGATCGCCCGGCCCGCCGCGGTCCTCTTCGGCGACGATCTCCCGAAGACCCGCTCCGGAAAGATCATGCGCCGCCTCCTGAAGGACATCGCCGAGGGACACGAGCTCGGAGACACCACGACGCTCCGCGACGCGGCCGTAGTCGACGATCTCAAGCAGAAGGCCGACGCGGCTCTCGGACGAAGCGGCTAGGGAGAAGAGTCCAGCCCGCGGGCGAAGGCGCGGAACCGCTCGCGGGCGGCCTCGTCGGGCCCGAGCGGGGTGTCGTCGGCGAGCTTGGGGTCTGCAGCGACGTCGCGCGCCACCGCGCGGATCTCGTCCTCGACCGCCTTCCGAGGCGCGGGGTCGGCCAGCAGCTCGTCGATCCAGGTGCGCGATCCCTCGTTCGTGACGTCGTGATCGACGAGGAGCGACCCCAGAAGGATCCCGGCGCGCACGTAGGCAAAGGTGCGAAAGGCGAGCTGCCGGCGCGGCGAGTCGACCAGGGCGGCGATCTGAGGATCTTCCGCCTGCAGGCGGGCCACGAGCTCCCCGATAGGCTCGTCGACGAGAGGAAGCCAGAAATCTTCCTCGGCCATGCTCAGAGTTTAGTAGGGACTAGCCGCGCGCTGACCAGGCCAGCCGCGCTGCGACCACGAGGAGCAGGCAGGCGAACAGCCTTTCGAGGACGCCTTCGCTGAGCCAGGTCGCGAGCGCGACGCCTCCGGCGACCCCGCCGGCCGAAGTCACCCCGATGACGAGGGCCGGGCGCCAGCGCACGTTGCCGTAGCGGTTCTGCTGCCAGGCGCCCACCGCCACCACTGGGATGATCGCGGCGAGGGACGTCGCCTCCGCGGAAAGGTGCGAGAGACCGACCACGAGCGAGAGCGTGGGCACGAACAGGATCCCGCCGCCGACCCCGAACATCCCCGACAGGATGCCAGCGGCAAAGCCGAGGATAAGGGCGTAAACGACCGTCATCCGATGAAAAGCCTGACCGCGACTCCGAAGAGCAGGACGCTGAAGAGGATCGTGAGGACGCGGACCGGCACCTTCTGCTGCGCCCAAGTCCCGAAGAAGGTGCCGAGCATCGCCGGGAAACCGACCAGCGCCGCGTCGGGCCAGCTCACCTCCCCGAGCACGCCGAAGGCCGCCATCCCGCAGAGCGACGTGAGGCCGATCGCCGCGAGCGAGGTGCCCGTGGCCCAGCGCGTGGAGTAGCCGAGCAGGAGGACGAGGAGCGGCACGACGATCGTCCCACCTCCGACGCCGAAGAGGGCGCTGAAGAACCCCGCCGAAAGCCCGATCGCGGGCAACGCGGCGACCGGGCGGGTCCTGCTCACGCTCGTATCCTAGTGCGATGGATCTGCTGGCCCCGCTCCGCGAGGCGCCGGAAAAGACGGCGCTCCTCTTCGATGTGGACGGCACGCTTGCGCCCATCGCGCCGCGTCCCGAGCTCGCCCGCGTCCCCCCGGAGACGCGGGCCGAGCTCGCGCGCCTGGCGGGCGCCTACCTGCTCCTCGCCTGCATCAGCGGCCGCGCCGGCGGGGAGGCGGCGGTGCTTGTCGGCGTGGACGGCATCCGCTACGTGGGCAACCACGGCCTCGAGCTGGACGAACGGGCGGCCGAGCTCTCCGCACAGGTCGCAGCCTTCAGGGACTCGGTCGCGCTCCCGGTCGAGGACAAGGGGCTGTCGCTTTCCTACCACTACCGGGGAGCCGACGATGACGATGCGGCGCGTGGCGAGCTGGAGCAGGTCGCCGAACGCGCCCGCGAGGCGGGGCTCGACCCCCGTTGGGGCCGCAAGGTGCTGGAGGTGAGACCCGCTGTCTCGGCCGACAAGGGAACCGCCGTGCGGGCGCTGCTCGCCTCCGTAGAGGCACGACGCGGCCTTTACGCCGGGGACGACACGACCGACCTCGATGCGTTCCAGGGCCTGGCGGCCGCCGGCCTCGACCATGCCGTCAGAATCGCGGTCGAGTCCGACGAGGGACCTCAGGAGCTCGTCGCCGCCGCGGACCTGACGGTGCCCGGTCCGGAGGCTCTGGGGCAGCTCCTGGCGACGCTTTAGGAGTTTTGCGCCGAAAGGAGCCCGGTAATACTCGGTTCATGCGGTTTCGGAAAGGCGCCCGGCTCGATCCGGGCCAAGTAAGGGACGTTCGCGGGCGCCAAATCGGCGGCGCGGGCGGGCTCGCGCTGGGCGGCGGCGGGATCGGCGTCGTCATTCTCGTCGTCTACCTGATCGTGTCCGCGCTCTCCGGAGGCGGCGGAGGGCTCCCTGGGCAGCTCGGCCCGCTCGACAACCAGCGCGTGGGGGAGGACTCGGCGCCCTCGCAGGTCTCGCAGGAGTGCAAGACAGGCGAGGATGCGAACCAGCGCGAGGACTGCCGCATCGTCGCCGTCGTCAACAGCGTTCAGAAGTTCTGGGACGAGGTGTTCACGCAGAGCAACCAGCAGTACCAGCCCTCCGACACGGTCTTCTTTACCGGCCAGGTGGACACCGGCTGCGGTACCGCGAGCTCCCAGGTCGGCCCCTTCTATTGTCCGGCCGACAAGCTCGTCTACATCGACCTCGGCTTCTTCGACGAGCTGTCACAGTTCGGCGCAGAGGACACGCCGTTCGTCGAGGCCTACGTGCTCGCGCACGAGTACGGCCACCACGTCCAGGATCTCCTTGGCGTGCTCGACCGGGTTCGGGGCGACTCGCAGGGCCCGGAGAGCGCCTCCGTACGCTCGGAGCTGCAGGCGGACTGCTACGGCGGAGTCTGGGCGGCGCACGCGACCGAGACCGGCTTCATCGTCCCCCTGACCCAGCAGGACATCAACAGCGGCCTCGATGCCGCAGCGTCCATCGGCGACGACCGGATCCAGGAGAAGACCCAGGGACAGGTCAATCCCGAGACCTTCACGCACGGCACCTCGGAGCAGCGCCGCCGCTGGTTCTCGCGCGGCTACGAGACCGGCAAGCCGGCCGCCTGCGACACCTTCACAGGCTCGATCTAGGCTGCGGCTTCCTGCAACGCAGCCCAGGCGCGGCGAACGTCCTCCTCGGTCGTCCGCGCGTTGCCGATCGCGAGCCGCAAGACGAGGCGGCCGTCGAGACGCGTCTGACTGAGGAACGCCTCGCCGCTTCGGTTCACGCGCTCGAGGATCACCGAGTTCTCCTCGTCTCGGCCCTCGCGCCGGAAGCAGACGACGGAGAGGGCGTGCGGCGCCGCAATCTCCCAACCCGGCTCCTCCTCGACCCACGATGCGAAGAGCTGCGCCAGCCGCACGTGCTCCCGGATGAGCGCCTGGAGCCCTTCCCGCCCGTAGCAGCGAAGTACCGCCCAGAGCTTGAGCCCGCGGAAGCGGCGGCCGAGCGCCGGCCCGTAGTCCTTCAGGTCGGTGACCGTCCCCTCGCGCTCGGGCATGTACTCGGGGCTCGCGCTGAAGGCCCGGAAGACAGCGTCCGGCCGGCGGGTCCAGAAGCACGAGCAGTCCATCGGCGTGAAGAGCCATTTGTGTGGGTTGATCACGATGGAGTCGGCGAGCTCGGCGCCGTCGAGCGTCCAGCGGAACTCCTCGCACACCGCGGCCGAGCCCGCGTAGGCCGCGTCGAGATGGAGCCAGGCGCCCGCGTCCTCACAGAGCGCGGCTATCTCGCGGACCGGGTCGACCGAGGTCGTCGACGTCGTGCCTGCAGTCGGAACGACCGCAGCGGCGTCCTCGATCTGCTCGGCGAGCGCGTCGACGCGCATCCGGTACTCCTCGTCCACAGGGACGAAACGGCACTCGAGCCCGAGGAGCCGCGCGGCCTTCTCGACGGAGAAGTTCGCGTGGTCGGAGGTGAGCACGTGCCCGCCCGGGCGCAGCTCGCGCGCGGCGGCGAGGGCGACGATCGTCGCGGTCGAGGCGGTGTCGTCGATGTGGCCGTGCAGCCCTTCCGGCAGGCCGAGCAGCTGCGCCAGCCAGTCCAGCGCGAGCTCCTCCACCTCGGTCGCGGCCGGCGACGTCGTCCAGAGCATTGCGTTCACGTTCAGCGCAGCGACGACGAGCTCGGCGAGGATCCCCGGCTCGGAGCCCGTGTTCGCGAAGTAGCCGAAGAAACGCGGGTGGTTCCAGTGGGTGATCCCGGGGAGGATGGCCGCGTCGAGATCGCGTAAGACCGCCTCGAAGGGCTCGCCGTGCTCGGGCGGAGAGGGTGCGAGCTTCGCGCGGACCTCTCCCGGGGAGACCGACGACGCGACCGGCAGGTCGCCCACGCGTTCGAGGTACCCGGCGACCCAGTCGACCGCCGCCTCGCCGTCGCCCCGAAAGTCGCTCACTGCTTCTTCATCAGTTTCTTGACGTCGCGCCAGGGCCGCGCGTTCACGATCTGCTCCCGGCCGATCCAACCGCGCCTCGCCTGAGCGACGCCGAGCCGCATGTTTGCGAGCTCGTGCGTGCGGTGCGCGTCCGTCGAGACGACAAGCTTGACGCCGGCCTCCGCGGCCACCCGTGCGTGGTTGTCGTCCAGGTCGAGCCGGTCGGGCTGGCAGTTGATCTCCAGGAACGTGCCGGTCTCGAGAGCCTTCGCGAGCAGCGCCTCGAAGTCGACGTCGTAGGGGTCGCGGCGGTTGATCTTCCTCCCGGTCGGATGCCCGATGCAGTCCACGTGCGGGCTCTCCATCGCGGCCTCGATCCGCCGAGTGAGCTCCTCGCGTGTGCGGTCGAACCCGGAGTGAACGGAGGCCATCACCCAGTCCAGCCCGGCGAGCACGTCGTCGGGCATGTCCAGGGAGCCGTCCGCGCGGATGTCGACCTCGATTCCGCGCAGGATCTGCAGGCCCTTGATCCGGCCCCCGACCTCCTCGATCTCCTCCGCCTGCTGCTCGAGCCGCCCGTCGCGGAGCCGCCGCGCGTGGTCGCAGACGGCGAGGTAGGCGCGGCCGAGGCCCTTGGCTGTCGAGACCATCTCGTCGAGGGACGCGCGGCCGTCCGACCAGGTCGTGTGCGAGTGCAGGTCGCCGCGGATGTCGTCCAACTCGACGAGCTTCGGCAGCGCGCCTTCACGTGCCGCCTGCAGCTCGCCACGGTTCTCGCGGAGCTCCGGCAGGATCCAGCTGTAACCGAGGAACTCGTAGAGCTCTTCCTCGCTGGCGGCCGTGAAGAGCTCGTCCGTTTCCGTGTTCTTGACGCCGTACTCGGAGATGGAAAGACCGCGCGTCACCGCCTCCTCGCGCATCGCGACGTTGTGCGCCTTCGAGCCGCTGAAATGCTGCAGAAGGTTCCCGTAGCTCTCCGGCGGGACGACGCGCAGATCGAAGCGAAGCCCGTCGTGTGAGACCACGCTCGCCTTCGTGCCTCCGTGGGCAACGACCTCGGCGACCCAGGGCTGCGCGACGAAGTGAGCGGTCAACGCGGCCGGATCGTCGGCGGTGGCGATGATGTCGAGATCCCGCACGGTCTCGCAGCGTCGGCGGACGCTGCCCGCCTCGGACACCCGCACCGCAGCCGGATGCGAGCGTAGCTCCTCGACGGCCTCGTCCACAGCCGGGAGCACGCGTCCGAGGAGGGTCTTCTGCTCGATCGCCTTCTTCGGCTTCGCGAGGGAGGCGAGCACCTTCTCCTGGGTCTTCGGCCCGAGACCCTGCACCTCCGCGAGCCGGCCCTGCTCGGCGGCGGCCCGCAGATCGTCTGCCGACTGCACGCCCAGCTCGACCCAGAGCTTGCGGGCGGTCTTCGGACCGAGGCCGGGGACGTGCATGACGTCGACAAGCCCGGTCGGTAGCTTGTCTCGGAGCTTGGCGAGCGCAGCCAGGTCGCCCGTCTGCGCGTACTCGACGATCTTCCCCTCGATCGTCGCGCCGATGCCGGAAAGCCGCGTCGCTTTCTTGTCGAGCGCGAGCTGGGCGACGGGAACAGCCGACTCTCGGATGCGCGTCGCAGCGCGGCGGTAGGCGCTCAGGCGGAACGCGTCGGCGCCGTCGAGCTCGAGCAGGTCGGCCAGGAGCTCGAACTGCTCGGCGAGCTGGGCGTTGGACGGCAGCGTCTGGGCCACGCGGGCGATGATACGCGGGTGCGCCTGGTCATCTGCCTGCCGACATACAACGAGCGAGCGAACCTCGAGCCCATCGCCCGCCGGCTCGGCGACGTGCTCGCAAACGTCGGGGCCGAGGCGCGCGTGCTCGTCATCGACGACTCCTCCCCGGACGGCACTGGCGAGCTTGCCGACCGCCTCAGCGGGGAGCTGCCCTTCCTCTCCGTGCTCCATCGAACGCGCAAGGAGGGGCTCGGTCCGGCATACATCGCGGGCTTCCGCTGGGCGCTGGAGCACGGGGCCAACCGAATCGTTCAGATGGACGCGGACCTCTCGCACGACCCCGCCGACGTACCTCGCCTTCTCGCCGCGGCCGAGGGCGCCGTCCTCTCGCTCGGATCCCGCTACGTCGAGGGCGGCGGTACGGAGAACTGGGGCAAGGGAAGGCAGGCCATCAGCCGCTTTGGCTCTTTCTATGCCCGGAGGATCCTCGGCGTCCCTGTCCGCGACCTCACGGGCGGGTTCAAGTGCTGGCGCCGGGAGGCCCTCGAGGCGCTGCCCCTCGACCGGATTCGGACCAAGGGCTACGCCTTCCAGATCGAGACGACCTATCGCGCGCTCCGCGGCGGCTTCGAGGTCGTCGAGATTCCGATCGTCTTCGCTGAGCGCCGCTCCGGCGGTTCGAAGATGACGCGCGGCATCGTTCTCGAGGCGATGTGGAAGGTGCCCGAGCTCCGCCTGCGCGCTGTCCTGAAGCGTCTGTAGTCACGGCTATAGTGGGAACATGGTGGGCGACGTCAACGACGCGGACTTCCAGGCCGAGGTGCTCGACTCCGATCGGCCCGTGGTGGTCGATTTCTGGGCTCCCTGGTGCGGGCCCTGCCGGGTCGTCAGCCCGATCATCGACGACCTGGCCGAGCAGCACGGCGAGCGCGTCAAGTTTTTCAAGATGAACGTGGACGAGAACCTGCAGACGCAGTCTCGCTACAACGTGCTCTCGATCCCCACGGTCATCCTCTTCGAGCGCGGCGAGCCGCAAGAGATCGTCATCGGCGCACGCTCCAAGAGCCACTACGAGTCGGCGTGGGAACGCTGGCTCGGCAAAGCCGCCTAGGCCTGGAAGGAATCCCAGCCTGGCGAGTCGGGCTCGACTCCTGAGCCCTCCTCGGCGCGGCCGACGACGGTGAAGCCGCTCGCGTCGGCATCCTCCCGAGCGAGAGCAGCCAAGAGCTCGTAGTCCTCGCCGAGCGTCCAGAACGGCAGGTCGGCTACGTCCTCGATACGCGGCGCGCGGGGAATGGCCTCGACGTCGAGGACGACCTTGCAGCCCGAGCGCTCGGCGATCCGCATCGCGTCGGCACCGATCCCGTCGCTCAGGTCGACCATCGCATGTGCGACGTGGGCCAACGCTCGTCCCTCCTCCAGGCGAAGGGGAGGCCGGCGATGGGCGGCAACAAGCTCGTCGAAGCCCTCGAGGTCATGCTCGAGGACATACAGGCCCGCGGCCGAGCCGCCGAGCGGACCGGTGACGACGAGCGCGTCTCCGGGTCGGGCACCCGCTCTGCCCGGCACACGCGCGCTCGTGCCGAAGGCGGCCACCGACAGGAACCAGGACGCCGCCCGCGTGGTGTCACCCCCGACGACCGGCACACCCGCCTCGTTCAGCCCCTCGTAGAGCTCGACTACCTGCTCGACCTCCGCGTCCGCGGGCGCGCCGAGCCCGACGAGCAATCCCTCCCCCTCCGCCCCCATCGCCGCGAGGTCGCTCAGGTTGACCGCAGCGGCCTTGTAGCCAAGATCGCGGAAGGACGTGCAGTCGAGGCGAAAGTGGATCCCCTCGGCGAGCACGTCCAAGGTCGCCACGCGCCCTACGCCGAGGATTGCGCCCTCCGCGTCCTGACCCGTCGCCAGGCCGCGCCGTTCGAGCTCCCGCAGGAGCGCGAGCTCACCGGCTGCGGACAGCTTCAAGGTTCAGGACGTCGACAGGCCCCGAGCCGGATCCGATCCCGTTCAGCCCGGAGCGCACGGCCTCGGAGGCGATGCGGGCGGCACCCCTCGCGGCGTCCTCCAGGCTCTCACCGCGGGCAAGGAGGGCCGTGAGGCTCGCCGAGTGGGTGCAGCCGGCGCCGTGGGTTGCGTCCGACTCATGCCGTTCGACGGGAATCGGAACGTGCTGCTCGCCGTCGTAGAGCCAGTCCACCGACTCGATCCCGTGCCCGCCGGTCACGACCACGGCTGGAGCTCCGAGCCCGTGGAGCTTCTCGGCCAGCCCCTCGCGGTTCGCGTCGTCGGAATACGGCACGCCCGCAAGCGCGCAGGCCTCGTGCAGGTTCGGCGTCACCACAGTGGCGAGCGGCAAAAGCCTGCCGACGAGCACCTCCACCGCATCCTCCTGGAGGAGCTTGGCGCCGGAAGCGGCCACCATCACGGGATCGACGACGAGCGGCACCGGGTGGTCAGCGAGAAAGTCCGCAACGGTCTCGATGATCCGCTTCGAGAACAGCATCCCGGTCTTCGCCGCGTCC
>Ga0126307_10001873_pt1 | contig 14042 bp, 13 predicted proteins | sample Plot28_FD_89955 | JGI IMG/M metagenome (GOLD analysis project Ga0126307, IMG submission 89955) | Serpentine soil microbial communities from UC McLaughlin Reserve, CA, USA - Plot28 | ecosystem: Environmental > Terrestrial > Soil > Grasslands | place: USA: UC McLaughlin Reserve, Lake County...
GCATGAAACCCAAGGACGTGTTTTTCAAGCTAAGCACCGGCATCCACCGGGCGGTCTTCAACGCCTCAAAGGGACGGATCTTCGGCAAAGCCTTCGGGATGCCCGTCGTCGAACTCGTCACCACCGGACGCAGGTCGGGCAAGGAGCGCTTGACGATGCTCGCGGTCCCGATCGTCGACGGCGACCGCTTGGTGCTGGTGGCCTCGTTCGGCGGCGATGACCGGCACCCGGCATGGTACCTCAACCTCCAGGCCAACCCGGAGGTACGCGCCACGACTGCAGGCACGACTCGTACCATGATCGCCCGCACCGCCACCGAAGAGGAGAGGGACGAGCTCTGGCCCCGGATCACCTCGGTTTTCGAGGGCTACGCCCGCTACCAGAAGCGTACCGAACGGCCGATTCCGGTGGTCATCCTCGAACCCAAATATCCACGCGTCGGCTAGGTGCTCCTGGCTTCCGCCGCGCTCACCATGTACCTGTACCGTAACAAGCGCTGAACAAGTGCACCCCGACACTAGACAGGAGTTGATCTCAATGGCTACGCAAGAACCGCCCACGCCGACCTGCATGTCACCGCCGCGCTAGAAGCTGGACCTGCAGGCACCCTTAGATGACCTGGAGCCTTTGGGCGCGGTGCTTCAGCATCTATCCGCCCTATGTAGAGCGAACATCTAGCCCTTGCTCTAAAGGAGTTTCACGATGAACGCCGTCAAACCGACCACCAGGCAGTTGATCAACAGGGCTGCCCTGGCCATCCTGGCTGCGTACGCCCTTACCACCATCCATCACATCTACGGCGGGCTTGTTGATCGAGCCCCGAACCGGCTGCGCGTTCCCCCCATCATGGCAATTCCGTCGCTGATCACGCTAGGGTCGCTATATAGGTACAGACGGACCGGCAGTGGGGCTGCACTGGCAACATCTAGCCCTGTGGCCGTGGTAGCCTGGGTGGTCCTATCAGGGCTTCTGCATGGTGGCTATGCGCACGCTTATAAGGACATCCTCTTCCTCGGGGGCGGCCCGCCAGAGCTTTATTATCCCTTGAACCCTGACGAGCATTATCCCCCCGACGACATCTTCTTTGAGATAACCGGCGTGCTGGAGATGGTGACTGGCTACTTCATTGCTCTCTTTACTTACCGCCTGATCCGCGACAGGCAGCAGAGTGACCACCGGCGAAGATGCGGGGTAGCGCTAGTGTAGATCATTGCGGATTGACGACAGTTTTGACGACAACCCGGACGAACGTCGGCGAACACCAGCGAACAGCCGATTCGCGAAAACCGCCTCGATAAGCGGATTTCCGAACGCCAGTGAACGTCAGCGAACGCATGAGTTCGGATTGTGGCTCAAGGGAAGGTCGCGGGTTCGAGCCCCGTCGGTCACCCTCCTCGTGAAGCCGCAGTCGATAAAGTATCGGGACGCAGCGACGCTTATTCACCCAACCGCTTAGAAGGGGTGTTCTCCGAAGTTCGATGGGAAATTTCGAAGGGTAAGGGCTAACGCTGGTGGTCCTGAGAGAACGTATGCTCGAGGTGCAGAACTTACCGCGCGCGGATCGTAGGGGGATTAGTCAAGGTCTGCAGGACCACGCAGTAACGCTCCGTCCTCTCTCGCAGGGTCTTCAGCTGCTCCTCTGTCGCCTCAGGAGCTTCAATGTCGAAGCGAAGGCGGATGTCCTCGAACCCGACCGGCACCTCCTTGGAGACGCCCAACGTGCCTCGAAGGTCCAGGTCCCCCTCCACCTCCACTTCGACGCGCTCCGCCTGGATTTCCATGGCCTCGGCGACCATCTGGCAAGTGATCTGCGCGCAAGCCGCTAAAGCGCCCAGCAAGAGATCCCCGGAACAAGCTGCTGTGCCAACTCCCCCCACCCCCGCGTGGGCCTGTGCCTGATAGATGGCACGCCCTGTGTCTATGGAGCAAGCCATCGGGGTATCGGTCTCGCTGCCTTGAGCCTTAAGCGTTATCCGAGCGCTGCTCGGCTCGCTGCGGTAGCGCTCCTTTAGCGGCCCCTGAATCGATCGCAGATCCATAATATCGCTGCTGCCTCTCCTCCTGGCTTTCCTCAGACGGCTCGTACGATGCTCCTCATGATGCCATGTGGCAAAGCTCAGCGCACACTCTCGAGAGCTTGATAGAGATTACTAGGGCAGAACATCGCCTCCACCATGCAGGGAAGGAAAAGATGCGCAAGACAGTGATGATGATGGCGCTCGTAGCGCTCTTTACGATGGTGGCCGCAGGCGTGGCCGTCGCTGTAACAAAGACCTGTACCACGGTACGAACTCCGGGTTCAGCACCGGCATGTGGTACATGCCGGAGGCGGACGCCACCATCGTGGTTAGCGTCAACCGCTCCGACGAGACGATAGATAACCACTCCAACGATGTACTACTGGCCGTCCTCACGAGCCTCTTCCCAGAGACCCTTCAGGGTCTGTGATCGACTACACTCGGCGGGTTCAAATCTTGTCCTTATTCACCAACGTCTTAAAAGGGGTGTTTTCGGAAGTTCGCCTAGTAGGTATGCGCCGAGCTAGAGGTCCGCTCTCGTCGGCTTGCTCAGGCGTTCGCCCGTCGGCGCCCTAATCACCCAAGATAACAGGGCAACTCTGGCAAGGGTTCCGATACTCCACCCCCTCTCCACCCTTCGGACGATGCCTCCGCGCCCGGACGGACTGTACATTGGTAAGCGTGCCGGTCGGACCCGAAAAAGGAGGAGAGGTGAGAAAGCTGATATACGAGCCGTACGGATCGAGGATCGGCATGAGGCTTCCCAACGCAGCACACGAGTCTCGCCCCTGGCGCATCCGCGAAATCGCGCCGGACTTCACCCTGGAGGATGTCTGGGCCCTTCCCGTGCACGGTGGCGCCGAGGACTTCCACGCGCTGCTCGAGGTAATGACTTCCGGCCTCGAGGATCCGGCCGACTGGGAGTCCCTCCCCGCTCGCGTCCTGTGGCGTCTCCGCGATCGCCTCGGCAGCTGGTTCGGCCTCGGCAGGATCTCGGCCCCGATCGACAGCGGTGGGGATGACGCCGCGGACAAACTGCCGATCCCGGGTACGAACGAAACCTCACTGACCAACCGACTGCCAGACGACCTGCGCGACACCGCGGAGGATCTGCATTTCGACTCCGTGCCTTTCGCGCCCCTCTATCGCACCGAGGTCGAGTTTGCCGCGGAGATGTCGAACCGAACCGTGCACAGCGTGATGCACCTGGCCTGGGTCGATCAGGGCGGAGGCCGCTACCAAGGACAGATGGCCGTCTACGTCAAGCCACGCGGTCAGCTCGGGAAGGGATACACGGCGCTCATCAAGCCGTTCCGGTACTGGGTCGTTTACCCAGAACTCATGCGACAGCTCGAACGAGAGTGGAATAGACGCGTTCCTCGGTAGGGCGCGTTCTATCGCCGCTCCGAGCGCACATCAGCGCCGGGAAGCGAACGGCGACGTCTCATATCTCCCGCCAACTTTGGTCGGCCCATGGGTCGCGCACTTTGTGGCTAAGCTGGTTTCTGCCAAGCTCCGCTGCAGCCGTACGTTGCACCATTGCTGGCCTAGTTTGTCTTATCCACCGAAGTGCCTAGAAGGGGCGTTCTCGGAAGTTCGCATTATTCTGGGATGGGACTGCTATTTCGCATAAGCCGCGTTCTCGGAAGGTCTCGGTTCCCTGCCTCGGTTCCCTACACCTCGCCTCGTACCAGGTGCTCGAGAACGCCGGAGCTTTCAAGGGTTCTGATCTCGCTGTAGCCGCCAAGCGGTCGGTGGTCGACGAAGACGTACGGCTTCGTCTTGCGCCCCGTGAAATGCTCCAGCCACGAGCACAGTTGGTCGTCGCCGGTAGTGTCTATCACCTCAAAGAGATAGCCCCGACGCTCTAGGAGGCGTCTGGTGAGCCGGCAACGCCAGGAGCGGTGGCAGACGTAGACCAGCACCTCCTTCTGGTCGATCATCACCTCTTCACAGCTCCTCTTTTCTTCTCCTCGAAACTGCGGCAAGCTAACACCCATCGATGAATCGGCGATGAATCTTGCCCTCATAATCCCGAGCGGATGGGTCTTACCGCACGGCTGCCCCTGGCCCTCGGACCGCGGCTATGGGCTTCCTGGCGAACTGCTCCCATTCCTTGGAAGCGAAGCAGATTAATAACATTTAATACAAAATGCTGCGTTTGGGTGATGCGCTGCCCTACCCTGGGGGAGTAGGCTGAACCTCACAGCTACGACGGGGCGGAAGGACTCGCCTCTCCTCCCGCCCCCTTGAGAAGGGAGTAAGGCTTATGGCCAGGAAGGGATTGTGGGGGTCGTGCTCGCGGCCTTGGGCGCGTGCGTGTTCGCCGTGACCCTGGCGCTGCTCTTGGCACCCATCCTCTCATCGGCAGCCGTACTCGAATGGCTGACGACGACCCCGCCTTGTGGGGACCCCACCGGCTAAGCTGTTCCGAAGCGGCTTATTCACCCGAGTGCCTAGAAGGAGGATTCTCGGAAGGTATGCCTTAAAAGGCCTCGGGTTCCTCCCCGATTCATCCCGGATTCATCGCCGGGGTGCATAACATAGTGTGGGCCGGGGTTGTTACGTACACACTCGCTTTTCCTCCCCGGCCCTTCGTCTTGCCCTTATTCACGAACGTCCTAGAAGGGAAGTTCTCGGAAGTTAGGGGAGGACAAGCCCCCGAAGGGGGTGGGGATGGGAGTGGGCGCGCCCCACGATACGGTCCGGCCTTACGGTAACGGGCGCGGTGAACGAACCCCGCCCCGCTCCCATGCATTACGGTTCGTACCCGAGCGTTGGGATACGTAACCCCGGCACCCGCTCTACTTCTTGCCCTTACGCACGAACGTCGTGGAAGGCGTGTTCTTCGAAGGCCCTCAGACCTTGTTCCCCGCGCACATGTACATTCTCCTCTGGGGGAGTATGATACATTCAGTACGTGACACGAAAACGTCGCGTAAGGGCGCAGGCCAGCTACCTGCCCTCCTCCTAGACCAGGGGCGGCTCCCCGCCCTACGAACCTGCCCACGGCCAGCAACGCCCTGCCGAAGAAAAACGGTGGGGGAAAGGGGTATAGACGCCCATGGTGAAGATCCTCGAGCGCGTCCAAGCGCACTACGAAGCCCGCGAAGTCCCGTTCGGCAAGGTCTACGAGTGGCATCCGGCCCACGTAGCCCTCGAGTGCGACTGCGGCGAGAAGGTCACCCTCAGCGCTACCGACACCATGACCGCCTGTGGTCGGTGCGGCGCCGACCTCGCTACCTTCGTCCACGGCATCGAAGAGCGAGAAGGTCGTCTGCCGGACAGGCTCACCCACCCCTGGTTCTACGACGCCAAAGAGCGGGCCCAGCAACACCGGCGGGATGAGGCCGCTTATCCCGAAGGCTCGCCCTGGCGTTACAACGACATTACGGGGGGGCCCTGACGCTAACAACACTCAGGCTGAGGCGAGCCTCGGCGGATGGGGGTCACACCAGCGGTTGGAAGAAGGTGTCGTGGGATTGCAGTAGCCATCGTGTTGTCTAAAGAAGCGCTGGTTGAGACGAGGGTGAGCGAGCCCCTCCAAAAGCCGCCGGGCTTCTCTCATTAGGGCCGGCCTGAGGACACCGGCCCTTCTTCTTGCCCTTATTCACCCAAGTGCCTAGAAGGGGAGTTCCCGGAAGTTCGACGCGGTAGTTCCAAGAATTAGTACAAGAACTAGTACATCTAGGGGATACGCCTCACCTCGAGGGGGAGTATGCTTCCGGACGTAACCAAAAAGCCGGGGTGGTAGGACATTTCTATCCCTATGGGAACGAGAAGGGGAGATGCTCAGGCTCGAAGACAAGAAGGTTATGCGGGTGGAGAGCGATCGTGCCCGGTAGCGACGAGCCCAGGGCGGGTGGGTGGCGGTTCTTCCTGTGGAGGATGCTCGCCTCCCTGGGCTTCCCGCTCGGCTGAGCTTCTCGTGATTCTTACGCCTACCCAGTACCTTCGCGACGAGGAGGTAACGCAATTATGAACGAGCCCGTCATGGACTACATGCGGCGTTACCGCTTCAAGAAGCTCCTCCTTCTTGACGACGCGGACACCGGGTTGCGGGCGGTGATCGCCATACACTCGACGGCCTTGGGCCCGGCCGGCGGGGGCGTGCGCTTCTGGCCTTACCCGTCGGAGCAGGAGGCGATGGTCGACGCCATGCGGCTCGCTCGCGGCATGACCTACAAGTACGCAGCGGCCGGCAGAGACCTCGGCGGCGGAAAAGCCGTCATCGTCGGGGATCCCAGGAAGGACAAGTCCGAGGCGCTCTTGCGCGCGTTCGGCCGGATGGTGGATCAGTTGGGCGGCGAATACTATCTCGCCGAGGACGTCGGCACCACCCCCGAAGACACGGAGACGATCTACAAAGAGACCAGCTACGTGCTCTCGCTGCCGGAGCACCTCGGTGGTCCGGGCGATGTCGCGCCGGCCACGGCATTGGGCTCGATAGAGGCGATGCGGGCCTGCGCGAAGCGGGTGTGGGGGACCCCCGACCTCGCCGGGCGCTCCGTCGCGCTGCAGGGCCTCGGCGCCGTAGGCTACGAGGTCCTGCGGCTGCTCGTGGGGTCCGGCGCCAGGGTCGTCGTTACGGACCTCGACGAGGGGAAAGTGCGGCGGGCACAGGAGGAGTTCGGGGTCGAGGCGGTGCCCGCCGAGGATATCTACGAGCAGGACGTGGACATATTCGGGCCTTACGCTTTGGGGGCGGTGATCAACGACCAAACCATCCCTAGGCTCAAGGCCAGGGTCGTCGCCGGGTCGGCGAATAACGTCCTCGCCGAGGAGCGCCACGGCACGGAGCTGGAGGAGCGCGGGATCTCCTACGCCGTCGACTTCGTCGCCAACTCGGGGGGCACGGTCTACGACGAAGAGATAGTCTATCCCGACCTGCGAGAGCGCCGAGGGGGCTTGCGGCACGATAGGGCGGAGAAGAAGGTCCGGGAGATCTTCGAACGCATAGAGGACGTCTTCGCGACCGCGGACCGCGAGGGGGTGCCCTGCTGGCGGGCTGCCGAGGTGCTCGCCGAGCGCCGGATCGAGGCGATCAACCGCGTGCGGCTCCTGAATACGGGCGGCCAGTTCCGCCACCGATGAGCCGGAGCCCCGTGTGCAGGCGCGTAGATCTCGGGGCGATAAGACCCCTCAGGATAGTGGGAGCGGCTGATGCCATTTGACACCACTTCTGACACCACTGAGGGCGCAACACCCAGAAACATCGGGTAACCGCGAGCAAAGGAAATAGGCTTATCTAAGCTAATTCTGCAACAATGGGCAATGACCGGAAACAGGGGTCGGCGGATTGTGGCTCTAGAGAAGGTCGCGGGATCGAGCTCCGTCGGTCACCCTCTCTGATTCCGCATAGGTAAACAGGAAAGTAGAAGTGTGTGGTTGCCCTCGGCTTCGCGCCGAAGCATCCTCATGGCCGATTCATTCGAAATTCATTGCTGTCTGCTTTGATAGATTGGACTGTAGCTCGGATGCTCGGAGGAAGGGGCCGTTATGGTTTTCTATGACCAGATCGACCGCGGGACGGAAGAGGGGAAAAGGACCGCCGCAAGACTATTGAACCTTAGGACAGCTCTCGAACAAGAGATACCTAAGCGCAATATCGGTGGGACGCTGTTGCTCGCCACCTGGAACATACGTGAATTCGATTCGCCAAGTTACGGAGACCGCAAGGATGAACCCCTCTACTACATCGCCGAGATCATTGACCATTTCGATTTGGTAGCCGTACAAGAGGTCAGGGACAACCTCGATGCGTTAGAGAGGCTGATGGACTTTCTAGGGTCGTGGTGGAAGTATGTCTTGACGGACGTGACCGAAGGTGATCCCGGTAACCGGGAGCGCATGGCCTTCCTCTATGACTCCCGTAAGGTTCGCTTCGGGGGACTAGCTGGCGAAGTTGTGATCCCTGTTGTCAAGACGAGGGGAAACAAGATACTCGAACCTGCTAAGCAACTTGCAAGAACACCGTACTTGGTCGGTTTCGGGATTGACTGGTTCAGGTGCACGATATGTACCACCCACATCCTCTACGGGAAATCCGTGGCCGAAGACCCGGAGCGGCTGGAAGAGATTAGGGTTCTGGCCTCGTTCCTAGCGGATCGGGCTAAGGAGGAGCACGCTTGGGCGAAGAACATGATTCTCTTAGGAGACTTCAACATCTTCGACACTACAGATCTAACCATGAAGGCGATAACGGATGCGGGTTTCACGATCCCAAAGCAGCTACAAGGGCATCCGTCCAATGCGCCGAAGACCAAGCATTACGATCAGATCGCCTTCATTGCCCCCGAATTGAAGGACCATTTGCAGCTTTCTCAGGCAGGGGTTTTCGACTATTACGAACACGTTTACCGAACCGAGGACGAACAACTTTACGCCGAAGATATGGGTGAAGGTTACCGGCGCAAGGGCGATGGCACTGAACGTACTGAGCAAGGACGCACCACATACTACAGAAGCTACTGGCGCACCTACCAGATGTCCGACCATTTGCCTATGTGGATACAGTTGAAGACCGACTTTGGTGAAGACTTCCTCAAGGAGAAAGCCGGGATAGCTTCGTGAGTGCCACATAGAAGGGGTGAATGTATCGGGTCGCCGAAAACCGATGCCAATCGTGAAGGATATTGACGACAATTTTGACGACAACCCGGGCGAACGTCGGCGAACGCCAGTGAACGATCGATTCGAGAAAACCGCCTAAACAAGCTAGTTTATGAACACCGGCGAACGGCCGCGAACCTATGAGTTCGGATTGTGGCTCAAGAGAAGGTCGCGGGTTCGAGCCCCGTCGGTTACCCTCCTAACTTACGCATAAGTAAGCAGAAAACCTGACTATAAGGAAGGCCCCGGCTCAACGATCGGGGCTTTTTGACATCACTTTGACACCACTCCGGTAATCTTGGTGTCGCCGAAGGCCTCGTCGAGCCTGTCGACAGCGTCTCCCCCAAGGGCGTCCAGGAGGTAGGAGTAGGTGTCCACAGTCTGCGTGATGGGGGAGTGGCCCAGCAATGCCTGGACCTTCTTGGGGTGCTCGCCTCTCTTCAGCTGCTCATTGCGACTGAAGCTTTTTACTTATACGCTTTCTGTGCTACAGCTACGTTGCTACCTCGCTCGTATGTTGTGCGCCTTACCAACTTTCATTTATCCCTGCCACTGACCGCTCACTCGTAATGAGCAGCGCAGCGGTTCGAGTCCGCTCGTCGGCTCTCCTGAATACGCCGCTTCTGAGGCGGTCGTCGCCGTGGGCGGCTTATCCGAGAAGGCTGGTCCCCCTACCGCTAGGAGAATCGCCCCTCGCGACGGGCATGATCTATTGGCTAAAGCTCTTGATGGTCAAGGCGACCAAGAAGACTTACTGCTTATGGTTGTGAGCGCTCTAGCTTCTTTAGAAGATCAGCGAGCTGCGTACGTTCCTCCATCGACAAACCCGAGAAGCGCTCATCTATTAGTGCTTCGTGCTCTGGCAGCGCCTCCTCTAACAACCGCCGACCCTCTCCCGTCAAGTAGAGCCGGTTCTTCCTACCCTCTGGACGCCGGTATACCAGCCCTCGCTCTGCCATGCGACATAGGTGGTACGTCATGTTGCCCTTGGTCACCATGAGGGCGTCGGCGAGGTCCTGCTGTGTAAGGCCCTCCCGCGCCGCCAGCGTATCGAGGATGTCGAACTCCGCCGGGTTGAGGCCCAGGCCCCGCAGCTCCTTGACCAGGGCGGGCTGCACCTTCTGGGAGACGCGGAGCAGCCTGATCCAGGCCCTCACCGCCGGGTCTCTCAGCTGCACGTAGCGGTGGGGGGAGACGCACGAACGCCCGATCTCCTTTTGCTCCAAATTGTCCATGACCCTAAGTTTAATATCGAACTCTGGTCATAACAAGCTTGACACGCTCTATGTTCGATGTTAAACATATAAAGTGTTCAATATTGAACTCATTACGGCGCCGTAAGCGCGCGACAAGGTGTACCCGGCAGGTGTTGTTTTGCGACAGGACGTTTTAACCCGGCGCCTGATGAATAAGGTGGTTCTCTGGTATGGGCATAGCGTTGTGGGTAGCCCAGGTGCTGCTGGCCGTAGCGTTCCTGGGGGTGGGGGCGACGAAGCTGTCGCAGCCGAAGGAGAAGCTGGCCAAGAACATGGCGTGGGTGGAGGACTTCTCGCGGCCGACGGTGCGCATCATCGGCGCCTTGGAGGTTGTGGGGGCAATCGGGCTCGTGCTGCCGGCGCTGACGGGGATCCTGCCCTGGCTGACGCCGCTAGCCGCCCTTGGGCTGGTGCTGCTCATGATCGGAGCCGCGCTCACGCACCTGAGGCGCACAGAGTACGGCAACATCGCCATTAACGCGGTGTTGCTCGTCTTGGCCGCCTTCGTGGTCTATGGGCGGTTCCTCTTGGTGTAGAACAGGTCTCCCGGTTAACGTGCTCGTATAAAGTTTCAGGTATCAGGGAAGGGAGAAGCGAGGGACATGGCCGACAAGCAAAACGGACAACGCTTGTTCGTGGTGGCCGGTGCGACCGGCAAGCAGGGGGGCGCGGTGGCGCGAAGCCTACTCGATAGAGGCTTTCGCGTTCGTGCGCTCACCCGCGACCCGCAGAAGCCGGAGGCGCAGGCCCTGGCCGATCAGGGCGCCGAGGTTGCGCAAGGCGATATGGAAGACCGCTCCTCCATGGAGCGGTCGCTCGAAGGAGCCTACGGCATCTTCTCCGTGCAGAACTTCTGGGAGACCGGCTACGATGGCGAGGTACAGCAGGGCAAGACGGTCGCCGATGCGGCCAAGGCAGCCGGTGTGGAGCACCTCGTCTACAGCTCGGTCGGCAGCGCTCATCGACAGACGGGTATTCCGCACTTCGAGAGTAAGTGGGAAGTAGAGAATCATGTGCGCGAGATAGGGCTTCCGTACACGATCCTGCGCCCGGTCTTCTTTATGCAGAACTGGGAGATGATGCGCGGGATGATCCTTAAAGGTACCCTGGCTCAGCCGCTCGACCCGGACAAGCCATTACAGCAGTTGGCCGTGGAGGACATTGGGACCTTCGCCGCCATAGCCTTCGAGAACCCAAATCGTTGGATCGGGCGAGAGGTAGACCTTGCCGGAGACGAGCAGACCATGCCCGAGATGGCCGAAACCTTTGGCCGGGTCATAGGGAGAGACGTTAGTTACCACCAGGTGCCCTGGGACCAGTTCGAGGAGCAGATGGGCGAAGAGGTCACCGTCAATTACCGATGGTTTAACGACGTAGGTTACGAGGCGGCTATCGCTGCCTTGCAGCAGGAGTATCCTGAGCTTACTACGTTCGAGCGGTACCTCCGCAGCCAGGGATGGGAGGGCGCGGAGCTTCCTGCAGGAAGTTAGGCCTGCCGGGCGATGCCCACGGGGCCCGCTCAAGCACACGGCGGAGATTACTGGCCGGGAGCGCCGCAGGTGCCGTGGCGCAACGGGTGCGATCGCGTTCAGCTTCGCCGCGACCCGCGACAACGACTAGCAGAGGACTAGAGCGAAAGGAGCAACGCACCATGACCACGCAGATCGAGACCGGTGAGCGGGAGATCGTCCTGGTCGAGGACGCCCACATCCGCTCGGTAATGGGCCTCGATGTCCTCGAAACCTTGCCGTCGCGCACCATCCCGTATGCGCAGGTAGACCCCTTCATCCTCGTCCACGAGGGCGTCGTTCCCATCACTCCGGAGCGGGCGAGCATGGATACCAGGCACCCCCACCGCGGCTTCGACAACCTGTGGTACGTGCTCGCGGGCGAGGCCAGTACCGGCCACAGCACCGGTCCAGGAGGCGCGATGGAGCGCGCGCGGCTGCAAGCCGGATCTCTCCTGAAGCTCCGAACGGGGCGCGGCGTGTGGCACGCGGAAGGGGTCGGCGAAGACGAGCTCCGAGAAGGCAAGGCCGGAACCGAGATGCGCGGCGTCCTCTTCTGGGTGAACCTGGCGCGCAAGGACAAGGGAGTCGAGCCGAGCGCGCAGCTCCTGCATCCGCAGGACGTGCCCGTCCGGCAGGAGGGCGACGCGATCGTCCGGGTGCTGGTAGGGGATGGCTCTCCGGTCGAACTCGGGACTCCAGGGCTCATCCTGGACGTCGAGTTGCCGCGGGGCGGAGCCTTCAGCAGCCCGGTCCCGTCTGAGTTCAACGGCTTCGTGTACATGCTGGAAGGCGAGGCCAGCTTCGGTGCCAACGCACGACGGGCGAGCCGCTCGCAGATTGCCGTTCTCGGAGCGGGTCGCGCGTTGAGGATGGTCGATGCTCATCCCGGGACGCGCTTCATGCTCATGGCCGGGAAGCCGTACGGAGAGACGCCTGTGTTCAACGGACCGTACGTGGACTGACGGCCGCCGGCCCTCGCCATTCACGACTACGTTGCGCAAGGTGGGAGGAAAGGAGAATTGGCGAAGCTGGTAGCCACAAAGTCGTCTGAAGAATCAGCGGGAGAAGCCCACAACAAGAAACGTAAGTGCACAGCCTGACTGCTGAGGGCCTATTCACCCAAGTGCCTAGAAGAAGTAGTGTGCTCGGAAAGTTCGCGTGAACCACAACGCATGCTAGGGTGCGATCGAGGACGGCGAGAGCCGGTTGAACGAGAGGAGAATCGGATGTCTGAGAGGGTCGATGGAACCTACTCGCCGATTGCGCTGCCGCCCCTACCACTGGAGGAGTGAAAGGATACAAAAGAGACGCTCCACCGCTACGCCCAGATCGTGGGCAAGGTTAGGCTCGAGCGTTCTCCCTTCAGAAACCACTGGTGGCACGTAACTTTCTACGTCGATCCTCGCGGTCTGAGCGCTCGCCACATGTTCAGTGGCGACCTTGCGTTCGAGGTCTCTTTCGACCTCATAGCTCACGAGCTAATAGTGGTCACCAGCGCCGGGGACAGAACTTCCTTCCCGCTTCGATAATCCCGTTCAATGAGGAACGAGGGTATAGAGACACGCCGCAAATCGATGCTTATTTGAATACGCTTTAGGAACGCCAATCGTTTGGCTCACCGAGATCGCTGGATTCACCCGTACTGAGCAAGGTCGTTCATAGTTGCAGAGAGCATCGGCATATAAGTGCCTAGAAGGGGCGTTCTCGAAAGTTCGCATAGCCCCGGTCAGACACCTATGAGCATCTGCGGCTGAGAGCGGTTGCCTAGAAGGGTATTAGCGACCCTTCTGGGCGCGTAAGAGACCGATGGCCAGCACCGCCACCCAGAGCATGGTGGCGTAGATGTTGATGCGCTCCTCGATACCCATCCATGGCGTCGGTCGGTTTTCCACCATCTCGCCAGCCTGTAAGCTTGCCAAAATGCCAAACACGGCGAGCGTGGCGATGGTCCCGTACGTGTAGTACCGGAATCGCCTTCCGAGTAACGCGGCCCCGAAGCCCATGGCCAGCACAATGAAGAGCGACATCACAACCGTCCCAGGGGGGTGCATGGCGTTGCGCAGCGTTCCCTCGCCCGCTGCCAGGGCCTCACGTGGGCGCATCGGGAAGATCAAACCCGTCACCATGCCGGTGGCTGCGTATCCGAGCAGCAGGGCTCCTGCGATTCGCCCAGCGCGTTTCGGACCGGCCGATGCCCAGACGCCCCCCGCGAAGGCCGCCACGAGCAGGGTATACGGGACCACGTTCAGCGCGACCATGAAGTCCCTCGTCGGAGCCCCCTGAGCCGTCAACTCACTGAACTCTTGATCGGCGTAGCTGTAGCCCGGATAGCGCAGGGCCCCAAGGACGTCCGTGATGACATACAGCACCGACGAGGCGATACCGCAGCTCAGGAAGATCTTTCGTACCATCCTTCAGTCCCTTTTGACTTGGGGTCTTCAGTATCAGTGTGCCACAAGTGGGATAATCGTCATCAGACGGGCGGCTACGAGGCTTTTATTCACCGAAGTGCCTAGAAGGGGGTTCTCGGAAGTTGGTGCTGCTAAAGGCAAGTGGTAGGAGGGCCGGGACTCTCTAAGCGGTCCCGGCCCTCCCTATGGAAACCCTGGGGGCCGCCGCTTACTCCACAGGTTGCCCCAACGCTA
>Ga0126307_10001874_pt1 | contig 14042 bp, 10 predicted proteins | sample Plot28_FD_89955 | JGI IMG/M metagenome (GOLD analysis project Ga0126307, IMG submission 89955) | Serpentine soil microbial communities from UC McLaughlin Reserve, CA, USA - Plot28 | ecosystem: Environmental > Terrestrial > Soil > Grasslands | place: USA: UC McLaughlin Reserve, Lake County...
CTCGTCCACCACCGCGAGCCCGGCTCGTTCGACCTCGGCGACCCCCTCGATCCCGCACGAGGCGGCGAGGACCTCCAGGGTCAGCGGCTCACCGACCGCCAGGTGCTCGAGCACAGCAAGACCTGAGGCGCTCACACGCGCGAAACGGGCCCGGAGGACCGCCGACAGGCGAGTGGACGGTCCGACGCGTCCGGTCCACGTCCACACACCATCGCTGACCGTGAACGCGTCGGCCTCGAGCGCTTGCAGGACGAGCTCGTGCAGGAACAATGGGTTGCCCTTGGTCAGCCGCCAGAACCGGCGGAGCGTCGAGCGGTCGACGGGACGATCGAGCGTGGCCGTGACGAGCGCGTCGTGGTCGAGGACGCCGAGTGGTTGCAGCTCGAGCCGTTCGGTCAGGCCGTCCTTCCAGCAGGCGACGATCGGATCCGGTCCATGCTCATCGGTCCGCACCGTCAGCAATACCTGCGCCGCGCCCGTCAGAACGAGCTGATGCACGAGAGCCGCTGCGCCGGGATCCAGCCACTGCGCATCGTCGACGACGACGACGAGCGGTTTCCCTCCGGCGCGTTCGCCGAGGGCTTCGGTCATCCCGCGCAGGAGGCGAAGACGGTCGTCGGGCGAGAACACGGTGACGTCAGGCAGCAGGTGGGCGAACGCCCCGAACGGGATCGATGCCGTCGCCCGGGTGGCAGCGGCCCACTGGATCGCACAGTCCGGTTCCAGCGCCGCCACCGCAGCGCGGGCCAGGCGTGTCTTGCCCACGCCCAGGCCGCCCGCGATCACCACCCCACCCGCGTGTCCGCCGCGTAGCACCTCCAGGACGAGGTCGAGCTCCTCGGCTCGGCCTACGAGCGGCCAAGCGGTCACAGGAGGAGCCTAGGCGGCCAGTCGAAGTGAGGTACCGATCTACCTACGTGTCGATGCGGTCTCGGCCCCACCCTGTGGTGCATGCGGCGATCCACCGCCATGGGCCTCCTCCCGGTCGCGCACGCCCGCATCCTGGATCTGGCGGAGCAGGCCCTGGACCCGTTGGAGATGGCCGACCGGCTCGGTGTCGAGCCGAGCGCGGTCGGCCCGTTGCTGCGAGTCGCGCGGTCCAAACTCGCCGCTCTCCTGGCACTCGACGAGCCGCCTGACGGGCTCGACGACATCGACCCGGAGATCCCGGGCGACGTGTTCATCGATGATCGCGACGGGATGGGCTGGTCTCGGTGACTGACGGCAGCCACGGAGGAACCCATGCAGGTGATCGTCGGCGTCGACCCCCACAAGGCGCGCCCCACATGGCGCTGGCGATCTCGCCGGCGAGGACGAGCTCGCCTCCAAGCCGATCCGCCCCACCGGGGAGGGCCGGTGCGGGGTCGTCCAGGTCAGCCGGCGTCGCCGCCCTCGTCGCCGTCGTCGGACGACTCGGCGTCGAGCGTGCGGATGACCGCCGCCGCGAACCAGTCGGCCACCGTGTCGGCGCCGGCCTCGGTGAACGTGGCGCCGTCCTGGCGGTAGTCGGGGCTGAACTCGCCGCCACGCGGCAGCTCCTGCGCCCACGCGGTGAGGTCGAGGACGCGGATGGCGTCGTGGCCCTCGGCGGCCTCGCGGACCAGCTCGTTGTACCGGTCGACCCGGCGGGGGTCGTTGTCGTCGTACGCCGTCCAGTCGCCGTCGGCGCCGGGCAGCCGGACGTGCGGGACCGTGGCCCACAGCACAGGGGCGCCGCCGTCGGCCAGCGTCGAGGCCAAGGCGTCGAGCTCGCCGGACAACCAGTCGTCGTAGACCGGGTCGCCGAGATGGTGCCAGGTGCCGTCGATCTCGCGTACACCCAGCTCGCCCAGGCCCGTGAGTACGACCACGGCATCGGGGGCGGCGGCGTCGAGGAGGCGGGGGAGGCGGGGCTCCCAGCCCGTGCACGTCGTGTCGTCGCCGATCGTCTCGCCGGCCAGCCGGACCGGGCCGGGAGCGCCCGGCGGGCAGTCGTCGGCGACGTGCGTGGAGAGGCGGACCTGCTCGTCGGGATGCTCGCCGTTCCAGGTGGCGAAGCCGCTCGGCAGCGAGCCGGCGAGCCGGTCGCCGACCAGGGCGATCGAGGCGGCCTCGGTGGCGCCGGACGGGACGACGACGTCGAGCTCGCCGGCGCCCGAGCCGTCCCCGATCGTCAGGCTGACGTTGGGCGGCGGCTGCTGGGGCAGGACGAGGGTGGCCACCACCACGACGGCGGTTGCGAGCACGAGGACGGCGGCCACGCTGCGCCGCGGCATCCGCATCCCCCGGCGCCACGGCCGCTCGACGGCGAGATGGAGGGCGACAGCGGCGGCGAGCGTGGCGGCGATGCGGGCGGCGAACAGGACGGGCCCGTCGAACGACACCCGGGGCTCGTCGAGGAGCAGGTAGATCGGCCAGTGCAGCAGGTAGGCGGCGAAGCTGATGCGCCCGAGCTGGCGCAGCGGCCACGACCCGAGGGCGGTCGCCGCCGGGCCCGTGGCGGTCAGCGCGAGGACGACCCAGGCCGTGAGCACCGCGTTGAGGGCGGTCAGGCCGCCGAACAGCCGGGGGTCGCCCAGCGAGGTGGTCGTCCACAGGACGGCGAGGCCGGCCAGGGCGGCGGGGGCGCCCCAGCGGACCGCGGCCTGGCCGGGGGCCGACTCGAGCAGGCGGCGCAGGTGCGGGCTGAGCACCCCGTAGGCCAGGGCGATGCCGACCAGCAGCTCGCCGGCCCGGGTGTGGGTGCCGAAGTAGGCGATGCCGCCGTTCCCGCCGGACCGCGACGCCAGGTGGGCGAGGCCGAATGAGGCGACGGCCAGGAGGGCGAACGCCGCCCCGGTCAGCCGCCAGCGCCGCCCGGCGAGCCGCATGAGGCCCACGAAGAGGAGCGGGACGACGACCAGCAACTGGACCAGCAGGGCGACCGACCACAGGTGCTGGACCGGCGAGGCGCTGATGAACAGGGCGCTGGCGTCCTGGTCGGACACCACGTTGCGCCAGTTCCCGGCGAACCCGAGCGCCCAGAGGACGTCGCCGCGGAACCGCTCCCCGATGCCGACGCGGACCGCGAACTGCAGGACGACGACCACGGCGATCGTGACGACGTACGCGGGGACGATGCGGCGGGCGCGCCGCTCCCACAGCCGGCCGAGGCCGAGGCGCCCGGTCTGGGCCCACTCGGCGAGGACCAGCGTGCCCAGCAGGAAGCCGGACAGGGTGAAGAAGGAGGAGATGCCGAGGAACCCGCCGCGGGCCAGGTCGAAGCCCTGGTGGAAGGCGAGGATGGCCACGAGCGCCAGGGCTCGGAGGCCCTCGAGCGCCGGCACGTAGGGGAGGCGGGGGGCCTCGTCGAGGGGGGTGGGAAGCTTGGGGCCGCGCTCGAAGGCGGGGCCGCGGGCGCCGCGCCGGCGGCGGCCCCGACGCCCGGTGCCCTCGCCGTCGGCGCGGTCGTCGCCGTCGGCGCGGTCGTCGTCGGGGCCGCCGACACCGGGGCCGCTCGGGCTGCCGGCGCCGAATCCACCGTCGTCGGGCTCGTAGGGGGAGCCGTAGGGACGGCCGTGGCCGGGAAGGCCGGGGGCGTCCGGGACGTCGACGCCCGGGCCGCCCGGGACGCCGGGGATCGTGCCCGGCCCGGCGGGGGCGTAGGCCAGCGCCTGCGGCACGCCGCCGCCGTCGTGACCGTAGGTGCCGCTGCCGCCGCCGTACCACGGCTCACCCGTGGGCGGGCCGGCCGGCGGCCGGTCGAGCGGGGGGAGGACCGGGTTCGACCCGGTCGTGTAGCGGGGGTCGCCCGTGGAGCGGCCGCCGCGGGAGAGGCTGGACCCCCCGAGCGCCTGGCCCGGCGCCCGCTGGGGCAGGCCGGAGGCGGTGGCGCCGCGGGGGTCGTCGTCGCCGCCCCGGGCGTGGGGACCTGGGTCGTAGGGCCGGCGCCCGGGCGGGGGCGAGGCCCAGTGGCCGGGTTCGCCGGGGCCCGGTGCGGGGGCCGCCGGCGGGACGGGCGCGGCCGGCCCCCGTCCGCGGTGCCCACCGACGCTCCCGCCGTACGGGTCGTCGGGGCCGTTCGCGTCGCGGGCATACGACTGGCCGCCGTACGGGGCGCGGTCGTAGGAGTCGCGGCCGTACGAATCGCCGGCGTACGGGTCGCGGTCGTACGGATCGCGATCGTTGGAGGCGCCGCCGTACGGGTCGCGGTCGTGGGACGGCGACCCGCCGCGGACGTCGTCGCCGTCGGGCTGGTCGGCGAGGTCGTGGGGCCAGCCCCGATCCTGCGCCGGGACCTCCTGGCCGTCCCTGGCCCACTGGTCGCCGCGGCCGGGGTCGTCCGGCCGGCGCCGCTCGCGGGGCGCCTCGCGGCGCGGCGTCGCCGGGGCCTGGCCCGGTGCCTGCAGGTAGGAGGGCAGGAACTGTGGGCCCTCGTCTGAGCCGCTCGGGGCGTCGGCGTCGGGGAGCGGCGGCCCGGCGGGGTCGCTGCGGTCCCACGCCCGGGGCTGGGCGCGGCGCCTGCTCCGGTCCCCGTCACCCGAGTCGCCACGTGGACGCTTCGGCGGCGGTTGAGGGCTCAGTGTGGTTCCTCCAGGCTTCCGGTGGCCGGGTGAGCCGCGGCGCATCGCCCGGCCCGCCGCACCCGCCATGTCGGTCGGGCAACATTACCCAGGCCACAGCCACACCGCGTTACGGGGCGTGGGGACGGCCGTGACGCCGGGGGACCCGGGGATCAGGCCGGGGACGAGAGCCGGGCCAGTTCCTCGTCGACCACCGCCACGTCGATCTTGTCGAACAGTGGCGACGCGGGCCCGATCGCCGAACCCGTCCCGGGCCGGACCGAGGCCCACGTGGACGACCCCGCTGGCGTCCGCAGCACGAGGTGGCGGTCGTCGTCGGCGCCCACCTCGGACACCTCCGGCTGGGGCACCACCACGTCGACGCCCAGGTTGTCCCACACCCGCTGCGCCCCGTGGGGCAGGAACGGCGTGAACATGACGTTGAGGTCGCACACGGCGTCATAGGCGGCCGAGAGGATCCCGAGGGCGGCGTCCGTGTCGGTCTTCACGACCTTCCACGGCTCGGTGTGCGAGACGTAAGCGTTGACGTCCTGGGCCAGAGCCAGCACCTCGGTGAGCCCGGCCTTGAATCGATAGCGCTCGATCGAGGCGCCCACCGAGTCGAGGCCGGCGGCCACCTTGGCGACCAGCGACCGCCCAGCGTCCGACTGCAGGGCGCGGTCGGGCACGACGCCGCCGTTGCGGCGCAACATGGCGCAGGTCCGCTGGACGAGGTTGCCCCAGGTGGCGACCAGCTCGTCGTTGTTGCGGCGCACGAACTCGGACCAGGTGAAGTCGGCGTCGCCCGTCTCGGGGCCGCCGGCGACCAGCATGAACCGCAGCGGGTCCGGGCCGTACCGCTTGAGGACGTCGCGCACGTAGATCACCACCTTGCGCGACGACGAGAACTTCTTGCCTTCCATCGTGAGGAACTCGCTGGCCACGATGTCGTCGGGCCGGTGCAGCGGCTCGGGGGACCCGTCCGGCCCCTCCGCCAGCTCCCCCTGGTAGCCGGTCAGCATCGCCGGCCACAGGAAGGCGTGGAAGACGATGTTGTCCTTCCCCATGAAGTACGCGGCGCGGCTCGACGGGTCGTGCCACCAGCGCTTCCACGCCTCCGGGTCGCCGGACAGCTCGGCCCACTCCAGGGACGCGGACAGGTAGCCGATGACGGCGTCGAACCAGACGTAGATGCGCTTGAGCGGGTCGTTCTCCCACTCGGCCAGGGGGATGGGGACGCCCCAGCCGATGTCGCGGGTGATCGACCGCTGCCGGGCGTCGGCCATGAAGGCGAGGCTCTGCGTGCGGACGTTGGCCCGCCAGTCGGCCTGCCCCGCCACCCACGAGTGCAGCTGTTCGGCGAACTTGGGCAGGTCGAGGGCGAACTGCGTCGTCACCTTGAACACCGGCGGAAGACCGTCGACCTTGGAGCGCGGCTCGATGAGGTCCTCGGGGTCGAGCTGGTTGCCGCAGTTGTCGCACTGGTCCCCGCGCGCCGCCGGGTACGAGCAGATCGGGCAGGTGCCCTCGATGTAGCGGTCGGGCAGCGACCGGCCGTCGGACGCGGCGAAGGCCGCCATCTGCTGGACCTCGACGATGCCGCCCGTGGCGTACAGGCCCCGGAACAGCTCCCGCGTGACTTCGTAGTGGTTCTTCGTCGTCGTGCGGGTGAAGAGGTCGTACGACAGGCCCAGGCCGCGCAGGTCCTCCACGATCAGGGCGTTGTTGCGGTCGGCCAGCTCCTTGGGCGTGAGGCCCTCGGCCTCGGCCTCGACCGTGATGGGGGTCCCGTGCTCGTCGGTGCCCGACACCATCAGCACGTCGTGGCCCGCCATCCGGGCCCAGCGCGCCCAGATGTCGGACGGTACGCCGAAGCCGGCCACGTGGCCGATGTGGCGCGGGCCGTTGGCGTAGGGCCAGGCGACGCCTGCGAAGCGTTGACGGGACATGGGTCCTCCTCCGGAACCGCGCCAAGGTACCCGGGCCCCGCGGGGTGCCCACGCACGGAAATGGGCGGGCCGGCCCCGCACCGTGCTCAGCCCAGCCGCGTCACCATCGTGATGGACCGGCCCTCGCCGGTGCGGTCAAGGACCGGCGGACCGTCGACCGCCACGAAGCCCAGGCGCCGGTACAGCCGTAGCGCGGGGTTGTCCACGCGGACGCTGAGGCTCACCGCCCCGATGCCGCGGTCGCGGGCCTCGTCGAGCAGCCGCACCAGCAGGGCGGTGCCGAGCCCGGTGCCGCGCGCCGCTGGCGCCACGCCGATCGCCAGCTCGGGCGTGGCCTCGTCCACCCAGCCGTAGGCGGGGTCGTTCGCCGGGAAGGTGCGGGCCCAGGCGGCCCCGAGCGGCTCGCCGCCCCGTATCCCGATCACCCCGAGGTCGCCGCGGCGGCCCCAGCCGGCCACGTAGTGGGCCAGTTCGGGGATCGCCTGCAGCTCCTCCGGCGACGCCATGCCGTCCTCGGCGGCGTGCGCGGCCTCGTACAGCATCGCCCACAGGAACGGCTCGTCGTCCGGCCGGGCGGGCCGCAGCGCGTACGGCGGGGCGGTCCCGGGCGGCAGGGCGGCGGTCGGCTCGGGCATCGCCGGCGGACCCTACGGCCGCCGGGGCCGCGGCCGGCAGCGGATTTCGCCCGGCGGGTAGCCTCGCCCGCCGTGGCCCTCCGCTGGACCGACGACCACTGCCACCTCGGCTGGGACGCCGAGGACACCCCAGACCTCGACGTGGCCGACGAGTTGGTGGCCGAGGCCCGCGACGCCGGCGTCGAGCGGATGGTGACCGTGGGAACCGACGTCGAGCGGTCCGCAGAGGCCATCGCCGCCGCCCGCCGGCATCCCGGCACGGTGTGGGCCACCGTCGGCCTGCACCCGCACGAGGCCGCCCACGGGCTCGACGGCCTGGCCGACCTCCTCGCCGCGCCGGAGGTCGTCGCCGTGGGGGAGTGCGGCCTCGACTACCACTACGACCATTCGCCCCGGCCGGCCCAGCGCGAGGCGTTCGCCGCCCAGGTCGCCATGGCGCTCGAACACGACCTGGCCCTGGTCATCCACACCCGCGAGGCCTGGGACGACACGTTCGCCATCCTCGACGAGGTGGGCGTCCCCGAGCGGACCGTCCTGCACTGCTTCACCGGCGGCCCCGACGAGGCCCGCAAGTGCCTGGACCGGGGCCTGTACCTGTCCTTCTCCGGCATCGTCACGTTCAAGGCGGCGCAGGACCTGCGCGACGCGGCGGCGATGACCCCGCTCGACCGGTTGCTGGTCGAGACCGACAGCCCGTACCTGGCTCCGGTGCCGCACCGGGGCCGGCCCAACCGCCCGGCGTTCGTGCCGCTCGTCGGGGCGGGCGTCGCCGCCGCCCGGGGCGTGCCGGTCGAGGACGTCGCCGCCGCCACCTGGGCCAACGCGGAGCGGGCGTACCGACTGACGGCGCAGTGACGCTCTCGCCCCGCCGCGTCCGGGAGCTGCTGGACGAGCACGGCCTCGCCCCGAGCCGGGCCCTGGGCCAGAACTTCGTGGCGGACCCCAACACGGTCCGACGCGTCGCCCGCCTGGCCGGGGTCGGGCCGGGCGACCACGTGGTCGAGATCGGCCCGGGGCTCGGCTCGCTCACCCTCGCCCTGGCGGAGACCGGCGCCGCGGTCACGGCGGTCGAGTTGGACCGCCACCTTGTCCCGGTGCTGCGCGCCGTCGTGGCGTCGGAGGCGCCGGGCGCCGACGTCCGGGTGCTGCAGGGCGACGCCCTGGCGCTCGACTGGGCGCCGGTCCTGGCCGGCTCCGAGCGCTGGTCGCTGGTGGCCAACCTCCCCTACAACATCGCCACGCCGCTGGTGCTCACGCTGCTGGCCGAGGTGCCGGCGATCGAGCGGATGCTGGTGATGGTCCAGCGCGAGGTGGGTGAGCGGTGGGCGGCGGGGCCGGGCGACGCCGCCTACGGCATCCCATCGGTGAAGGTGGCGCTGCGGGCGACGGCCGAGGTCGTGGGGCGGGTCCCGCCGACGGTGTTCGTGCCACAGCCCCGGGTTGAGTCGGCGCTGGTCCGGATCGTGCGCCGTCACCGGCCGGCCGTCGACGCCGACCCGGTGGCGCTGTCCCGCCTGGTCGACGCCGGCTTCAACCAGCGCCGCAAGATGCTCCGCCGGTCCCTGTCCGGCCTGGTGGACGCCGACGGCTTCGCGCAGGCGGGGATCGACCCCACCGCCCGCGCCGAGACCCTCGGGCTCGAGGACTGGGCCGCCCTCGTCCCGGTCGCCCACCTCGACGCCTGACGCCGCTCGGCGGGCGACCGTGCGCGGTTAAGGTCACGCTGGGTAGGAGCGAGGACTCGTTCCCGGCTGAGGACCGATCATCGACATGGCACGTGCTGGCGTGGACGACGACCTGGGGTACCCGACCGGCAGGAACGCGGAGCTGGGGCCGCCGGAGACACCGGCCCCCGCCGTCCAGGCCGCGCCCCCCGAGCACCTCAACCACGCCACCCGCGTGCTGGCCTCGAAGGCGATCATCCACCGGGGTTGGGCGCGGGCCGTGCACAAGCGGCTGGTCGTGAAGGACCACGAGGTCGTCGCGCCCTCTCCCGGCGTCGACCTGGAAGCATTGGCCCGGCACACGGCGTGGGCGGTGAACGAGGAGCGCCAAACCACCAGGATCGCCGCCTGGCTGTTCTGGGGCGGCGGGGTCGGGCTGCTGCTGCTCGCCCTGTGGGCGTGGCCGTCGACCGTCTGGTGGCCGCTGCTGGTCTTCGCCCTCGGGTCGGTCGTGGCCGCCTACGTCGTCCTGATCAAGCGCACCGAGACGATGCAGGACGCCGGCCGCACGATGGCGCGGGCGGCCGACAACTCGGTGCCGCGCCGCCATGACGAGTACCTCATCCGGGACGACCAGCGCCGCCGGCTCGTCGCCGCCACGGACGGCACCGTGGTCGTCTACCGCGAGAGCGGCGGGGTGGACGTCTTCCCGGGCTTCGGCGTGCGGGCGTACGACGAGGTCCGCGCGGCGCTGGACGTGGGCGTCCGGCCCCACGCCGACCCGCCCGTCCCCGGCTTCACGGCGACCGAGCTGCTCCAGTACCTGGCCGAGACCGTCGGCGAGGCCAACCTCCAGCCCCACCAGGACGGGCGCAGCAGCACGCTGGTCCTGCACTTCCGGGGCGCCGACGTCTGGGCGCTGCAGCAGCAGGGGAGGCCCGGCTTCTGGCCCACGGCGAGCCGCATCCACGACGCCATCGAGCGGCCGTCGCCGGCCGAGCGGGCCTACCTGCGGGCGCAGGTCGTCAGCCGCGGCGGACAGCTGGTCACGACCCTGCACATGTCGGTCGAGGTCCGCCAGACCGGCCTGTCACTGCACCCGATCGTCCACGTCCTCCGGCGGATCGACGGCGCCTGGAACACCGCCAAGGACCTCCACGACTCCCGCTGGCGCCGGGCGCTGGCCATCGCCACCCAGCGGGGCGTGTTCGGGCGGCTGGCCAGCTCGCCGGCCGACTGGGCGCGCCTCGTCCGCCTGGAACGCCGGGCGCGCCGCGAGCCCGACGACCTCGAGGAACCGCCGACGATCATCGACCCCTACGGGTCACGCGGCGGGCTGCGGCATTACACGATCGGCCGCGGCAACCCCATCAACACCGACGCCGCCGACATCCAGCGCGACGCCGCCGAACTCCTGCGGGCGGCGTACGGCCAGGTCATCGCCTTCCTCGAGATGCGGGGCCTCAACCCGGCCAAGTACACGACGGACGAGGAGACGCTGGTCACCAACGGCGTCCTCGCCGGTGTCCGGGAGGCCATCACCAAGACCGTCGACGGCGACACCACCGCGGGCGACGTCGAGTACGGGCTGCAGGTCTTCGAGCGCCGCCGGGGGTGACGGACGGCGGGCCGCCCGGCGTAGCGTCGCCGGGGTGGACGCGCAGCAGGACGACAGGACGAACGGCACGCCGCCGCCCGAGGGTGCCGCCGGGTTGACCGTGCTCGGGCGGACCGTGCGGGAGCCCGTCGAGCACGTCGAGTGCTTCGACGCCCCGGAGCACGTCACCGAGGTGCGGTTCAGCACCGAGGAGGTGGCGTCGCGCTGCCCGGTGACCGGCCAGCCGGACCTGTCGACGGTCGTCGTCAGCTACCGGCCGGACCGGCGCTGCGTCGAGTCCAAGTCCCTCAAGCTGTACCTGTGGTCCTTCCGGGACCGGCCGGTGTTCTGCGAGGCGCTGGCCGCCGAGATCGCCGCCGAGTTCGTCCGGGCGGCCGACCCGCACGAGGTCCGCGTCACGGTCACCCAGCGCCCCCGGGGCGGCATCACGACCGAGGCGACGGCCACCCGGGCCCGTCCCTGAGGTCGGGGCCGTTCCCCGGCGGGAGCGGGCGGTCGTGGGCGCGTGTGCAAGGGTTCCCGGATGGGCGAGGTGACGGTGGTGGCGCCGGCGAAGCTGACCGTGTCGTTGCGGATGACCGGCCTGCGGGACGACGGCTACCACCTCATCGACGCCGAGATGGTGAGCCTCGACCTTGCCGACGAGCTGACGTTCGGCGACGGCGACGGGCTGGAACTGGTGGGCGCCCCGCCGGGGCTCGACGGCCCGGCCGACGACAACCTCGTGCGCCGCGCGCTGCGGGCCGTCGGCCGAACGGCGCACGTCCGGGTCGTGAAGCGGATCCCCGTCGGCGGCGGGCTGGGCGGCGGCTCGGCCGACGCCGCCGCCGTCCTGCGGTGGGCCGGGGTCGACGACCTGGCGCTGGCGGCGTCGCTGGGGGCGGACGTGCCGTTCTGCGTCCGGGGCGGCCGGGCGCAGGCGACCGGCATCGGCGAGGTCCTCGACCCGCTGCCGTTCGTCGAGCGGACCTATACGCTGGTCGTCCCGCCGTTCGGCTGTTCCACGCCGGCGGTCTACAAAGCCTGGGATGAGATGGGCAGCCCCCGCGCCGAGGGCCCGAACGACCTGGAGCCGGCCGCCCTGGCCGTCGAGCCGCGGCTGGCCGCGTGGCGCGACAGGCTCGGCGACGCCACGGGCGAGGCCCCCGTGCTGACCGGCTCCGGCTCGACGTGGTTCGTCCCCGGCGCGTTCCCGGGTGAGGGCCGCATCGTCGCCCGGACGATCCCCGCCTACGCCTGAGTCCTGGGCAGGCGGAGGTGGGTACCGCACGCCCCGCCGCGAGCGGCACCCATGGTCGGTCGGACCGCAACCCGCCGCGGTTCGCCCGGTCGAGACGGCGAGCGGTACCCGGGTGCGCTGGGGAAGCACCTGGGCTGCGTTCACCCGTGCGTCTCGTCCACCTCCTACCGTCCAATGGTCTATCGGCCGGACGACGGGCCCCACAAGAGAGGACCCTTGCTCATGTCTTGTCGCGGCGCTGGTACTCTCCGTGGTGTCGAGCTGGGGGAGCGGTTCGAGGTGCCATGGCGATAGAGGTCCGCGTACTGGGCGCACTTCAGGTGCTCGTCGACGGCGAGGACCTGGCCGGCCAGCTGTCCATGGCCCAGCGCAGCGTGCTGGGCCTGCTCGCCGCCGTGCAGTCGCCGATGGCGAAGACCGACGTGTGCCGCATCGTCGGACTGTCCCCCAAGTCCATCGACCCGCTGCTGTCCAAGCTGCGTGGGCCGCTGGGCACGAGCCGGCCCGTCCACCGGGGTCGCACGCCCGGGCCGGGGTCGGTCGCCCTCGACCCCGAGGTCGAGTCGACCGACGTCGAGCAGTTCCGGGCCCGTGCCCGTGAGGGCATCGAGGCCCACGCCCGCGGGCTGGAGGGCCAGGCGCTCTCGCTCCTGCTCCAGGCCGACCGGCTCTGGCGCGGCGAGCTGTTCGACGGCATCGACCTGATCGAGGCGCCCGACGCCGGGACCAACGTGCGCGACATTGCCGAGGAGCTGCTGACGCTGCGGCGCCAGGTCCGCCAGCGGGCCGCGTGGTGCTGGCTCGCCGGCGCACGCACCGGCCTCGGCGCCGACCGCCTCCGGGCCTGGGCCGAGGAGCTCCGCGACGACGAGGCCTGCTGGTCCGCCGCAACACAGGCGGCCTTGCACCGCAGCGGCTCCCAGACCGCGATCACGGTGCTGGCCCGGTGGCGCGAGCAGGCGTCCATCGAGGACGATGCCGCCCTCGGCGGCACGTACGGGCAGGTGGCCCGGCTGCTGGAGGGGCACCACGGCGGGCGGATGGCGGTCCCGCCCGACACGCACGAGCAGATGGCCAGGGCCGAGGCCGCCCACCTGGCGGGCGACTGGGACGAGGCCGAGGCCATCTACCTCCAGGCGGCCGACGACGCCCGCGCCCGGGGCGACATCCTGGCCGACGCCGAGGTCACGATGGTCATGGCCCGCTTGTCCTGGGACCCGTCCCGCTTCGGCGGCGCCCTCGAGCGGCGCATGCTCCGCCTCCTCGACGAACTGCCGTCGGGCGAGCGGCTCGTGCGGGCCCGGCTCTTCGCCTGCCTCGCCGGCGGGCTGTACCAGGACGGCGCCGTCGACGTCGGCCCGGCCGTCGTGCACGCCCGCCGGGCGCTCGAGCTGGTGGGCGAGCTGGACGACCCGCTCACCGAGGCCGAGGTCCTGTCCCACGCCCGCAAGGCGCTGATCGACATCGACCCGCCCGAGGTCCAGATCGAGCGGTCCCGGCGGATCCTGTCGTTCGCCCGCGGCACCTACTACCACCGCAGCCTGGGCCTGCTGGCGGTCATCGTCGACCTGTTGTTCCTCGCCCGCGAGGACGAGGCCCGCGCCGAGACCGAGGCCTACCGCGAGCTCGCCGAGCGCACCCGGGCGCCGCTGCACGTGTACCACTCCCTGGCGCTGGACGGCATGTGGGCGCTGGTGGACGGCCGGTACGACGAGATCGGCGAGATCACCGCTCGGGCCGAGGCGCTGGCCGGCGACTTCGGGGGCATGGCGGTCGTGCAGGTGGTCTACGGCCAGAGACTGTGGGCCGCCTTCGAGACCGGCGACCACGACACCCTGCGCGACATGCTCCCGCTGGTCGACGCCGTGGTGGGCGTGGCCACGCCGGTCCCGGTGTGGGAGCTCACCGGCGCGTTCATCGCCTCGACCGTCGGGGATGACGACGAGGCGCTCGACCGCTTCCGCCGGGTGGCCCGGGCGACCGGCGACTTCACGGTCCTGTCCCGGGGCCCGCTGAGGATCGCCGCCCTCGCCGTCGGCACGCTCGTCGCCGATTCCCTGCACAGGTTCGGCCACGACGTCCGCTCGGCCGCCCGCGGCCTGCACGCCCAGCTCGTGGACAACAGCGCCCACGGCGTGGTCATCGGCTGGCCGGCCCTCTACCTGGGCCACAAGCAGCGCTTCACCGACCTGGCCGCGGAGGTGGCGGAGGGCTAGCGACGGGCGGCCAGACGCGCAACGAGCGCCCGGCCGGTTGGCTCGGGCGCTCGGAGTCGGTCGTGTGCTCTTCTCGACCGGCTGGTTACTTGCCGGCGGCGCGGCGTTGCCAGCGGGTGCGCTTGAGCATCTTCTTGTGCTTCTTCTTGCGCATGCGCTTGCGGCGCTTCTTGATCAGCGAACCCATGAGGCCGACGACC
>Ga0126307_10001875_pt1 | contig 14031 bp, 12 predicted proteins | sample Plot28_FD_89955 | JGI IMG/M metagenome (GOLD analysis project Ga0126307, IMG submission 89955) | Serpentine soil microbial communities from UC McLaughlin Reserve, CA, USA - Plot28 | ecosystem: Environmental > Terrestrial > Soil > Grasslands | place: USA: UC McLaughlin Reserve, Lake County...
ATCCCGGAGGACGACGGCTTCGCCCCCGGCCAGCGGTGGACGCCGGAGCTGGGCGAGGCGTTCATGGTGCAGCGCAGCTGGTTCCCGCCGGACTTCCTCGCCAGCGAGGTCCTCCGCTACCTCGGCCTGCCCGGCCAGGCCATCAGCTACAAGGTGGGCGAACGGGTGTGGCTCGAGGTCCGGGAGGCGGTCCGCCGGCGGCAGGGGCCCGACTTCGACCTCAAGGCCTTCCACGCCCGGGCCCTCGACCTCGGCCCGCTCGGGCTCGATCAGCTCACCCGGGATCTCGGGGGCTGAGGTGTCGGAGTTCTCCGACAGCGACCTCGTCGTCGTCGTCCTGGTCGCCCTGGCCGCCCCCATCCTCGTCGACCTGCTGCCCCGGATCCGGCTCCCGAGCGTGGCGGTCGAGCTGGGCGCCGGCATCGTCATCGGCCCGTCACTGCTCGGGTGGGTCGGGCTCGACACGCCGCTGCAGCTGCTGTCGTCGCTCGGACTCGCCTTCCTGCTGTTCCTGGCCGGGCTGGAGATCGACCTCGAGCGCCTGCGCGACCCGGTGGCCCGGCTGGCGGGGCGGGCGTTCCTGGCCTCGATGGTCCTGGCCGGCGGGGTGGGCCTCGGGCTCCACGCCCTCGGGGCCGAGGGGGGCCCGCTGTTCCTCGCCGTGGTGCTGCTATCGACGTCGCTCGGCGTCGTCGTCCCGCTGCTCAAGGACGAGGACGAGGTGGCCACCGACTTCGGGCAGCTCGTGATGGTGGCCGGCTCGCTGGCCGAGTTCGGATCGCTGGTGCTGCTGACCCTGCTGTTCTCCACCGGGGACTCGGCCTCGAGCCCCGAGGTACGGGTCGTCCTCCTCGTCGCCTTCGCCCTCGCCGTGGGCGTGGCCGGCCTGGCCATCGCCCGGACGTGGCGCTCGCCGTGGCTGTCGGACGCGCTGGACCGGCTCGACGACACGAGCGCGCAGCTCCGGGTGCGGGCCGCCATCGTGGTCCTCGTCGTGTTCGTGACCCTGGCCGCCCACCTCGGCGTCGAGGCCATCCTCGGGGCCTTCGTGGCCGGCGCCCTGCTGCGGGCGGCCGACCGCGACCGCGAACGCACGCACTTCGGCACGAAGCTGGAGGCCATCGGCTTCGGCTTCCTGGTGCCCATCTTCTTCGTGGCCAGTGGGATCCGCTTCGACCTCGACGCCCTGCTGGGCCGCGCCAGCGCGCTGGTCTGGGTGGTGTGCTTCCTCCTCGGGCTGCTGGTGGTGCGGGCGCTGCCCTCCCTCCTCTACCGGCCGCAGTTCGGCCACAGGCGGGCGGCCGTGGGCGGCGTCCTGCAGGCCACCTCCCTGTCGTTCCCGGTGGTGGCCGCCCACATCGGCCAGGAGATCGGGCAGCTCGACGCCGAGACGGGCGCCGCCCTCGTGGCCGCCGGCCTGCTCTCGGTCGTGCTCTTCCCGGCCGTGGCCCTCGCCCTGCGGCCGTGGTCGGCGCCCGCCGATGTACACAGGTGGGCATGACCGCCGTCCGCACGAGGTGCTACCGCAAAGGCGTCCTCGAGGCCGAGGGGTTCCCGTTGCGCGAGGTGGCCGAGCACCTCGAGAAGCCGGACACCGTGGTGTGGGTGGACTGCCCGCACGAAGCCCGCGAGCTGGAGGCCCTCGCCGGGCAGCTGGGCCTGCACGAGCTGGCCGTGGAGGACGCGCTCGGGGCCCACGAGCGCCCGAAGCTCGACCACTACGACGGCCACCTCTTCCTCTCCACCCACTCGGTCGAGGTCTCGCCCGACCGCACGGGCCTCGTGGTGCGGGAGATCGACGCCTTCGTGGGTGCGCGCTGGCTGGTGACGGTGCGCAACGACGACGGGTTCTCCATGGGCCCCGTGCTCGAGCGGTGGGACCGCTCGCCCGACCTCGCCGCCGACGGCGTGGCCTTCCTCGTCTACGGGCTCCTCGACGTGGTGGTGGACGGCTACTTCGACACCGTCCAGGCCTTCGACGACTACTACGACGAGGTCAGCGAGCAGATCTTCTCCGAGCGGCCGTTGGCGCCGGCGCAGCAGCGCCGGTGGTTCCAGATGCGGCGGGCGCTCGTGAAGTTCCACCGGCTGGTGGTGCCGATGCGGGAGGTGGTGAGCGGCCTGATGCGGCGCGAGCACGGCGCCGTGCCGGAGGCCCTCTACCCCTACTTCCAGGACGTGTACGACCACATCCTGCGGGTGAGCGAGTCGACCGATGCCCTGCGCGACCTCGTCGCCACGATCGTGGAGACGAACCTGAGCCTGCGCGACTACCGGCAGAACCAGGTGATGAAGCAGGTGTCGAGCTGGGCCGCCATCGTCGCCGTGCCCACCCTCGTCACCGGCTTCTACGGGATGAACGTGCCCTTCCCCGGCTCGGGTGAGAAGTCCGGCGTCCTGGCGGCCACCGCCCTCATCGTCGTGCTCTCGGCCGCCCTCTACGCCCTCTTCAAGCGCCAGGAGTGGCTCTAGTCCCTCCGGGGGTCGAGGTTCGGGATCCGCTCGAGCGACGCGGAGTCCGAGGGGAAGGCGACCACGCCGCAGCGGCACGGGCCCTCGCGGCGCACCACCTCGGCGAGGCGGGCCACCGTGCTGATGTCCTCCGCGGCGAGGCCCGGCACGCCGGCCAGGGCGAACCCCAGCAGGGTGGAGTCGAGGAGGCGGAGGTCCTCGGCCCGCCCCTCCCGTACGAGCACGCGGGCCAGGCGGCGCTGCGCGGCGGTCATGGCGGCCTCGTCCCGGTCGGAGAGCGGGGTCACCTCGGCCACCACCTCCGCGTCGGAGAGCGCCCCCAGCACGCTGAGGAGGTGCCCCTCGTCGACGGCGTACAGCACGGTCCCCACGCGGTCGGGCTTGGCCCGTCGGTGCCGCCCGAACTGGTAGTCGAGCGCCCGGTCGACCCGCACCGGGAGGCCGCGCCGGTCGAGCTCGTCGACGAGGCCGCCCCACAGGCCCCCGGCGTTCGACCCCTCGAACCGCAGGATGCCCGGCTGGTCGAAGGCGCCACCGTCCTCCAGCTGCTCGGCGGCGTCGGCCACCGCCACCTCGAAGCGGCTGAGGTGCTCCCGTGCATCGGCCACCTGCCGGACGAGCTCGACGCTGGGGAGGACGGCGGCCACGACGAGGACGGCCCCTGCCGCCCGCCACGCCCACGGCCACCGCCGCATCCCGGTGCACCGCGCCAGCGTCCACAGCACCCCGGCCACCACCAGCACGGCGAGCGGGACCCGCCACCGGAAGAGGTAGGGCTCGATGGTGGATGGCGACTGGCGCACCGCCAGCACCCCGGCCACTGAGAAGGCGGCCAGGAGGACGACGAGGTTGCGGTCCGACCGGGCGCCGGTGCGGCGCGCCGCGACGGCGCCCACGGCGAGGAGGGCGACCGGAACGAGGAGCCACCACGCCCACACCCGCTCGGCCACGCCGGTGAACGTCTGCGTCACCTCGCCGCCGCCGAGCCACGGCGGTAGCGGCCGGAACTCGGCGGCCAGCAGCTCGAGGGCCCGGCCCAGCCCGGCCGTCTCGCCGCCGCCGTCGCGGAAGTACCGGAACATCCGGGTCAGGTTCCCGGTGGGGGTGGTCAGCTGCTCGAACACCGGCGGCAGCCACAGCAGCGCGCCCACGGCCAGGCTCCACCCGAGGGGACGGAGCCACGGTCGCAGCGACTCGCCCCGCCGGCGGGCGTCGATGACCAGCATGGCCCCGGCCGCCGCGGCGCCGACGGCGACGAGGGGCAGGTAGCCCACGTGGGTCTGCACCAGGAAGGTGCCCACCGCGGCGACGAGGACCGGTGCCCACCGGGCCCCGTCGGCCAGGGCCCACACCGCGAGGACGTAGAGGACGAAGAAGGGGAACGCCACGTTGGGGTTCCAGGCGTCCATCACCATCCAGCCGCCGGTGGCGTTGTAGGAGAGGCCGAGCACGGCCAGCACGAGCAGCAGCAGGGCCAGACCACCCTTGCGCCAGGCGAGGCGGGCGCTGCCGGCGATGGCCCCTGCCTGCAGCAGCGCCCCGCCGGCGGCGGTGGCCCACGCCGCCTGGCCGAACATGCCCGACGGCACGGCGAGGAGCCAGAACAGCAGCGGGCCGGGGTGGCTCCAGCCCTTGCTGTACGGGCCCACCAGCGGGACGTTCGTGCTCCAGACGTCGCGCACCCGGAGGTCGATGATGGCGAGGTCCTGCACCGGCACGTAGTCGCTGCCGAACCGCTGGACCACGGCGGCGAGCGCCGGCGCCATGACGACGAGGGTCAGGAGAACGGCGGTGGCAGCGGGCGCCGACGGGCGCCACCTGCTGCCCTCGCGCACCCACGGCACGGTACCGGGGGCGGTCGGCCCCCGGCCTTCAGCCGTTTGGGTGCATCCAGGCTCGCTCTACGCGCCCAGATGCGCCCGAACGCCGGGGCCTAGCGGAGGTCCGGCTGCTCGGCGCTGAAGACCCCCCAGGGGCTCTCCCAGCCGGGCACCACCCAGGCGTGGGCCATCCAGAGGTCGTCGAGCGCCGACTTGCGGCCGCCCCGTTCCCGGCACTGCTCCTCGGTGGTGTCGACGTCGCCGATGACCCGGGAGCCGCGCAGGCACAGCCCGATGTGCTGGTGCCACGGGTCGTTGGGGCCGGCGAAGCCCTCCGGCGGCGTCTCGGGATCGGTGAGGCCGAGGTAGCTGAGGCCGACGATGCGGGCGTCGAGGCCGTTGCCGTCGTAGAGCAGCATCTCCGGCTCGGCCGGGTCGAACCCGTTGGCGAGGGCCGACGCCTTGAGCCAGTGCGACCCGATGCGGGGCACGTAGGGCGTGGACTGGCGGTAGCCGGCGGCCTCGGCGTCGGCGGCCGTGGGGTAGCGCATCGCCGTCTCGCGGGCGACGGCCAGCTGCTGCCCGAGCAGGTCCCGCGTGGCGCGGTCCTCGATGTACTGCCACGGCGACACCCCGCTGTGCCCATGGCCGCTGGCCGTGCCGGGCTCGGCCCCCGCCGGGATCTCCTCGGGGTCGACCACCCCGCCCACGTTGACCGCCTCAGCGGCGGCGGCGCCGTGGTGGCCGGCCGGCGTGGCGGCCGCGGCATCCGTGTCGTGGGGGTGCCCGGCGGCGGCCTCCTCGCCGCCGTGGGCGTGCTCCCGGGCCGAGGGCGAGGCCAGGGCACCGGAGGTGAGTCCGGCGACCACGAGCACCGAGACGCCGGCGAACACCGGCACCGACTGCCACCCCCGCCGGCTCTCCTGGCGGGCGGGCACGGCCAGGGCGAGGGCGGCGCCGACCACGAACAACGCCTCGAAGACCGCGGTCAGGACGTCGATGAAGGCGAAGGGCTCGCTCTCGCCCGCCTCGGGCCCGAGCGGCAGCCCGGCGGTCCGGCTGACGAGGTAGGCGGCCAGGACCAGCAGGTTGACGACGATCCCGAGGCCCAGGACCCGACGCGAGGGACGGACGACCACGGCGACGGCCAGCACCACCTGGGCCCAGCCCGTGGCGGCGAAGGCGATGCCCTCGGCCAGCCACTCGCCGGCGTGGGCGGGGGCCATGGCGAAGTGGATCCCCGCCGCCCCCGCCAGCAGGGCGGCCAGCACCACCCGCCCGATCGGTCCTGTGGCCGGCCGGTCGTCGGCTGGCAGGCCCGCCTGGTCCTCGGGCATCCTCATGGCACCGATCTCCCCTCGGTCGCGTGCAGCCATCGTGCCGTACCGTGGGCCTACGAGACAGGACGAGGACGACCCCGGCCTCGCCATCAAGCTCGGCCCCTGCTCGAACGGGGAGTACGTGCCACCGCCGCCGACCGAGGTGGTGCGGGAGGCGGTGCGCCGGGCCCGGGCCGCCGCCGACGACAACGCCCGTCGCACGGGCCTGAGCCGCCGTCAGTTCCTGCGCACGGCCTGCGGGGCGGCGACCACGCTGGCCGTGCTGGCCGCCTGCTCCGAGGAGTCGAACGGCGGGCGCGAGACGGGTGGCACCTTCTCCCTCCCACCGGACGCGGGCGTCGACGAGGACGCGGCCGAGTCGCGCCTCGGCGGGGACGAGTTCGTCTTCGACGTGCAGGGCCACCTGCTCGAGTACGACCTGGCCGACCCCGTCCCCCGACAGTGGTTCGGGTCGGGCTACCGGCAGGCCCGTTGCGGCGAGGAGGACCCCCGGGCGTGCTTCACCACCGCCCACTTCCTCGACGAGGTGTTCCTGCGCAGCGACACTGCGATGGCGGTCCTGTCGGCCATCCCGGTGGGCAGCCTGCCGGGCGGGCCGCTCGACGCCGAGGTGATGCGGGCCGCGCTGCGGCAGGCGGATCAGCTGTGCGGTGACGGGCGGCTGCTCATGCAGGCGCACGCCGCGCCGACGGCGGAACCGCTCGGCGCGCAGCTGGCGGCCATGGGGGACCTGGCCGGGCGCTACCCCGTCGCGGCGTGGAAGGTCTACACGCACGCCGGCGGCCCCGGCTGGTACCTGGACGACCACGACCCGGCGGCGCCACAGGTGGGACGGGCGGTGCTCGACCGGGTGGCCGAGCTCGGGCCGCCGATCCTCGCGGTGCACAAGGGCCTCGGGGGCGGGAGCCGGTTCGCGTCACCGGTCGACGTGGGACCTGCCGCCCGGAACCACCCCGAGGTGAGCTTCGTCGTCTACCACTCGGGCTTCGAGGTCGGCGGCGCCGAGGGCCCGTTCAGCGAGGACGCGCGCGATGTCGGTGTCAACCGGCTGGTCGCCACCGTGGCCGACGCCGGCATCGGTCCGGGCGGGAACGTCTACGCCGAGCTGGGCTCGACGTGGCGCTCGGTGATGGGCTCGCCCGACGACGCCGCCCACGTGCTCGGGAAGCTGCTCGTGGCCGTGGGCGAGGACAACGTGCTGTGGGGCACCGACTCCATCTGGTACGGCTCGCCCCAGGACCAGATCCAGGCCTTCCGTGCCTTCGAGATCAGCGAGGAGCTGCAGGAGCGCCACGGCTACCCGGCCCTCACGCCGGAGATCAAGGCCAAGGTGCTGGGGCTCAACGCGGCGCGGCTCTACGGCGTGGAGCCCCTCGACTCGACGTGCCGCCCGGACCGGGGGGAACGGGAGGCCCAGCGCGCCTCCCATCCGGCGGCGAACCGCACCCACGGGCCCACCACCGCCGCCGCCGTGCGGGCCCACATCGACCGCTTCGGCTGGCTCTGAGGCGGCGCCCCGCTCGCTCTTTGTCGACTTGACGGGCTGCAGACCCGCCAAGTCGACGAAGACGCGCCGAGCTAGGTCCGGGCGGGGGTGTCGCGCTCGACGAAGCCCATGTCGAAGTGGCGGTCGCCGGCCGGGCGAAGCCCCTCGAGGCGGGCGCGGTCGTCGTCGCTGAGGGCCACGTCGAGGGCGCCGGCGTTCTCCTCGAGGTAGCGGCGCCGCTTGGTGCCGGGGATGGGCACCACGTCCTCGCCCTGCGCCTGCAGCCAGGCCAGTGCCACCTGCCCGGGGGTGCACCCGTGGGCGGCGGCGATCTCCTTGACCACCTCGACGAGCTGCAGGTTGTGCTCGAAGTTGCCGTCGGCGAAGCGCGGGTTCGTGCGGCGGAAGTCGTTCTCGGCCAGCGCGTCCACGTTCGTGACCGTGCCGGTGAGCATCCCGCGTCCGAGGGGGCTGAAGGGCACGATGCCGATGCCGAGCTCGCGGCACACCGGCAGCACTTCGTTCTCGATGTCCCGGCTGAACAGCGACCACTCACTCTGCAGCGCGGCGATCGGGTGCACCGCCACCGCCCGGCGGATGGTGTCGGCCGACGCCTCCGAGAGACCCAGGTGGCGCACCTTGCCGGCGGCCACGAGCTCCGCCATCGCCCCGACGGTGTCCTCGATGGGCACCGAGGTGTCGGGCCGGTGGAGGTAGTAGAGGTCGATGGTCTCGACGCCGAGGCGGTCGAGCGACGCGTCGCACGCCTGCGGCACGTAGGCCGGGCTGCCGTCGACGCCCCGCTGCCCGTCGCGGAACACGTTGCCGAACTTGGTGGCCAGCACCACCTCGTCGCGGCGGCCGGCGATGGCCCGCCCCGCGAGCCGCTCGTTCTCCGTCAGGCCGTAGATGTCGGCCGTGTCGAGGAAGGTCACGCCCAGCTCGAGGGCCCGGGCGATGGTGGCCAGCGACTCCTGCTCGTCAGCGGGCCCGTAGGCGAAGTCCGTCATGCTCATGCAGCCGAGGCCCTGGGCCGAGGTGGTCAGGCCGGTGGAGCCGAGGGTGCGGGTGGGGAGCGCCATGGGGACATCATTGCGGCCGTGGACAACATGCAGCGCCTCGAAGCGATCGTGGCCCGGCTGCCGGAGGCCGAGCGGGTCGACATCGTCGAGTGGGGCGGCGAGCCGACGTTCCGGGTGCGGGGCAAGAACTTCGTGTTCTCCAACCAGGAGGCCTCCGGCCTCAGCGTGAAGCTGCCCAAGGAGGAGGCCGCCGCCGTGGTCGCCACCGAGCCGGGGGTGGAGCCGACCGGCTACGGGCTGGGCCGCCACGGGTGGATCTCCGTGACCGTGGCCGTCGATGCCGACTGGCAGCAGCTGGAGGAGTGGGTGCGCACCTCGTACACGCTGGTGGCCCCCAAGAAGCTGGCCCGCAGCGTCCTCGAGGAGGACGGCGGGACGGGTTCGTGACGGCCCCCGACCTCGAGCCGCTGCCGGAGGACTGGTCCCGGGGGCTGGCCGTCGTGGCCCATCCGGACGACATGGAGTACGGCGCCTCGTCGGCGGTGGCCCGCTGGACGGGCCAGGGCAAGTGGTTGGGCTACGTCCTCGTCTCGGCCGGCGAGGCCGGGATCTCCGACGTGGCCCCCGGCGAGTCCGGTCCCATCCGCCGCCAGGAGCAGACCGGCAGCTGCGCCGCCGTGGGCGTCGACGTCGTCGAGTTCCTCGGCCACCCCGACGGGACAATCGAGGAGGGCATCCCCCTGCGGGCCGACCTCACCGCTGCCCTCCGCCGCCACCGACCCGAGGTCGTGCTCTCCATCAACTTCCGCGACTCGTGGGGCGGGCCCAGCTGGAACCACGCCGACCACCGAGCCGTGGGCCGATCACTGCTCGATACCGTGCGCGACGCCGGCAACCCGTGGGTGTTCCCCGAGCGGGGCGAGCCGTGGGACGGCGTGCGCTTCGTGGCCTTCAGCGGCAGCCCCCAGCCGACGCACGCCGTGGACGTCACCGCCACCTTCGCGGCCGGCGTGCGCTCGCTCGAGTGCCACCGCGCCTACCTCGACCACGTCGGCATGGGCTCGGTCGACGAGTTCCTCCGCGGCCCCGCCGAAGCCACCGGCCCCCGCCTCGGCGTGCCCCTGGCCACCGCCTTCGAGGTGATCGGCTAGCGACCCCCCGAGCGTTTGGGTGCATCTGGGCTCGCTGTACGCGCCTGGATCCGCCCAAACGCCAGAGGAAGTCGGCGTAGGGTCGGCCCGACATGGCCCTGCCCGTGGACCTGATCCGGCCCCGCCGCATCACCGGCATGTCGGCGGTGCTGCTGCCCTTCGCCGAGGCGGGGGTCGTCGACTGGGTGGCCTTCGAGGGCCACGTCGAGCGCACGGCCCGGGCCGGGCTCCTGCCGGCGGTGAACATGGACACCGGGTACGCCCACCTGCTCGACGCCACGACCAAGGCGGAGGTGCTGCGCCGGACGGCGGCCCTCGTCGGCGACCGCTTCGTGGCCGGCGCCTTCGACGCGGCCGAGGCGCTGGCGGTGCGGGAGCTCGGGGCGACGCCGGTGCTCGTGCCCAACGACCGCCTCGCCGGCGACGTCCTCGAGTGCTACCGCCGGGTGAGCAATGAGGTCGACCGGTTCCTCGGCTTCGAGCTCAGCCCCCTGTTCCACCCGGCCGGTCGCATCTGGGACCTGGCCACCTACAAGGAGGTCCTGCACCTCCCCCACTGCGTCGGGGCCAAGCACTCCTCCCTCACTCGCGTGCCCGAGTGGGAGCGCCTGCGCCTGCGGGACGCCGAACGGCCGGACTTCCCCGTGCTGACCGGGAACGACCTGGCCATCGACATGGTCATGTACGGCAGCGACTACCTCCTCGGCCTCTCCACCCTCGCCCCCGACCTCTTCGCCGAGCGCGACCGCTGGTGGGCCGACGGGGACCCCCGCTTCTACGAGCGCAACGACGCCCTGCAGCACCTCGGCAACGTGGCCTTCCGGCCGCCCGTCCCGGCCTACCGGCACTCGGCCGCCCTCTTCCTGCGCATGCGGGGGTGGGTGGCCACCGACGTGACACCGCCCGGCGTGCCCCGCCGGCCGCCCGCCGACGAGGGGCTCCTGCACCAGTGCGGCGAGCGCCTCGGCCTCTGGTGAGCGGGCGCTGGCCGCAGGTCAAGCGGCTGCGCACCGCCGATGCTCTCCTCGGCCGGCTGGAGGAGCTGGGCGTCGAGCTGCCCTTCGCCGACCCGCCGGCGGTCGCCGCCCTGGCCCGCCCCCTCGAGGTGGCCGGTCGCACCGCCCCGAACCGCTTCGCCGTCCTGCCCATGGAGGGCTGGGACGGCACCGCCGACGGCCGCCCCACGGACCTGGTGCGGCGGCGGTGGTCGCGCTTCGGGAGCAGCGGCGCCGGGCTGGTGTGGGGCGGCGAGGCGTTCGCCGTCCACCCCGACGGCCGCGCCAACCCCCACCAGCTGTGCCTCGGGCCCACCTCGTCCGAGGACCTGGCCGACCTGCGCGCCCGCCTCGCCCCCGACCAGGTCGCCGGCCTGCAGCTCACCCACTCGGGCCGGTGGGCCGTCTCCTCCCGCCCCGGTCGCGTCGAGCCGCTCCTCGATGCCCGTCGCACGGGTCCGGGCTGGACCGACGAGCAGCTGGACGCGCTGGCCGACGACTACGCCGCCGCCGCCACGGTGGCGTCCGACGCCGGCTTCGACTTCGTCGACGTCAAGGCCTGCCACGGCTACCTGCAGCACGAGCTCCTCGGGGGCGACGGGCCGCTGCCCGAGCGGGCCCGCTGGCTGTCCCGCACGGTCGAGCGGGTGCGGACCGCCGTCCCCGGGCTCCCCGTCGGTGTCCGCCTCTCCGTCTTCGACCTCGAGCCGCAACCCGAGGGCGACCCCGACGCACCGTTCGGCCTCGCCGCCGGTGAAGCGCCCGCCCTCCTCGACCTGCTCGACGTGGACCTCGTGTGCGTCACCGCCGGCAGCCCCTACTACTGCCCGCACGTGCAGCGCCCCGCGTACTTCCCGCCGAGCGACGGCTACCAGCCGCCCGAGGACCCGCTCGTGGGCGTGGCCCGCCTCGTGGCCGCCGCCGCCGCACTGGCGGCCGCCCGACCGCAGAGCACCGTCGTGGCCAGCGGCCTGTCCTACCTCCAGGAGTGGGTGGCCCACGTGGCCTCCGCCCTGGTGCGAGACGCCGGCGTGGCTGCGGTCGGCCTGGGTCGGATGGCCCTCAGCTACCCCGACCTCCCTGCCGACGTCCTCGCCGGCCGCCCCCTCGACGGCCGTCGCCTGTGCCGCACCTTCTCCGACTGCACCACGGCGCCCCGCAACGGCCTGGTGTCCGGGTGTTGGCCCCTCGATGCCTTCTACAAGGAGCGGCCCGAACGGGTCGAGCTGGCGGCGGCCAAGCGGCGGGCCCGTGGCTGACCACCGGGTGCGGGGCGTCGGCGTCGTGGGCCTCGGCATCGGCACCGCCCACGTGCGCGCGCTGCGGCGGCTGCGCGACCGCTTCACCGTCGTCGCCGTGTGCGACCCCGACGAGTCCCGCAGCCGCCCGGTGGCCGAGCACATCGGGGCCGACGTGGTGACCTTCGACGAGCTGGTGCGGCGCGACGACGTCGACGTGGTCCACGTCTGCACGCCCCCCGCCCTCCACCTCGAGCAGTGCCTGGCCGCCCTGGCCGAGGGCCGGTCGGTGGTGTGCGAGAAGCCCCTCGTGGCGTCGCTGGCCGAGGTCGACCAGCTCGCCGAGGCCGAGGCGGCGGCCGCCGGCCGGCTCATGCCCGTGTTCCAGTACCGCTTCGGCAACGGCCTCCAGCAGGTCAAGGCCCTCGTCGACGCCGGCGTGGCGGGACCGGGCCGCACCTCGTCGGTCGAGGTCGCCTGGCGCCGCCGCCCCGAGTACTACGCCGCGCCCTGGCGGGGGCGGTGGGCCACCGAGCTGGGCGGCGTGCTGTTGTCGCAGGCCGTCCACGCCCTCGACATGCTCACCTACGTGGCCGGCCCCCCCGTGCGCGTCTTCTGCCGGGCCACCACCCGGGTCAACGACATCGAGGTCGAGGACTGCGCCGCCGCCTCGTTGGAGCTGGCCGACGGGTCGCTGGCCACCGTGTCCGCCACCCTCGGCTCGCCCGAGGAGATCACCCGCCACCGCTTCCACTTCGCCGCCTTCTCGGCCGAGTCGGGCACCGCGCCCTACACGTCGTCGTCGCTGCCGTGGACCATCACGCCCGACTCCGACGAGGCGGCCGCGGCCATGGAGTCGGTCCTCGGTGGGTGGGTGGAGCGGGCCGAGGAGTGGCAGGGCCAGTTCGAGCGTTGGGCCGACGCCCTCGACGCCGGCACGGACCCGCCGGTGACCCTGGCCGACGCCCGCGCCTCGCTCGAGCTGCTGACGGCCCTCTACCGGTCGTCCCGCACGGGGGAGGACGTCGCGCTGCCCCTCGACCGCTCGCACCCCTCCTACGAGGGCTGGCTGCCGTGAGTCGGTGGACCTACAACGCCGACCACCGGAAGCGGCCGAACGTCCACCCGCTGAGCGCGCCGTCCGGGGCGGTGCTCACTCGCGACGCGCCGGACGACCACCCCTGGCACCACGCCCTCTGGTTCACCATCAAGTTCGTCAACGGCGAGAACTTCTGGGAGGAGGTCCCGCCCTACGGCGTGCTGCGCCACGTCGACGAGGGCACCGTCCACTGGATCCGCCCGGACCGGGAGACGGTCGTCCTCGTCGACCACCGCACCCTCACCGAGGTCGACCTCGGCGCCGACGACGCCTACGCCCTCGACTGGTCGATCACCCTCGAGCCGCAGGACGACGTCGTGCTCGACCGCACGCCGTTCACGACCTGGGGCGGCTACGGCGGCCTGTCGCTGCGGGGCCGGCCCGACTGGACCGACACCCGCCTCCTCCTGGCCGACGGCTCGGTGCAGGACCGCGTGCTGGGCACGCCCTCGCCGTGGTGCGACCTGTCCGGGCAGGTCGACGGGCGTCCGGCGGGCGTGCTCTTCCTGCACGGCCCCGGCAACCCCCGCCACCCCGTGCCGTGGTACGGGTCGACGAGGGCGGCCACCTATGGCGACGAGGGCTGGTCGAACTTCCTCAACGCCGCCTTCCTCTGGGACGAGCCGCTGTCGCTGCGGGCGGGCGAGGCGCTGCCGCTCTCGTTCCGGGTGGTGGTGCACGACGGCGTGTGGGACGTGGACCGGTGCGCCGCCGAGTGGTCGCGGTGGACAGGCGGGTGACGGCGCCCCCGTTCCCCGGCGGCGTGGGCCTGTCCCACCTCCGGGTGTACGACACCACCGCCCCCGACGGGCTCGCCGGGGGCACGCCGCACCTCCACACCGTGTGCACCGAGGCCTACGCGGTGGTGGCGGGCACGGGGGCGGTGCAGACCCTGACGGCGAGCGGCTCGGAGGAGGTCCCGCTCGAGCCCGGGGCCTTCGCGTGGTTCACCCCGGGGACGATCCACCGGCTGGTGAACGGCGGTGGCCTCGAGATCCTCGTGCTCATGGCCAACGCCGGCCTGCCCGAGGCGGGCGACATGGCCATCACCTTCCCGCCGGACGTGGTGGGCGACCCGGCGGCCTACGAGGCAGCGGCGACCCTCCCCGACGACGACCGCACCACAGCGGGACCGGGAGCGGCCCCCCGGCTGCGGCGCGACCGAGCCGTGCCCGAGTTCCGCCGCCTGGTGGCCGCCACGGAGGCAGGCGACCCGGCGCCCCTCCTGGCCTTCCACGAGGCGGCCGCGGCGCTCGTGCGGCCGCGCCTGGCGGCATGGGAGGGGATCTGGCGCGACGGCCCGCGGGCCGCGGCCGAGCGCACCGGTGACCAGCTGGCGGCGCTAGCCGACGGCTTGGCCGACCACCTGGCCGAGGCTTCCGTGCACCGCCTGCCGCCACCGCCTCCC
>Ga0126307_10001876_pt1 | contig 14027 bp, 14 predicted proteins | sample Plot28_FD_89955 | JGI IMG/M metagenome (GOLD analysis project Ga0126307, IMG submission 89955) | Serpentine soil microbial communities from UC McLaughlin Reserve, CA, USA - Plot28 | ecosystem: Environmental > Terrestrial > Soil > Grasslands | place: USA: UC McLaughlin Reserve, Lake County...
GATCTGGGCGAGGCGCTCGTCGACACCGGGGAGTTCGAGGCGGCCGAGGCGGTCCTCAGGGAGGCTGTCGACGGGGCCGAAACGATCGGCGACGACGGCCTTCGGGCTCGGGCGCAGGTGATCACCTGGCTGCTCAGGGGACAGGCCGGCGATCCCGGGAGCTGGGCCGAGCAGGTGGTCTCGAAGGCGACGGCGGTCCTGCCCGTGTTCGAGCGCGTCGGCGACGATGTCGGCCTCGCGACTACCTACCGGCTGCTCGCCTGGGCCCACGGCACCGGTTGTCGGTTCGGCGAGGTGGCCGCGACGGCGCAGCGCGCGGTCGACCACGCGGCGCGCGCGGGCGACGAGCGCCAGCGGCGCTGGGCGGCGGCGCAGTACGCAATGGCGGCGGTGTGGGGGCCGACCCCCGTGCCCGAGGCGATCGCGCACTGCGAGCAGATCATCGAGCAGGTGCGCGGTGACCATCGTACTGAGGGGCTGGTGAAGAGCCTGCTCGGCCGGCTCGAGGCGATGCGCGGTCAGTTTCCCCGGGCGCGAGCGCTCGCCCGCGAGGCGAAGGCGATGCTCGAGGACATGGGCAAGAGCGTCGTCACCGCCTCCACCTCGCTTGACTCTTGCGGAATCGAGACGCTCGCCGGGGACCTGGCCGCGGCCGAGCACGATCTGCGCCGCGACTACGAGGCGCTAGAGGCGATGGGGGAGAGGTACCTGCTCTCGACTGTCGCGGCCGAGCTCTCCTGCGTGCTCATGCATACCGGTCGCGACGAGGAGGCCGAGCGGTACACGCGGATCGCGGAGGAGCTCGCCGACGAGGCCGACCTCACCAGCCAGGCGCTGTGGCGCTGGGTCCGCGCCCGGGTCGTCGCACGGCGCGGGGAGACCGAGCCGGCCCTCGCCCTAGCGCACGAGGCGGTCGATCTGCTCGGCCAGGCCGACTCGTTGGTCGCCCGAGCGGACGCGCACGTCGCCCTCAGCGAGGTCGCCGATCTCGCCGGGAGTCGCGGCGTGGCCGCGGCGAACGCCGAAGCCGCGCTCGAGCTCTACGAGCGCAAGGGGGACGTGGTCTCGGCGCAGAAGAGCCGGGGTCTCATCGCTCGGCTGGCCACAGCCGCCGAGCGCGCGCCCGCGCGCGCCTGAAGCCCCCCCGCGCCCACATGGGACCGGAGGCGACCCTCGGAATCCACGGACTAACCGGACTCGGTCGCCACGATAAGCACGTGACAGCCGGCGCGGTGCGAGACCTTGTTCGGAACGCTGCCGAGCACCCGGCCGACGCCATGCATGCCACGACTGCCGACGACGATCACATCGGCGTTCTCTTCCTCGGCGACCTTCAGCAGGGCATCGGCGGGATCCCCGACGAGAGTGTGGGCTTTCACATCGACGCCGCGCCTGCGAGCGAGAGACGTCGCCTCGTCGACGATGCTCTGGACCTCCGAGTCGGGGCGGATCTGCCATACCTTGGCCGCCTCCTCCGGTGCACCGACGATCCGGGCCCCGCGCAGCGGCTCGTACGCGGACACCACGTGAACCTTTGACTTCAGCGCCTCCGCCAGCGAGAACGCCTCCGACACCGCTTCGGCGGCAGTCTCTGAACCGTCCGTACCTACGACGATAGCTTCGTACACGTAGACCTCCTCCGCGCAGACCCTAATTCATGTCTTGGCGTTCTAATCACTGTGGCGGAGGCCCCGTTCATTTCGGAGCTACCGCTGCTCGTCATGACAAGTGGATGCGCTTTCTCGTCCAAAGCGCTACTTCTGGTCAGAGGGGACCGCGAGGCGGCTATGGCGTCGTCTCGGCTCGGAAAGAAGCGCAAGCGCGTGTACCGTCCTTCGCCCCGGCCCGGTCGAAAGCTGTGAAGCCGGGCCATCTCTGCGTCGACTTCGAGGCCGCTCGATTTCCCGGTCGCGCGCAAGCGTCCTTCCATCAGCACGTCATCACCTAGGTCTTCGAGCCGCTGTATCTCGACCGAGTACGCGCTCCAAGCCTCCTGCAGGTCGTCGACGTATTTTCGAAGGCCATGATGGCCTTGGTACGCGCCGGCCTCCCCAGAGACGCTCGCGAGGTAGGGCAGTTAGTCGATCGACTGGTCCGCGAGCTCGACTAGCTCATCAGCATCGCCGCGGTTGATCGCCTCGACCCAGCGGCGCACCATCTCGACGTTCTCCTCGGACATCGCCCTCTGAGTATCTCGCCAAAGCTTGCGCTTTCCATGCGAAGCGATCCTTCGCCCCCGCCCCGTCGCCGGGCCACGAGCGCCGAGACGCCCACCTAGATCAGCGTCTCCGCGGCTTTCGTGGCGGCTCGTGTAGGTAGCTCGGCCGCTCGCCGAAAGCGATTCGACGGACAGACGTCCGCGGGCGCAATCATGCAGCGCTCGTGCGCGTCCTTCTCGTGACCCAGATGTGGCCTGGCCCCGCGGATCCCGACTACGGGAGCTTTCTTGTGCCGGTCGTTCGAGAGCTCGAGGCGCTGGGCCACGGGGTCGATGTGGCTGCACTCGACCGTCGGGGCGGGTCGCGCACTAAGTACGCTCGCCTGACGCACGCGGCGGTCGCGGCAGCCCGGCGACGGCGCCCCGATGTGGTCTTCACGCACTTCCTCTTTCCGACCGGCGCCGCCGGGGCGCTCGCCGCGTTGGCCGCGCGGGCACCCCTCGTCGTCATGGCGCATGGTCAGGACGTCGCCAATCTGGGGAGCATCCGCGGCGTGACGCCAGCGACCCGCTGGGTCGTGCGCCGCGCCACCACTGTGATCGCCAATTCGCGCTGGCTGGCGGATCGCCTGAGCCGGCGCGTCCCACCCGCAGCCGCGAAGACCGAGGTGGTGGACTGCGGGGTCGACCTCGAGGCCTTCTATCCCCGTCCGGCCGCATCCGCACGCCGCGGCTTGTGCTGGGACGGCGACGGTCCGGCGTTCTTGTGCGTCGGCTCGCTTATTAGGCGCAAGAACGTAGTGCGCCTTGCCGATGCATTCGAGCGATTGGGCCGTGGGCGACTTGCCTTCATCGGCGACGGACCTCTGCGCGGCGGACTTGAGGGGCGGGCGGGTGTGCACGTTGGCGGCCGCATTCCTCAAACAGAGGTCATCCCATGGATCGCCGCCTGCGACGTCGTCTGCCAGCCCTCGCTGGTCGAGCCCTTCGGTCAGGCGACGCTCGAGGGCATGGCGATGGAGCGAAGCGTCGTCGCAACGACGATCGGCGGGCCGCGTGAGTTCGTCACGCCCGAGGCTGGAATTCTCGTTGACCCGTACGACACGGACGCCCTCGCGGCCGCGCTGGACCGCGCAGCCGAGCTGCCATCGCCCAACCCGGCCGCGCGGGCGGCGGCCGCAGAGCACGACGTCCGTCGCCAGGCGGCGCGGATGGCCGCCGTTCTGGAACGGGCGATATCGGCCCGCCGATAGCTTGGTGCCGGATCGAGCGGTGCGAGCGGCCGCGGGCCGCGGCTACGATCCGCGACCCATGCGGGTCTGGATCGACCTCACCAACACCGCGCATGTGCTCGTGCTTCGTCCGCTCGTCGAGCTTCTGGAGCGCAACGGTCACGAGGTCGAGCTCACAGCCCGTCCGCTCTCACACACCCTCGAGCTGCTGGATCGGTGGGGGCATCCCTACACGGCGCTCGGTGGACATGGAGGTGCGTCTTTACGCGGCAAGGCGCGTGCCGCAGCCTGCCGCATTCCGCAGATGCTGCGCTTCGGGAGAGGCCGAGAATTCGATTGGGCCCTTGCTCACGGCTCCACGGACCTCCCGCCCGCGGCGCGGGCGCTCCGGGTCCCGAATACCACCATGCTCGACTACGAGTGGGCGGCGCTCCAGCACCATGTCAATTGCCGGCTTTCCTCGCGGGTACTCGCTCCCGAGGCGATCCCTCCCGAGCGACTCGCCCGTTACGGTGCGAGGCCCCCGAAGCTGATCCGCTATCCGGGTCTTAAAGAGGAGTACTACCTCTCCGGATTCGAACCTGACCCCTCCGTCATCGATGGCCTTGGACTCGACCCGGAAGGCGCCCTGTGCGTGGTTCGCACGGCGGCGTCTTATGCCCTGTACCTCCGTGGTTCCGAGAACCGCCTCCTGCCGCGGGTCCTCCGGCGCTTGGCGGAGATCGGAGACGTCCAGACCGTAGTACTCCCGCGCACCGCCGAGCAGGCCGAGTCAATCGCGTCGCTCGGTCTGCCTCGAGTGACTGTGCCAAGGCACACAGTTGACGGGCGAAGCCTGGCGGCATTCGCCAACCTGCTGATCTCGGCGGGCGGAACGATGAACCGTGAGGCGGCCGTTCTCGGCACACCGGTGTTCTCGATCTTCGAGGGGCGACTTGCCGCTGTCGACGAGATGCTCGCAAGCCAAGGAAGGCTGCGGTTCCTCGCAGACCCGGTAGAAATCGAGGTGCCCGACAAGGCCCGCGACGTTTGGAAGAGCAGGGTCAGTCGGGACCCGGCTGACCTGCTTCGACTCGCCCTGCCTCAGTGCTCGGTCTCGTAGGCTCGCTGATGTAACGCTCATCCGGCGGTGGTGGGCGCTGGTTGGGTCCGTGGGGAGTGAGCGCCCGCTCGAACGCTTCTTCGACGTCCTCTTCTCTTGGCGCGCCCTCGTTCACCTGGGGGGCGAAGCGGCCGAGGCCGATCGCGTGCAGGTGTCGAGCCTTAACGATCTCGAGCGTGTAGACGATCCATATCGATGCAACGAAGACGACGAGGCCGGCAGCGACCGCGATCAGCGCATTGGAAACGTCCAGTTCACCGCCCGGTCGGGGCGGCACGAACCGAAGCACGAGCGCGTAGGCCGCCAGGAGCGCCGCCCAGAGCTGCAGATACGCGGCCGTTCGGCGTTGCGAGTACCCCCGGCGCATGAAGCGGTGGTAGAAGTGGCTGTGGTCGGCATCCCAAGGCAGCTGGCGGTACTTAAGCCGCCTCAAGACCACGAACGACGTGTCCAGGATCGGCACCGCGATGACGAGCAGCGGGGCCACGAGGGCGATTGTCGCCGCGGTTTTGAGAACCCCCTGGACCGACAGCGTGGCCAGCAGGAAGCCCAGCGCCAGAGCGCCCGAATCGCCCATGAAGATCTTCGCCGGGTGGTAGTTGTACCTCAGAAACGCCAGCGCCGCACCGCAGACGATCGCCGCCGTAGCAGCTGTCTCATCACGGCCAAACGACGCTGCGAGCAGGGCAAATGAGGCGGCGGCGATCGCGACGATCCCGGCCGCCAGCGAATCCATGCCATCGATCAGGTTGACCAGGTTGGCGAGGAAGGCGATCCACAGAACCGTCAGGGGATAGCCGACCCAGCCGATGTCGTGGTCTCCGATCAACGGCAGGGTGATGTGACGAAGCGTCAGGTCGGAGCCGAGAACGGGGATGAGAGCGATTGCAACTATCCCGAGCATCTTGATCGCCGGTGGTAGACCGCGGATGTCGTCCGCCAAGCCGAGCAGGGCGATGCAGCCGGTGCCGGCCAGGATCGCGCGGGTGGGGCCGTCGAGGTCTACAAGCAGGAGCGACGGCACCAGGATCCCCAAAGCGATCGCCAAGCCCCCGATCCTCGGCACGGGTTTGGCGTGGACTCGCGGCCGATCGGTGGGGTCGTCGATGCCGCCAATATGAGGCGCGACACGCGCAACCACAGGCGTCAGCACCATCACGATGAGTGCGGCGGAGATGAATCCCCATATCACCGCGCCGTCACTCGCCAGCGCCCTCACGGACTCTGTGAATGACATGCGGCGGTTATACACGACGACCAATGTCGGTCGTGAGAAACGGCTGGTAGCATCGGCGCGCGTGATCGAGCTCCTGTCCACGGCCTCGATGCTCGGCGAGCGCATCGCCACGCGCAACGCGACCATAGGCATCATCGGCCTTGGTTACGCCGGACTGCCGCTGGCAATCGAGTTTGCCGAGGCCGGCTTTCAGGTCGTCGGCATCGATCTCGACGAGGACCGGGTGAGGGCCGTGAGCGAGCGCCGCTCATATCTAGTCGACGTCCCAGAAGCCCGGTACGAGGGGCTCGATGGCCGGCTACGGGCGACAAGCGACTACGCGGCTGTCGCCGAGCTGGATGCCATGACGATCTGCGTGCCTACCCCGTTGTCGAAGACGCGCACGCCGGACATCTCTTACATCGTCGCGGCAGCCGAAGGGATCGCTGAGAACCTGCGGGAAGGCCAACTCGTGGTCCTGCAGTCCACCACCTATCCGGGGACGACCGAAGAGATCATCCTGCCGATCTTCGAGCGTAATGGCCACAAGGCCGGAAGTGACATCTTTCTCGGCTACGCGCCGGAGCGCGTCGACCCGGGCAACAAGGTCTACACGATCCGCGGCACGCCGAAGCTGGTCGCTGGAGTCACGCCGCAATGCCTCATGCACACCGAGCTCCTCTACCAGCAGATCGTCGAGACGGTCATCCCAGTCTCCAGCCCGATGGTCGCGGAAACGGCCAAACTTCATGAGAACACCTTCCGCGCGGTCAACATCGCCCTGGCCAACGAGCTGGCGTTGATGTGCGACCGACTCGGCATCTCGGTCTGGGAGGTGATCGAAGCGTCGTCCACGAAGCCCTTCGGCTTCCTGCCGCACTATCCGGGGCCTGGTCTCGGCGGCGACTGCATCCCGATAGTTCCCCACTTCTTAGCGTGGAGGCTCCGCGAGTACGGCTACTCAGCTCAGCTCATCAATGCGGCGCACGAGATAAACGCTTACATGCCGATGCACGTTGTGCAGAAGATCGCCGATGCGCTGAACCAGCGCGGAATGCCGATTAAGGGTTCGCGCCTGTTGCTGCTCGGCATGGCCTATAAGCCGGATGTGCATGACATGCGCGAATCGCCGAGCCTGGAGGTCATGCGCCAGCTCATCGCCCGCGATGGCGATGTCCGATACTGCGATCCATGGGTGCCCGAGTTCGAACTCGACGGCGTTCGCCATCGTGGCGTCGAATGGTCGCCCGAGTCGGTGCGCAGGGCTGACTGCATCGTCATGCTCACCGCTCACCGCCAGTTCCTCGATGAGCCGCACTGGACGGACGCGCGCCTGATCTTGGACACACGCAACGTGCTCCCGCCAGAGCTGCCAAGCGTTCGGATCATCTAGTGGTCGCCGCTGCCGAGGGGCGTACTCCGCACGGGAGCTAGTAGCTTGGCGTCGCTCCTGGTGTTGGGGGCGGGCTACATCGGCGCTGCCCTGGCAGAGCTTGCCCTGTCCGAGGGCGACGAGACGATCCTTGCCGACAACTGGCATGCGACCCGTCGGGCCCAACTCGAGAAATTCGCGCGGCGCGGCGCCCGCCTCGAGACTGCGGATATCCGCAAGCACGAGGACGTGGCGCGGCTGCTGAACCTTGGACCCGACAGGGTCTACCTGTTGGCGGCGCAGGCGAGCCGACCACTTGCGTTTCAGGATCCTGGATACACCGAGCAAACGAATCTGGTCGGCCCGCGAGTGGTCGTCGAGGCCGTCACGTCGGCGGGACGGCCGCCGCTCGTGTTCGCCAGCTCGCTGAACGTATACGGAGCCTCGCCGCCTGGCCAAGTCGGGCCCGATCATCCTCTCGGACGACAGACGGACCTGGCGCATTTATCCAAGGTCTATGCGGAGCTCCTTCTCCGAATGTACGCTGAGCGCGAGGGCCTCGATCTGGCCATCCTGCGCCTCGGCATCGTCTATGGCCCTGGCCCGGTGGAGCACGCTCGGCCCGAGTTACAGACGGTGGTGGATAGATTTCGCCGCCTCGCGGCTGCGGGTGAGCCGCTACCGCTCGACGATGGCGGACAAGCGACCGTGGGAACGGTGCACATCGATGACGTCACGCGCATCCTCTACCAGGCGCCGAAGGGGCTGGGGGTCACGATCGAAAACGTGGTCGCTGAGTCCGTTACCGTAGCCGGCATAGCGGCACTGGCAGAGGGCAGGGAGCCGTCCGGTCGTCCGGCGAGCACATTCGTGACCCCATTCGAGTATCGGCACCGGCTGGCGGACTACCTCGGCGGAGGCGGCTGAGATGGTGAGGCTCGCGCCGTCGCAGGCTGCCGCGGAACCCTCCGGCCACCGATGAAGCTCCTGGTGACGGGGGCCACGGGGTTCTTGGGGTGGCGATCGTCCACGCTGCTCGCAGAGCGCGGCCACGAAGTGATTCCGCTGGCGAGGCCGGGCGGTGCTCGTCGAGCGCACTCGGCCAGGCTCCAGGTGGTCAGAATCGATGCCGGCGATCCCGGGGCACGCGACCTGATCGCCGGGTGCGATGCCGTGCTTCACTTCGCAGGCGTTCCCGACCCGGGGAGGGCCCGTGCGGACCCGACAGGGGCGGTTCGCGAGAACGTGGGGACGACGGTCAACTTGCTCGCCGGCTGCCTGGAACACGGTGCGGGGCTCATCTATCCCTCGACCGTGCGCGCCGGTCTCGAACCTCCACCCGATGTCTATGCGCTGTCGAAGTGGCTTGGCGAGGAGGCTTGCCTGCGTCACCCGGCACTGGCGAGTGTGGTCAGACTGACGTCGGTCTTCGGCCCAGGGCAGGTCGCCTGGGAGGGGGCAACGGGTGCGATCGCGGTTTTCGCCGCCCGTGCGCTCGAGGAAGCCCCGATTGTCATCCCTGGAAACCCGCGCCGGACACGTGACTTCGTTTACGTGGACGACGTGATCACGAAGCTCGAGAGAATCGCCCTCGGGGGCTGCCGGAACGAGCGTCTGGTGGTGGCGAGCGGCGTGGGGACGCCGCTTCTCAGGGCGGCAGAGCTGGTACGCGACGCGTTGTCGTCCTCGTCCGAAATCCGGACTCCGGCACGGGAGCTTCCGGAAGGCGAGAATCAAAGCTACGAATCTGGCCCCGACAGCCTGGGGATAGGCTTCCAGGCCGGCTCACTCGAGGAGGGCATCGCGTCATATGTCGACTGGCTCCGCCGCCATCCCGCTGCTCAAGGCAGCACCCGAGCCTGAGCAGATCGCCGATCGACTCGCGGGCGGCCCGTGGCGGGGCCTGGAGTTGTGTCTCGGCCCCAGCCACGTGAGCGACGACGCGGCGGTTGGGCGGGCGATTCGGGTCTGCGAGGAGAACCTGGGTCCTCTCGATCTCGCCATCACTGCCGAAGCACCCGTTATCTGGCCGAGTGGCGCGTTCGTCCGAGTCGACCGTCTCGACGACGAGGCGCGGGCGGGAATCGAGCGTAGCGCCGAGTTCGCTAGCGCGGTCGGCTCGCGTGTGCTCACCATCCATCTCTTCATCCCGCTCGACCCGGACGCTTACCGTGCCGTTGGTCCGATCGACGAGACAGCGGTGGAGCAGTTTCTGAATTTCTACACCGAGGCCGCTCTGAGCCGTGGAGTGACGCCGCTGATCGAGAACGTGCCGCCGGTCCTGCGCATGCGTACCGGAGGGGTGTTCTTTTCACAGATCGGCGGTCACTGGCGGGACCTTCACACCTGGCGCCAGCACGTCCCGCAGCTCGGCTTCACCATCGACACCTCGCATGCAGCGCTATTCCATTCCTTCGCCCGCGCCTATCCGACGCTGTTCGGCGTCGATTCGGGCGCGGAGCTGGAGCCAGAGCGCTTTGTGGAGGAGCTGGGGCCGGCGGCGGAGGTCGCGCACGTCTCTGACGCCCGAGGGCTTCTCGGCGAGGGCCTCCCGTACGGCACAGGGGAGCTGGAGCTCGACCCGATGGTCAGGCGCCTCGGCGAGCTAGTTCCGTACATCGTCGCCGAGATCAACGAACCGGATCCCGCCAGATCGGCCGATATGAAGAAGGGTTATCAGGCGATAGAGAAAGCATTGGTTGCACCACTCAAGCGGGCGACGATGCCTCGGCGTCCCGCGAGATCTGGGTTCGACTGGCAGCGGGTGATTGGCGGCCGGGATCCCGTCCCGTCCGTTCTCGAGCTTCAGGACGCGTTCGGAGGCCGTCGGATTCTTGTGACGGGGGGCGGGGGGTCGATCGCCAGGGCGCTCGCCACCTTCCTGCTCGGTTTTAGGCCCGAGCGGATCGCGCTCCTCGACTCCCACGAACTCTCACTGGCAACCGATCGAAGGGCGCGCGGCGGCCGCGATCTGGCGCGCGTTACGCACGTTCTGGCGGACGTGCGCGACCCGGAGAGAATCACAGCGAGGTTCGCCGAGGAGCGGCCCGATGTCATCTTTCACCTCGCTGCGTACAAGCACGTCGACTGGGCCGAGACGTTCCGCGACGAGTTCGTGGACACCAACCTACAAGGGAGCCGGAACGTACTCCTGGCAGCGGAGGCGGCGGAAGTCGACACGGTCGTGGTGGCGTCGACGGACAAGGCAGCGCTCGCCCCCAGCTTCTATGGGCGCACCAAGCGGTTCATGGAGCAACTGGCGGCGTTTGCCGCTCGTCGCGCCGCGGCCAGGCGGATCGCCGTGCGGTTTGTGAACGTGCTCGGCAGCGCGGGGAGCGCGTCGGAGCTCTTCCTTGGCCAGGCTCGTGAAGGTGGCGCCCTCACCGTCACCGACACCGGCATGGTGCGCTACTGGATCACCATGGGACACGCAGCTTGCCTGGCGGCCCACGGGGTCCTGCTGGCGGCGGAGGGGTCGCTGCTCGCGGCCCCCGCCGATCCTGCGACCCTGACCGTGGGGGAGCTCGCGTCGCAGATCTGGCGCCAGGCAGGCCGCGAAGGCGAGCCCGAGCTCGAGCTGCTCGGCATTCGCCCCGGTGAGGTCATGACCGAATCGCTGACGGGGATTGGCGAGGAACTGGGCAACGAGCGATACCAAGGGATCGCGCCGATCCGTGCCGAGATTCCGATGGCGGGAGCCGCGTGGGTCGACGAGCGACTACCGCGGATAGACGACCGCGTTGCGGCCCGGGCTGTGTGGCTGGAAGCGCTCGGGCGGCCCGACCTACTGGAGACCACTCCCGGAGCTGCGGCTCAAGGGAGCCCTCCGCGAATCTCGACACCCAACCGGTCAGGTTAAATCCGCCCATAAGCGCTCAACCTCGGTTCGAAACAAACCCTGCCGTGCGGCGCGCCGGTCAGTAACCGAGGCGTCTTCCGACCGGTGCCAACAGCGGCAACACCTTCTCTACCTCTGGCCCATTCAGCTCGCGCCATTTGTCCGCCCGCGGCGGGCTGAGGGTGGTGAAGCTCGGCCTGCTGGCAAGTGATCGCGCATGCTCCTCGACCGCGGGACCAAACGCCAGTCCCAGCCGCTCGAAGAGACTTCTGATCGTCTCCAACGGGGCGGCCGTCAGCTCCTCGTACGCGACGTCATGCCAGCGCGACGGCTCGATGCCATCTCGGACTTCGAGCACCTCCTCGTTGCAGGCGATGTACTGCCGAGCGCAGATCTCCTCCAGCGGGGCGGAGCGGAGCTGGCGCCATCCCGGGATCAGCACGAAGCTCCAGTTGGGTCCGCTCAGCGGCCCTAGGCCATCCAAGCGCTCCGGAAGGCGGTATGTGACGAATCGGGGGCGCGCCCGCCACCCCTCCATAAGCGAGCTCACATTCTCTGCAGGGCGACGACGAAGGAAGACGAACGATGAATCGGGAAAAAGCTCCAGGAGGTACGGAATCCGCAGGCAGTTCTCGGGTGTCTTGTCGACGAAGCGTCGCCCCCGGACGAACATCCGCACAGCGAGGTACACGTACTCTCGTTCCCGCTTGCCGACGTCCCCTGCGCCGAGGCGATCGGAGTCCCAGCCCCGGTCCCGAGGGTGATGATGAGGCTGCCAGAGTACGTGACCCTCGTTGTGAATCGACCGCAGCTGGGTGCTGCGGAGCAGAGACTCGAGTAGCACGGTGGTCCCAGACCGCGGACACCCGATGACGAAGATCGGCCGCTCCGGAGGGCTAGCGCGAGGGGCGACGAAGGAGAGCGGCTGCGCGATCCGGGGGACGTTGCGCCGCACCCGCCACACCGCACGCCGCACGACGATCGGCACCAAACGGCGAACGAGTGCCCTCAACACGGTGGCGCGAGCGCTGGTCTCACGCCCTCGACAGTATGCACCGATACGCGGCGAGTGCGGGCAACGTACCTAGCGCGTTCCGTGCTGCGGATCCCTGCCAGTCTTGAAATCAGGCGTGGTCGCGGAGCCCTCGCCCTGGTCGGTCCCGCTCGCCTCCGAGGGACCCTCGGCACCTGGCGGCCCGTGGCGACCCTCGTAGCGGCTCTCACTGATACCGCTGCCTATTACGGTGAACAGGCCGTAGGCAACGGCCAATACAAGGACCACCAGCACGACTAGCAAGACGAGGCTCATGGCTCGCGCGCTGTTGAAGCCTGCCTGCCGAGTCCTGGGACTCCCCTACTTGCGCAACGCGTCCCGGAGGTGGCCGCGCTTCTTCCGGGCCGAGCCCTTGGTCTGGCGCGCTTGGCCCTTCACCTTGCTCCTCTCTCTGCCCCGCAGCGCACCTGTGGCCTCCTCAAATCGGCCCCGCAACTTGTCCATAGTGCCACCGGCCTTGTCGCGTCCCTTGCTTCTCATCCTCAGCTCCTTGATGTTTCGTCTGTAGTGGTCCCCAGCATCAGTGTGCCCACTCAATTCCCGCTACCCGTCGGGCGGCCCCAGAACCACACGTCCTCCACGTCTTCCTGCGACATCCGTGCGCAGCATCTCGCGGCGGGGAAGCGGTCGTAACGCCCGGCGAATTCACGTGAGCCGGCTTGACCCGCGGCTAGCCCAGCGGCTAGGTTCGTCGTGAAGCGATCGCGGTTCACAGAAGGAGATTGAGATGTCCAACCTCGACACGCTGAGGCAAGGCTATGACGCCTTCGGCCGAGGCGATCTCGATGGTGCCACGGAGAATTTCGCTGACGACATCCGTTGGGAGAATCCCGAGGCGCCACAGCTGCCCAACAATGGCGTGACGGAGGGCAGGGATGCCGTGAAGCAGCTCTTCGCCGAACTAGGGAACTACTGGGAGTCGTTCAGCATCGCCCCAGACGAGTTCATCGAGAGCGGCGACACCATCGTCGTTCTGAGTCACAGCGAGGCCAAGGGCAAGGACACGGGCAAGGAAGTGAAGCTTCCCTGGGTCCACGTCTGGCGCTTCAGAGACGGAAAGGCCAGCGAGGTTCTGGCCCTTACAGACACGGCCCTCGCTGCGGACGCTCTCGGGCGGCTCTAGCTTCGGATCAAGTGCCGAACGTCGGCGCGCTCGGTGCGCAGCTCATTGGCCAGCGCACCATCTGAGCGGATGGCCCGCTAAGCACGTCCTGGCGAGGGAAATAGCGGCTCGGGCTCCGCCGCGGCCGCGTCCAGCAGGCGGTCGGCGTACCGAAGCCACCCGGCCACGGACCTCCGCATCGGGCTCTTTCCCGTCGATCACTCGATCCTCACAGACCCAGGGAGATCGCGACCACCAGGCCGCGGATGCCGCTACGGCGATTGCTGCCGTGAATCAGCCAGAAGCGGCGGCGGTGCCCCCGGTCCCGTCCGGCCCGCGGCGAATCTTCAGGAAGAGCGCGACCAGGCGGTCCTGCTCGGCGCCAGTCAGATTCGACCTGCTGCCTCGTGACTTGACCGCCAAGTCACGCACCTCTCGACGCTCGTCCGGAGTGAGACGGTTCCAATACTCCCGGCCGGTCGTGTTCAACCAGACGATCGCTGCGATCACTCGCCGCCAGGGGACCTTCCTGACCGCCGAAAGCGCTTGTAGAACCCAAGTCGGCATCTCCTCCTCTCTACCCGGAATCGCGCCGGCGATCGCGCGGAGAGCCAGAGGGCTCGGTCACCCGAACTCGAACGTCGTGACCCCGAAGACCCTTTCGACGTCCTCCGGTGGCTGGCCGCCGCGGTACATCCGAACCGTTTCGAACGAGGGCTCCATCGCGCGCGCCGCGCGGAGCTGCGCGGCCCGCGGGTTGGCCGCGGGCATGTCGATGAAGACCTCGCCGCCGGGACGCGCGGCGGCGATGAGGCCGGTCAGCAGGGCGTCGGCGACCTCCTCGTCGTCGGCGAAGAGAGGACCGACCTTGGCGCCCACCGCGCACTCGCGCACCACGCCGTAGCCGGCGAGCACGCCGCCCCTGACGCAGGCGAGCGCGCGGCCGGGCGGGC
>Ga0126307_10001877_pt1 | contig 14027 bp, 12 predicted proteins | sample Plot28_FD_89955 | JGI IMG/M metagenome (GOLD analysis project Ga0126307, IMG submission 89955) | Serpentine soil microbial communities from UC McLaughlin Reserve, CA, USA - Plot28 | ecosystem: Environmental > Terrestrial > Soil > Grasslands | place: USA: UC McLaughlin Reserve, Lake County...
GCGACGCTGATCCCACCTGCCTTCGGTCTCGCCGGCGTCAACCTCCATACCTTCACGGGTTGGGGCTCGGTCACGTACTGGAACGCATTCGTTGCCAATCTGGAGATGCACGGAAAGGGCACCTTCTTCGACCCGCGCCTCAACGATCCGATCAAGTTTCCGGTCGCCGCCCGGGCGGGCTTCTTCAACGTCCGCAACACGCCCGACCTGATCACCCCGAAGCTGCCTGCCCTCCACGCCTACCAGCTCGGCCTACTCGCGCCCAAACCACCGCCCGGAAGCTTCAACGCAGCCGCTGCGAAACGAGGCGAACGCATCTTCAGCGGCAAAGGCACCTGCGCGAACTGCCACGTTCTGCCTCTCTTCACCGAGCCCGGCTGGAACCTCCACGAGCCCGCTGAGATCTGCACCGACGCCTTCCAAGCAAATCGCTCGCCCGACGAGCGCTACCGCACCACGCCACTGAAGGGACTCTTCGCTCACGCCAAGGGCGGTTTCTGGCACGACGGACGGTTCGCGAACCTGGATGCAGTCGTCGAGCACTACAACGGCTGCTTCGGACTCGGGCTCACCGCGCAGGAGAAGTCGGATCTCGTCCAGTACCTGCGCTCGAACTAGCCGCCGGTGCTGACCATGGCAAACACACTCGCCGCCGCCCTACGTGCTTGCCTTCGAGCCACGTCTCGCCCACCTCGTCATCGTCGCCGTCAAGATCACACGGCTGAACACAAGCTCGGAGGACTCCGCCTCGCGGACGTTCCGCTCCTCTAAGTCGGCCGTAGCCCCGGCCCGTCGCTCATACCAGCTGGAAACGCCCGTCGCCGGCCTTCCTCGCGACGGGCGGGTGTCGTAAGAACGGGAGCACCGACGACACACATATGCGTGATGAGCCCAGGACTCAAACGCCTTCTCGTCGACCTGCGGCCCGCCGAGGTCGAACGGATTGCGGCGATTCTCGCAGACTGTCCGACGATCGACCTCGAAGCCGGCGTGCCGTACTTTCGAAACTCCTTCCCAGGCGAGGCGCTCCTCGTCGTCCAGGATGGGTTCGTTGTCGTCCGCGCGAGCGCGCCAGGCCGGTCGCGGACGGTCATCACCTGCGAGGTCGGCCCGGGGAGGCTCATGGTCCCCCCCTCGCCTGAGGAGGTGCTGTTAGGCCTCGGCCTGTCTCAAGTGATCGTCGTTACCGGCGATGCGTTCGATCGTCTCCTGGCCGTGCCCGGGGCGGCGCGGATACTGCTCGAGCAACTCGCGGCCACGCTCGCGCAGAAGCAGGAAGCACTGAGCAATTTCGCGTTCACCCGCCACATCGACCGGGTGCGGCGCAAGCTCCTCCAGCTTGCCCGCGAGTACGGTCACGTCGCCAGCGACGGTATTCACATCGACTTTCCGGTGAGCCACACTGTCCTCGCGGAGATGATCGGCTCCTCGCGCGAAACGGTCACCCGAGCTCTGGATCAATTGCAGCACATCGGGTTCGTTGCCCGCCGCGGTCACGCCTACCGTCTACTCGTCTCACCCGAGTGCGTACTCGGAGCTGCATCTGCGTAAGATCGGACAGTTGAGCCCGGCCGTCGTCTGTTTTGCACGTTGGCAACAGATCCCATTTCGATCAGGTGCTGGGCAGATCGCTTGTGTGACCCCTTCGGGGAAGTCCGAAGGTGCGGAGCCAGAGGTCGCGGGCGTTTCGCGCGTGTTCCTGAGCGCGTGGCTAAGAGTCTTGGCGGCAGCGTCTCGCAGAATTTCGCGGTGCTCGTCGCTGAGTTCGCCGAACGTATCGTCGATCACGACGATCGCGCCCACCTTCGCGTCACGGCGCACACCCCGCTCCAGGGCTTGCTCCCCAGCTTGGCTGAGCTGGTTGCCGGTGCCGCCGAGGGCGCGCTTGCCGGAGCCGTCCGCATTCATCACGTAGACGCGGCGGTTGGCGCCTCGGTGAAGGTACGCCAAGCGCCTGCCGTCGGGTACCACGTTACGGCCGTCTCCGGAGTCGGGCTCCGAGTGAGGTTGACGCGCGCCGAGCCGTCGGCGTTCATCACCCAGATGTCTGCCGCAGCAGCGAACGCGATCCGCCGTCCGCTCGGGCTCCACTCCGGTTCGCCCTCCGGCTGTGCCCCCGCGGGTGAGCCGCCGCTGCTCGCGCCCATCGGTCGACCGCATCACCCAGATCTGCGGCGTTCCCTTCCGATGCGTGAGGAAGGCGATCCTGCTCTCGTCCGTCGAGAACGAGCCGCCGTACGAGAGCGGCCTCTTCGGCGTCGCCACGGGCCCGGTCAGTCTGGGCTCTGAACCGCAGCACGCGCGAGATCGTCCGCATCGACCCACGGACGAACGAGGTCGTCGCGCGAATCCCCCTCGGGCCCGGCGTCGAACCGCGCACGTTGCACGTCGCTGGCGACGCCGTCTGGCTTTCCGTCGGAACCCGCGGCTTCGACGGCTAGCGCCGAGCGACCTGATCGAGTCGCACCCCGGTCAGCGGCGTGCCGGCCCTAACGTCCTTTCGCCTCAAGCCAGATCACGACGCCGGCGACGACGAGGACGACGACCGCCGTCAGCCCGGCCACCAGCAGGAAGGAGAGCCAGTCGGATGCCACGCTCACGCAGTCACCCGAGCCATGCCTGCGACCGAGAGCGTGAACGTCATCCGAAGTCTCCTTCTACGGTGTCAATCGCCACGCGGGCGCTCCACTGAGCGAACGCACGAGTCAACGTAGGCGTGGCTGGCACGACCCGATAGGGCACGATCGGGTCATACGGCCGAGCAGGCGCAGACGGCACGCTGGCCGCGTGAAGATGGGCATCAGCGTCAGGCTGCAGGGCACCGACGGCGACGACCTCGGCTTTGCTCATGCGCCGGCACCGGTCGAAGTTGGCGATGTGCTCGCGCTCGCGGACGGCTCGATCTGGCGCGTGGTCAGTCTGATCGATCTCTTCTACCTCGAATCCAGTTCCCTCTTCGACGTGGAGAACCTCAATCGCGTGGTCGACGTGCTCTGCATGGTCGAGCCCGCCTAGCGCGTGCAGCGCCTGTCGATCAGCTCGGTGACGCGGCCCGGGCGGCGGCGACGGCCGCCAGTCGGGAGTTGACGCCGAGCGCCCGAAAGAGCCGGCGGATGTGATTCCTGACCGTTTCCGTGCTCAGGTGGAGCTCTGCCGCGATCTGCTTCGTCGAGCGGCCCTGCTCGAGAAGACGAAGCACCTCGACCTGCCGGGGAGTGAGATGTGGGAGTGGCAGGGGAAGCCTGTCCTCTGGACGTTGCTCCAAGAGCCCAAAAACGCCGACCACCCGCTCGCCATTCTTGAGCGGGACGGCACTGATCTCCACGCCCACGCGCGTACCGGTCGTGGCGACCAGCACGCCGGTCGCCTCGGTGGCTGCTGTGGTGCCGAGCACTTTCCGCGTGAACAGCTCGCGCGCGCGCCGGCTGTCCTCAGGCGCGACCACCGAGGTGAAGTGGCGGCCGCGAACGTCGCCGAGAAGCCGCTCGGCTGCCGGATTGATCCACCGCACAACTCCCGTCGTGTCGAGGACGTAGCTCGGGACGCCGACGCCGACCAATGCCTGCTCGACGTCGCCGCCGACTCCCAGCCCACTGGCCATCACGGCAGTATGGCGCTCGCTGACTCGCGGCAACTGACCGAGGCCCGCTAGCCCACCTTTTTCAGCGCGCGTCCCAGTGCCTGGCTGCCCGCAAGCACGGGGCTGAACAGGTCGCCCTGTCGTTCGACCCGTTCGAGCGCCTCGCGCATCCCGAAGAGGCGCGGCGTCACATCCTCCGTCAGCTCGTCCCAGCGCAGCGGCGTGGACACGGGCGCGCCCGGCTTCGGCCGCACCGAGTAAACCGAGGCGATCGTCTTCCCACGGGCGTTCTGACGGTGGTCGACGAGCACGCCCTGGCGCTTGCGCTTCAGCCACTCGGTCGTGACCAGCCCCGGGTGCCGCTCCTCGAGCCCGCGCGCAACGCGCTCCGCGAACGCGTAGGTGTCCTCGAACGTTGCTCGGCGCGCAATCGGAACGAGCACGTGAATCCCGTCGGCGCCACTCGTCTTGACGTAGGAGTCCAGCTCGAGCCGCTCGAGCTCCTCGCGGATCAGGTGAGCGACGCGGATCGCGAGCGCGAAGCCCTCTTCCGGGGGGTCGAGGTCGAAGAGCACGAAGTCCGGCCGGTGCGGCTTGTCGACGCGCGAGTACCAGGCGTTCATGTCGATGCAGTTCATCTGCACCATCCAGAGCAGCGCTTCCGACGTGTTGACGAGCGGAAAGTCGACGAGCCGCGACTCGCCCGCACGCGGGTACGTGCGGTAGGTACGCGTCGGGATCCAGGACGGCATCCCCTTCGGCGCCTGCTTCTGGAAGTACACCTCCCCGGCCACTCCGTACGGGGAGCGTTTCATCGTGAACGGGCGGTTGCGCAGATGCGGGACGAGCACCGGCGCGATCGCGCGGTAGTACTCGAACAGATCCTGCTTCGTGATCCCTTCCTCGGGAAACAGGACACGTTCCGGGCTCGAGAGGCGGACCGACCGCGGCGCCACGCCTTGGGTTGTACCTGTCTGGCGTTCGCTGCGCCCGTCCCTCCGGTGGGCCTTGCTCTGGCAGTCGGACGCTACGAGACTCGCAGGGCGGCCGTGGTCGACGACGCCAACTCGATCGACACCTGAGCTCTAGACGCTGGCGGCCGGAGTGACGTCGTCGTCGCGCCGGACGAAGAACGAGGCGACGATGAAGTCGAGCACCACGGTGACGATCGCGAGGATGATCGATGCCCACACGGTTGTCCACCAGAACTCGTCGATCGTCAGGTTGTCTGTCAGCGCGTCGGTGATCTCCAGCAGGAACGCGTTGATGAAGATCGCGAGGATGCCGAACGTGAGCAGGATGAACGGCAGCGTGAGCAGGCGGATGATCGTTCCCAGGATCGCGTTCACGATCCCGAAGAGCAGCGCGACCCAGAGGTAGCCGAAAAAGCCGCCGGACATGTCCATCCCGTCCAGCAGCCACGCCGTGATCCCGAAGGCGACCATCGTGATGCCCAGACGGACGAGCAGGATCGTGATCAACGGCACGCCGCGCACTGTAACGCTGCCTCCGGACGGCGTCCATCGGGCGCGGCGGAGGGTCGTCGGCCCCGGCCCCGAACTCGTCGTCCATGTCGTCTCTGGGGACGTTCTGGGGGATTTTGCTCGGGCGCCGGCGGAGCATCGGCGGGACGGTCTACGGGACGATCGTGGTGATGGCGACGATCGCGGCCGGGGCTCACGGCGGCACGAGCGCGTGGGAGCTGGCCACGGTCGTCGGCGTCTCGGTGATCGTGCTCTGGATCGCGCACGTGTACGCGAACGGGCTGGCCGAGAGTCTCCAGCGCGGCAGGCGGTTGGACGTCGCCGAGACACTGGAAGTGGCGCGGCACGAGCTCGCCATGCCGCTCGCGGCTGTGGCTCCGGTGACCTCACTTGTGCTCGCCGCCCTCGGCGTCCTCGGTGAAGTGACCGGCGCCCGGCTCGCGCTCGCGTTCGGCGTCGTGACGCTGGGCTTCCAGGGCGCGCGCTACGCCGCGCTCGAGGAGCTGCGGCCGCTCGGAGCCGTCTTCTCGGTCGCCCTCAACGTCCTCCTCGGCCTCACCATCGTCGTGCTCGAAGCGGCCATCCACTAGATGGGCTCGGCGGCGAGCGCCGCATTCGCCTCTGCGATGCGGGCGCGGCGCGCCTTCGTCAGCTCCTGGACGAAGATCTGGATCGTCGCCGCCAGCGGCACCGCCGTCAGCGCGCCGAGGACGCCCAGCAACGCGCCGAAGAGGGTCACCGCGACGATGATGAAGAAGCCGGAGAGATTGACCGCCTTGCCCTGGATCTTCGGCGTCAGGACGTTGTTCTCGACCTGCTGGTAGACGAGCACGACTGCGAGCATGATCAGCGCCGGCCCGATCCCCTCCTCGGCCCAGATCGTCGGGACGATGATCACGCCGGCGAGAGTCGCGCCCAGGTTCGGGATCATGTCGAGCAGGCCCGCGATCACGCCGAGCGCGAGCGCGAAGCTCGAGCCGAGCAGCCAGGCAGTCACGCCCTGCGTCGTCCCGGCGATGACCGCGATCACGACGACCCCGACCGCCCAGCGCGACACGGCCTGGGTCACCCGCTCCCACACTTCCAGCCAGCGCGTGTCCTCGCCGGGGCTCAGCACGCTCGCGAGCGAGCGCTTCAGGTTCCCCACGTCGGTGAGCAGGAAGAGACACGTGAAGAGCACGGTGAAGCCTGCAACGAAGATCGTGAAGAAGTCGCCGGCAATGCCGAGCAGGGCCGAGATCGCATCGGGCACGGACGCCGCGATTTTTTCCGCGCCGGACTGCAGGTTCCCGCCTGCCCCGGTGTCGCCCAGCCAGTCGAGCTCGCCCGACTCCCGCAGCTGCTCGACCGTCTGGGGAAGCTGCTGGAGGAAGTCGCGGACCGACGCCACCAGCGGCACGAGCAGGAGGAGGGCGAGCACGACAACGGCGACCGCCGCCCCGAGCACCACTGCCGTCGCCGCCAGTCCGCGAGACAGACCCGTCTTCGCCATCACGAGCCGCACGGGGTTCTCGAAAACGAGCGCCAGGAAGATGCCGAGGAAGACGAGCAGGAAGGTGCTGCCGATGGCGACGAACGCTGCGATCAGGCCGATGGCCGCTGCGGCGACCAGCACCGTCCGCATCGGGAGCAGGAGCTCGACGCGCCGCTTCGGGATCGGCGTCTCCGGGTCAGCCACCGGTCGAGCCGTCTCCGCCCGAACCATGTCGCCGCCAGAGCGCCCGGAACTCGATCGGCCCCGGGTCGGGAATCTCGCGCGCCGTCTGACGGCGCAAGAGCTCGACGCCCAGGATCACGATCGCCGCCGCCGCAATCATCAGCGGCGCGCGCGTGGTCTGCACGGTCGGCGCCCAGAGGAGCAGCAGCAGGAAGAGCCCCGCGGCGATCCCGTAGGCGACTTCGGCGCGGGCGAGATACGGGGCGAGGGCCCGCCGCGTGCTCACCGAGCTCGAGGACATGCCGCCGAGCCAGACAGCCAGCAGCAAGATCAGCCCGAGGCCTATGAGCGTGAAGCCGCCGTCTCGGAGTTGTGCAGTGAGGATGTCCCACGTGTCCTGCGCGGCCGGCTTCACGGTCTCCGACTGGACCAGGTCGTCGACGATGTAGGAGCCGCCGACGCGGCGGACGACGAGCACGAGCAGGCCCGCCAGTAGCGAGCCCCACCCGAGCATGCGCAGGATCGACCGCTTTCGGTCGCGTGCGATCCAGAGTGCGATCGCGGCCAGCACGACGGGCAGCACCCACAACCAGTTGCCCAGGAACTTCAGCGTCTGCGTCAGGTTCTGCGCGGTCTCGAGCTCTCCCGCGTCCATGATCTCGATGAGGCCGGCGTCGGGCCCGAGCTCCTGGGCGAGGTTGCCGACGATCGCGACGCGCTCGCCGAGCTGGATCACGAGCGGTCTGACGTCGAGGACGACGGCACCGCCCTGGACGTTGACGAGCTCGGTCTCGTTCTCCAGAAGCTCGACCAGCTGCCGATGCGTCCGCGTGAACGAGCCGACCCAGAGCTCCTGCACGCGCGGCCGCTCGAGCATCTGCACCGCCGCCCGGTCGAGCAGCTCGCGCAGCACGCCGGAGAGCGGCGCCGCGAGCCCCTTCTGGTCCTCGGGGAGACGCTGCTCGAGCGACTGCGCCACGTCCACGTTCGCGTACAGCTGCTCGACGAGCGCCGCGGCGAGCTGCTCGCGGACCTCGTCGTCGGCAATCAACAGCTCGGCCGTGTTCGACGCCGTGTCGGTGTCCAGGCCCTGGAAGCGGACATACCCCGCGAGCAGGCTGAGCACGGTGAGGATGACCGCGACGACGACGAGCCCACGTGCAAGCCCCATACGCACGAGAGCGGTTATCGCAGCAGGCGCGCGCCACCGAATCACTCCAACGGGATGAAGTCACCGCTCGATGCCGGTGGCATGATTCACCCGGTGGTCCCGCCGACGACGCCCGCGCACGGCCGGCTCGTCTACGTCGGGCATGCCACCGTCCTCGTCGAGTTGGACGGTATCCGCCTCCTCACCGACCCGGTGCTGCGCAGCCGTCTCGTGCACCTGCGCCGGCGCGTGCCCGCTCCCACCGAGCCGCTGTCGGATCTGTCTGCCGTCCTCCTTTCGCACGTCCACTACGACCACCTCGACCTGCCGTCGCTCCGATCGCTGGGCCGCAGCGTGCCGGTGATCGTCCCGCGGGGCGCCCGGCGTGCCGTCCGGGGCTTTCCGGACGTGCGCGAACTGCGCGTCGGCGAGGAGACCCGGTTCGACGAGGTGACGGTGCGGGCCGTTCCGGCAGAACACAAGAGCGCGCGGCTCCCGCTCTTCCCGTCGCCGGCAATCGGTTTTGTGATTTCCGGTTCGAAGACCGTCTACTTCGCGGGCGACACCGATCTCTTTGCCGGCATGGCGGGCCTGGCCGACGAGCTCGACGTTGCGCTCGTGCCGGTTGCGGGCTGGGGCCCGAAGGTGGGGCCGGGCCATCTCGACCCGGCCCGCGCGGCCCACGCCGTGCAGCTGCTCCAGCCCCGGATCGCAGTGCCGATCCACTGGGGGACCCTCTCGACGCTGCGCGCGCATCCCTCGGCGGAGCCGCCGCACGAGTTCGAGCGGCTGACGGCCGAGCGGGCGCCGCAGGTTGATGTGCGCGTCCTCCAGCCCGGCGAAGCGCTCGAGTTCTAGCTCGACGGTCCGGTCGAGGCCGTCTTCACCACAGAGACTTGCGCATCCGTGATGTCCACACATAGCCTGAAATCAAAGATCGGGGTCGATCGGAGAAGAGAGCCCTGCCTCAGCGTGCCGCCGGGCGAGTGAGGGACAGCAGTCCAGGTCGAAAGGCGCCGCAGGCGCTGTCCTTCCTGCGCGCGAAGCTCGCCCCGCCCCCCGAACGGGGAGGCCTCGTCGAGCGCCCGCGCGTCGTCGAACGGCTGGAGCGCTCGCGCCGGAGCCGCTTCGTCACGGTGATCGCGCCGCCGGGTTATGGAAAAACGACGCTACTCGCACAGTGGGCTGCTCGGGACCACCGGGACTTTGCCTGGCTCTCGCTCGACCACCGCGACAACGATCCCATCGTGCTCCTCTCCTACGTGGCCGAGTCCTTGAACGGCAACGGCTCGGTCGACGCCAAGGTGTTCAAGGCGCTGCGGGCGCCCGGCAGCTCGCTCTGGTCGAGAGGCCTGCCGGAGCTCGGCGCGGCGCTGGCCGCACGCGAGCAGCCCGTCGTGCTCGTCCTCGACGACGTCCACGCCCTCCACGAGGACCAGTGCCTCGACGCGCTCGCCGCGCTCGCAGCCCATATCCCGCTGGGCTCTCAGATCGTCTTCTCGGGCAGAACCGAGCCGCGCATCGGCCTGGCCAAGCTGCGAGTGGAGGGAGAGCTGCACGAGCTCGACGCCGCCGCACTCGCGCTGAACGACGCGGAGGCCGCCGCGCTGCTGGAAGCCGCGGGCGCCGACGTGACGCCGACGGAAGCAAGCGAGCTGAACAGGCATGCGGAAGGCTGGGCGGCAGGCCTGTACCTCGCGGCCCTCTCGCTCAAGGGTGGCTCCTCGGTCGCGTCGTTCGACGGCAGCGACCGGTTCGTGACCGACTACCTGCGCAGCGAGGAGCTGAGCCAGGCGGACGAGGGCGCGAGAGACTTCCTGCTCCGCACGTCCGTGCTCGAGACGATGAGCGGTGCGGTCTGCGACGCAGTGCTCGGACAGATCGACTCCTCGCCGATGCTCGAATGGCTCGAGCGCGAGAACCTCTTCGTCGTCGCGCTGGACAACACGCGCACCTGGTTCCGCTACCACAACCTCTTCCGGGAGATGCTCCAGGCCGAGCTCGAGCGCGAGCAGCCGCACCTCCTGCCCGGGCTGCGGTCGCGCGCGGCGGACTGGTTCGAGGCCAACGGGTGGCACGAGGAGGCGATCGACTATGCGGCCGCCACAGGCGACACGGGGAGGTATGCGAGCCTGGTGGTGCAGAACGCGCTCTCGTACTACCGCGCCGGCCGAGTGACGACCGTCGAGCGCTGGCTGGCGCCACTCGACGACCAGCAGCTGCTGACCGCGAATCCCGAGATCGCCGTCGTCGGCGCGTGGCTGCATGCGCTCCGCGGACGACCGGCCCAGTCCGAGCGGTGGGCCTTGGCCTTAGAGGCCGCCGATCGATCGGGCGCCATGTACGACGGCAGTCCGCTGGAAGCGTGGGCCGCGACGGTCCGCGCCTCCCTCTGCCGGGAAGGGGTCGACCAGATGCAGCGCGACGCCGAGATCGCGGTCGCCGGGCTCACCCCTGCAAGCGCATGGCGCCCGGCGGCGATGCTGCTCGCCGGCATCGCGACGCTCCTGCGTGGCGACGACCGGGCCGAGGCGTCGATCGACGAGGCCGCCGAGGCGGCAGTGGCCGCCGGCGCCGTGTGGGTCGGGCTCGTTGCACGGTCGGAGCTCGCGCTCCTTGCGCTCGAGCGCGGCGACCTCGTCGCAGCGGACGCTCAGGCTGCCCTCGCGCGCGAGATCACCGACGAGTCACCCTCCGGCGACTATGTCCTGTCGGTGATCGACCATGCGGTCACCGCCCGCCTCGCAATCGCGCAGGGAAAGGGCGCACGTGCCCGGCACGCGCTGGCTGCGGCGCAGCGGCTGCGGCCGATGCTGACGCACGCGCTGCCGTGGCTCTCCGTCCAGGCGCAGCTCGAGCTGGCCGCGGCGCACCTGGATCTGGGTGACCCCCGCGGCGCGATCACGCTCTACCACGAAGCTCAGGAGATCATGCGGCGGCGACCGCGGCTCGGGACGCTGGTTGCGCGCTCGGAAGAGATCGCGAGCCGGATCCCGGAGACGTCCGACGCCTCCTCCGGCTGGGCGGCGACGCTCACCGCCGCCGAGCTGCGGCTGCTCCCGCTGCTGACGACGCATCTCTCTTTCCGCGAGATCGCCGAGCGGCTCTTCGTCTCGCGGAACACCGTCAAGACGCAGGCGATCTCGATCTACCGAAAGCTCGACGCGTCGAGCCGGAGCGAGGCGATCGAGCGGGCCATCGCGCTCGGGCTCGTCGATGCCGCTCCCGCCTCACGGGCAGCCGATTTCACCCCCACGGGGTGATGTTGCGCCACGTCGGGGAGCATCGAATGAATCAAGGCATACCGTGGACGAGTACAAGCTCACGCTCCGCCGCCTGGCAGTGCGCGACGACCATTACATCGACGCCCTGCTGAGCGAGGAGCACGCGAACCTGACCCTCGCGGGCATCGACGCCCGTTCGCATGCACTCGCACGGGTGGCGGCGCTGATCGCGATGGACGCCGCCCCACCGTCGTACATGAGCGCGGTGCAGGCAGGGCTGAACGCGGGTGTCTCCCACGAGGAGATCGTGGGGACGCTGATCGCCGTTCTGCCGGTGGTCGGCGCGGCGCGCGTGGTCGCCGCCGCCCCCAACCTCGCCCTGGCACTCGGCTACGACGTCGCCGAGGAGCTCGAGCTGCACAACCGCTAGCACGGTTCGGAATCGGCGGCTCCGGGACGTTGCCGGCCGGGGACGGGAGCCGCGTGAATCACTCCGATCGGATGATGTCCGGGAGGCGAGCACCGGAGGAAGCTGAACGGGTGACGACCGTGAGCACGCCCGCCGCGGACGCGTCTGCGCCGAAGCGGCACGCGCTGCACCCGTTCGGCGACCCCTCCCGCAGGCGACGCCTGGGCAAGATCGTGACCTGGCTGGGCGGTATCGCACTGACCTTGGTCGTGCTCAATCTGCTCGGGATCGACGTCTCGGGGTGGCTCGCGGACCTCTGGGACCAGATCAAGGCTGTCCCAACCCGGTACATCGTCGGCGCGCTTGCCTTCCAGAGCGCGCAGACGTTCTTCGCCGGGCTCTCCTACTACGGCATTCTGCGCGCGGCGTACCCAGGCCAGGTCGCTCTCTGGCCGATTGTCACGGCCTACGCGGTCGGGGTGGCGATGAACAACTTCCTGCCGGCGAACATCGGCACCTTCGTGACACTGATGATGTTCGTCGCCCTCATCCCCGCGGCGACCTTCGCGGGCTCGATCGCCGCGTATCTCGTCCAGAAGATCTTCTTCACGATCGCGGGCACCGTCGTCTACCTGTACCTCTTCCTCTCCGTGCCCGGCTCGTTCCACGAAAATCTCGGCAACGTCTCGGACAATCCTGCCGTCTCGATCCTGATCGCCGCCGGCGTCGTCCTGTTGATCGTCGTCCTCGGCCGCGCCTTCTGGCGGCAGGTGAAGAAGCTCTGGCTCCAGGCAAAGCAGGGCGGCGTCATCCTCTCCCGCCCGAAGCAGTACTTCATGCATGTATTTCTCCCGTCCTTGCTCTCCTGGCTATGCAAGCTGACCGTGATCGGGATCTTCCTCGCGGCGTTCGCGATCCCGGTGACGCTCGAGTCGGTCATGTGGGTGACGGGCTCCGGCTCGCTCGCCAATGTCGTCTCGTTCACGCCCGGCGCGGTCGGAATCACCCAGGCGACGAATGCACTTGCGCTTGATACGTGCTGCGACGTGGCACAGGCCACGGCGATCAACTACTCCACAGCTCAGCAGCTGATCACAACCGCCTGGAACGTCCTCGTCGCGCTCGTCCTCGTCGTCCTCGTCTTCGGCTGGTCGGGCGGCAAGCTCCTCGTCTCGGAGTCCTACGCCGGCGCGAAGGATAAGGTCGCGGAGCAGAAGGCGCAGCGCGCGGCGAAGAAGACGGCCGGCGCGGAGGACGATTCGTGACGACGGCGCCCATCGCGCCGGGTTACGGCCAGACGGTGGCCTGGCACCCGGAGCGTCCGCGGTTCCGGCCGGTCCGGCTGTTCATCTCCTTGATGGTGACGGCGGGCGCACTCGCAATCGCCGCCGCGGTGCTGCCGGGCGTGGACACGGGGGCGACAGGCAGTGCCTTCGCCGTCGCTGTCGTGATCGCAGTCCTGAACGCGGTACTGCCGCCGCTGCTCGCGGCGCTGCGGCTGCCGTTCACGGTCGCGCTCGGCTTCATCCTCGTGCTCGTCCTCGACGCGCTCGCACTGCAGCTCGCCGCGCGTTGGCTGGACGACGGTTTCACCGTGGACAACTTCGGCTGGGCGCTGCTGGCGGCGCTCGTCACGGCGGCGGCGAGCGTCGTCCTCCAGGTCATCCTCGGCACGAACGACGATGACACGTACACGGTGAGTGTCGTCCAGAGAATCGCCCGCCGCCAGGGCGGCGGCGAGCAGACCGACGTCCCGGGCGTCATCTTCCTCGAGATCGACGGGCTCGCGCTGCCCGTGCTGCGGCGCGCCATGCGCGACGGAAACGCGCCCAACATGGCCCGCTGGGTCGCCGACGGCACCCATGGTCTCGTCGAGTGGGAGCCGGATCTCTCCTCGCAGACCGGCGCCAGCCAGGCCGGGATCCTGCTCGGATCGAACGACGACATCCCGGCGTTCCGCTGGGTGGACAAGGAGACCGGCCTGCTGACCGCGTGCTCCGCGCCGGACGACTGCGCCCGGCTCGAGCAGGAGCGTGCGACGGGGATCGGACTCCTCGTCGACGGCGGCACGAGCCGCGGCAACCTGCTCTCGGGCGAGGCTGACGAGGTCATCCTCACCGTCAGCCGGATCGAGGCCGAGAAGAAGGCCAACCCGGGCTATCGGGCCTTCTTTGCGAACGGGTTCAACGTCACCCGGGCGCTCGTGCTCTTCGTCTGGGAGGTGCTGCTCGAGTGGATCGCCGCGCTGCGGGCGAACCGGCGCGACGTGCGTCCGCGGGGTCACCGCGGCGGCGTGTACCCATTCATGCGGGCGGCGATGTGCGTGATCGTCCGTGACCTGATCGTCTACGGCGTCCTGACTGACATGATGCGGGGTCGCCCCGCCGTCTACGCGACGTTCTCGAGCTACGACGAGGTCGCGCACCACTCGGGACTCGAGCGCGCCGACACGCTCGAAGCGCTGCGGAAGCTCGACGAGCAGTTCGGCCGGATCGAGCGGGCGCGCCGGTACGCGCCGCGGCC
>Ga0126307_10001878_pt1 | contig 14026 bp, 14 predicted proteins | sample Plot28_FD_89955 | JGI IMG/M metagenome (GOLD analysis project Ga0126307, IMG submission 89955) | Serpentine soil microbial communities from UC McLaughlin Reserve, CA, USA - Plot28 | ecosystem: Environmental > Terrestrial > Soil > Grasslands | place: USA: UC McLaughlin Reserve, Lake County...
GCGGTCGAACTGTCGGGCGGCATTCGCGACGACGAGTCGCTCACCGCCGCGCTGGCGACCGGCTGCGCCCGCGTCAACCTCGGCACCGCGGCGCTGGAGAACCCGCAGTGGTGCGCGAAGGTCGTCGCCGTGCACGGCGATCGAGTGGCCGTCGGCCTGGACGTGAAGATCGACCCCTCGTTGCCTGACGGCGGGTTCCGACTGCGCGGCCGCGGCTGGGAGACCGACGGCGGTGATCTGTGGGACGTGCTGGAACGCCTTGACCGCGAAGGGTGTTCGCGCTTTGTCGTCACTGACGTCACCAAGGATGGCACCCTCAACGGCCCCAACCTCGAGCTGCTCACCATGGTCACCGAGCGCACTGACGCCCCGGTGATCGCGTCCGGCGGAGTCTCCAGCCTCGATGACCTACGCGCCATCGCCACGCTGGTCGACAGCGGCGTCGAAGGGGCCATCGTCGGGAAGGCGTTGTACGCCGGACGATTCACGCTGCCGCAGGCTCTGGCCGCGGTGGCGCAGTAGGACGTCGATGGCACTGGACGAGACGGACCTCGACGCCCTTGTCGCGCAGGCAGCCGCAATCCTGGACGCGGCTGCCCGGCCCTTCGTCGAAGGCCACCGCGCCGACTCTGCGGTGCAGAAGAAAGGCAACGACTTCGCCACCGAGGTCGACCTGGCCATCGAACGCCAGGTGGTCGAGGCACTCAACGCCAAGACCGGGATCGAGGTGCATGGCGAGGAATTCGGCGGCGCCGCCCTCGATTCACCGCTCGTGTGGGTGGTCGACCCGATCGATGGCACGTTCAATTACGCCGCCGGCTTGCCGACGGCGGCGATGCTGCTCGCGCTGCTGCGTGATGGCGAGCCGGTCGCCGGCTTGACGTGGCTGCCATTCACCGACCAACGCTATACCGCGGTCGTCGGAAAGCCGTTGTATGCCAACGGCATAGCACAGCCGCTGCTGCAGCCCGCCCGGCTGGGGGATTGCGTCGTCGGCACCGGGACCTTCAACGTCGACTCGCGTGGACGGTTTCCCGGCCGCTACCGCGTCGCACTGCTGGAACACCTGAGCCGCCACTGCAACCGGATGCGCATGCATGGCGCAACCGGCCTCGACCTGGCCTACACTGCAGCTGGAATTCTTGGTGGGGCAATCAGTTTCGGCCATCACATCTGGGATCACGCGGCTGGGGTTGCGCTCATGCGCTCCGCAGGTGGGGTGGTTACCGACCTGTCGGGCAACGAGTGGACCACCGAAGCGCAGTCGGTGCTGGCGGCGCGGCCCGGTGTGCACGGCGAGATTCTCGAGATCCTCAATGCCGTCGGCGATCCGAAGGGTTTCTGATGGACCCCAAAGACCTCGCGGTCCGCATCATCCCGTGCCTGGACGTCGACGACGGCCGGGTGGTCAAGGGTGTCAACTTCGAAAACCTGCGTGACGCCGGCGATCCCGTGGAGTTGGCCGCAACCTATGACGCGGAGGGCGCCGACGAGCTGACGTTCCTGGACGTGACGGCGTCGTCGTCTGGCCGGGCCACCATGCTCGAAGTCGTCAAACGCACCGCGGAGCAGGTGTTCATCCCGCTGACCGTCGGCGGCGGGGTGCGCTCGATCGCCGACGTCGACGCGCTGCTGCGGGCCGGTGCCGACAAAGTCTCGGTCAACACCGCCGCGATCGCCCGCCCCGGCCTGCTGGCCGAGCTGTCCCGTCAGTTCGGGTCGCAATGCATCGTGCTGTCGGTCGACGCCCGTACCGTGCCGCAAGGTGAGCAGCCGACGCCGTCGGGCTGGGAGGTCACCACGCACGGCGGCCGCCGCGGCACCGGCATCGACGCGATCGAATGGGCCAGCCGCGGAGCCGAACTCGGCGTCGGCGAAATCCTTCTCAACTCGATGGACTACGACGGCACCAAGGCGGGGTTCGACCTGAAGATGCTGCGGGCGATACGCGGCGCAGTGTCCGTGCCGGTTATCGCCAGCGGAGGCGCGGGGGCGGTGGAACATTTCGCCGCTGCCATTGTTGCAGGGGCCGACGCCGTGCTGGCCGCCAGCGTGTTCCACTTCCGGGAGCTGACAATCGGCGAGGTCAAGGCGGCGATGGCGGCGGAAGGGATCGTGGTGCGGTGAGCGCTTGCGCGAAGAGCCGAGAGCCGAGATGACGCTGGACGCGGGCATCGCGTCGCGGCTAAAACGCGACGCCAACGGACTGTTCACCGCGGTCGCTCAGGAGCGAGGCACCGGGCAGGTGCTGATGGTGGCGTGGATGGACGACATCGCGCTGGCCCGCACGCTGGAAACCCGCAAGGCCACGTACTACTCGCGATCACGGCAGGAGCACTGGGTCAAGGGTGAGACGTCCGGGCATACCCAGTTCGTTCACTCGGTGCGGCTGGACTGCGACGGCGACACCGTGCTGCTCGAGGTCGACCAGGTCGGCGCTGCCTGCCACACCGGCGATCACAGTTGTTTCGATGCCGATCTTCTGCTGGGCCCGGAGGATGGGCGATCGACACGTCGAACGTGAGCTTAGGTGCCATATTTGGCCGCCCATTCTTCGACAACGAGCTCACGTTCGACGGAGACGCGGCACTGTGACGCTGCCGCCGTTGCGTTCCTGTTGTCGGACGAGGCCGCGTACACCACCGTTGCAAATCTGGTCGTCGACGGCGACCGCACATCGTGTTTCAGCGCCGGCACCCTGGGCACTCTGACACCGTGACAATGCCGGTCGCCGTCGGGTCGGGCGGTGCCGAATTGCTCGGCGACCTCGAGGTCCCGGCGAGCGCCGCTGGACTCGTCGTCTTCGCGCACGGAACGGGCAGTTCGCGCTTCAGCCCCCGCAATCGCCTCGTGGCGCAGAAGCTGAGGGACGAAGGCTTCGCCACCCTGCTGCTGGACCTGCTCACCGAGAGCGAGGAGAAAACTGACCTACGCACCCGCGAATTGCGGTTCGACGTCGGCCTACTGGCCGACCGAGTGCTGTCGGCACTCGACCGAATGCGCGAACACGACGCAGTCCGTGGTCTACCGATCGGATTGTTCGGCGCGAGCACCGGCGCCGCAGCTGCCCTGATTGCAGCCGCGGGAGACGAATCGGTGAGGGCCGTCGTGTCCAGGGGCGGCAGGCCCGATCTTGCGGGAGACGCCCTGCACGACGTCGAGGCGCCGACGCTGATGATCGTTGGAGGCCGCGACCCCCGGATTCTGGAGGCGAACCGGCTGGCCAGCCGGGAACTGTCGGCGCCGCACCACATCGAGGTGATCCCGGGCGCGACGCACCTATTCGAAGAACCCGGCGCACTCGAGCGGGTGGCCGAGCTCGCCGCCGCCTGGTTTGGCGAGCACGTCAACCAGGCCTAAGCGGACTGCCGTTGGCGCAGCGTCTCGAGCGCCTTGTCGGCGTGGGTGTCCATGCTGAACTCGCTGGCGATCACGTCGAGGACGGTGCGGTCGGTGTCGATCACGAATGTCGTCCGCTTGACGGGCATCAGCTTGCCGAGCAGCCCCCGCTTGACACCGAACTGCGTCGCGACGGCGCCTTCGGTATCGGACAGCAGGGGATAGTCGAAGTTCTCCTTATCGGCGAACTTCGCTTGCTTCTCAACCGCATCGGCGCTGATGCCGACGCGGCTGGCGCCTACGGCGGCGAACTCCGAAGCAAGGTCGCGGAAGTGGCAGGCCTCCTTGGTACACCCCGGTGTCATCGCCGCGGGATAGAAGAACAGCACGATCGGGCCGCTGGCAAGCAGCTCTGTGAGGCTCCGCACAGTGCCCGTTTGGTCCGGTAGTTCGAACTCGGCTACCTGGTCACCCGGCTTGATAGGTGTCATGGGGTCCAACGCTACGCCCGTCGATTTGGAACGGTCTGGGAGGATTACCTGGTGCAAACGACCGCCAACCTGCCCCTCGGCTCTTCGCGCGAGCGCTCATCGCGGCTGATCACCACGTCGCGCGAGGACTTCCGGGCGCTGGCCGCCGGGCACCGCGTGGTGCCGGTGACCCGCAAGGTGCTCGCCGACAGTGAGACCCCGCTGTCGGCGTACCGCAAGCTGGCCGCCAACCGGCCCGGGACGTTCCTGCTGGAGTCGGCCGAGAACGGCCGGTCGTGGTCGCGGTGGTCGTTCATCGGCGCAGGCGCGCCGTCGGCGTTGACGGTGCGTGACGGCGAGGCGGAGTGGCTGGGTGTCACGCCACGGGACGCGCCGAGCGGCGGCGAACCACTGCAGGCACTGCACGCGACGCTCGAGCTGCTGAAGACCGAGCCGCTGCCGGGCCTGCCGCCCCTTTCCAGCGGCCTGGTCGGATTCTTCGCATACGACATGGTCCGCCGGCTGGAGCGGCTGCCGTCGTTGGCGGTGGACGACCTCGGGCTGCCCGACATGCTGCTGCTGCTGGCCACCGACATTGCGGCCGTCGATCACCACGAAGGCACCATCACATTGATCGCCAACGCGGTGAACTGGAACGGCACCGACGAGCGCGTCGACTGGGCCTACGACGACGCCGTCGCCAGGCTGGACGTGATGACCGCGGCGCTGAGCGAACATCTCCCGTCGACGGTGGCGACGTTCAGCCGTCCCGAACCGTTGCACCGCGCACAGCGCACGCTGGACGAGTACGGGGCGATCGTCGAGAAGCTCGTCGGCGACATCGAGGCAGGCGAGGCGTTCCAAGTGGTGCCGTCGCAGCGGTTCGAGATGGACACCGAGGCCGACCCGCTCGACGTGTACCGGATGTTGCGGGTGTCCAACCCCAGCCCGTACATGTACCTGCTCAACGTGCCCAATGATGCTGGAGGACTAGACTTTTCGATCGTCGGCTCAAGCCCCGAAGCGCTGGTGACGGTCAAGGACGGCCGGGCGTCGACGCATCCGATCGCGGGCACGCGGTGGCGCGGTGCGACCGAGGAGGAGGATTTGCTGCTCGAGAAGGAGCTGGCCGAGGACGAGAAGGAGCGCGCCGAGCACCTGATGCTGGTCGACCTCGGGCGCAACGACCTGGGCCGCGTCTGCCAGCCCGGCACGGTGCGCGTCGAGGACTACAGCCACATCGAGCGCTACAGCCACGTCATGCACCTGGTGTCGACGGTGACCGGTCTGCTCGCTCCCGGTAAGACGGCACTGGACGCCGTCACGGCGTGCTTCCCTGCTGGCACGCTGTCTGGCGCGCCGAAGGTCCGGGCGATGGAGCTGATCGAGGAGGTCGAGAAGACCCGCCGCGGCCTGTACGGCGGTGTGCTGGGCTACCTGGACTTTGCGGGCAACGCCGACTTCGCAATCGCCATCCGTACCGCGCTGATGCGCAACGGCACTGCGTATGTGCAGGCAGGTGGGGGAGTCGTGGCCGACTCCAACGGGCCGTACGAGTACGCCGAGGCGGCGAACAAGGCCAAGGCAGTCCTGAACGCTATTGCCGCGGCGGAAACGCTGACCGAGCCGTGATCCGTCTGGCCCAACTCCTGCTCATGCTGTCCGCCGGGGCGCTGTGGGTGGCTTCGCGGATGGTGTGGGTCGAGGTGCAGTCGTTCGACGGGCTCGGGCAGCCGAAGACCACGGCATTGAACGGGGCATCGTGGTCGACGGCGCTCATAGCGCTGGCAGCCATGCTGGTGGTCGCCGCTATCGCCCCGATTGCAGTGCGCGGTTGGCGACTGGGATTGCTGGCATTGATTGTTGCCGGAATGAGCGCAGTCATGGGTTACATGGCGATCAGCCTGTGGGTGATCCGAGACGTCGCCGTTCGCGCCGCTCATCAGGCCGAGGTACCCGTTACCGACCTCCTGGATACACAGCGGCACTACGGCGGTGCGATCCTCACATTGGTGGCGGCGGTCGGCGCACTCGTCGGTGCGGTGCTGCTGATGAGGTCGGTTGCCAAGCCGCGGCCAGAGGTCGGCCGATACGAGCGCCGCAGATCGGCAGTGTCGCAAGGGGACGGCGCCGCGACGTCCGAGCGGGCGATCTGGGACGCCCTTGACGAGGGCTCGGATCCCACCCAAGACCCAGCGGATCCGGACAACAAGGGTCGGTGATCGATGGTGCTGTGGTGACGGTTACCCTTCGTTGAAGATCAAGCGCTCACAGGAAGGACAGCGACGGGTATGAGTTCGGCGACGGTGCTCGACTCCATCATCGAGGGAGTCCGCGCCGACGTTGCCGCTCGTGAGGCCGTCGTTCCCCTTGCCGAGATCAAGCAGATGGCCAAGGACGCGCCTGCGCCGCTTGACGTGTTGGCTGCGTTGCGCGAACCGGGCATCGGCGTGATCGCGGAAGTGAAGCGGGCGAGCCCGTCACGCGGCGAGCTGGCATCGATCTCCGATCCCGGCAAGCTGGCCCACGCCTACCAGGACGGGGGGGCACGGATCATCAGCGTGCTCACCGAGCAGCGCCGGTTCAACGGCTCGCTCGACGACCTCGACGCGGTGCGCGCGGCGGTGTCAATTCCCGTGTTGCGCAAGGACTTTATCGTCAGGCCATATCAGATTCACGAGGCTCGTGCGCACGGCGCCGATATGCTGCTGTTGATTGTGGCGGCTTTGGAGCAGCCGGTGTTTGAATCGCTTCTGGAACGCACCGAGTCGCTGGGCATGACCGCGCTGGTAGAGGTGCACACAGAAGAGGAGGCCAACCGCGCACTGCAGGCCGGCGCTTCTGTGATCGGTGTGAACGCACGTGATCTCAAGACGCTCGACGTCGATCGGGATTGCTTCGCGCGCATCGCGCCGGGGTTGCCGAGCAACGTCATTCGCGTTGCGGAGTCGGGGATACGCGGCACCGCCGATCTGCTCGCCTACGCCGGGGCAGGTGCCGACGCGGTGCTCGTCGGCGAGGGGCTGGTCACTAGCGGCGATCCCCGCGGCGCCGTAGCCGATTTGGTCACTGCAGGCACGCATCCGTCGTGCCCGAAACCCGCGCGCTGAAAAGTGGCCGATCTCGCCGGCCCGGAGCTGCCGCGTTCGAGCGCGGCCGTCGCCGAACCCTCCAGCCACGATCCCGACGCGCGTGGCCATTTCGGAGTGTACGGCGGACGATTCGTTCCCGAGGCGCTGATGGCAGTCATCGACGAAGTCACCGCTGCGTTTGAAAAGGCCCGCGGTGATCAGGCTTTCCTCGACGAGCTGGATCGGCTGCAGCGGCACTACAGTGGGCGGCCGTCGCCCTTGTACGAGGCGGAGCGGCTGGGCGAGCACGCGGGCGGCGCAAGGATCTTCCTAAAGCGAGAAGACCTCAATCACACCGGATCTCACAAAATCAACAACGTGTTGGGTCAGGCGTTGTTGGCACGCCAGATGGGCAAGAAGCGGGTGATCGCCGAAACCGGTGCCGGACAGCACGGGGTGGCCACCGCGACTGCGTGTGCGCTGCTGGGACTTGAGTGTGTCGTCTACATGGGCGCTGTCGACACCGCGCGGCAGGCGCTGAACGTGGCGCGGATGCGTCTGCTTGGGGCGCGAGTGGTGTCGGTTGAGAGCGGCTCCAAGACCTTGAAAGACGCGATCAACGAGGCGTTTCGTGACTGGGTCACCAACGCGGACAACACCTACTATTGCTTTGGCACCGCCGCTGGCCCGCATCCGTTCCCGACGATGGTCCGTGACTTTCAGCGGGTGATCGGGCTGGAAGCACGGATGCAGATTGTCGACCAGGCCGGCCGGTTGCCCGACGCGGTGTCGGCGTGCGTGGGTGGCGGGTCCAACGCGATCGGTATCTTCCACGCGTTCATCGATGATCCGGGTGTCCGACTCGTCGGCTACGAGGCGGCGGGCGACGGTGTCGAGACCGGGCGTCACGCCGCGACATTCACCGGTGGCTCGCCCGGTGCATTTCAGGGTTCGTTCTCGTATCTGTTGCAGGACGAGGACGGGCAAACTATCGAATCACATTCGATCTCAGCGGGTTTGGACTATCCCGGCGTCGGTCCGGAGCACGCCTTCCTGAAGGACAGCGGCCGCGCGGAGTACCGGCCGATCACCGACACCGAGGCGATGGACGCCTTTGCGTTGTTGTGCCGGACCGAGGGCATCATCCCCGCCATCGAGTCCGCGCACGCTATCGCGGGGACGCTCAAGCTGGGACAGGAACTCGGCCGCGGATCGATCATCGTGGTGAACATGTCGGGCCGTGGCGACAAGGATGTCGAGACAGCCGCCAAGTGGTTCGATCTGCTGGACGGTGCGTCATGAGTCGGCTGTCCGAATTGTTCGAGGAATGCCGCGCGCAGGGCCGTTCGGCGCTGATCGGCTATCTGCCGACCGGCTTCCCGGACGTGCCGACGTCGATTTCGGCGATGACGGCCATGGTCGAATCCGGTTGTGACGTAATCGAAGTCGGCATCGCGTACTCGGATCCGGGGATGGATGGTCCGACGATCGCGGCGGCCACAGAGGTGGCGTTGCGCGGTGGGGTGCGGGTGCGTGACGCGCTGACGGCAGTCGAGGCGATCAGCAAGGCCGGCGGTCGGGCCGTGGTGATGACGTATTGGAACCCGGTGTTGCGCTGGGGCATCGACGCGTTCGCGCGGGACCTGGCCTCGGCAGGTGGGCTCGGAATGATCACACCCGACTTGATTCCGGACGAGGCCGAGGAGTGGTTGGGCGTGTCCGATGCTCACGATCTGGACCGTATCTTTCTGGTGGCACCGTCGTCGACACCGGAGCGGTTGGCAGCGACGGTCCAGGCGTCACGCGGATTCGTCTACGCCGCTTCGACAATGGGTGTGACGGGTGCTCGTGATGCGGTATCGGTGGCTGCGCCCGAACTGGTGCGCCGAGTGAAGGCGGTGTCGGATATTCCTGTCGGGGTCGGGCTGGGAGTGCGGTCCCGCGAACAGGCGGCGCAGATCGGGGCTTATGCGGACGGGGTCATCGTGGGGTCGGCGTTGGTGTCGGCGTTGAAGGACGGTATTTCGGCGGTGCGGTCGCTGACCGCGGAACTCGCAGACGGTGTGCGGCAGAGGATTACTGCGTGAGGACGACAGTTTTGGCTTACATTCCCAGTCCCTCGCAGGGCGTCTGGCATCTGGGACCGATGCCACTCCGGGCGTACGCGTTGTTCATCATCGTGGGCATCGTGGTGGCGCTCGTGATCGGTGACCGGCGGTGGGAGGCCCGGGGCGGTGAGCGCGGGGTCATCTACGACATCGCCATACCGGCCGTGCTGTTCGGTCTGGTCGGTGGACGGCTCTATCACGTCATGACGGACTGGCGGACCTACTTTGGCGACGACGGAGCGGGCCTTAAGGGGGCGCTGCGAATCTGGGACGGCGGCCTTGGCATCTGGGGCGCGGTGGCGCTGGGCGGCGTCGCAGCGTGGATCGCGTGCCGGCTGAAGGGCATTCCGCTGACGGCGTTCGGTGACGCGATCGCGCCAGGAATCGTTCTGGCTCAAGCGATCGGGCGGCTGGGCAACTACTTCAATCAGGAACTGTACGGACGGCCGACGACGTTGCCGTGGGGCCTGGAGATCTTTGAGCGTCGCGACGTCACCGGTGCGCTCGACTCGTTGAACGGTGTCTCGACGGGCCAGTTGGTCGAAGTGGTCCATCCGACGTTCTTGTACGAATTGCTGTGGAACGTTTTGGTTTTCGCGGCGCTCATCTGGCTGGACCGGCGATTCAAGATAGGCCACGGCCGGCTGTTCGCGATGTATGTGGCGGGTTACTGCCTTGGCCGGTTCTGGATCGAACTGATGCGAAGCGACCATGCCACCACCATCGCGGACACAGGTATTCGGATCAATTCGTTCACGTCAACGTTCGTGTTCATCGGTGCGGTGGTGTACATCATGGTCGCGCCGAAGGGCCGAGAGGATCCTGCCTCCCTTGCCGGCAAGCCGGAGAAGGTCGACGAGGGAGAAGACAGCGTCGAGGAGTTCGCCAAGGAGTTGACGGCAGTAGCCGCGACCACCGGGGTCGTCGCCGCTGCCAAGGCCGCCGGTGCCGCTGAGGACGAAGACGCGAAGTCGGCGGCCGAGGACCAAGAGCCTGACGTCGCGGAGCCAGAAGCCGGTTTGGGCGTGGTCGAGGGCGAGGAGGCTGTCGAGGCGCAGGAGTCCGCTACCGAGGTTCATGAGGCGGCGATAGAAGCGGCGGACGAGGCTGAGGCCGTCGCCGATGAGGTCGCCGCGGAGGCTGCTGAGGCCGAGGAACTCGGCGCCGATGTCGCGGGTGTGCCGGCCGACAGTGTCGCGGAAGCCGAAGAATTCGCTGCCAAAGGCGACGAAGAGCCACAGGCCGAGCGCGAGGCCGGTTTGGGTGCAGTCGAAGGCGAGGAAGCTGTCGAGGCTGAGGCCGTCGCCGATGAGGTCGCCGCGGAGGCTGCCGCTGAGGCCGAGGAACTCGGCGCCGACGTCGCGGGTGTGCCAGCCGACAGTGTCGCGGACGCCGAAGAGTTCGCCGCGGAAGGCGAGGAAGAGCCCGAAGAACCCAAAACCGCAACCGAAGAAGAGCCCGCGCCGGAGGCAGGTTTGGGTGCAGTCGAGGGTGAAGAAGCCGTCGAGGCTCAGGAGGCCGCCCCCGAGGTTCATGAGGCCGCCGTAGAGGCGACCGAAGAGGCCGAGGCCGTCGCCGATGAGGTCGCCGCCGAGGAGGAAGAGCCGTCGTCGGAGGTTGGCGAAGAGACCGAAGAGTCGGAAGCCGCCGCTGAGGCTGAGGAACTCGCCGCGGCAGGCGAGGAAGAGCCCGAAGAAGCTGACACCGAAGCCGCCGAGGGTGAAGAGCCGTCGTCGGAGGCCGCGGCCGAAGCCGAAGCGCTTGTTGAAGATGTGGCCGAGGCTCCGTCAGAGGACATTGCGGCGGCCGAGGCGTTCGCCGAGGCCGGTGAAGAAGCCGATGCCGAGTCGGACGACTCCGAGCCCGACGAGCCGGAGACCGAGGATGCCGAAGCAGCGGTAGAGGCTGCCGAGTCTGAACCTTCCGAAGCGGAAGCCGCCGAGGAGGAAGAAGCGGTCGTCGACGAGGCCGATTCCGCTTCCGAAGAGGAACCCACGACCGGGGTTCTAGAGGCCGACGCCGAACCCGAGGCGAAGGCAGAACCCGAGGCGACGTCTGCTCGGCCCGCTCCGGCCGAAGAGGCCGGCGGTCGTCTCCGCCGTTGGTTGCGCCGCAGCCGGTAAACGGAGTTGTCCCCAGATCGAAATTCATCCACAGCTCGGGGTGGGTGGGCTCGCGATTAGTCGGTCTGGCTGAATATTGTCGAAAGTATGTTCGATTCGCTTGTGACGGCCACCGACGGCACATGTGGTGCTGGCGCGGCAGGCGCGTGGGCGCGGGTAGAGAACGCGGCGTGCGCGCGGCGGTTGGCCGCGTCCGCCGACATGCTGGAAGCCCGATGCTCGGCTGACGGTTCGGGCGAGCGCGAGCAGTGGTGCCTCGACAACTGGGATGCGGTCGCCGCCGAGGTGGCCGCCGCGCAGAACGTGTCGTTAGGGGTGGCCTCGCATCAGCTGATGATCGCCAAGGCACTACGCGAGCGGCTGCCACGGGTGGCCGAGGTGTTCGCCGCCGGGCAGATCTCGTATCGGCTGGTGAATGCCATCGTGTATCGCACCGCGCTCATCGGCGACCCCGAGGCGCGGGCCAAGGTCGACACCGAGCTGGCCGCAGCAGCCCTCGGCTGGGGGTCGTGGTCGATCGCCAAAGTCGAGGCGGCCATTGACTATTGGGTGGATTGCTACGACCCCGACGCTGTCCGCCGCGTTGAGCTCAGCGCGCGGGGCCGCCACGTCGACATCGTCGACGCCAAGAATGGCAGCGGCGTGTCCTATGTCGAGGGCACGCTATTCAGCCCTGATGCCGCCGTGTTGGATCGGCGGCTGGATGCGATGGCGCGCGCGGTGTGCGAGGCCGACCCGCGCACCCTCGAGCAGCGCCGCGCCGACGCGTTGGGGGCGCTGGCCCACGGCGGTGACCGGCTGGCCTGCCAGTGCGGAGCACCCGATTGTGATGCGGCGGATGCGGCGCCCAGCTCGGTGGTGGTCAATGTGGTGGCCGAGGAGAAAAGCCTGGCCGACGACACCGCGGTGCGACTGGATGGGGCCGGCCCGCCCGGGCCGACTGGCGCGCAGCTGCGGGAGATGACTATCGCCGAGGCGCTGGCACAGCCGCCAGGGACCGGGCCGGCGAGTACGAACCCGGCGGTGGTGATGGGTGGCGGGATGCTGCCCGCGCCGCTGTTGGCTGCCAAGCTGGCCGACACCGCGACGATTCGGCCGGTGATCCATCCCGGCGACAGCCCGCCCGAGCCCCGGTATACGCCGTCGGCTGGGTTGGCCCGCTTTGTCCGGTGCCGGGATCTGACGTGCCGCTTCCCGGGCTGCGACGAACCCGCCGATGGTTGCGATTTGGACCATACGATCCCATATCCGATGGGGCCGACCCAGGCGGCAAATGTCAAATGCCTGTGTCGAAAACACCACTTGTTCAAGACCTTTCGGGGATGGCTGGATCGACAGCTGCCCGACGGCACGGTCATCTGGACCAGCCCATCCGGGCAGACCTACCGCACCCATCCGGGTAGTCGGCTGCTGTTTCCGACCCTGTGCCGGCCCACCGCGCCCGTCAGCGCACCGGCCAACGCGCCCAGCACAGATCCCAACCGCGGCCTGAAGATGCCACGCCGCAAAACCACCCGAGAAGACGACCGCGCCAAACGCATCGAAGCTGAACGCGCTCGCAACCGGGAAATCCGCGAGAACCCCGGAAATACCTGCGACGACCCCTATTCCACGCTGCGGCCACCGCCGCCAGGGGAAACGACGAACCGCCACCGTTCTAAGTGGCGGGGACGGACAGCGTGACATGGTAATCGCGATCGTCGGGCCGGGCGAGCATGTCGGTCATGGTCCTGCGGTCGTAGGGCCACACGGTCGGGCCCAGCGCTGCCGTGACCTCGTCGTTGAACTCGTCGTGGCTTCGTCGGTTATATCACCCAGTGGCTGCGGCGATTCCGCGACGGTGAAATCGAAACCGTCGAGGTCCAGCGGGCGGTCAGCTCAGCGGAGTACTGCAACGAGATGGAGCCCGTCGGCGAGTTCGGGCCCAGCAAGGTGAAGAAGTTGGGGAAGCCCGGAATGCCCGTCATGCGATAAGCGCGTGGGCCTTTCGCCCAAGCATTGTCTATGGACGGGCTGTCGCGCCCGCGCAGGTTCATCGGCCGCATGTAGTTGTGTGCCTGAAAACCCGTGGCGAACACCAACAAATCGACATCGACCTCGCGACCGTCGGCCGTTCGGATGCCTCGCGGCGTGATCCGCTCAATGGCGTCTGTCACCAGCTCCGCATTGCGCGCTCGTAGTGCCCGGTAGTAGGAGGCCGACACGACTTGGCGTTTGCGTGCGTCTGGTAGTCAGGGGTCAACCGGCTCCGCAGCTCGCGATCCCGGATCTGGGCCCGCAGAGACCACGCGCATACTCCTGCACCAGCCGGCGCCGCAAACTCGGCCGGGTGGCGATGTCGGCCAAAATGCCCGACGCCCACAGCAGCGCACCGAGGAATGCGGGCTGGGACAGTCCCATTGGCGCCCACATCACCCATTGCGGTGTCCGCACGAAGTGGCTGATGCGTGCGGCCTCGGGTTGAAGTGCCGACACGATCTGCACGCCCGTCGAGCCGGTGCCGATCACGGCGATCCGCCGCCCTCGGTGACGACGGCGTCGTCCCAGCGCGCGGTGTGCACCACATCACCGCCAAACGTGTCGAGCCAGGGAATGTCCGGCGTAAACGGGTGGTGCAGCACACCCGTCGCGGCAATCACGAAATCCGCCTCCAGCTCGCTGCCGTCGGCTGTCCTTATCTGCCATGCGGATCCGGTGAAAACCGCAAAGACAACCTCGGCATCCAAGCGGAGGTGCTCCTCGAGGCCGAACCGCTCGATGACCTCGCGCAGATACGCCTGGATCTCCTCGCCCGGCGCGAACAGCATCGACCAATCCGGTTTCGGCGCAAACGAGAACTGGTAGAGCTGCGAAGGGACATCGCACGTCAGGCCGGGGTAGCGATTCCAATGCCAGACGCCGCCGACATCCGTCCC